>Ga0208078_1000014_pt1 | contig 142399 bp, 134 predicted proteins | sample NGESurdeep072012_3_FD_184468 | JGI IMG/M metagenome (GOLD analysis project Ga0208078, IMG submission 184468) | Arctic peat soil microbial communities from Barrow, Alaska - NGEE Surface sample 53-2 deep-072012 (SPAdes) | ecosystem: Environmental > Terrestrial > Soil > Wetlands > Peat ...
GTCTCGGTGAAGCGGGACTTCCGCATGCGGGCTTCCTTTCGGCCCTTCGGCCGGGAAACCCACGGTATCAGGCGGCCCGGATTACCGGGGCAACGTCACGGGGATCTGGTGATTTATTCAAGCCCTCAGTCGAATAATCGCCGCAGAGTCGAACGTCGGGCTCTGAGCGATGATATTGAACAATTCTGGCTGCTCATATAGAACTGCGCCGTGTTCGCGCTGCTCAGTTAGGACCGCGCGCGGTGATCGCGTCGTGACGAACTGACCGGCCCTTAAGTTCATGTCGCTCTGCGGCGTACGACTGTGCCGACCCAGACGGCGGCGTGCAGAACATCCTCGTTCACGACGGTGACGCGAAGCAGGTTCTGCTCGTGTGCTCACATGCGCAAGGAAGCGGAAGCGTTCACGCGCGCCCATACGCTGACCCGGCATCAATTCACGGCAGGACGGTGCCCCGACTGCAAGCTATATCGATTTGACTCCCTTAGACCGCTCGCCTATACTGATGCGGAGATGAGAATTGCATGTTTGGGGTGGGGCTCGCTCATCTGGGATCCTGGGGCGCTCCATCTTATGGAAACGGCTACGCCGTGGCACAAAGATGGACCCGAACTACCGGTCGAGTTTGCCCGCGTCTCCACCAACGGTCGACTAACCCTGGTTCTTGTTCCGGGCAACGGCGACTCCACACCGCCTCACGTCCTATGGGCCGAGATGTGCTGCCGCGACACGGAGCATGCTCGTAGAAATCTCGCGGCGCGCGAAGGGGTCGAGAACAATATCGTACGGTCAATTCCGATGTGGCCGACCGACGGAACTTCAGTTCCGCACTGGGCCGCCGTCGATCAATGGGCTAAGAACAAGGGCTTTGATTTCGTAATCTGGACCGCACTGCGACCGCGCTTCGCCGGTCAATCCGGTCGCGTGCCATCCGAAGCTGAAGCATTGGATTACCTTTGCACGCTTCAAGCGAGCGGGCGCGCCGATGCAGAAGAGTATATTCGACGCGCGCCGCCGCAGATCGAAACCGAGAACCGATCAGCGATCGAGAAGATCCTCGGCTGGTCGTACGACGGTTCCAAAACGGATTCGCAGATTAAGCCTACGACGCCTGTCGTCTAAGGCTTCCGCGATTCCACTGGCGCGCAGGCTCGCTCGACGCAGCTGTGGTCGCCGCACACGAGTCGGCAAAGAGGCACGTCGAGCGCCGTCGCAAGTAACGGCAAGACGCGTTTATCGACGGGTTTCCCGGATTCAAGTCGTTGGATCGTACACGCCACGACGTCAGCTGCCGTTGCCAGATCGTAGACGCTGTAACCGCGTGCGATGCGAAACCGCATGATGCGCGCCGACAGTGGTTCTTGCGGCGCGACTCGGTGGTGTCTGTTGCGCCGTTTTGGATAAGGCGACGCGGATTGTCTCGACATCATCGCTTTGCCTTGATGCACCAGTAGGCGGCCTCGATCGCGTAGCTAATCGAGGCGCGCAGGCAGACACACGCGAAAAGCACATGCGACGCGCGCGTGCGATCGGCGGCCATGTAACGAAAGCCGTCGCTCGTCTCGTCGACGGACGCGTCGATTCCGTGGTCGCGCAGGAAGCGGGCGACAACCTCCGCATTGAAGTTGTCGGGCTGCACTAAGCCGACCATGTTCTGGTGCTGTTCGTTCGTTACGTCCGCCATTGATGCGTGGAACTCGGTGATCGACGTCATCTCGCGGCCACCTCGCCGCGATGATGAAACGGGCGGAAGTCGGCGCTGGGAAAGGCGCGCCGAGGGCTCGACGTTGATACGTCGAACTCGCACATCGTCATTCGATGTTTACTCCATCGGGTGACGGGCTCGGTCGGTGCTTCCAACACCGGCCGGGCCGCTTAGATGATAAATTGCGAAAGAATTCGCTACCGAATTATAGCACGAACATGCGTTCGAAACAACTGTTCACGCGTGCATGAAGCGACGAGCGTTCGGTGAGTCAACAGGTTATTTCGATTACCGGTATGGACCTCAGCGGTTACATGGTCAAGGATGCGGCGCGCGCGATCGCGTTCTACCGTGACGTACTTGGGTTCGAGCCGGTCAAGGTGTATCCCGACAACCGGGGCGCCGAGTACGAGCTGCCCGACGGCACCACGTTTGGGCTCTGGGGCGGCGGCGGTACCGTGATGCCGTTCCAGCCGAGCAACGGCATCCTGTTCGCGGTCGACGACTTCGACGGCGCCGTCGCGGCCCTCAAGGCGCGCGGCATCCCCATCATCATGCAGACAGAGACTCCCGTCTGCTTCATGGCCATGATCAATGACACCGAGGGCAACATGGTCACCCTGCACAAACGCAAGGCGGCATCAGCGTGAACGGAGCATCCGCGACGTGAGAACCTATGGACCTTCGCGCTCCACGACGGCATCGCCGGAGCGCGTGTGGAGCGTCTGGTCCGATCCGAACAATTGGAGCCGCTGGAACAGCGGGATACGGTCGGCGATCATCAACGGCCCGCTCGTCTCCGGCGCGACCGGGACGATGGAGACGAACCGCGGCACCAAACACGCGGTGACGTTCACCGACGTCGAGCCACCGCGGCACTTCACGATGACCATGGGCGGGCCGCCGCTGACGACCTTCTCCTTCATCTGCGAAGTGACGCCGAACGGCACCGGGAGCACGATCGCGCAGAGCGTCGCCATCACCGGGCCGCTCGCGTTCATCTTCGGGCCGATGATGGGACCGATGATGGCGAGCCACTTCGTCCCGGTGCTCAACGATCTCGCCGGCGCCGCGGAGGCAGCCCCGTAGCCCCACCCCGGACGGCCTCGCCGCGATCAGACGCCAATGTATATCCGCGAGCCGCTAGGCGCTATAAATGCCGTCCGAATCCGCCTAAGAGCCCGATCAGAAAGCTGCCGACGATCGCGTAAATGATCGTCAACACGATCACTGCAGGGATCGCGGCCAGCGAGACTTTTATCATCAAGCCGACGAGGCTCCAGAACGTGGTGTTGACGTCGACCACGATCACATTCTGGAGCGGTTCACGCACAGCGGTAAGCCCCGGCAGATTGGTCACATTCGGCACCCATTCAATCTCGCAGCTGCACCATCGCAGACTGCACGACCGCCGTACCAGAGCAACGAGCAAAGCCCCTTCACCCGAGCATCGTTTCCTCTTACCGCACGTGCTCGGTCTCGATCCAGGCGTTACGCGAGAAGCTGGTTTACATCACCGGTTCGGGTGGGGCGAACATTGCGTGGGCCAGCGATGGGTCGACTTCCAGCTTGTCCGCTAGCGCGTTTAGCCGGGCTGCCGTTTCGTAGCGACCGCGCAGGTACGTTGGCCAGGAGGCGTACGCGCCGGCGTGCTTCGTCGCGACGTGCAGGTGCGCGTTTGCAAACGCGCGCTGCTTGCGGAAGGTCATGTTCTCCGTGTTCGGGTCGCGGCGCCAGGAGTATTCCACCGTCACCCGGTCCAGGTGCACGAAGTCGATCTCGCGGCTCATGCGCAGCCACATCTCCCAGTCGTCGGCGGCGCCCATCGCCTCGTCGAACAGACCGAAGCGATCGAACAACTCGCGGCGATGCACGTAGCTGTGCACGGTGGCGAGGTTGTCGTAGAGGTAGGCGTCCTTCTCGAAGTCGCGGTCCGTGAAGATCGCGTACTCGCGCGGGACGAGCGCGCCGTCGACGACGTCGGCATACTCCGCGACGCAGTTCGCGTACGCGACGCCCGCGCCCGTGCGTTCGAGCACGTCGACCAGCCGTGCGGCGTGGTCGGGATACCACAGGTCGTCGTCGTCGAGGTAGCCGACGTACGTGCCGCGCGCCGCGCGTACCCCGTCGTTCACCGCCGCGACGAGGCCGCCGTTGTGCGGCCGGTGCACGTAGCGGATCGCGAGCCGGCCGTCGTAACGGGCGAGCAACTCGGACACATCAGGGCCGGCGTCGTTCACGACGACCGCTTCGATGTCGCGGTACGTCTGCGCCGCGAGGCTGTCCAGCGCGCGCGCGAGGAGCTGCGGGCGGTCGTAGGTGCGGACGATCGCCGAAAGCAGAGGGCCATTCGTACGCGTCGTACACTCGCGCGCAAGGGCGCCGTCGAGCCGCGGCGCAATGCCGAAGGCCGGGAGCTGCTCGGTCAGCGCGGCATCGAGCGCGCGAAACAGCGTCTTTGCGCGCAGCGGGTCGTAGCCGAAAGCGACCCCGAGGCTCGGCGCGCCGGAACCGAACGGCGCGACGACGCGCAGCCCGCGCGCGTGCAGCGCGAGCGCGTCGTCGAGGCTCGACCACGACGGCGCGATGGCGACGGCGGTATCAGCGGGCAGCGGTTCGTGCGCGTTCTCGCGCGCGATCGCGCTCCACGGAAACTCGCGGTTGGCGAAGAGCACGTCGAATTGCCGCAGCGACGCCCGCTCGGTCGCTGGTGCGTACACGACGACGCGGCGGCCGCGCGGCAGCGGAGAATCGACCGGCGGTACCTGCACGATGGGCACGGCGCGGTTCGGCGGCCGGCCGACGGCGGCTTCGAGTCGGCGCGCGTGCTCGGGCGAGTCGATCAACACGGCGTCCGCGTTGCGCAGTGCGGCATGCAGCGCGCGGCGCACGGGCGCGTCGAGCACCGCGTAGTCGGCGAGCGGCTTGCCGTTGAGTGCGATCGTGTTGCGCGCGAAGCCGTCGGCGATCGCAGCGCGCTGCTCGGCGTCGTTGCCGGCCGCGGCTTGTGCGTACACGGTGGCAACGAGCGCCTCGCGCGCATCGGGGAACGCGACGTACAATCCCGCGAGCTCGCCGCGGCGACGGGCGGCGATCAAGCGCTTCAGCGCCGACGGCAGTCCGGCGAGATCCGTCGCGACGACGACGTCACCGCCAAGCTCGTCCGCGACGGCGCGCAGCCGCGCGTGCGTATTCGCGTAGTCGCCCTCCCAGTAGGCTTCGACCGCGCTCACGCGACTTGCTCCGGCGTCGCGTATGCGTTCACCAGGCACGCTTGCAGCACGTCGACGCGGCAGCGTGCGGCCACATGATGCGTGAGTGCCGCCGCATGGTCCGCAGCGCCGTTCCAGGCCTCGCACAACGCCGCCGCGATCGCGACCTCGTCGGCGGGATCGACTTCCCAGACCCCGTCGGCGCCGAAGACCTCGCGCACGCCGGCGCGGTTCGAGCCCACGATCGGCACACCGTGCAGCGCGTGCGCGGCAAGAGCCGAGAGATCCGTGCCGGTCCACGATACGTCGGCGACGACGCGCGCTCCGCGCCCTGGGTCGCCGGGTTCGAACGACGAGCGGTCGTCGAGATACGAGCGCGCGCGCGCCGCGTACCCGCCGTCGACGATCGTGCCCGTGAAACGAACCGGCAGGCCGGCGCGCGCGGCGGCACGTGCGAGCGCAGCAGACGCGTGCAGCGGGCCGACCGGCGCAACCGCGAGCACGTACGGCGCGACGCGCGGATCGGGCGCCGAGACCTCGCGCGGTGCGGGGACGTACGCGGCGAAGACGCGGTCGACTCCCAGCGAGCGAATGCGCTTGCCTTCCGACGCTGACGCGACGAACACGACGTCCGCCGCAGCGAGCGCCGCGCGCTGCGCGGCGCGGAATCCCGGGCGCGGCTCGCACGGTGTTGCATGCGACGCGCTACCGGCGAACGCGTTCTCACGCGCGACCACGGCGCCGAGATACAGCCCCAGGACTTCTTCGTCATCGCCGAGCGCGAGCGTCCGCGCGTGCGCCCGCGCACCCCAATATCCCCCGTTCGGTGCGTCATCGAACAGCGGCGTGAGCAGCGTGCGCAAGCCGTGCGCGCGCGCCGCCGCAAGCAGGTCCACCGCCGCGTGCGGATCGTCGAGGCCGATTATGTGCACGAACGCGTACTGCTCCAGCGGCCGGCCGTCGTATCCCGCGACGTCGACGGGGACTTCATCGCAGCCGAGCGCAGCGCCCACGTCGAGCGCGGCACGGTACGCGGCGTCGCCGGCCGCAAGCGCGGCGTCCGACAGCGCGACATAGCAGCGCAGCGGCGCAGCGGCATCACCGAACGCCGACACGGGCGGCGCGGGAGAGAGAGGCACGTCACCCGTGAAGCACGTCTCGACGTATGCTCCGTCGTCGACGGCCCGTCCGCGCGCACGCGCGACGCACGCGTACGGCACGGCTCCGAGCGCATTCGCGTCACAGCGGGCGAACATCGCTTCTTCCGCCACATCGGCAAACACGTGTAACGTCTCGCCGGGCTCGGCACACTCGGTGAACATCGCGATTAGGGCAGATTCAGTCGCATCGCACGCCGCTTCCAGCTGTTCGACGGCGGCGGCCGCTTCGCGCGGCGCGACGAACGGCGAGCGGTCACGGTGCGCGAGCGCGTGCCGGTCGATGCGAATCCCCGCGACCACCGCGATCCGCTCGCCGTCGGCAAACGTCAGGTCGAGATAGTGCTGCGGTCCGTCGACCGTGCGTACCGGTTCGATGCGATATGCGGCCAATCGCGCGTCGCGCCCCAGCGTCGCGAGCCCCTCGCACAGCGCGCCCGGGAAGCGGGCGTGGAAGCGCGGCGTCACGCGATCACCGGGAGCGGCACAAAGTGCGCGTCGTGCTCGAAGCCTGGCCGCGCCAGGCTGCGGGCATCGTACGGCGTCGCCAGCGGCGCGTGCGCGAGCCCCCACTTCTCGGAAAACGCGTGCCAGTTGCGATCCATGTGCGCGCGGTGGTCGAGCGCGTTCGCCTTGAAGCTGACGCTGCCGAAGTGGTGGATGAACACGTCGTCGCAGACGAAGATGCCCCAGCCCGCCGCGCGGATGCGCACCGCCAGGTCGTCGTCCTCGAAGTTGCCCAGGCCATAGCGCGGATCGAACCCGCCGATCTCGTCGATCACCTTGCGGTCGAGACACAGGCAGAAGCCGACGACACGGTGCGCGACGTAGCCGAGCCCGCGCAGCGCGCGCCGCCGCTCGGCGGCGAAGCGGTGCATCGCGACGTCGTCTTTGTACGGCACTGCGAGAACTTGCTCGCTAGCAACGACATTGCTCCGCGGCGCCGTGCAGCCGACGGTGCGCCGCATCTCTAGCGCGCCGATCATGTCTTCCAGCCAGCCTTCGGTCACGATGACGTCGTTGTTCAAGATCACCACGACGTCGCCGCGCGCGTGCGCCATCCCGACGTTCATCCCGCCGCCGAAGCCGAGGTTGTGGTCGTTGTGGACGACGCGCACGCCGTGGTCGGCGGCCAACGAGTCCAGCACGCGCAGCGTCGACTCGTCCGAGCCGTTGTCGACGACGATGATCTCGTGCGGGTAGCGCGTCACCGCGCGGATCGACTCGACCGCGAGCCGGGTGAAGTCGGCAGCGTTCCACGACAGCATCACGATGCTCGCGATCCCGCGAAACCGCGGCGCCGTCGCGTTCGGCACGACGTCGACCTCCGCGGGCGCGCAGCCGTAACGCAGCCGGAACGCCACGTCCTCGACCGGCGGCGGCAGCGCGTGCGGCGCGCCGTCGACGCGCACGATCCCGCGCTCGCGGTCGCGCGCGACGCGCAGGACGAGGTCGGCCAGCGCGCCGTGCACCGTCTCGAACCGGTCGAGCCGCTCGCACGACGGGATGCGCGCCGCCGCGACGACGGTCGCGCGTGCGTCGGCGCCCGACGGCGCGAACGTTGCAAAGGCCACGAGCGCGTTGTTTTCGAGTGCCGCGATCAGCGCGTCGAGCCAACCCGGTCGCAGCTCACTGCGCGCGTCGACGAACGCAACGTACCGGTCGCCGCGATTGCGCAACAGACGGTCCGCACGTGCGATCGCATCCGAACCGTAGGCGAAGACGACGACGTCGAGCGGTACGCCATTCGCCCGGAGCATGCGGTCAAACCGTGCGCGGTCCGCGGGCGTCCCCACGACGACCGCGCTCGCACGCGGCGTGGAATCGACGACGCGCATGTCGGCGCCGTACGGCGACCGAACGGTACGCGCAGTGTACCCGAGCGCCGCGTCCGCGGCAAAGCCCGACGAATCCGGCGAAGCGTGCGCCGCGAGCCGCTTTTCGGCTGACGCGCGCCGCGGATCAGCGCTACACGCCGGAACAGCAGCGGTGATCAGGCGTACCGCAGTAGGCACGACGATCAAACGCACGCGATTGCTGCGCGCGGTAGCGGTCGCCGCAAGCCACGCGTCCGGCTCGGCGATGTCGGGCGCGAGCGCGCGCAGCGTCTCGGTGCGCGCGGCGACGCACCGTCCGTCGAACGCATCTGGGGCGAGCACGTCGGCGGCCGGCGCACCGGGTTCGCGCGCGCGGGCGACCGACGCGAACGGCACGCCCGCACCGATCGCATGAACGCGCGCGCGGTCGCGCACCGCATCGTCCACCAACAGCATTCCAGCGCTCACCACGCGCGCATCGTCGTCGACGAGCACCGGCGCGACGAGCACGTCCGATTCGACGGCGGCGACGAGCGCCGCGGCCGAAACAGGATCCAGCAACACCGCGGGGTCGACGACGATCGTCACCTCGGCGTCGACGGCGCGCAAAGCGGACGCGAGCGAAGGATCCGCGTCCACGCCGAAGGGCGCGCCGGCGGCGGGCCCGACGTAGCGCAGCGGCACGCCGGGGAAGCGGGCGCGCAGCCCGGCCGACGCTCGCGGACCACCGCCGGCGCACACGATGGCGTACGGTGTCATCCCCCAAGTGATCGGTTTCGCAGGCGCGGACCTGAAGCCCGTGAGAGGCCGCTTCCATCCGCGCCGCCGAAGTCAGGACACCGGATGACCCCGTACTACCGGCACTTCGGGTTGGAGCGCGATCCGTTCCTCGACACGGCGGACCCGCACTTCTACCGGACCACGCCGGGGCTGATGCGCGCACGCGACCGCCTCGTCGGCGGCATCTTGGAGTCGCGCGGCTTGCAGGCGGTCGTCGGCGATCCCGGCACCGGCAAGACCAGCCTCATGGCGCAGCTCGAGCGCGAGCTGCTCGGCCGCGACGAGGTGCGCCTGGGCAAGATCCTCGACCCGTCGTTCGCCACAGAGACGGAGTTCTTGCTCGGCGTCGCGCGCTCGTTCGGGCTCGCGCTCCCGCCGCGCTCCCCCGCCGCGCTAAAGAACGCGCTGAAGAACTATCTCTACGACGCCGCCGTGCTCGACGGGCTTACGCTCGCGCTGCTGGTGGACGAAGCGCAGAACGCCAGCGACGAGGTGTTCGAAGTGCTGCGGCTGCTGCTTAACTACGACGTGCCGCAGCGCAAGCTCCTCAACGTGGTGCTGTTCGGACAGACGGAGCTGCGCGCCCGAATCGAAGGCCGCCGCAATCTCGCCGACCGGGTGGACGAGTGGACGACCCTCGAGGCGCTCGACGCCGCCGAGGCGCGCGCCCTGATCGCGCACCGGGTCGCGCGCGCCGGCGGCGCCGCCGGTTCGGACGCACTGTTCGATGAAGACGCGCTCGATGTCGTCGTGGGCGCGGCCGGCGGCACGCCGCGCCGCCTGCTGACGCTCGCGCACGCGACCCTCCGCGAAGCGGCCGCCTACGGCCGCCCGCGCGCGACGCGCACCGACGCCGAAGCCGCCGCCCGTGCGCGCGGCCTTACGGTCCGGTCGCGGTCCGCGCCCGTCGCGGCCCAACCCGCGCCGGCACCCGAGCCGGCAACGGTCGCCACAACCGCCGCTACCGCGACGGCGGCAAGGCCTACGCCGGCACCCGGAACCGCGAGGCCGGACGAGCCCGCGGCGCCCGCCCGGCGGCGGCGCTTTCCGTGGCTGGCCGTGTTTCGCGCGCGATGAGCGCCCGCGACGTCGACGTCGACGCGCTGTTCGACCGCGATGCCGACACGCAGCTGCTCGACCGGCGCCGCCGCGAGGAGCTCGGGCTCACGCCGCACGCCACACCGTCGTCATCGTCGACGCCGGTCCGCTTCGGGCCCGAGTCTATGCTCTTCGACGAAACGCCGCAGGCGCCACGGGCCGCGATGCTGCGCGTCACGATCGACGCGCGGCCGGAACGCGAGCTGATCCCCGGCGCCGTCGTCACCGTCGTCGCGAGCGTTCACGACGACGGCGACGCAGTGGCCGACGACGTACTGCTCCGCGTCGCGCTCCCGGCGGAGTGCGAAGCATTGCCCGGTTCGTTCGCGCGCGGCGACGTCGCGCTCGACGGCGAATCGTTGCTCGGCGAAGGACTGCGCGTCGGTACGATCGCCGCGGGCGACGCCGTGCGCGTGCGCTTCGCAATGCGCATCCTGCCCGGGACCGGATCGCTCGACGTGATCGTGCACGCGAGCGCGCCCGGGGTGCCCGCGATCGCCGCCCCCGCATTGCGGCTCACCCGCCGCGCCGGTCATGCCGCGTTCGACGCGCCGCGTCCGTTCTTCGAGCTGGAAGCCGGCGAGCGGGACGACACGCTGACCGCCGTCGCGCCCGCCGCGCCCGAACCGCCGCGCACCGTCGACACGGTGAGCGACGAACCCGCCGCGCCCGTCGTCGCAGCGCCGGAGATTGTCGTCGTACCGGAAGCCGCCGTCGTACCGGAAGTCGTCGTCGCGGTGCCGGAAGTCGTGATCGAGCCGGAAATCGTCGTCGCGCCGGAAGTCGTCGTCAAGGCATACGACCCCGCGATCGTCATCGTCAAGCGCGCCGCGCCCGAACCGGTCGTTGCGGAACCCGTCGCGGCGGAACCGGTCGTCGCCGAAGCCGTCGAGCCCGAACCGAAGCTGGTGCCCAAGCCGCGCGCGCGCAAGCGCGCGGCGCCGCGCGCGAAACCGTCACCCGAGCTGCCGCAACCGTACGTCCTCGCGCGGACGCTGTACGACGACGACGTGCGCGCACTCGAACGGATCTTCAGCGACGCGGTGCCGCACGGGCTCGCCGCGCTCGCGCTGCTGTCGTCGATCGCCGCGGTCGACACACCGCTCGGCGACGCGCTCGGCATCCGCGACTTCGCCCATGCGGTCTCAGCCGCAGTACCGCGCGCGCTCGTCGCCGCGCGCATGGAACGGCCGCTGCCGGCGATCGTCACGCGCGAGTCGCTCGACGCGATCCGGCCGTCGGCCGACGCACCGCACGAACCGTTCCCGCACTATTTCCCGCTGCTCGCGACGCGGCTCGACGAGCGCGAGCTCGGCGCGCTGCGCACGGTGCTCGAGCGCGATCTCGACGACGTGTTCTTGCGCGGCGTTCAGGTGCTGCTCGCTGTCGTGCCGCGCGCGCTCGACGGCGTCGCGTCCGATACGGGCACGCGCGTAGCCGACGCGCTGGCAGCGTATCGCGTCGCCGCGGGCGCGTGGCTGATGCGCGTCACGGTGCGGCGCGCGGTCGATCGCCGCTACGATCCGATCACCGCCGCCGACGCGTCGCTGCACGAGTCGGGACGCAAGCTGGTGGCCGCGCTGCGCAGCGTGCTCTCATGAAGCTGCTGATCGGGATTCCGACGAGCGGCCAGCCGACGCGGCCGTTCCTCGACGCGCTCGCCGGGCTCGTGCTGCCGCCGTCGGTCACCGGCGCCGATCGCCTCGTGTGGACGGGCAACTTCGTCGCGGTCCAGCGCGAGATGATCGCGCGCGACGCGATGCAGCGCGGCGCCGATCTGCTCGCCATGATCGACGACGACATCGTGCTGCCGCCCGACGCGCTCGTACGGCTGATCGGGGCGCTCGACGCCGAGCCGCAAGCCGCTATCGCCGGTGCGCTGTACTACAGCCGCGACTCGGCGCGGCCGATGGCGGTCAGCCGCTGGGTATCGTCCGACACGACGTCCGCGGCGATCCCGCCGTACGCGGCCGGCCGCGTCGTCGTGGTGGACGGAGTCGGCTTCGGCTGCGTCGTCGTGCGCGTCGCCGCGTTACGCGCGCTCGAGGCGCCGTACTTCGCGGCGCATGCTTACGTCGATCCGCACTCGCGCACGGTCCGCCAGTGCGACGAGGACTATCTGCTCTGCGAGCGGCTGCGCGGCGCGGGCTGGTCCGTGCTGCTGGATGCCGGCGTGCGCGCCGGCCACTACGACCGCGGCAGCGCCACGACGGCGCCGGCGGCGTGGGAGAGCGACGCCGAAACCGACCGCCTGCGCATGATCGTGCTCGCAGACGGCCGCACCAAGCTCGTCGCGTTCGACGACGCGGTCGCGCGCGCGACCGAGCGCCAGGAGCGCTTCGAGACGACGATCTTGTACGCCGGCTGAGCTAGTACTGGCCGTCGAGCAGCCGCGCGGAGTTCGCGCGTTTGCCCAGCGAGCGCGCGAACGCGTTGACGCGACCGATCGAATCCAGGCGCGTCCCGATCTCGGCGCGATACCCTTGCAGCCGGCGCAGCTGGTCGTCGCGATAGGCGACGATCCCGTGCACGCGCTGCGCGACCTTGGCGTCGGCCGCCGGCGCGGCGTGCGGTGCGGCGTCGAACCTCGCCGCCAACTTCCCGGTCAGCGCGGCCTGGTCGCGAAACGCTATGCCGACATCGTCCCAGCGGCGCTCGACGATAGCCGCATCCGCGTCGAGACACGAACGTTCGAGCGCGATGATGATGCGCACGACCTCGTCGCGCGCGCCGTCAGCCGGCGAGGGCACCGAGTTGCACGCCCGCGGCGCCTTCCGTGCGGTATCGCTTGATTGCCTCCACCCACGTCTCGCGCATGCCGACGATCAGCGGCAGCAGCTCGCGCACCTTCGCGGCATCGCCTTGCATGTTCGCCGCGACGAGCTGGTGGTGCCAGAACTCGTAGATGCGGAACAGGTTGCCGGGGATGTCGCTGTCAAGGTCGAGCTTGAGCGAGCCCATCAGCAACGCGCACGCGCGCTGCGCGCGGCGCAGCAGGTCGTGGCGGGCCTGGATGTCGGCCGGGCGCGACTCCATCACGTCGATGGCCTGCCGCGCGAACAGCAGCAGCGCGTCGTAGACTTTGATGATGAGCTCTTCGGGGCTTGCGGAATTGATCGACGCTTCGAGATAGCGCAAATTCGCGTTGGAAAGGGTCACGTCATCCTGTCTTCGTCGTCATTCCGAGGAGAGAGTTCAGCGAGGATTGCTGGGACTGCAGCACCGCGATCGCGCCTTCGCTGCTCACGAACTCCGCGCGCAGGCGGTCGGCTTGCAAGTTGGCTTGATCGGTGACGAGCTTGATCTGCTGCTGCAGCGAGGTGATCTGGTCGTTCGTCTGGCTCGACAGCGATGCGAACAGCGACGTCGTGGGCGCTGTTCCCGCGAGCGCGCCGGTGAGCTGCGTCGACAAGCCGGACACGGTGGTCAGATACGAACCGAGCTGCCCGATCAGGCTCGTCTTACCGGTGAACAGCTGCGCGACCGCGTTGGAGTTCGCCGCGAGCGCGCCGGCGAGCTTGGTGACGTCGAGTGCCTGAAGCCGCCCGCTCGTGCCTTGGAACGTCTGCTGCGAGACGCTGTTCTGCGAGGTGCTGTTCTGCGTGCTGCTCGCGGCCGCCGACGTAACCGAGAACGACGAGTCGAGCAGAAGCCCGATCGACGAGAGCGAGTTGTACGACGTCGAGCCCGTGGTGCCCATCGACGAGACGAGGCTCACGAGCCGGTCGCGTAGCCCGGTGACGTCGGAGTTGTTGAACAGCACACCACCGGTGGTGAGCTGCGTCCCTGACGTCTGTCCGGTGCTCGTGTCGGTCGTCGTGCCCACCACCGGCGCCTGCGTCGCGGTGTTGATCTCGTCGATCACCGCGTTGTACGCGTCCACGAAGGTCTTGATCGAGCCTTGCAGCGCCGTACTGTCTTGCGCGACGGAGATCGTCACCGGCGCGACGACCGTGCCGTCGACGGCCTGCTGGAGTTTGACGTCCACGCCCGGTACGACGTTGGTGAGGTCGTTCGACGTGCTGTAGACGTCGTGCGACGTGCCCGCGTTGTCGACGTACTGGACGTGCGCGTCTTTGCCGACGGCGACGGCCGCGCCGGCGCTGAGCTGGTTGGGCTGCGTCGCGTTCGAAAGAAACCCGACGGCCTGCAGGAAGTTCGAGGTGTCGGCGGCTGAGCCCAGCGTGATCCCCTGCGGTCCGCTCGCCTTCGCGGTAAGCAGCACGCGGTCGTTGCCGGCGTCGTACGTCGCGTACACGCCGGCCGACGACGCGTTGATCTGCTGCAGCATGTTGTTGAGGTTGTTCGCGGTGGGATCGACCGTGAACGTAACGCCGTTGATCGAGAACTTGCCCGCGGTGACGGCCGTCGCGAAGCCCGCGTTGTTGGACGTGTTCAGGGTCGCGCCGACGTTGATGCCGCCGATCGCGGACGTGCTCGTGGCCGTATAGGTTCCGCCGGCGTACGCGATCTGCGCGGTGTCGAGCTTGAGGACCTGGAGCAGGTTCCCTTGATCGCTCGCGCTCCCGAGCGTCAGCGGCTGCGTCGAGCTCAGGCTGACTTTCTGCGTCGCGGCGTTGTAACTCATCGTGACGCCGACCGCGTTGAGCGCGGCGACGTTCTGCGCGTTGCTGACGAAGCTCTGCAGCGTCGTCGAATTCACGTCGTAATGCAGCACGACGCCGTTGATCGTGATCTGGCCCTGCGTCGTGGTTCCCGGCGGGCCGTTGTTCGGCGAAATCGACGCGCCCGCGTTCGCCAGCGCGGTCGTGTAGCTGAACGTGCCGTTGGCCGCGGAATCGTTGGTGAACTGCGTCGCGGTCGCCAGCGTCGCCGAGTTGATCACGTACGTGCCCGGCGTGGCCACGGCGTTGGGCGTCGACGACGCGGTGACCGCCGACGCGTTCGACGACGTCGGGCTCGTCGCCGTGAAGTTCGCCGGATCGCTGACCGCGAGGAACGTGTCCTGGAACTTCGCGACCAGATCCTGGATCTTCAGCAGCTCCGCCTGCTGCGCGTTCAGCGAGGTGACCTTCGTCTGAAGCGGCTTTTCCTGCGCCAGCGTGATGTCGGTATATTTTTGAATGATCGAGTTGTAGTCGATCCCCGACGCGATCCCCGGAAAGGAGACCGGCGGAAGGTTGGTGCCGTACTGCGGCGCGGTGCTCGAGGTGGCCGAGCTGGTCGAACCGATTCCGCTCACGTCAGGCGGTCCGGTCCACGACGGCGCCTGCGACCTTGTTGAAGAACTGCGCGATGAGCACCATCGACTCGGCGGGGAACTGGGAGATCTCCTCGCCCGTGTCCTTGTTGGTGAAGACCGTCACGATCTGGTTGGTGCCGTGCACGACCTTGAACTGCACAGCGACATTCGAACCGCCGCCGACCAAATGCGAGAGCGCGCGGTGGAGCGTCTCGTCGGCACCGTGCGGCGGTTTCTGCTGCGGGGCCTCGCGCGGCTGCGCGGGCGTGCCCGGCTGCGCGGCGGCTGCGGCCGGGGCCGCGGCTTGAGTCTGATCGATCGTTTGAACGTCCATGTTCGTCGGAGCCCTCCTCGTGATGGTATCGGACGCCCGGAGAGCCCGGTTTAGGTCGCACTAGGTGACCGCGGTCGCGATGGCCGCGTAGCTCCGCACGATCGCCCGGGCGACCGAGCTCGGCGCGAGCGCCGCAACGGTCTCGGGGGCCGGCTGCGCGGGGGCACGGAGTGCGTCGTCCCACGCTTCGCCGAGCGCGCGCGTCAGCGCGGCGGCATCGGCCGGATCGAACCGGCGCACCGCCGCGCCGGCCGCATCGAACCGGCGGCGGTCCGCGAGCGCGAGCCGCGTCCCGGCGAGCGCCGCCGCGGCGAGCCGCGAGCCGCCGTCGCCGACCCAGCCGGCGTCCACCAGCACGCCGGCGGCCGCGCGCAACCCCGCGGCGATGCCGGGCGCCGGTTCACCGGCTATCACGACGAGACCGGGGCCGCCGAACTCGCGGACGCGCTCGAGATAAGAGGCATCGATCACGGGGCCGGTCACGACGAGCGGGAGCTCGGCGAGCGCCGCGCACCGAGCGACGAGCAGCGCGTTGCCGGCGGGGCCGATGGGCGCGTGCAGCAAGATGAACCGGTCGGCGCCCGCGAGGCGTCCGACGGGCTGGAACGCGGCTGTCGACGCGAGCGGCGGGACAACGACAATCGCGCCGCGCCGGCCGGTGCGGCGCCGAATCGCGTCCGCTTCTTCATCCGTCGCCGCGAATACGACGGACGCGTCGCGCAACGCGGCTGCCGCGTCGTCGACCGCGGCCTCGGCCGGCGCGAAGGGCACGTCCGCGCGCGCCGCGCCGACGCTCACCGCGCGTTTCGCGAGCAGCGCGAGATACGTTCCGACGTCGTGCTCGTCCGCACCGTACTCGAAACAGTAGCGGGTGACGTCCGCGCCCCACCATCCGCCGTTCGCCGCGTCCTCGTCGTGCGCGTGCACCGCAGCCGGAACACCGCGCCGGCACGCGGCGTCGACGATCGACCGCGCGCGGCCGCCGTCGCGCGTTCCGATCAGGTGCACGAGGTCCGCGCCGGCGAGCTCGTCGGGCGACTCCGCGAGGAGCGCGTCGAACCCTTCCGCCGCGAGAGCGGCCACGAGCGCACGCGCTTCATCGGTGTCGGCGGAAGGGTGCGACAGCGCGCCGGAACGGCCGAGGATCACCGCGATGCGCCCGGCGGAGCCGCCGGCGGCGCGGTACGTCAGGTCCGGGAGGGCGCGCGGCGCGGGTTCGGGTGCGCGCTCGACAGCGAACCACCGGCGCGCGGGACCCTCCGCCGGATCGAACGCGATGCCGACGTCGAGCGGAAGCGGATCGACGACCTCGACTAGGTGCGCGCGGCGCGTTGCTGCATCGTCATCGGACGCGGGATCGAGCCGCAGCACGCACGCTGCTTCGCCCGCGTCACCGCGCGCAGCGACGATCGCGACGTCGGCGCGCGCGTCGTTCGCGACCGGTGCATCGCCGTACCATGCGAGCGCGGCGGGCTCGCGCCGCGCGTCCGCGACGACCACCGTCCCGACCGCCCGCAACAGCGCCCAACCGCCCACGGCATCGGGTGCGTCGATGCGCACGCAGCGTCCGCGCGCGAAGCGCCGCGCGTACCAATACGGTGCCAGCCGGCTCAGCGCGTCGCGTTGCGGCGCGGCGCCGAAGCACCCGGCCGCGCGCGCCGCGTCGAAGCGCGGCGCGTCCGCGAACGCGACCACGTGCTCCTCGACACGCGCTCCGCCGAGCACGAGGTGTTCGAGATGCGGCAGAATGCGCTGAGCGAGCGCGTGCGCGAACGCATCGTCGCCGGGCGTTCCGTACGGAAAGATCAGTGGGTCGCGGTCGCGGTCGACGATCGTCGCCGGGTCGGCGAGCACCATCGGGATCACCGTCGTACCGGCGTCGTCCGCCAAATAGAAATCGAGCGCGAATGCAGGCCGGCGCTGGCGCAGCACGGGTTCGATGCGCACCGCGGCGAGCCGCCCCGGATCGAGCACCGCGCGCGCGGTGCTCCACGGCGCGAGGATCTCGTGCGTGCGGTGCGTTCTCATCGCAGCACCGGTTCGAGAAGGTCGCGCAGCGCTGCCGGCGGCACGACCGTGAGCCCGGCGAGCGCGTCGCGCTCGTGGCCCGTGGCGACGACGATGCGCACGCCGGGGTCGATCCCCGCGCGCCAGGCGGCGAGGTCGGTGACGCGCTCGATGCGGACCGCAACGGTCGCCTCCAGCCCTTTGCCGCACGCCGCGAGCGCGGGCCGGATCCGCGCCACCGCGTCGGCCGGCGCGACATCGCCGTCGAGCACGACGTGCAGCCGCACGGGTGCCGCGGCGTCGAACGCGTTCGCCGCGGCGGTGAGGAACATCGCAGCGCGTTCGAGCTCCGCGGCGCATGCGACGGGAACGGCGATCGCGTGCGACGCGGCCGTGGTGCGCGGCACGGCGCTGAGCCGCACGAACGGCACCCGGCGGGCCGGATCGAATCCGCGCGCGAGCGTGACGGCGTCGGGCGCGGCAACCATCTGGCGCGCACCTGCGGCGGCCGCCGGATTGTGCGACTGCGACGGGTCGAAGCGATGGGCCAGCGCGTCATCGCAGCGGACCACGCCGTAGCCGGCCGCGCGCAAACGAATCACGAGGTCGGCGATTCCCTGACCGGTCGGGCCGTATGCGGGGTCGATCCCGCCGACCGCCTCGAACGCCTCGCGCGCAACGGCGAGCACGGGTGTGACCCCGAATTGGATCGGCTCCACCTGTCCGGACAACGCGACCGCGCGCCGTTCGGCGAGCGCGCGCAACTGCGTCAGGTCGGCATACGTCACGTCGTGCACGCCCTCGGCGCCGGGCGCGCCGGCGACGGCCGGAAACGCGGCGCCGAGCGACGGCACGCGTCCGAACGCGTCGCGCAGGCGGTCGAGCGCGCCCGCGGGCAGCAGCACGTCGTCGGCGATCAGCACGATCAGCTCGCGCGCCGACGCCGCGACCGCCCGGTTCGCGGCATCGCACAGCAGCGGATCGGATGCGTCGGGAGCGATGCGCACCTGCGGATACACCGCGAGGATGCGCTGCGTGGTCTCGGCGGTCGCGGCGCAGACGGCGACGAACTCGTCATCGAACCGCGCGGCCGGCACGACGGTATCGAGCGTGATCCGCATGATCTCCGGCAGTGACGACGCGAGGAACACGATCGTCGCGCGGCGCGGCGCGAGAGCCGACACGTCGTGCGCCGCGTAGCCCGGCGCGCGGACGGCCCGGCGCAGCGCGCTGGCAGCGGCGATCAGCGTTTCCATCGCCGCGGGCAACGACGCGCCGCGTGCTTCGACGTGTTGCGGAAAGCGTGCGAGCGCGAGCAAGGCGCAGCTGCCGTCGAGCGCCTCCGCGGCGGGCGCCGCGATCGCCACGAACGGTTCCGATTCGACGGCGGCGACGAGCGCGTCGAATGCGTCGCGATCGGGGAACCGTTCGGCCGACGCGACGAGCACGTAGCGGTCGCCCCGCACGCGCATCTCGGCGCGCAGCGCGTTTGCGGGGTCGCCCACGGCACGCGCGACGGCATTCGGTGCAAGCTCGCGCGCGGTGCGCGCGGCTAGCTCGGCGCCCGGACCGTGGAGCAGCACGGTGAGCGGCGGCATCACGCCGCGAACGTGCACGCGGCGCCCGCCGTCGAGCCGCACGGCGCGCTCGACGTATGCGCGCCGCATGCCCGGGGGCAAACGATGCGTGCCCGCGAGCTCGCAGCGTCGCTCGGCCAGCGCGCGCAGCGCGGCGAAGCGGCCGCGGTCGTCGAGCTCGAGCGGCGGCGCCTCGCACGCGAAGGCGGGGCGGCAGACGACATCGCGCCCGGCCGCGCGCGCACGCGCGCACAGCTCGACGAGGGCCGCTACCGGGTCGGCAGGCAACGGTTCGAACAGCAGCTCGCGCGCCGCGAGCAGCATCCCGGGCGCGACGACGTCGACGGCGCCGCGAACGCGCGCGTCCGTGCCGGCTTCCGCGACCGGGGCGACGATTGGAACGAGCTCGAACGGCAGCGGCCCATTGCGCACGGGCGCGAGCATCCAGCCGAAGGATCGCAGCCCGGCGGCGTGCGTCGCGCCGCCGACGACGCCGGCGCTCGCGCCGAGCGACGAGCTCAGGCCGCCGAATGCGCCGGGTAAGGGGCGTGCGCCACGCGCGAGCAGCAAGACGTACGGCGCCGTTGCGGCGCGTGCGGCGACAGCGACGTCGCCGGGCGTATCGACCGCGTCAAACGATGCCGACCGTGCACGCGCGTCGCCGGGATCGCTGCCGGGTGAGGCGAGGATCGCGAAGCGCAACGCTAGTTGAGGACGAACGCTGCGAGCTTACCGGCATCGCTGACGCGTCCGGCCTCGAGCAGCGCGGTCGCAAGCCCGACCGTGGCATGCCGGAATGCGTTCTCGTCGCGCGCGGGGAGCGTGCGCACGCGCTCGAGCGCGGTGACCGCCGCATCGAGGTCGCCCGCACGCCGGTGGATCTCCGCCTGCAGCGCGAGCGCCGACGTTGCGTGCGCGTCGTCGCGCGCGACCAGGTCGAGGTGCGCGAGCGCTTCGCCGTCGCGGCGCAGCCGCGCCGCCGCCAGCCCTGCGTTGTACGCGAGAACGCCGTCATGCGGCGCCAGCTTCAGGCCTTCGCGGGCGACCGCGAGCGCGTCGTCGAGCCGTTGCTCTTCGAGCAAACGGTGCGAGCGGCGCGAGTAGTCCGCCGGCTCCACCAAAGCCGAATTCAGCTCCGCGGCGCGAAGGCCGTCGCGCTTCGCCGTTTCGCCGCGCGACGTGTAGAGCGACTCCAGCAGCCCGAGTGCAAGGCCGTTGCCCGGCGCGAGTGCCAGTGCACGCAGCGCGTACGGTTCGGGATCGCCGAGCCGCTCGTCACGCGTCGTCCGCGCCGCCGACGTCAGCAACGCCGCGTAGCTGCGGTCGTCGACCGCGTCGCGCCGCTGCTCCACGCGGTCGAACGCCTCGAAGAAGCGGCGCCGGCGCATCAGGTAGTTCACGTAAGAGCTGAAGCCCGCGTCGCCGTCGCGCTCGGCGGCTTCGCGGAACATGCGCTCGGCATCGTAGAAGCGGCCGACCCGCTCGTACGCGCTCGCGACGAGACCGCGCAGCACCGGCGACTCCGGTTTGTTGGCCTGCGCGCGCTCGAACCACGGCACCGCTTCTTCGATGCGGCCTTCCTTCACGTACGTCGTCGCCATGTTGAGCGGCGCCTTCCAGATCCAAATCTCGTCGTCGACCATGGAGTGCTGCTCGGCCTGGAACGCGCCCGCTATCGCCTTCTCGTACCACGCGCGCGACTCGTCGTAGCGCGCGACCATCGACAGCAAGAACCCGCGCATGAACAGAATGTTCGGGTGGCCGGGCGTGTGCACGAGCCCCGCGTCGAGGATCGCGATTCCTTTCTCGACGTCGTGGCGCCCTTCAGCGTACGCGTCCGCCAGCATGACGTAGCCGATCGGAAAGAACGCGCGCTGCGAGCCCGGCATCGCGAACATCCGCTCGAGCGCCGCGATGCCGCCGTCGAAGTCGCCCGCGACGATCGCCGAGATGCCGAAGTTGAACCACGAGAACGCGTCGTCCGCCGCTTCGCGGATCGCGCGCTCCAGCAGCGGCTGGTTGCGCTCGGTCTTCGCGCGGCCGTCCATCATCGCGGCGGTGTAGCCCTTGTGGCGGACGAGCACCGGCGACACGACCGACTGGAGATGCTCCGTGGCGTCGACGACGATGCTTTCGTGGATCACGTTACGGTAGCGCAGCCGCGGCGTGGTCGGAAACAGCCGCGGCAGGATGTGCGTCATCGTCGATGCGGCGCCCGACTGGTCGTCGACGAGGTTCTGGATCCGCACGTAGACGCCCGTGATGTCCGCCGGCGTTTCACGCAACGCGCGCAGGAGCGCCAGCGACTCCGGCGCGATCTCCTCGTCGGCGTCGAGCACGAGCGTCCAGCGCCGGGTGGCGAGCGCGAGCGACTCGTTGCGCGCCCAGCCGAAGTCGTTTCGCCACTCGCGAAAGATCACGTTCGCGCCGAACTCGCGCGCGATCTCCACCGTACGATCGGTTGAGCCCGTGTCGACGACGTTGATCTCGTCGACCGCGTCACAGACGCTGCGCAGGCACTCCGCGAGGAAGCGCTCCTCGTTCTTCACGATCATGCACAAGCTGATGCCGGCCGGCAACTGTTCGCGCTCCGGGGGCGGCACGGGGAGGTTGAACAACAGCCCGGTCTGCGCGCGCGCAAAGGCGCTGTCGCGATAGTCGTCAACGATCTCTAACGGCACCCTATCAATATCGGACGTCCGCCTGAGAAAAAAGAGAAGAGGGCCCGCCGGAGCGGACCCTCTTTCCATTCAACCTCTCCCTATTCGGACCGCGGCGCCGCCGCGGGAGGGGAAGAGCGCTCGTCAAGAGCGCTCTTACCTGAAGAGGCTGATGACCGACTGAGCGTTCTGGTTCGCCTGTGCGAGGACCGAAGTACCGACCTGCACCAGGATCTGGAGCTTCGTGTACTGGGTGGTCTCCGCTCCGACGTTGAGGTCGCGGATCGCGGACTCCGACGCGGTGAGGTTGACCGACGCGACGTTGTCGTTGTTCGCGTCTTCCTGCAGGCGCACGATCGTCGCGCCGAGCTGCGCGCGCTGCGCGAGCACCGTCTGCAGCGCGTTGTCGATCTGGCCGATCGAGTCTTCCGACGCAAGCGAACCGTTCGAGTAGCTGCCGTCCGGATTTTGCGGCCCGAGCAGGTTGACGTTGGCGATGCGGAGCGAGTTGGTCGACGTGTTGATGAAGCCGACCTGGATGACCGCACCTTCCGCCGCGCCCGACTGGAAGTTGAACGCCGGAGCGCTCGGGTTCGAGGCTGCCGCGACGTACTGGCTGACCTTGACGAACGACGTGACGCCGACGTCGAGGGTGCCCGCGACGCCGAAGCCGACCGTCACGCCGTCGACCGCGATGGCCGCAGCCGCGACGCCCGAGGCCAGCGTGATGGTCTGCGACGAGACCGTGTTCGCCGAGCTGTTGTAGAACGAGACGATGAGGCCCTGGGTCGTCGAGTTGAGCTGTGCGACTTGGACTTCGATCGTGCCGTCCGCCACCGTCGCGTTGGACGCGTTGGAGGCGTACGAGATCTGCGTTGCGTCGACGAGCGTGCCGCCGGCCGCGAGGTCGGAGTTCGACGTGATCGTCGCGTTGACGTCCACTTGCTGCTGGAAGCCCGCGTGCGAGCCGTCGAGCAGGTTCTGGCCGTTGAAGTTCGTGTTCTGCGAGATGCGGTTTACTTCCAGCAGCAGCTGCTGGACCTCAGCCTGCAAGTTCTTGCGGTCGTCCGTCGACGTGATGTCCGAAGCACCTTCGACCCCGAGGGTGCGAATGCGCTGCAGGATGTCGGTCGTCGTCTGCAGCGCGCCTTCGGCGACTTGCGCCGCGTTGGTCGCGTCCTGCACGTTGCGCGCGCCCTGGTCGAAACCGTTGACCTGCGCCTGCAGCGATTCGGCGATCGCGAGACCGGACGGATCGTCCGCCGCGGTGTTGATGCGGAGACCGCTGGACAGCCGCGTGACGGCCGTGTTCAGCGCGTTCTGGTTACGATTGAGATTGAGGCCCGCGTTGTTCGCCAACAGATTGTTGGCGATTGAAAGCCCACCAATTCCCGGCATGTGTTTCCTCCATGATCACACGTGTGTGACGGGTGCGTCCTGTACCCGCCCTGTGTTGAATGGTCGGCGATTGCGGCGAAGGACTTTAGGGGCGATTTGCCTCCAGTGTCCATGCTCGGGCAATTTCCCTCGCGACCATGACCGAGAACGGTCATCCGTTCTGAGGCGCCTAGCTCTTGGCCGTCGGTTTGCGACCCTTACCGCCGAGGTCGGCGATCTTCGCCCCTTCACTGGGCGGCAGCTCCGTTTCGCCCGCCGCGGCACGGTTCGTCCGCTGGATCTCGTCATAGACCTCGGAGCGATGAACCGGGATCGTCCGCGGCGCCTCGATACCCAGCTTCACCGTGTCGCGATCGACGGCGACGACGACGATTCGTACGTCGTCACCGATCATGATCGCTTGATTGAGTTTACGGCTGAGAACCAGCAACGAGGACGCCCTCCGTGGCTTTCACGGAGGGCGCCTTTCCCGCTCGCTGTCTTATGCTCCCGCTGAACTCGAGGCTTTGCGTGGGATCGGTGTACGGACCGAGTAGCCGCCGGTCTCGAGCGTCACCTGGCGGCCGGTCCGGGTCTGCAGGTTGATGACGATCGGGGCCAAGAGGTTCATCGTCATCTCCTCGGCGCCGGGCGATACCACGACGACACACAGGGTCACGAAGTCCTCGGGCCGGCTCAAGTGCAGCGAGCTGGTCGCGTAGGGCGGCAGCTGCGGGGCGTACTCGTCGAAGATCTGCCACGGATCGGCCGTGGGCAGGGCGATCGTGAGGTCGTCGAGGCTCTGGAGCCAGACGAACTTCTCCTGGCCTTCGAGGCTGAGCGCCACGAAGCGATGGAGCGTCGCGAACCCGGGCAAGCCCCAAGGGAAGGCGAGCACTTCGGACTCGCGGTACGTGCACGCGCCGAACCGCGGCAGGTCGAGAGCGATCTCCCGGTCGGCGAACTCCACGATGGTCTCCGTCACGCTCGTTATTGCCTCAGCTCAAGTAATCGAAGAGGGTTTTGGACTCGAGACGGTTCGTCGTCGAGTACGCGGCCTGAAGGGCCGTCTGCGTCGCGGAGAGCTTCGTCGCCGCCGCTGCGACGTCGACGTCCTCGATCCCGGACTGCACCTTAGTATTATCGGTCACCGCGGTCTGGAGTTGATCCGAGATCGACCCCAGCGCCTGGATTCGCGCGCCGATGACCGAGCGGGCGCCGAGCACGCCGTTGAGGGCGTGGTCGATGTCACCCAGCTGGGTCGAGACGTTCTGCACCAAGTCGGCCTGCGGCGCGAGGCCGAGGACCTTCGTCAAATTGCCGCTGTTCGTCGCACCCGGCGACGGCGTGTCGGTGACGTAGAAGCTGCCCGTGCCGCTGAGCACGACCTTCTGCGCTTTTGCGTCGAAGGAGGCGGTAACGCCGGTCGTGGCCGTGACCGCGTTGATTTTCGCGACCAGGCTCGTGCCAAGCGGCGGCGCGACGCCGTCGTCGATCGCGGCGCCCGGTGGCAGCGTGATCGTCGCCATGCCGGCGACGCCGTTGACCGAGCCGTTGATGTTGAGCGAGAAGTTCCCGGTGCTGTCGGCCGTGGGCGTGACGGCGAACGCGTTCGGCGTGCCGAGCGTCGTCGGCGGCGGCGACGACGGAAGCCCTTGCGGGCCGTAAACGACCGCCCCCGCGTGGTTGATCGATGCGGCGCTCTGGTCCACGACCGTCCCGTTGACGAGCGTGTTGCGCAGCGCGATGAGCGTTTGGAACACGTCGGGGGAGCCGTCCGACGACTGGTAGTTGAAGGCGGCCTGGAACGTCGTCGAGAGCGCGAACTGCTGGCCGTTGTAGACGAGTTGGCCCTGCTCTTGCTCGTTGCCCGCGAAGGTGACGCCGGCGATGGGATTACCCTGCGGCTGCACCGGCGCGGCCGCCGACGACGCCGTCCCGCCGAACACGTAGTGCCCGGCGTACGACGTGTTGCCGATCGCGACGGACTGTTGCACGAGCTGATCGATCTGGCTGCCGAGTGCGGCGCGCTGCTGCGCCGTAAGCGTGTCGCTCGAGCCTTGGATCGCGAGCTGGCGCGCGCTCTGGAGCACCGCGGTGAGGCTGCTCAGCGCGCTGTCGGTCGTCGTCAGCTCCGAGGTCGCGCTCTGCACGTTCTTCGACTGCTGTCCGGTCGCGTCGATCGCGGTGCGGACCGAAAGATCTTGCGCGATGCGCGTCGGATCGTCGCTCGGGTCGTTGAGCTGCTTTCCCGTGGAGAGCTGCAGGCTGGTCTGCGCGTAAAGAGCCTGCTGGTCATCGATCGCGGCGGTCTGCTGCGCGTAGATCGTCGAGGTCGCGATACGCATGGGCTAACCTCCCGGGATCAGACCGAGCGCGGTCGTCAAGAGCTGTTCGAGGACGCTCATCGTGTGGGCCGCCGCCTGGTACGAGTTCTGGTATTTGATCAGGTTCTGTGTCTCTTCGTCGAGGTTGATGCCGTCGATGCCCTGACGCACCTTGTCGATGTTCGCCGCGAGCGTGGTCTGCGCGCCGTTGCCGGTGATGGCGTTCGCCGTATCCGTGCCGAGCTGCGTGACGAGGCCGCCGTAATAAGCGCCCAGCGTCTTGGTCGGTGCGGTCGCGACGGCAAACCCGATTCCGTGCGGTTTGGCCGCCGTGAAGGTGATCGTGCCGGTAGTCCGGTTCACCGCCGACACGATGACGTTTTCTTGGTTCGCGGTACCGGCGTCGATCGTCAGCTGCTGGCCGACGTCGATCCGCGCGAAGTCCTGCAGCGACGTGCCCGGTATCGTGACCGCGCCGGGCACGGTCGCCACGGCGTTGCCGGCAGTGGTTTGCAGCGCCGGCGTGCCGACGTTCTTCGCGAAGAGCTGCAGCAGCGCGTTCGCGCCGCCGTTGTCGGCCGCACCGAACGCGTTGGTCGCGTCCTGCTTCACGCCGCCGATCGCCGCCGCGCCCAGCATCTCGAGCAGCGAGCGCGTCGGCGTCCCCTGGCTTCCGCCCACCGTCGCGTTCGAGTCGGTGATCGTAAAGTCGGGCGTCGTGGCGCTGTTGCCTTGCAGCGCGCGGTGCGCCGCGCCGGTGTTGTTCGGGTCGCGGGCGAACACGATTTTCTGCGCGACCGCGTCGAACTTCGCGCTGACGCCCAGCTGCGCGGCATTGAAGTTGGCGACGAACGCGTCGACCGACGCGGCGTTGCCACCGGCGCTGAAGTCGTAGGCGAACGTCTGCGGCGCGCCGTCGACCAAGACGGTCAGCGTCCCCGTGGTCGGCGGCCCCGCGGCGCCAGGGTGCGCGATCGCCACGTTGCCCGCCAGGGCGCTCGAGGTGTCGATCGTCGCGTTCGCGGCGTTCATCCCGACGGTCAGCGATCCGGCGGCGGTCGACGCGAGCGCCGCGGCCATTTGCGACGGATCGGTGATCCCGACCTGAATGTTGCTCGCCGTGATCGCCTGCGAAGCGATGACCGGCTGCAGCAGCGCGATCCCGGGGTTGCCGTTCTGGTCGTAGCCGGCCTGCGTGACGCGATTGACCTCGGTCGCGGCGGCGTTTGCGAACGCGTCGAGCTGATGGCCGTACGGCGTGAGGTTCTTGTTGTAAAGGTCGACGTAGCCCGCGAGCTGACCACTGCCGAGCTGAACCGGCGTGGGGTTCGCCGGATTCGGATCGCCCTGCATCCCGATCACGAGCGTCGGGTTGCCGGACACGTCGGTGCCGACGACCGGCGCTGCGAGGTGGTACGCCTGCGTGTCGTTGACGAGCGCGCGGCCGCCGACCGTGACCAGCGCCGAACCGTTCGCCTGAATCGCCGTCTGCGTCGACAGCAGCTTCGAGAGTTGGTCGACGGACTGATCCCGCTGGTCCTGATAGGTGTTCGGATTATCACCGACCGCCTTGGACGCGCGGATCTGTCCGTTGAGCGCCGCGATCTTGTCGATGAGCGCGTTGGCTTGGTTGACGGTCGTCGCCGCTTGACCGATGACCGTGGCCTGCGACGACTGAATCGCCGTGCCGACGCGGTTGAGCGCGCTGACGAACGCTTGCGACGCGGCGATCACGCCCTGGCGCTCGGGCGTGCCGCCGGGGTTCGAGGCGAGCTGCGAGATCGCCGTCTGCAAGTCGGTGAACGCTTTGTTCACGCCGTTGGTCGGCTCGCCGAACGACGACTGGATCGCCGAGAGCTGCTGCTGCTGGACGTCGAAGTAGCTCTGCGACGCGGACGCGCCGCGAAACAGGGTGTCGTACGAATCCTGATGGATGCGTGTGATCGAATCGACCAGCACGCCGTCGCCTTTCGTGCCGGGTCCGGTCCAGGTCGCGTAGCCGGTCGAGCCGACGACCGGCGGCGCTTCGCTCAAGTTCACGACCTGGCGCGATGCGCCCGGCGTGTTCACGTTCGCGATGTTGTCCGACGTGGTGTTGGCGGCTTGCTGGAACGCGTCGACCGCGCTGCCGATGACGTTCAGTCCGAAGAAACTCATGCTCGGCGACTCACGATGACGCTCCCGTCAGGCGGGGGTACGACGCCGCGGCGCCGATAGGTTCCGGTCTGTTCCGTCCCGGCGCGCTGGAGCACCGCGACGGTGCGCGCGAGCCGCTCCATCCCCGCGAGGATGAGCGACTTGTTGTTCGAGACGGTCATCTTCAGCGCGACGCTGCTGGTGTTCAGCTCGTGCACGATCCCGTAGAACGGCCGGCGCAGCGCCGGCGGCGCATACGCGCACACCTGCGCGAGCGTGAGCTCGCCGAAGCCGCGCCGCTGCATCGCGATGCGCTGCGCGTACGCGGTGCCGTGCAGCACGCGGCGCGCCTCGACCCGCCGCTCCGCGGCCTCGATGGCGTCAGGGTCGTTCTGCACCAGCGCATCGGTGAGCACGAGCGCCGCGGCGCCGAGTTCGTTGAGCACGCGGCACTCCTCGGCGATCATCTCGCCAAACGTCTGCCACTCTTTCACGGGAGCACCGCCAGGCGCGGCGCGCCGCCTAGTACGCGGCTGCTACCAGCAATCGGCCGAGCAGCTTCTCGACGATCTCTTCCGTCGGGACGAAATACCGGCCCTCGGAGATCTGGTACCGCAGGCGATCGACCAAATCGGGGCGGTAGAACGGTTCCGTCGCCGCGGACTGAAAGGTGCCCAGCGACGAGGCCGCATCGGAACGCTCGAACGAGTCCGTCGTGTCGAGCGGTGCCGCGGCGGCGGTGGACTTCCGTTTCACCGTCTTGTAGGCGGAGAGCGCCGACGCGATCTCGGCCCGCGAGATGATCATGGTTGTGAACGCCTCTTTCAGGGCGATTCTGACCAAGTGTCCGTTGTCGAGCGATTTTCCACGCCACGATGCCCGAGAACGGTGACTTGATCAGAGGCGCCTCAGTAGCTTCCTTGCTACTAGGCGTATCGTCGGTCGGTCCCAGGGACTTTAGTCCTACCGAGCGGAGCAGCGTCACGATTCGTGCTCCCCGGGAACGCGAGCGCGTGCGGACGTGCCGGGTTCGGCGAGCACCGACGTGCGGAGCTGTTGTTCCAAAATTTTACCGATGCCCAGCGAACCCGACGTCGAGAGCGCTTCCGCGCGCTTTTCGTCGAGCATGTCGCTGAAGGTCGCTTCGGCGTTCGACGTCTTGCCCGTCAGCGACGTGGGCGGCGCGCTCTTGCGCATCTCCTTGAAGAGCATGTCGACGAAGAGCGACTCCATCTGCTGCGCCGCCACGTGCAGCTTCTGAAGCGCCTGCTGCTGCTCGTTGGTGAGCGGCGCCGGCGAAGGGCCCGCGACCTTGTCGAGTCCCATCAGATGATCTGCACGTCGGCCTGCAGCGAGCCCGACTCGCGCAGCGCCTGGATGATCGCGATGAGATCGCGCGGCGACACGCCGATGGTGTTGAGCGCCCGGACGACCTGCGCGAGCGTCGCCGCGCCGGAGATGTACACCAAGTGGCGCCCGCTCTCCGTCGCCGTGATGCGCGTGTTCGACTGCAGCTGCGGCGAGCCGGTGGTGAACGGCCCCGGCGGGACCACGGTGTTCTGCGTGGTGATGGTGATCGACAGGTTGCCGTGCGCGATCGCGCACGCCGCCAGCGTGATGTCGCCGCCCATGACGACGGTGCCGGTGCGCTCGTTGACGACGACCTTCGCGAGCGCGTCCGCGTTGACGCTCAGATCGCCCGCGTCGGCGAGGAAGTTCACAGGATCGCCCGCATAGCGCGCGGGCAAGGTGACGCGGATCGTCTCGGCGTCGTTCGCACGGGCGGTCCCGAGGCCGAAGCGGCCGTTGAGGACCTGCGCGACGCGCGCCGCAGTCTTGAAGTCGGGCGACGTGAGCACGTACGAGAACCCGGCCTGGTCCTGCTGGATGTTCGTGATCATGTCGCGCGCGAGCACGCCGCCCTGCGGGACGCGCCCGGCGGTGACGTGGTTCTTGACGATCGAGTTCTGCCCGCTCTGGTCGGTCGCGTAGAACCCGCCGACCGACAGCGGCCCTTGCGCGGTCGCGTACACGAGGTTGTTCGCCGCGCGCAGCTCCGTCAGGACCAGCGTTCCGCCTTGCAAGCTCGTCGCGTCACCCATCGAGGAAACCGTCACGTCGACCGTATCGCCCGAGTGGGCGAAGGCAGGCAGCGACGCCGTGACGATCACCGCCGCGACATTGCGCGTGCGCACGTCCTGTGAGGTGGTCGTCAGGCCGAACGACTGCAGCACGTTCTGGATCGACTTCGAGGTGAACAGCACCGACGTCGTGTCGCCGGTCTGCGCGAGCCCCATCACCAGGCCGTAGCCCACGAGCTGGTTCGCGGTCACGCCCTGCACGCGGGAGACGTCCTTGAGCCGCACGGGCTGCGCGCCCGCGGGCGCCGGGACGAACGCGACACCGCTCGCGAGGAGCGCGCCGAGGAGCAGGGCCGAGATCGTCTTCTTCATCATCATCGTTATCGGCACGGCTAGAAGATAAAGTCCAGGATCTTTTGGATGAGGCCCTTGTGCTTCTCTTGGAAGTTGCCGTCGAACTTCGCCTCGACGTTCGCGACGCGCGTCGACAGGATGCTGTCGGTGTTGTCGATGTCCTCGGGCCGCACGAGGCCGGTGATGTGCAGCGTCTGCTTCTGGCCGTTGACGAGCAGCGCTTGGTCGCCCGCGATGCGCAGCGCGCCGGACGCGAGCACGTCCGTGACCTGGGCCTCCATCGTGCTGACGAACGTGTTCTGACCGCTCTGGGTCTTGCTCGACTGCGTCTGGCGCCCGCCGTTGAGGCCGGCCCCGAAGCGCAGCAGCGACACGTTGGCGAGGCCGGTCCCTTGGCCCAGGCCGAGGTTGTAGCTGTTGTTGACGTTGGTGACGTCGGAGCTCGTGCTGTTGACGTTGAAGTTGAAGATCACTTGCACGAGGTCGCCGACCTGCGCCGCCTTGTGATCGGCGCCCAAGCGCAGCGGATGACCCGGTCCGGCGGGCGCCGGCGCGGCCTGGTACAGCGTGTCGGCGAAGGCCGGCGCACCGAGCATCGCGATCATCGCGACTGCGAGCAACACACGCATCAGCGTTCGCCTCCGGGCAGCGTGAGCTCGACGCGGTTCGGTCCGGTGACCACCGCGGCGATCGCTTTTTGGGTCTGCGGGTTGAACACCGTCACCGTGTCGCCGACCGCGCCGCCCGTGCGCGCGACCACGTCGACGGTGAGCGCGACGCCGCCGTCGCGCACCATCAGGATCGCGGACTGACCGGCCTTGACGACGGTGTCGGGGACGGTTTGCTCGACATACAGCGGCGCGCCCTTGACCGTCGCGCTGCTGAGCTTGCGCCCGACGAGCACGTCGACCCCGACCGCGGGGCGGCCGTTCGACGCGAGGCGCGCGAGCGCGAGATCGGACTCGGCGAGCACCGCGCCCGGCGCGAGATCGCGCCCGGCGACGGCGGTGTGAACGTACGTCGTGACGCGATAACCCGCCACGACCGTGCGCGCGAGCTTGCCGTCGACGCGGATCGCGACCGGCACGCCGACGTACGTCGAGCTGACGAACGGCGAGCCGGCCGGCGCGAGCACCACGTCGCCGGCGGGAAGGCTTTGATCGGCGACCGCATACGCCGGCGCGATCGAACGGTCGGGACCGCTGACGAGCCTTCGCGCGATCTTGTCGGCGATAACCGCGATGCGCGCGCCGGAAATGACCTGGAGAGTTCCCGCGTCCGCGGACGCGGGAACACCAAGCAGAGTTCCGGCTGACGCCGGAACACCAAGCTGTGCGCAAAGCGCACAGACCGTTGCCAAGGCCGCGAACATCCGCGGGGCGCGATGGGTCATCAGCGCTTCGTCTGGACGGCGGTTTGGAGCATCTCGTCGGCGGTCGTGATCGCCTTGGAGTTCGCTTCGTACGCGCGCTGCGCGGTGATCAGGTTTACCATCTCTTCCACGACCGCGACGTTGCTCTGCTCGAGGTAGCCGCCTTGCAGCGTGCCGGTGCCGTTGAGGCCGGGCTGCGTAAGCGTGGGCGCGCCGGACGCGCCGGTCTGCACGAACAAGTTGCGGCCCGTCGGCGCGAGCCCCGCGGCGTTGGTGAAGCGCACGAGCTGGATCTGGCCGAGCTGCTGCGGCGTCTGCTGGCCCGGGATCAGCGCCGTGACGATGCCGTCCTGCCCGATCTGCACCGATGTCGCGTTCTGCGGGATCGTGATCTGCGGGTTGAGGAAATAGCCGTCGGCGGTGACGATCGAGCCGTTCGCGTCGCGCTTGAACGAGCCGTCGCGCGTGTACGCGGCGGTGCCGTCGGGCTGCGTGACCTGGAAGAACCCGTCGCCCTCGATCGCGATGTCGAGCGGGTTGCTGGTCTGCTGCAGCACGCCTTGGGTGAACGACTTCTCCGACGCGCCGATCTTGACGCCGAGGCCGACGTCCTGACCGACGGGCACGACCGACGGGCCGACCGGCGTACCCGGCGCGCGCAAGTTCTGATAGATCAGGTCCTGGAAGTGGGCGGAGTTCTTGCGGAACCCCGTCGTGTTCACGTTGGCCAAGTTGTTGCTGATCGTGTCGATGTTGTACTGCTGCGCGATCATCCCGGTCGCGGCGGTGTACAGCGCTCTCATCATGTCGGTGTCGCTCCTATGCGCTCGTGCGGCCGACGGTGGTGATCGCTTGACCAACCGCGTCGTCTTGGGTTTGGATCGATTTTTCGTTCGCGTCGAACCAGCGCTCGTTGGCGATCAGATCGACCATCGAGCGGATGACGTCGGCGTTGCTCTTCTCGAGGGAGCCTTGCAGCGCGGTCGTGTTCGTCGCCGCGCGCACGCCCGCGCCGGTATCGACGAAGTTGTTCGCGCCCTCGGGACGCAGCGCCGCGGGGTTCGCGAACTCCACGACCCCCAAGCGGTCGTAGGCGCGGCCGTCAACGCTGACCGTGCCGTCGCGGCCGATCTGCACCTGGCCGGTGGCGGGAAGGACGATCGGCGTCGCGTTGCCTCCCAGCACGCGGCTGCCGTTCTGCGCCGTGAGAAAGCCGTTCTGATCGCGCAGGAAGGCGCCGTCGCGCGTGTAGCGCACGTTGCCGTTCCCGTCGCGGACCGCGAAGAATCCGGGGCCCGACAGCGCAACGTCGAGGTCGTTGCCCGTCGCCGCGATCGTGCCTTGCGCGTAGTCCGCCGGCGTGTCGTAGACCTGTGCGCCGGTGCCCATCGCGCCGATCAGCTGCTGCGTCGCCACGCCCGCGGCACCGCTGCGTGCGGGATCCGTCTGAAAGCGGTAGACGTCGCGCTCCGGCTGCGACTGCACTTGGAGCAGCGTGCGCTTGAACCCCGCGGTGTTGACGTTCGCGAGGTTGTTCGCGATCGTGTCCACCGCCGATTGCGCGACGAGCGCCCCAGACGCCGCCGTGTACATGCCACGGACCAAAGTAAAAGCCCCTCCGCACGAATGCCGCTCCCGGAGTCCCGGGTGCGTCGAACGCGGATCCGTCAATCGTTCGGGATCCGCAGCGGCCCCAACCGTGCGAGGGCTGTCCGGCCGCTTACCTGTTCTTGATCGGCGTCGCGCGCTGGGACTTTAGCCCCGCTATCACGTGGATGGACTTTAGCGCAACGACTCCGGCGAGTCGCCCGCGGTGCGCGTCGCGCGCAAGCGCGCCGCGATGTCGCCGAGCCGTTCGGCGATCATCGTCGCTTCCCAGGGCCGGTCGACCGGATCGCGCGCGAGCAGCGCGTGGATCAGGTCGGTGAGCTCGGAGTCCGCGGCCGGCACGAGCTCGCGCAGTTCGGCCGGATCTTCCTCGAAGCGCCGCAGCGCGACATCGAGCGCGTTGCCGCCGGAAAAGGGCGGTTCGCCGGTGAGCGCGTGGTAGAGCACGGCGCCCAGCGAGTACAAGTCGGCGGCCGGACTCGCCGTGCCGTAGCGCGCCTGCTCGGGCGCGACGTACTGCGCGGTACCGACGAGGATTCCGGGCGCGGTGACGCCGGGGTCGTGATCGTCGAGCTCGCGGGCCAGGCCGAAGTCCATCAGATGCGGGATGGCCTGACCGTCGATGATGATGTTCGCGGGCTTGACGTCGCGGTGGAAGATTCCCAGCGCGTGCGCGGCGGCGAGCGCGCGCGCGATGCCGAACCCGATCGCCGCGACGCGTTCCGACGAGAGCGGCGTGCCGGCGATCAGCTCGGCCAGCGGTTCACCTTCGACGTAGTCCATCACGATGTACGGCCGGCCGTCCTCGTTCACGCCATAGTCGTGCACGGAGACGACGTTGGGGTGGACGATTTTCGCCTCGGCGCGCGCCTCGCGCTCGAATCGCTTGTTGAGCACCCCGTCCGCATCGCGGCGGCGTGCGAGCAGCTTGATGGCGACCTTGCGGTCGAGCCGCGTGTCGTGCGCGACGAAAACCGTCGCCATCCCGCCATGCCCAGCGACGCGCTCGAGCCGATACCGGCCGCCAAGCAGCTGCTCCGTCCCCATCGACTAGCCTATACGCTGAGAGTCGCCACCCACCCCGTAAGGCGAGTTAGACCTGCATTCTCGCGATCTCTTGGTACGCCTCGAGCAACTTCGAGCGCATCGACATCGTGAAGTTCAGCGCGAGGTTCGCTTCCTCGACCGACGTGACGACCTTCTGGAGATCGTTCGTCTTGCCGCTCGCGAGGTCGCGCTGCGCCTGATCGGACAGGTTGATCTTGTCGTTCACGTCGGCGAGCATCGACTTCACGGTGTCGCGGAACGATGTGCCCTGCACCTCGCCGACGCCGGCGACGCCGTCCGGTGTGGTGGCGCTTCCGGGGATCGGGCCGACGTTGGGGCGCTCGTCGAGCTTGATCGCGGCGCCGAGATCCGGGACGAACGTGCCCGGGACGACCTTGGAGATGACGCTGCCGTAGTCCATCAGGCTTTGAGCAGCCCCAGCGTTGCGGTGCCCATCGCGCGCGCTTCCTGGATCGCCGTCACGTTCGCTTCGTAGGCGCGGGAGGCGGCCATCATGTCGACCATCTCTTTCACCACGTCGACGTTTGGCATGTGCACGTAGCCTTGCGCGTCCGCGTCGGGATGCGACGGATCGTAGATCAGCTTGTCGGGGCCTTGGTCCTTGACGATCCCGACCACGTCGACGCCCGCGCGCGAGCGCGCCGGATCGTTCGCGTCGTCGAGCGCGTTCGCGGACGCCGCCGTCGGCTCGTTCTTCTGCGCGTACACCACCAGCTGCCGCTTGAACGGACCGCCTTCGGCGGTGCGCGTCGTGTTGACGTTGGCGATGTTGTTCGCGATGGTGTCCATCGCGAGGCGCTCGGCCGAAAGACCGGTCGCACTGACCTCGATCGAAGTATAGAAACCCATGCTCAGCTCTGAATCGCCTGGCGCAGGCGGGAGTATTGGTTCTGCAGCAATTGGCCCATCGTCTGGGCGTAGGAAGAATTGAGAGACAGCTTCGCCATCTCCTGATCGACGTCGACGTTGGAGCCGTCGACGCGCATCTGCTGGTCTTCGGCGACCGTCGTCGTGATCGCGAACGGCTGGGCGCCTTGCGCGCCGCTGGCCGTGAGGTGCCGGTCCGACGTCACCGCGAGGCCGAGCTCATCCGGATCCCCGGCGGAGGGCTCCGTCGCCGCCAGCGCGGCTTTGAACGACACGTCGGAACGCCGGAAGTTCGGCGTGTTGACGTTCGCGATGTTGTTCGCGATGACGCCGTGCGCGGTGCCCGCGCCGTCCATCGCGTTCTTGAGCATGCCGACGGTCTGGCCGAAGGAAATGTCGCCCATCAAAGAGCCCATCGGCAAGCGGGCGCTACGATCTTAGGTTCGGCGCTCCGCCGCGACCCGCGAGCGGGAGAACGAGCCGGGGCGGGTCGAACGGTCGCGTTGCCGGGTTGCACGATCGCTTCTCCGAGAGGGACCATGCCATCACGCATTGCGGTGCTTGCCGCCGTCTCCGTCGCCGCGACCGTGGCCGTCGCTTCGGCCGCCGGGGAGACAAAAGACCAGAAGATCGCCCGCGCGTTGACCGCCGGGCCGCCGTCGGTCACGGCCCACGCCACCGTCGCCGACATGGATGCCAAAGGCAACATGACGGTCCTGCGCAAGGGCACCAACGGCTGGACGTGCGTCCCCGGTCACCCGGGCGTCGTCGGCGACGTCGCGATGTGCGCCGATGCCGCGACGATGCAATGGGGCGCCGACTGGGCGGCGCACAAACCGAAACCGACGAACAAGGTGCCTGGGATCGCCTACATGTTCGCGGGCGGCACCGATTGGAGCGCGAACGATCCGTTCGCGACGAAGGGCACACCGATCAAGGAAGGCCCGCACTGGATGATCATGTGGCCGGTCGACAAAACATCGGGTCTGCCGACGACGCCGCGCGACACCGGCACGTGGATCATGTATTCGGGCACGCCGTGGGCGCACCTGATGATCAACGGTAAAACCTAAACGACAAAACGGAAACAGCCCCGGACGATACGTCCGAGGCTGTTGTCCGCTGACTAAGCGGAGGTACCTTGATTCTACCCGGGTTGACTAGACTCGGTCAAGGGACATCCGCCCGCGGGCACGCGCCCGGAGGGAATCGAACCCTCACCCTCCACTTAGTCAGAATGGCGCTCTATCCAATTAAGCTACGGACGCGTGCGTACCAGATAGGACGATGTCGCATTCGCAGCATCCCCCAGGCGCGCACTTGGACGAGAAGTGTCCGAAAGGTACGCGAAAACGGTAGCGGCCCCGGACGATGTCCGAGGCCGCTTCACCGCTGACGAAGCGGCAGGTGATTCGAGATACCACGCGCGCTCGACGACAAATCCTTCGCGATGGAAACCGCGTTGACTTGGCCGAAAGGTGCGATCAGCGGGCGAACTGGGCTGCGTGCAAGTTTGCGTACGGGCCGTTTGCGGCGATTAGGTCGTCGTGGGTGCCCGTTTCGCGGACGCGGCCGTTTTCGATGTAGAGGATCTTCGTCGCGCGGCGGATCGTCGAGAGGCGGTGCGCGATGATCAGCGTCGTGCGGCCCGGCAGGAGACGGTCGAGCGCGTCTTCGATCAGCGCTTCGGAGTGCGAGTCCAGCGCGCTCGTGGCTTCGTCGAGGATCAGGATGCGCGGGTCGCGCAGGATCGCGCGCGCGATCGCAATGCGCTGGCGCTGGCCGCCCGACAGCCGGATGCCGCGTTCGCCGACGATCGTGTCGTAGCCGTCGAGCAGCTTGCGCACGAACTCGTCGGCGTTCGCCTCGACGGCCGCGGCGACGATCTCGTCCTGCCTCGCCTCGAGCCGGCCGTAGCGGATGTTATCGGCGATCGTGCCGTTGAAGAGCTGCGTTTCCTGCGGCACGATCGCGATCGCGTCACGGAGATCGCCTAGCCGCACGCGCGCGATGTCGACGCCGTCGAGCGTGATGCGGCCGTTCTGCGGCTCGTAGAAGCGCGGCACGAGGTTGACGATCGTGCTCTTCCCCGCGCCCGACGGCCCCACCAGCGCGACCACTTCGCCGTGCAGCATGCTCGCCGTGAACTTCTCCAGAACCGGTGGCCCGTCGTCGTACGCGAACGTGACGTTCTCGAAGCGGACGTCGCCGACGATGTTCGGCAGCGGGATCGCGTCCGGCGGGTCGTCGCGCTCCACCGGCAGGTCGAGGATCTCGAACACGCGCCCGGCGCCCACGAACGCGCGCGCAAAATCACCGAAGAAGATCGAGAAGCGATTCATCGGGTTGATCAGCAGCCCCGTCGCGAACCAGAATCCAAAGGCGGTCGCCGGCGTCAGGTGCCCGACCGACACCTCGCGCGCGGTAAAACCTATCACCGCGCAGATCGCGACGACTACCACGAGCGACAGCACGGGCGCCTGGGTCTGATTGAACTGCGTCACCTTCATGTACGCGGTGAAGTACCGCTCGTTCGCGGCGGCGAACCGGTCACGCTCGAAGTCCTCGCGGCGAAATGCCTTGACGACTCGTTCGTTCGCGAGCACCTCCATCAAGTTGCTGGACAGGTCGGCGATGCGCTCTTGCGAGCGGCGCGTCCCGCTGACGATCAGCTTGTTGAACTTGCCGACGACGTACGCGATGACCGGCGTCGCGATGAACAAGATGACCGACAGGAACCAGTCACGGGCGATCATGTAGACGAGCGCTGCGATGAATGTGAACGTCACCTGCACGAACTGTGGGAGCGAGATCGAGATGGCGTCGGTCATCAAGCCGAGGTCGGCCGACATGCGCGACTGCAGCTCACCCGCGCGCCAGCGGTCGAACTCGGCCAGCGGCATCCGCGCGATGCGGTCGAACATGCGCGCGCGGAACGTCGCGACCATCTTCTGGCCGCTGTACGCCGTCAAGTAGGCCTGCCCGTACGACGCCACGTTGCCGATGATCTGCGAGCCCATGACCAGCGCGATCACGATGACGAGCACGTCCCAATTCGGATGCGGCACGAGGACGTCGCTCCGGAGCAATTCGGCAACTCTGGCCATCGCGACCGGGACGATTCCGGCGATCACGCCGAACAGCGTCCCGACGATGAGGCGGCCGTAGTAGGGTCGCGCCTCGCGAAGCAGTCGCCGGAACGTGGGATTCACCAGCCGGCGGATCGTCGGGTTCACCACGAAACCTTCGCCGCGGCGCCACAGTACCTTGGGTGCGAGTTCCCCAGCCGTGAGGTGGACACAGTACCGTGGATTGCTTCTATCACAACGCCGTTCCGTCGGTCGCCCCGTGCCGAGGCTGCAGCAAGCCCGTCTGCGCGACGTGCCGTAACGAGAACGGCGATTGCCCGGGTTGCGTGCTGGCCGCGCGAATCGACGCCGCGCGCCAGACGAACCAGATCAACGGCGGGGTCGGCCCGTCGTACGGCTCCTACGCCGACCCGCCGCACCAGGCCGCGTACTCCGCGCCGCCGCCGCCGCAGCCCCCGCCGCCCCAGGTGCGGCCGATGGCGGCGGTCGCCGTGCGGCCCGAGACGCGTGCGATCGTCGCGCTCGGCTACCCGTTCTGGCCGCTGGCGATCATCGCGCTGCTCGACAGCAAGGCGTCGCATTTCGTGAAACGTCAGGCGTGGCAGGCCCTCGGCTTCAACGCCGGGATGTACGGGCTCGGCACGTTGCTCACCGCGGCTGCCGCGGTCCCGATCCTTAGCCTAGGCGCATGGCCGCTGCTGCCGTTCATCATCCCGGTCTTCATCGTGGCAAGCATCGTCTACGCGATCAAGGTGTGGCAGGGCGACGATGTCGATGTCCCGCTCGTCAGCGACTGGGTCGACGCGCGCCTGCCGAGCGGCTCACCGCAAGGCCAGACCTGATCTAGGCCGGGGCCTTCGCGGCGGATACCCACGCTTCGACCTCGTCGGTCGCGCGCGGGATCGCCGCGGAGAGGACGTCGACGCCGGTCTCCGTGATGAGCACGTCGTCTTCGATGCGCACGCCGATCCCGCGGTAACGGGCCGGGACCGTCAGATCGTCGAGCTGGAAGTACAGCCCCGGCTCGACGGTCAGCACCATGCCCGGCCGCAGCGCGCCGAGCTTGTAGTTCTCGGCGCGCGCCGCCGCGCAATCGTGCACGTCCAGGCCGAGCATGTGGCTGACGTTGTGGAGCGAGTAGCGCTTGTAGAACAGGTTCTCGTCGCGCAGCGCCTCATCGGCCGATCCGAGGATGCCGAGCGCCTCGAGACCGTGCGCGAGCACGCGCATCGCCGCGCGGTGAGGATCGAGAAAGTCGTTGCCCGGCTTGCACTGTTCGAACGCGGCGTCTTGCGCGGCGAGCACCAGTTCGTAGATCGCGCGCTGCTCCGGCGTGAACGTTCCGGAGATCGGCAGCGTGCGCGTGATGTCGGCGGTGTAGAGCGTCTCCGCCTCGACGCCGGCGTCCAGCAGCAGCAGCTCGTTCTCGCCGATGCGGCGGTCGTTGCGCGTCCAGTGCAGCGTGGTCGCATTGGGCCCCGTCGCCGCGATCGTGTTGTAGCCGACGTCGTTGCCTTCGATGCGCGCGCGCAGGTTGAACACACCTTCGATCACGCGCTCCGTGTGCGCCGTCGGCAGCGCGCGCACGACGTCGTCGAACGCGCGGTGCGTCGCTTCGACCGCGCGCCGCAGTTCGCGGATCTCCAGCTCGTCCTTGATCAGCCGCATCTCCGAAAGAAACGTCGCGAACGCGGCGTCGCGCTCGGCTTGCACCGGCAGCGCCGCGTCCAGCGCCGGATCGATGCGGCGCAGCGCGCGGAACGCCGCGCGCGTCACGGCCGCAGCGAGATCGTCCTGGAACGCGCTCAGCGGTTTGGTCGCGATCCCGTAGCGCTGCGCGGTCTGCGACAGGCCGAGGCGCGGCCCGACCCAGAGCTCGCCCTTCGTCCGGTCGGTGTAGAACGTCGCGTCGGACTTGCCCGGGTTTGGCTCGCAGTACAGCGTCGCGGCGTGGCCGTCACCGCTCGGCTCGAGCACGAGCACGTTGTCGGGCTCGTGGTTGCCCGTGAGGTAATAAAAGTCGGTGCCGGGGCGGAAGCGATGGTTCGTGTCGTTCGCGCGCACCTTTTCGCGGCCGGTCGGCACGACGAGCGTGTCGCCGCGAAACGCTTCCGACAGCACCGCCCGGCGCGCCGCAAAGCGCTCGGCGCCCTCGACCGGGCTGGCCGGCGAGCCCGGCGCCGTCGCCCAACCGGTGATCATGAAGCGCAGCAGGTTCTCGGGGTTGTTGGTGTCGTGGGCCGCCGCGGCGGGCTGATCGCTCATGCCCTTGGTTTCGGCACACCCGCGCCGCCCGCCCGCGGCGGGCGCATGACGTACTCGTGGTCGAACCCGCGCACGCCGCCGATCACGTCTTCCGAGCGGCACGTCCGCGTCCGCGTGAAACCGAGCCGCTCGACCAGCGCGATCGAGCCGGCGTTGCGCACGTCGACGACGGCGCGCAGCCGCCCGACGCCGGCGGCGAACAGGTGCCGGACCATGGCGCCGACCGCCTCGCCGCCCAAGCCGCGGCGCTGGTGCGCGGGGAGCACCAGATAGCCGATCTCCGCCGACGCCCGATTCTTTTCCACCGTCGCCTGCACGTAGCCGGCGGCGCAGCCGCCGTCGCGGAGCACGAGGATCCAGTTCAACCAGTGCGCGAGCTCGTCCGCCGAATGTCCCGACGCGAGCCGCGCGTAGCGCGCGCGCAGCGCTACGACGTCGCGCGGCGGCCCGTCCGTTTGATACGCGTAGAGCGACGGCTCGCGCAAGCCCTCGTACATGCCGTCCGCGTGATCCGCGCGAATCGGCACGAGCAACAGCCGCGACGTTTCGAGCGGCGCGAAGATCTCGACGCGGCTGCGCTCAGGCCGGCGCACGGACCTCGCGGGCGTACCGCTCCAAGAACGCGCGCGCGACGGTTTCGTGATCGACCACCGGTGCGGGGTAGCCGTGGCCCTCGAACAGCGGCAGCTCGAGCTGCGGGTCGCGGCGGGTGACGACGAGGTCGAGCAGCGCGTCGTCCGGCAAACCGGCCAGCTCGGGGATCCAGCGCCGCACGTAGTGTCCGGACGGGTCGAACCGGCGCGCCTGCTTGAGCGGATTGTAGATGCGCGGGTACGCCGCGAGATCGGCGCCGACGCCGGCGATCCACTGCCAGTTGCCGGCCGCGAGCGCGGGATCGTCCTCGGTGAGGTAGCGATCCCATTCGTCGCGGCCGACGCGCCAATCGACGCCCAGATCGAAGCACAGGAACGACGCGGCGATCGCGCGCACCCGCGGATGCATCCAACCCGTTGCGCGCAGTTCGCGAATCCCCGCGTCGATGAGCGGATAGCCGGTGCGGCCGCTGCGCCACGCATCGAGGTGCCGGTGCGTGCGCGCGAAGGCGAAGTCGCGCATCTTCTCCTGCAGCGGCTCCTCGCCCGAGGATTCGTGGTACCAGCCGAGCTGCAAGAAGAAGTCGCGCTGCGCGAGCGCGCGCAAGTAGAGCTTGAGCGACGTGCGTTCTTCGACGAGCAGGAACGGGTCGGCGCTTCGCGCGCAGGTCGCGCGTACGACCTCGCGCGCGGCGATCGTGCCGAACGACAGCGCGGTCGCGAGCCGTGATGTTTCGCCCGCGGCCGGGACGTTGCGCGCGACGCCGTACTGCAGTGCCGGTCCGACGAGGAACGCCGTCAGCCGCGCGCGCGCTTCGTCCTCGCCCGCCGGCTCGTCCGCGCGCGCCGACGAGCCGAACTCCTCGGGGATCGGCAGCGGTTCGCTCGCGATGTCGACGGCGGCGAACGTCGCGCTGCCGGCGTCGTCGACCGGGATGAGACTGCGCCAGCGCGCATGGTACGGAACGAACGCGCGGTAGCCGTCGCCGCGATGGTGGCCGGCGGCCGCGTCTTCGGGCGGGACGGCGGGCGCATCGTGCACCGGCAGTGCCCGCAGCCCGGCCTCTTCGAGCGCCGACTGCAGATCGCGGTCGCGCCGGATGCTCTTGGCGTCGTAGCCGCAGCTCCAGCCGACCACGTTCGCGCCGACCGCGCGTGCCAGCGCGCGCAGCGCCTGGCCGGGGTTCCCGCGCCGGACGATCAGCGCGCTGCCGCGCGCGCGCAGGTCCGCGTCGAGCGCCCGGACCGCCGCGCAATAGTACGCCGCGCGGCGCGGCGAGCGGCGCAGGCGCGTCAGCGAGACGCTGTCGACGACGTGGACCGCGACGATCTCGCCATGGCGTGCGGCGGCGGCCAGCCCGGCGTGATCGCTCAGGCGCAGATCCCTAGAAAAAGCGAACACCGCCCGGGCCACGTCCAGGGCGGCGTTCACTACCGCTCCGTCGCGGTCCTAGCCTACAGCGATTGAACGTACGCGGCGACGTCAGCCACGTCGTTCTCCCCGATCTTGTCGGGATAGAGCTTCGGCATCGGCGGCTGCGGCTTTTTGATCCAGGCCACGGTCTGCGCATAGTTCTTGCGGCTCTTCTCGTTCTTGAGCGACGGCCCGACGCCGCCCTCGACGCCGTTCGCCCCGTGGCACGACGCGCAGTTTGTCGCGAAGATCGACTTCCCGTGCGCGGCGTCGCCCTGCGCCGACCCCGACACCTTGCTCGTCGCCGTCGCGCTGCCGGCCGACGTGGCGGCAGGCGCCGCCGCGGTGGTCGTGGTGGTGCTCGTGGACGACGACTGATCCGCGCCTTTCGCGCAGCCGGCCGCCGTCAGCGCGGCGATCGCACCGAGCGCGAGAAACGAGAGGGGCCTGGATTGCATGGGTCTCCTTTTCGGGCTGGGCGGGACTCGGCTTTACGATTCCTTCACGCGCCGACGGGAGTTCGACCTCCCCACTTCGTAGACGAACGGCGTGAGCCGTGTCTTCATCCGTTACGCGTTGCCGCGGGACGCCGACCGGCTCATCGCGGACGGCGTCGTTGGCGGCGGCACGCCGAGCGGCGAGCCGTGGCCGCAGCGCGTGCAGAAATGGCTCGCGGAACAGCAGGCGGGCCGGCGGCTCGTGCTCGTGGCCGAGGACGTGTCGGGGCTCCTCGGCACGGTGCAGCTGGTCTTCAAGTTCCCCACGGGATACACCGACCGCGAAGCGGCCAACGGCGCGGACGTCGCGATGGTCGAGACGCTGCGTACGCGCGCCGACGCGCCGCACGGCGTCGCGACGCAACTCATCACGGACGTGCAGAACATCGCCCGCAAGCGCGGTGTCAAGACGCTGACGTTTCTGGTCGGCATGAAAGACAACCGCGGGATCGCGCAGGCGAAGTCGTGGGGCTTCGAAGAGTTCCGCATCATGCCCGAGCAGGGCCGGATGCTCGCGTTCTTTCGGAAATCGATCGAGTAGCGTTCGGACGCCCCGCCTGTAAGCGCCCGACGGCGCCGCTCAGCCGCCGATTTCGCTGAAGGCGCGCATCATGGATGCGGTTTCGCCGAGCGCGAGATGGTGGCGTTCCGGTTTGACGTGCATGGATGCACGCAAGATGTCGACGATGGCCGCTTCGCCGCCGCCGCTGCGCAGCGGCGTGCGCAAATCGATCATGTTGTCGCCGAAGAGGCACAGCTTGAGCCGGCCGTCGGCGGACAGGCGCACGCGGTTGCACGTCTCGCAGTAGTCGTGCGCGAGCGGCGAGATGACGCCGACCGTGCCGGGCGCGCCGTCGTACGCGAACGTCCGCGCGGGGCCGTTGCCGTGCGGGTTCGGGACGGCACGCAGCGTGCCCAGCGCGCCCAGGCGCGTGAGCACTTCATCCGACGACACCCAAGCGTCTTTTTGCAGCTCGACGTTTTCGGTCACGGGCATCACTTCGATAAAGCGAATGTGCACCGCGCGCTCGCGCGTCAGCTCGGCAAACGCTTCGAGCTCGTCATCGTTCGCGCCGCGCATCACGACGCAGTTGATCTTCACGGGCGTCAAGCCGGCGTCGATCGCCGCTTCGATGCCCGCGAGGACCTTCGCGAGCCCGGGGCGCCGCGCGATCGCCGTGAACCGTTCGTCTTGCAGCGTGTCGAGCGAGATGTTGACGCGGCGCAATCCCGCGGCGGCCAGGCCCGGCGCTTGTTCGGCGAGCAGCAGCGCGTTGGTGGAGAGCGCGATGTCGTCGATGCCGGGGACCGCGGCGATCATCGCGACCAGACGCTGCACGTCGCGGCGGATCAGAGGCTCGCCGCCGGTGAGACGGATGCTGCGGACGCCGATGCTCGCGGCGGCTCGCACGATGCTCGCGATCTCCTCGTAGCTGAGGATGTCGGGCTTGGCGATCCACGGTAGGCCCGCTTCGGGCATGCAGTAGACGCAGCGCAAGTTGCAGCGGTCGGTCACCGAGACGCGCAGGTAGGTGATCGGCCGCCGGAAGGCGTCGACCAGCGGCTGCGCCACTGCCTCGATGAGGTCGATCATCCCTAAGTCTTCCCTTTAGGCAGGGGATTCACCCCGCCGGGGCTAGTCCTTGAAAACGGCGTCGTCGACCTTGACGTTGATCTTGTAGTTCGCGAACGTCGAGCTGATGTCGGCGTTGTAGTGCGGGATGTCGACCTTGCCGGTCTGCGCCTTGACGAGGTAGTTGCCGACGATCTGGTCGTACGTGTTCGTGAACTTGATCGTCCCGCCGTCGTCCTTGTAGAAATACGTCATCTCGCTGACGGTCGCCGTCTTGTCGTCGACCTTGACGTCGACGTGGTCGATGCGGCCGTTCTTCTTGCGCACGAGCTTGAACATCGCCATCGAACCGTCGTCGCTGTTCTTGGTCACTTCGTACAGCTTGGGCCAGTCGGACGGCGGCTCCAACTGGCCGACGACCTTTTTCAGCTGCCCCGCCAGCGCGGGGACCGACTGGAATTGAACGGCGTTCTTGTCGGGCTTCTTGTAGTACGCCTTGCCTTCGAGCGTGGGGCTCAGGTAAGGAAACGTATTCATCTTGATGGCGACGGTGACGTCGGCCTGATAGGTGTTGAGCCCGGTGTTGACCCGCTGCATGCGCGCGTAGAGATCGTCCTGCGCGGACGCGGGGATCGACGGGGCGGCGAACGCGAGCAGCGCGGCCGCGGCCAGAAATGCAAAGGATCGGCGATTCGGTGTCATAGCTACGCCAGGTTGAACGCCGGGACCGGTGGCATCGGTTCCAACGCGGCGGCTACTTCCTCCGCGACCGTGGGGTCGCTCTCGACGGCCGCGGCCGAGCGCAGCGTGGCGTACGCTTGGGGCGAAGCGATGCGACCGAGCGCCCACGCGGCATGGCCGCGCACGAGCGGGCTCGGGTCGGCGCGGAGCGCCTCGGCAAGCGCCGGCACGTCGGCCCGGTCGCGGGTGTTCCCGAGCGCGACCGCGGCGTTGCGGCGCAGCACCGCGGCGCCGCGCCAGCCCATTGCCGTGCGGCGAACCTGCGCGAACGCCGCGCCCCGCAGCCGAAGCAGCGCCTGGAGGTCCGGTTCGGCGAGCTCGTCGTCGAGCGCCGCGAACGCCTCGTCCCCGGCGCGCCCGGCGCGGACGCTCGGCGGGCACGCGTCGTTGCAGAGGTCGCAGCCCCATACCCAGGTGCCGACCAGCGGGCGCAGCGCGCGCGGGATCGCGTCACGGCGCTGCGTGAGGTCGCTGATGCAGCGCGTCGCATCCATCGTCTTGTCGCCGCGCAGTGCGCCCGTCGGGCACACGTCCACGCAGCGCGTGCACGCCCCGCACGACGTGCGCAGCGGCGGATCCGGTTCGAGGTCGAGCGTGGTGACGATCTCGCCCAGGAACACCGCCGAGCCGAGGCCCTTCACGATCAGGCTCGTGTGCTTGCCGATCCAGCCGAGTCCGGCGCGCGCGGCGAACGCGCGCTCCGCAAGCGGGGCGGTGTCGCACACGACGCGCGTCGCCGGCTCGCAGCCCGGATCTTCTCGAAACGCCAGCTCGTCGATGCGCGCGGCGATGTCGCGCAGCAGCGACTGCATGCGGCGGTGATAATCGGCCGACCACGCGTACGCCGACACGCGGCCGCGCCCGCGGCGCTCGCGCGGCACCGGCGTCGCATACGGTACGGCGATGCAAACAACGCTGCGCGCGCCTGGCAGCAGCGTCGCCGGATCGCTCGCCGCGCCGGCGTACGCGTCGTCGTACGACCACGTTGCGACGTCGCCGCGCGCAACGGCGTCACGCATCCGCAGGCGCGTTTCGGGGTCCGCGCCGGCACCGGCGACGCGCACCGCGCCGGCGCCGCACGCGCGCGCGATTGCTTTGACGGCCGCGGCGAGTTCCGCGGCACTAGAGCGTCGGCAAGCCTCCACGGCGGCGCCTCACGGGGAATGCCTCGTCGATCGCGGCGATTTCCGCCGCGTCGAGGCGCAGTTCGCCGGCGACGGCGTTTTGCTCGACGTGCGCGACGGTCGACGACTTCGGGATCGTGAAGTTGATCGGTTCGCGCGTCAGGAAGGCGAGGATCACCGCGTGCGGCGTCGCGCCGCGCTTGCGCGCGATCTCTTCGACGACGCGGGCGCCGGGACGGTCGGTCCAGTCGCCGCGTCCGAACGGCGTGTACCCGACGATCGCGATCTTGTGTTCGCGGCAGTACGGGATCTCGTTCACCTCCGCCGTGCGTTCGCCCAGGTGGTAGAGAATCTGGTTGCAGGCGATCGGCTCGGTTTCCAGCGCGGCGCGCGCTTCTTCCAGGTCGGCGACGTCGAAGTTGCTGACGCCCAGCGCGCGCGTCTTGCCGGCGCGAACGAGGTGCTCGAGCGCGCGCATCGTCTCGCCGAGGGGCACGTCGCCGCGCCAGTGCAGCAGGTAGCAGTCGAGGTAGTCGACGCGCATTCGCTTGAGCGACGCATTGCACGCGCGGATCGTGCCGTCGAACGTCGCGTTGGACGGCAACACTTTCGAGACCAAGAAGAGCTGATCGCGCGGCAGCCCTGCGATCGCCTCGCCGGCGAGCCGCTCCGCGGCGCCGTCACCGTACATCTCCGCGCTGTCGACGTGCACCATGCCCAGCTCGATGCCGCGCCGCAGCGCGCGCTTCGCCTCGTCGGCGCGCGCGCCGGCCGTGGGGATGTTCCACGTTCCTTGACCGACGACCGGAACGTCGCGCCCGGTCGCGCCGAACGGGTGAACGATCACGCGGAGCGTGACTCCGTCACGGCAGAAAGTCTTCGGGCACCGCGGCGTCCTTGGCGGATAACCGCGGCTCGCCGTCGAGCGGCCACCGCACGCCGATCCGCGGGTTGCGCCAGCTCACCGCGCCTTCGCTTTTTGCATCGTACGGCACGCTGTTCTTGTAGTACACCACGACGTCGTCGTCGAGCGCGAGAAAACCGTGCCCGAAGCCGGCCGGGACGAACAGCTGCTTGTGATTGCGGTCCGTCAGCTCGAAGCCTTCCCACTGCAAGTACGTCGGCGACTCGCGCCGCAGATCGACGATGACGTCCCAAATGCGCCCGTGCAGGCACTGCACGAGCTTCGCCATGCGGAAGTCGTAGTGCAGCCCGCGAAGCACGTTGCGCGCCGACCGCGAACTGGAGTCTTGCGCGAAGTGCAGGTCGAGCCCGAGCGCGGCGTACTTGGGATCCGACCACGTCTCTTTGAAAAAGCCGCGGTCGTCCGCGAACACGTCGGGGACGAACACGCGCGCGTCGGCGAACGTGGTGGGCAGGACCTCGATCACGTAGGGTTCGCTTTCTGGATGAGCGGCGGCAGCGAGCTCTTAGAAGAGATCGAACGCAGCGTCACGAGCGGCGAGTGCGAGAAGACCATCGCGCAGGTGATAGACCCTTCCAAAGCCCGCCTCCTTGAGGCGTTCGGCCGCCCACCGCGACTTCGTGCCGACGCGGCACGCGACGACGTACGTCTTCGCGGTGTCGAGCTCGTGCATGCGCGCTTCGAGCACGGTCGCCGGGATCGCGACGGCGCCGGGAACCTCGCCGAGCGCGCGCTCGTGCGGGTCGCGTACGTCGAGCAGCAACGCGCCCGCGGCAAGCGCTTCGTCGAACGCGTCGAGGTCGAGTTCCGGAACGGTGCTCGGCGGGGCGGCGCGGTCCGGGATGCTGCCGACGTCCACGATCGACGGCGTCTCGCCGCACAGCGGGCAGGCCGGATCGCGCGCGATGCGCACCTCGCGCACGCGTCCGTCGAGCGCGTCGATGAGCAGCAGGCGGCCGACGAGCGGCGTGCCGATGCCCAGGATGAGCTTGATCGCTTCGTTCGCCTGGAACGAACCGACCATCCCGGCCAGCACGCCCAGCACGCCCCCCTCGCTGCACGACGGAACGACGTCTTCGGGCGGCGGTTCGGGATACAGACAGCGGTAGCACGGTCCGCCCGGCGCGCCGAACACCGAGAGCTGCCCGTCGAAGCGAAAGATCGCGCCGTGCACGTCGGGTTTGCCCTCGAGCACGCACGCATCGTTGACGAGGTAGCGCGTCGAGAACGTGTCGCTCCCGTCGACGACGACGTCGACGACGCGCACGAGCTCGCGCGCGTTGACCGCGTCGAAACGCGTCGCGAGCGCGTCGATCGCAATCTGCGGGTTGAGCGCGCGCAAACGCTCCGCGGCGCGGTGTGCCTTCGGCGCGCCGACGTCGGCGGTGTCATACAAGATCTGGCGCTGCAGGTTCGTCACGTCGACCGTGTCGTCGTCGATGACGACGATTCGCCCGACGCCCGCGGCCGCGAGGTACGCGAGCACCGGGGACCCCAATCCCCCCGCGCCGATCACGAGCACGCGCGCGCGCGACAGGCGCTCCTGCCCCGCAAGGCCGACCTCGGGAATCAAAAGATGCCGGCTGTACCGGCGCAGATCCCGCCGCCCCGCCATCGTCTCCATCGTGCTGTTAGAGGGGAGCGTCGATGAGTGGGGTTGCGGGGGCATCCGCAGCCGGCGTTCCGGCGGCGCGCGGGTGGAGCTCGTTGAGCCATTGCAGCACCGCGGTGCGGCTGTTGTCGCCCGCGAAGGTGTGATCGCTCGCGACGGTCGCGAACGTCTTCGGCTCGGCCGCACGTTCGTAGAGCTCGCTGACCGACGCGCGCGACACCATCCCGTCGCGCTCCGCGGCGACGAACAGCACCGGCCGGCCCGCCAGCCGCGGCAGCGCCTCGTCGACGAGCGGCTGCCATTCATGCGCGATCTCTTGCAGTGTGAGCCCGTCGACGTACGACGAGCGCAGGTCGACCACGCCGCGTGCGGCGAGCGCGTCGATGACCGTCGGGCGCCCGTAGCCGGTCGCGATCGAGATCGCGCCGGCGAGCGACGGATCGCGGCCCGCGACGCACAGCGCGGTGGTCGCGCCCATGCTGTGACCCAGCGCGTACACGGTCTGCGCGCCGCGCTCGCGCGCGAACCGCACGACGGCCTCCATCGCGTCGAACAGATCGTGCACACCGCGCAACCGGCCGCCGCTCGCCCCGAGCTTGTGACCGGGAAAGTCCAGCGCGTACACGCCGAAGCCGTGACTGGCGAGAAACGCGCACAGCCCGTCGAGATTTTGCTTCGAGCTCGAGTAGCCATGGCCGGCGACGATCGTCACGCCGCGCGCGCGGCGCGGCTCGTACTCGAGGACCGCAGCGTCGTTGAACCCCGCATCGACGCGATGCAGCGTCACGTTCATGGAGCCGTGTTCTCGATCCAGGCAGCGCCACCGTCGCGATAGACTTCCCGCTTCCACACCGCGACGCGCGCCTTGAGCGCGTCGATCGCGTAACGGCACGCATCGAACGCCGCACCGCGATGCGGTGCCGCGACGACGACCGCGACCGACGGTTCGCCCAGCGCGACGCGCCCCGTGCGGTGCACCATCGCGATGCCCAGCGGACCGAAGCGCTCGCGCGTCTCGCCGGCGATACGTTCCATCTCCGCGACCGCCAGCGATTCGTATGCTTCGTACTCCAGCGCGGCGACGGGACGCGGATCGTCCGGCGACGTCTCGCGCGTCGTCCCGAGAAACGTCACCACCGCGCCGTGCGCGTCCGTCTTTACGGCGCGCTCCAACGCGGCGGCATTGAGCGGGTGCGCGGACAGCCCGATCATCAGCCGCCGCCAACCGGCGGCAACAACGCGATCTCGTCGCCCGCGCGCACGATGGTGCTGCCGTCCACCAGCGCACCGTTGCGCGCGAAGCGCGTCGACGCGCGCAGCCCGGCGACGTGCGGCGCGCCGGCGGCGAGCTGCGCCCACAGACCGTCGATCGTCGTCCCGTCCGGCACGACGACGCTGCGCTCGCCGAAGCCGAGCAGCTCGCGCAACCGCGCGAACGCGAGCACGCGCGTCTCCGTCACACGCCTCCGATGTCGGTCGTGTAGCCGCGCTCCTTGAGCCACGCGCGCGAGTCGTCGTGCAGGCCGAGCAGGTCGATGCGGCTGCAAGTCAGCTTGTGCACGAGCACTTCCCAGAAGTGGCGATCCTGACCGTACACGTCGTCGGGGATCTGGTTGTGCTTGCGGGTGAACTCGCGCAGCGCTTCCCAGTCGCGCTTCGCGAGCAGCGTGCGCAGCTCGCCGTCGTACTCCGGGCTCGGCGGCGCGGGCTGCATCATCACGCGGACTTTCGCACGCGCGCCGCGCAGAAGCGCTCGATCGCGAGCGCGACGCCGTCGCGGTCGTTCGGCGCGGTCACGTAGCGGACGGCCTGGCGCACTTCGGGCAACGCGTTGCCCATCGCGACGCCGGTCCCCGCCCAGCGCATCATCGGCACGTCGTTGCGCGAGTCGCCGATGGCAAGCACGTTTTCCGCCGGGATCCCGAAGCTCGCGCACAATTGCGCGAGCGCGTTCTTCTTGCTGGCGTCGCGGTTGAGCACCGCGCACTCCACGAAGTCGAGCCACGTCTCGTGCCGGAAGCTCAGCGGCAGATCGCCGAACTCGCGCTGCATGCGCTCGACCGACTCGGTGCCCAAGAAGCGGATGAACGTGGGCGCCTCGGTGAGGATCTCGGCGAGCGACGGCGCTTCGTACCAGCCCGGGCCGCGCATGTCGTCCATGTAGATGTGCGAGCCCTGGAGCCGGTAGAACGCCTCGCCGACGTAGACGGCGATCGCGAGGCCTTCGCGCTCGGCGAACAGCACCATCGCCTTCGCGTGCGCCAGGGGAACGGGTATGTGCAGCAGCGTCCTGTTCGCGCCGAAGTCTTTGGTCAGCGCGCCGTGGCAGCAGATCACGGGCAAGTTCAGCCCGAGCTCTTTGGAAACGCGAATCGGCGTGTCGACGCCCCGTCCAGTCACCAGCACGACGCGAATCCCCGCAAGGAGCGCGTCCTTGACGGCGGCGCGGTTGCGTGCGCTGATCGTCTCGTCCGGAGCGAGCAGCGTTCCGTCGAGGTCGAGCGCGATGAGGTCGATGGCTGGTGCGGGTGGCATTTATGATTCTTCGGCCGGTACGATACCCCGGGAGAGCCCGGGGATGCGCATCCGGTGACGATTTGGCATGCGCAACGGCCGACTCGTCGAATACGTTGACGGCACATGCGCACCTCCGTAGCGGTCCTCGCGCTCCTTGCGGCGAGCATCTCGCCCCTCGCGGCGACCACTGCACCCGCGCTCGCGCAACCCGCTCAGCGGTGCTCGCGCGAGACGTTTCCGATCGCCGGCCAGCCGGTCGTCGTGACCGTGTGCGCCGGTGCGCCCGACGGCGGCAAGACCGTCGCGGTCGCCGAAACGTTCAAGAACGCCGCGACGTCTTTCAACCACACCGCCTCGATCGAGGTACTCCCCGGCGCCGCCGCCTCGCGCGCCGTCGACGACGTCTCGCTGGCGCCGCTGGGCTTGCAGTACACGCTGCACATGACGCTGGCGTACCGTGATGCCGGCGTGATCATCGAGCACGCGCTGCTCCTGCCGGGCGCCGTTCCCCTCAAATAGCACCGCCGCGCCGCGCAACCGTGCTGCCGCGGACCGGTTCTAGGGCACAGAAATGCGGTGTCGACGCTCCTGATGTCCTGTACGAGCGTGGCCCCGGAGCTCGACGCGGCAGGTCGGGCCCGGTACGTCACGGACCATCTCCCGCCCGGCCTGTTCCGGGTCCCGGATGACGCCGACAGCGCCGTCCCCTGGCGCGTCTCGCCGGAGCCCTTCCCGCTCGCTCCCAAGACCGTCGCCGCCATCGAGTCGCTCGGCAACGACTTGCTCGCTTTCTACCGGGCGCTCAACGCCCTCTACCTGCGCAGCGCGCGCGGCACGGCGCCCGCGTTCATCGCCGAGGAGCTCGACCGCGGCAAGCCCGAGCAGATCGTCAAGCTCGCGCGGCAGAACCGCTTCAAACAAGACATCCCGCGCGTCATCCGGCCCGACCTGATCCTCACCGAGGACGGTTATGTCGCGAGCGAGCTCGACAGCGTCCCGGGCGGCATGGGCTTCACCACCGCGCTGGCCCGGACGTACTGCGAAGTCGGCAGCGACAGCATCGGCGGCATCGACGGCATCCCGCAGCGCTTCGCCGAGATGCTGGCATCGGTCGCCGCCAAGGAACACCCCACCGTCGCGGTCGTCGTGAGCGCCGAGTCGAACGACTATCGCCCGGAGATGAACTGGCTGGCAACGCGGGTGAACGCGCTCGGCCTCGCCGACGTGATCGTGTGCGCGCCGGCGGACATCGTGTTCACGGAAGACGCGCTGTTCGTGCGCCAGGCCGACGGCCGCGAGACGAAGATCGACGTGCTGTACCGCAACTTCGAGCTGTTCGATCTGCTCAACGTCTCCAAGCAAGAGCTGATCCTGTACGCCGCGCGCCACAACCGCGTGCGCATCACGCCGCCGCCCAAAGCGCACTTCGAAGAGAAGTCCACCTTCGCGCTGTTCCACCACCCGGGGCTGCGGTCGTACTGGCGCGGCGAGCTCGGGCCGGCTGTCGACGAACGGCTGCTCGGAATTTTCCCGCGAACGTGGATCGTCGACCCGCGCCCGCTGCCGTGGCAGGCCGCGATCGTCGACCTCAGCGCGAACGGTGCGCCGGTGCACGACTGGTCGCAGCTCGAGGATCTCGGCAAGAGCGAGCGCGACTACGTGCTCAAACCGTCGGGTTTCAGCGAGCTCGCGTGGGGCTCCAAAGGCGTGAAGGTCGCCAACGATCTCACGCGCGACAAATGGCGTGAAGCGCTGCAGCAGGCACTGGCGTCGTTCGACCACACGCCCTACATCTTGCAGCGCTTCCACAAGGGCAAGCGCGTGCGCGTGCCGTTCTTCTCGACGGCGACGGGCGAGATCAAAGTGATGGACGGTCGCGTGCGGCTGTGCCCGTACTACTTCGTCGTGGGCGACGAGACGCGGCTGGGCGGCATCCTCGCCACGGTCGCACCGGCCGACAAGCGGCTGATCCACGGGATGAGCGATGCGATCATGGCCTCGTGCCGGATCGCGGACGACGGCTTCTGAGTAGCGCCGACGCGGCTCGTGCCCAACGCTGGATCCTCGGCCGCCATCGTCTGATCTCGTTCGGGTCCGCGGCGCTCATCGCGCTGGTGGTGTATTTTCTCGTGCCGGCGTGGCTGAGCGGCGCCACGCGCTTCGTCGCGGCGTACGATGCGGGCGTCCTCGCGCTTCTCGCCTTCTTCTGGCGCTTCGGGCTGCACGCGGATGCGCGGCTGACGCGCGAACGCGCCGGATTGGACGACCCGGGCCGCAATGCGATCTCGCTGATCGTGTTCGGCACGGTCGTCGTCGGCCTGGTCGCGGCGATCGCGATCATCGGTCACGGACCGCTGGTCCGCAACGACCTCGAGAAGTGGGAGGCGTACTTTCTCGGCGTCGTCGCGATCGTCGCCGGCTGGTTCCTCGTGCACACCGTGTACACGTTCCGGTACGCGCACCTCTACTGGTTCGATGCGGATCAGGACGGTGAGCCGAGCGGATTCAAGTTTCCCGCGACCGAGGAGCCGTCGGACTACGACTTCGCGTACTTCTCCTTCTGCATCGGCACGTCGTTCGCGGTGTCCGACCCGCAGGTCACGGAGACGCGCGTGCGCCGCGAGGTGATGGTGCACTCGATCATCTCGTTCGCATACAACTCGGTGATCGTCGGCATGGTGATCAACTTGTTCGCCGGCATCTTCTCGACCCCGAGCGGCGGCGGGAAGTAAGCCGAGAGCGCAAAACACGCGGAGCGTATGAGTCCTCTCAGGCGGGGCGCGCTCCTCCTGGCCGTCCTGCTCCTCACGGCGCTCATCGCTCCCGCCGGTGCCGATCAGATCAACTGGAACCAGCGCGGCAACGACTCGGTGCGGCGGGGCGACCTCGCGCAAGCGATCGTGGATTTCACGCGCGCCACCGAGCAGATTCCCAACGACCCGGTGGCCTGGTACAACCGCGCACTCGTCTATGCACGGCTCAGCAAGAACGGCGAAGCGCTCGCCGATGCGCAGCGCTCCGTCAGCGTGAATCCCTTGTTCGATGAAGGCAGCGCCCTGGTCGCCCGGCTGCAACAAGAGCTCGGAGAATACGATGCGGCGCTGGCGAGCATCGAACACGCGCTCGCGATTCGGTCCGGCGAGGTGCCGTATCATCTCGCGCGCGCGGAGCTGCTGCGCCTGCTGCATCGCACGCCGGAGGCCGTCGGCGAGTACGAAGACGTGCTGCGGCGCGACGCGCGCTCGGCGGCCGCGCTGCACGGGCTGGCTGAGGTGTGGCTGGAGCAGCAGCACGACCGCGACGCGCTCGCGCTGCTCAAACGGTACGTAGCGGTTGCGCCCGACGATTCGGACGTGAACGTCGTCGTCGCCGGACTGCTCGCAAAAACCGGGCGTTCCGAGGACGCGCTCGCGTGGATCGCCGGGCACGCGTCGTCCGACCCACGCATGACTGACTACAAAGTGCGCGCGTTGCTGACGCTCGGGCGCACCGGCGCCGCCGTCGCGGCGCTGCCGGCGTCCGCGCGCGATGAATCCGCGTACCGCGCGTCGCTGCGCGCCGAAATCGCGTTTCGCGCGGGCCGGTGCCGCGAAGCGGCGGACGCCTATCGCGTCGCCGCGACCGCGCCGCATCCGGACGCGCCGCCGCCCGGTGCGGACGCGCTCGAATGGCGCAACGCGGGCGCGGCGAGCACGTGCGCGAAAGACTACGCAGCTGCGGTCACCGCGCTGACGCACGCCGTCGACCTCAACCCGCGAGATCCGCTCGCGCGCCGTTATCGCGCGGACGCGCACCGCGCGCTCGGCGACCGGCTCGCGGCGATCGAGGACGCACGCGCGGCGCTCGCGTTGGGCGGGCCTGAGGCGAACCTGTTGATGATGCTGGGCATCGACGAATATCTCGCCGGCTCGCGCAGCATTGGCAAGCGCAACTATGAACGCGGCTGCGCGCTGCTGGACGCCGCTCAGACCGAAAAGCGTGCGCTGTGCGCGGTTCAGCTCGCGAAGATGAAGACTTGACTTGGCGCTAGCCCGTGCGGGCCCGGCAGATCAGCCTGGAAGCGCTTCCAAAATCGCATCGATGTCGTCCCTCGTGTTGTGGCCGTGCGGGGCCACGCGGATGCCGTTCGCGCGATACGTCGTGCAGATGTCCGCTTCGTTGAGGCGTTTGCCCAGGGCGATCGCGTCGACGTCATCGCGGCGGAACAGCACGATGCCGGATTTCATGTCGTCGCGCGAGCGGTCCGTTACGACGGTGTAGCCGCGCGAACGCACGCCGTCGACGAGACGGTCGGTCAGCGCGAGCACGTGCGCGGCGATGCGCTCGATCGACGCGTTCGTGAGAACGTCGATCGACGTCGCGAGCGACAGCGCGCCGAGGAAATTCGGCGTACCGCCTTCGTAGCGCGACGCGTCGGGCGCCGGGCCTTGGCCGTAGTCGAGGAAGTCCCACATGTCGGCCACGGAGCGCCAACCGGGCAGGCGCAGCGCGATACGGTCGAGCAGGTTCGCGCGCAGCCACAGAAAGCTCACGCCCTGCAGCGCCATCAGCCACTTCGCGCCGCCGGCGTAGACCGCGTCGACGCCGGTCGCGTTCACGTCGAGCGGGAACGCGCCGAGTCCTTGGATTGCGTCGACGACGAACAGCGCCCCATGCGCGTGCGCGACCTCGGCCAGCGCGGCGAGATCGTGGCGGTACCCGTCGTCGAACGACACCCAGGACACCGCGACCACCTTCGTGCGGGGTGAAATATGCCGGCCCAGCACATCGGGCGTCATGCGCTCGCGCGGGGCATCGATCAGCGTCACCGTCACGCCGCGGTCGCGCAGCGCGAGCCACGGATAGGCGTTGGCGCCGAACTCGTTCGCGCCGGTGATCACCTCGTCGCCCAGGCCGAGGTCGAGTCCCTGCGCGATGACGGTGGCGCCATCGCCCGTGTTGCGCAACAGCGCGATCTCTTCGCCCCGGCCGCCGACCAGCGCGGCGATGCGGCGCCGGTAATCGGGCACCGCTAGCTCGCGCGACCAGGTGCCGAGCACGCCGCGCGCCGCATGATCGTCGACCATCGCGTGCACGGCGTCGCGCGTCACGACCGGCAAGACGCCGACCGCAGCGTGGTTGACGTAGACGAGCCCGGGCGCGAGCGCGAACGCCTCGCGCGCCAGCGGCGCCGGGATCAACTCGGGTTGGCGTTGACGGAGATGTCGGCTTGCGTCTGCGCCGCGTTCACGCGCACTTTCGCCTTCGCGATCTGCGTGATGAACGTGTCGAGCGGCACGTACCAGTCGCCGTTGCGCTTGAACGTCTGGCCGGGCATCGTGACCGCACCTTGATTGATCAGCACCGTGCGGCTGCCGTCGGTGAAGCGGCCCGTGATGCCGTGGATGGACACAACGACCGCGTTGCCCTGGAACGTGAGCAATCCGTCGAACGACTTCACCAGCGGCACGACATCGGCATAGACGACGCCGTTGCGCACGACCGCCACGCCGCCCGCGCGGTCGACGGGCCGGCCGTCGAGCGTCAGCTTCACCTCGCGGTCCGCAGCGAGCGCGGACACGCTGGGCGCGAGCAGCGCGATCCCGAGGGCGAGGGCGGTCAGCAATGTTTTCACGAGTACACGTCCTTGGTGTGCCATGCGATGTTCTGGGCGCGATCGCCCACGCGCTCGGTAATCGAGATCACGAAGAGCAAGAGGGTGCCTGCCGGTACCGTACCCGGATCGCGCTGCATCTCCGCCTGGAGGGCCTCGATGCCGCTGCGGTAGAGGGTGTCGACCTCGTCGTCCCGCTCGATAACGTCGTCCGCGAGCGCGGCGTCTCCCTCACGGTAGGCGCGCATGACGTCCTGCAGCATCTCGTAGGCGAGGTTGGCGATGCGGCCCACCTCGACGCTCGCCGGCCGGACCGCCACGTCGGACAACTTGATCGCGTTCTTCGCGATGTCGACCGCGTAGTCGCCGATCCGCTCGAGGTCGGTGACGATCTGGAGCATGCCTGCGATGTGGCGCAGCTCGCCTGCGACCGGCTGCTGCTTCCAGATCAGCTCGATGCACGCTGTTTCGACGCGGCGGCGCGTGTCGTCGATCTCGTCGTCACCGGCGACGACGTGGCCGGCGAGAATGACGTCGCGGCGTTCGAGGGCTTGCATCGCGGAGCGGATGGCGTCGGAGACGAGCGCGCCCAACCGGACGACGTCGAGGCGCGTGTTCTCCAGCGCCTGGTGGTAGGCGGTTCGCATGGCATCCTCACCATAGCAGAGGGAGGGCCGGACTCAAAGCCCGCCGTAGCGCGGCCCGCCATGCAAACCATCCTCGTCGAGCGCTCCGGCGCCGTTGCCACGGTCACGCTGAACCGGCCCAGCGTCTTAAACGCTCTTAACCTTCAGATGCTCGACGAGCTGATCGCGGCGTTCGCGCAGCTCGGCGCCGACGACGCGCTGCGTGCCGTGATCCTCACGGGCGCGGGTGCGAAGGCGTTCGCCGCGGGCGCGGACATCGGCGAGCTCAACGCGTTGCCGGACGCGCGCGCGGGCGAAGCGCAAGCGCGCAAAGGCCAGGCGCTCACGCGCGCGCTCGAGCGCCTGCGCGTGCCCGTGATCGCAGCCGTCAACGGTTTCGCGCTGGGCGGCGGCTGCGAGCTCGCGATGGCATGCGACGTTCGCATCGCGAGCGAGAACGCGAAGTTCGGGCAGCCCGAGGTGAACCTTGGGATCCTGCCCGGTTACGGCGGAACGCAGCGCACGACGCGGCTGCTCGGCGAAGGCACCGCGATGTACATGTGCCTCACGGGCGAGCTGATCGATGCGCACGAGGCGCTGCGCGTCGGGCTCGTGCAAAGGGTCGTTCCGCTCGACGGGTTGCTCGCCGAGGCGCAGCGCATCGCCGGGCTGATCGTGTCGAAGGCCCCGCTCGCCATCGCTGCAACAAAGCGGGCCGTGTGCGACGGCGCCTCGCTGCCGCTCGACGACGCGCTCGCGCTCGAAGCGCTGCTGTTCGGTCAATGCGTGACGACCGCCGATTTCAAAGAAGGCTCGCGCGCGTTCCTCGAAAAGCGCGCGGCTGACTTTCGGGGCCGTTAGGCTAGAGTTTGGCCGTGCTGCGCACGGCGCCGTAGGCTGTGACCGCGTCGGCCATCTCGCGCTCGACGTCCGGATCGAACCCGACCCAGCGCGCGCGCACGCGGCCGGTGCCGTCGACCGCGACCAGCGTCGGATAGCCGCTGACCCCGAACGCGTGCGCGACCGTCTCGTCGGGATCGAGCACGACGTCCGCCATCTTCAGCTTGGCGACGTACCCCCGCACGAAATCCGGCGACTCGCCGACGTCGACGGAAACGACGTCGACGCCCGGATGGCCCCGCCGGAAGCGCTGGACCAGCGGGATGGAGTCCTTGCACGGGCCGCACCACGTCGTCCAGAAGTCGAGGAAGACAAGCCGGCCGTGGTGGCGTGCGAGGTCGAACCGGCCGCCGTTCAGCGCGGCCAGTGAGACCGGCGGCGCCTGAACCACGTCGTGGTGCAGGCGCGGCAGGACGGCGAATCGGGCGACGGCGGCGAGGACGACGATGACGGCGAGGACGTCGAGCGCGCGCGCGAGCCGTAGCCGCGGCGGGTGCATCGCTCCGCCGGTTCCGTCGCAGGGAAAGCGCCCCCTGCGACGCATCCCAACCGACGATGCCAACGAGTCGTGCGCCGTCCGCCGCCATCGACGCGCGCACCCTTCCCGCCCAGAACAGAAGCGCGCGGATCTTCGAAACCTTCGATAAGCTGCCGGTCGGGGGCATCCTCGAGCTCAACGAGGAAAGCGATCCGCGCTCGCTGCGCAACGAGTTCCAGCAGAACCGGCCCGGCCGTTTTTCCTGGGACGCGCGCAACTTGGGCAGCGGCCGCTGGACGATTCGGCTCGAGCGCATCGACGAGCGCGCCGACACCGCGACGTTCCTGTCGCATTGCGCGCCGTTCGCCAACGCGAAGCAGTCGACGATCAACGAGCTCGCGGCAGTCGCGACGGAACGTTCGTACCGGACCGGCGAGACGGTGTTCGACGAAGGCGAGATGTGGCCGTACCTCGGCTTCGTGCGCGCCGGCAAAGTGGTCTACACGCTGCTTTCGCCCGACGGCAAGACGCACGCGCTGGGCGAGCGCCTCATCCACGACCCGCTCAACGAGTCGGGAACGTTCGACGGCGGCGGCGCGACGACGCGGGCTGAAGCCCTGACCGACTGCACGGTCGTGCTCGTTCCGTCCGACGCCGTGCTGCACGCGGTGCGCAACGATAGCGAGCTCGCGCTCGGGCTCCTCGCCGCCTCGTCGCAAGCACGCCGCCGCTCGATCGATACCATCGCCGACTTGGCGTTCGCGCACGTGCTCCAGCGCGTCGCGAAGTTTCTGATGTCCTACGCGCCGGCGACGACCGGCATGGCGCCGGGGTTGCCGGGCGTCGAGAATTTGTCGCAGGCGCAAATCGCCGCCGCGGCCGGCACCGTGCGCGACATGGCCGCGCGCGCGCTGATCCGGCTGAAAAACGCGCAGGCCGTGCAGCTCGACCGCGGCCGGGTCCGCTCGATCGACCGGATGCGGCTGGAAGCCTTTGCGCACGGGGTGCAGGCGCCTCCGGTTTAATGCAGAGAAGAGGCGCCGGATGCGTCGCCTCTCCTTCACCATCACCGCGCTGCTGCTCGCTGCGTCACCCGTCATCGCGGCCGCGGCCCAGCTCGCATACCCCGCGGCGCCGCGCGGCGCCGTGACGGACACGTTCTTCGGAACGACCGTCGCCGATCCGTATCGCTGGATGGAAGACGTGGACGCGCCGCAGACCACCGCGTGGGTGAAGGCCGAAGGCGATCTGACCCGCGCCTATCTCGACGCGATCCCGCAGCGTACCGCGATCAAAGACGCGTACCGTAAGCTGATCGACTACGAGAAGCTCGGCCCGCCGTCGCATCAGGGACAATGGTGGTTCTTCTCGCGCAACTCGGGTTTGCAGAACCAGAGCGTGCTCTACGTGCGCCGCGGCGAGCACGGCGCCGCGCGCGTGCTGCTCGATCCCAACACGCTGGCATCCGACGGAACCGTCGCGCTCGCCGGGCGGTCGTTCACGCACGACGGCAGCTTGATGGCGTACGCAACGCAGTCATCGGGCGCCGACTGGGAAACGTGGCACGTCAAGGATGTCGCGACGGGACGCGATCTGCCCGATACGATGCAGTGGAGCAAGTTCTCGGGCGCCGCGTGGACCGGCAACGCCGGCTTCTACTACGAAGCGTACGATCCGCCCGAGCCCGGCGCGGGCAATGCGACGCTGAGCGCGTTAGGGGCTGAGAAGATGTACTTCCACCGGCTCGGAACGCCGCAATCCGCGGACCGGCTGGTATACACTGCAAAAGCCGATCAGTTCTTGAGCATCGGGCGCACCGACGACGAGCGGTACGACTACTTCTATACGGCGAAGGGCAGCGGCAACAGCTTCTCGTGGAAGCGCGCCGGTCAGCCGGAAACTGCGTTCAAGCAGATATTCGCGCTCGATCCGAACGTGTCGTACGGGCCGGTGGGTGATGACGGGACGCGCGTCTACGTGCAGACGAACCTCAACGCGCCGCGCGGGCGCTTGACCTGGCTCGATCTCAACGACGCATCGCATACGCTGCACGACATCGTCCCGCAGTCGGCGGATGCGATGGAAGGCGTGTCGCTTCTGGGCAACCGCTTCTACGTGTCGTACCTACACGACGCGCACTCGGTCGTGAAGATCTACGCGCTCGACGGGAAGCCCGCCGGCACGATCGACCTGCCGGGGATCGGCAGCGGCGGGCAGCCGGGCGGCCATCGCGGCGACCGCATCGTGTACTACGGGTTCGCATCGTTCACGTATCCGTCGACCGTCTATCGTTACGACACCCAGACCGGCAAGAGCACGGTGGCGATTCGTCCGAAGATCGCGTTCGACCCGAGCCCGTACGTCACGGAGCAACTCTTCACGACGTCCAAAGACGGCACGCGCATCCCCGTGTTCGTGACGCACCGCAAGGACATGGTGCTCGACGGTTCGACCCCCACGATCTTGTACGGCTACGGCGGGTTCAACATATCGATCACGCCGGCGTTCTCGTCGGCGACCGCGCTCTGGCTGCAAATGGGCGGCGCGTACGCCGTCGCGACGCTGCGCGGCGGCGCGGAATACGGCGACGCGTGGCACGACGGGGGACGGCTCGCGAACAAACAGCACGTGTTCGACGACTTCATCGCCGCGGCGCAGATGCTGATCGACAAGAAGATCACCTCGACGCCCAGGCTGGCGGCAAACGGCGGTTCCAACGGCGGCTTGCTGGTCGGCGCCGCCATCACGGAGCGGCCCGAGCTGTTCGGCGCCGCGATCCCGGAGGTCGGCGTGCTCGACATGCTGCGCTTCCAGAAGTTCACCGTCGGCAAGGCGTGGGTCCCCGACTACGGCTCGGCGGATGCCTCGGCGGCGCAGTTCGCGTATCTGTACGCGTACTCGCCGTACCACAACGTCAAGGACGGGACGCACTTCCCGCCGACGATGGTGATGACGTCGGACCACGACGACCGTGTGTTCCCGGCGCACTCGTTCAAGTTCGCCGCGGCACTCCAGCACGCGCAAGCCGGCGACGCGCCCGTGCTGCTGCGCGTCGAGTCGAAAGCCGGGCACGGCGCAGGCCGCCCGACCGAGAAGATCATCGACGACGTCGCGGACCGGTTCGCATTTTTGGTCAAGAACCTGAGCTTCACGCCTTCGATGTAGGCCAAGAAAATGGCGATGCGTCCCTGCGCGGCCTGCCTGGTTCTTGCTTGTAAGCAAGCGACCGGATGGTCCTCCCGCCGTCCGACGCACCACGCCGGCAGAACTCGGTAAAGCTTCGCAAATCGCCTTCCATTGGTCGGCGGTTTCAGCTAGAATGGCCACCCACGACCACAGGTGACCACCGATGACCAGGCATGCCCAATGAATAAGGGACGATTGTTCACGGTTCCTGAGGCCGCCGAGCACCTGCATATATCGGAGAAGACGATCAGACGCATGGTCCAGGACGGCAGCCTCCCGCACCGACGCGTTGGAAATCAACTACGCTTTTCCGGCTCCGACTTCGAAACCGTGGCTCCGCGTCGGCTGAGTCTGCCGGTCTCTGCCGCCACTCCGCCGGCGAGCGAGTTAAGCGCACTATCGATTCCGGACTGGGCGGAATCCCGCGTGAGGCTCTGGCGACTCGGCTTGCAGCGTTTGATGCTGTCGCACGAAAAACTCAACGTGATCGTCATGGACCGTCGGGGAGCAAAAACATTTCGTATCCTCGGGCTCGACGAATTTTCATGGGGCAAGAATCTTTGGCATAGCAACGCAATCGAATCGCTTGCCGACAGTCAGTTGCGTAAACAGTTTGCGGGCGCCGAGGTCGTCATCTTCGACGAGATGATCCAGCATGGCCGGAAGATGGCGCTCCTTCGTGGCCGCCTCGAAGCGCTCGACATCTCGGTGCATACCGTCTGCCTCATTAGGCGGCGTTCGTATTTCCTCGATGGAAAGATACACGACCCACAGGTTCAGGCGGTCGAAGACCTCGACGATGACGCCTTCGCTCGGACTGCTACGTTTCTTTCGCGCCTGCTGGCACGCCGCGCGCCGCCGATGGATGTGGAGCACGTCGTGGTCGTTGGTCATTCTCGACGAAACCCAACGACATCGGAATCCGTGAGCCAATTGACAGAATTCGCGGAAACCGAAGTCGTATGGCTATCTGAACGCGGCAAAGTAGGGGCGGTGGATGCCGTCACCTTGGACCGCCCATTTTTCTTCGATCCCGGCCGCCTACAACTTCCCGAGGGAATCGCCGCAACGTGGGACGGGCCGCTGAAGATTCGCGGCTACTACGATCAGACGAGCATGCTGCTTGTCCTCGTTTTCATCGCATTTCCGAAGCTCGAGGGCTCGATCGAAGCATGGGCCCGATTGGTGCAGGTTACGAAGCTACGATATGGTAGCAAGAGCACCGATTCGGCGCCGTCCGAGTGTACCGACAATGACGTCGAGCAGGCGTACGCCGATGTTTGCACAGACGCGAGCATGGAACTGCTCCGCCAAGCGATAAGCGCCGGCCTGCTCATGAGCGTCGGCCTCGCTGAGGTAGATGGGCTAGCGGCGCCAATGATGTGCTCGATTTTCGGGCCGAAGAGAGGCAAGCGACTCGCGGCTGAAATTCGAACTGCACTACGCCCCATTCCTGGACTCAATTTGTTTGCGAAGCAGCAGCAATCGATCCCGACGTGCATCGATCTCGAGCGAAACACGATCCATGATGCGAATACCGTCGACGCACGCAAACTCGTTCTAGAGCGGGTCAAACGCCGTTGGGAAACATCCACCACGGAGCCGGAAGGTGCACCGATCTCCTTCCCCGAGCTCATTCGTTCGACAGCGCCGATCGATGAACGAGCCATTAGCATCGCGCTCGACTACGAACTCGACGTCGGAACGGTCCAACCGACCCAACGGGTCGAACGACTCGGCGATGACCGGCTGCGCGTCGAGCGAGCGTATTGGCGTGGCGAATACGAGGGTGAATATCTTACCACGTACGATGAGGAGAGCACTCGGCGGTCGCGGGTTATCTGCGCAAACGCGCTTGGCCTGTGGCTCGAATATTCGGGACGTCGTTCGGAGAGCGAGCTGACCGTCGCGAAGCTCTTTGCAAATCTCGTTCATGACTGGGGCGAGGAGCTTCCGGCCCTTGACTTCGGATGGAAACCATATAAGCACGGCGCCGTACCATGTAACGCTCCGGATAGCCGTTATCTCATTCCGGTGTTAGCCCGCGAGCACTGGCTCGACAATCGATCGGTGCCCGGGGAGCACCGCCGCTATACTCCAGGCACTTCCCCGTGGTCGAACCTTTTTCGTGCACCGCTGTGCCCCGGCTCCGTAACGGCACGTGTAAGAGGTCTCATACGAGCGTACTGGGCTATTCAACAAGAATGCGTCCACGGATCCCCATCGGATGACCTTTCGCTGCCGCGGAACCCGCTCGTCGTCTTGGCGTCCGCGCGAAACGAGAAGACTGCTTATCGTTGCGCGCGTTTCGAGCTCGTCTATTGGATAAGAACCGGCTACCAGAGCTTCTTCCCCGTTCTGATGGACGCCGTCGCCCTCGATTGCTCGAGCCGTGAGCGCGTCGCAATGTTGCGGAAATCGGTGGAAGAACTCGCGCAGGCTGCAAAGTTCCTTCACGCCAAACTAAACATGTATCGCGACCTTCCGACGTTGCGGAATGAACTAGCCGGACTATTCGCTCGAAATGCGCTTGACAGCGGCGACATCATTCTCGAAACCGTCGACGCGATTCCGCGCTTCAGCCATAGTTTCAACGAAACGGAGCATCCGGTCGGGCTTCTTCAGGACGCGGCCGACATCGTCAAACCATTCACAAGCTTCCTTCGCCAAATCCTCACCCTGACGGACATAGACGTCGACCGGCGGCGGCCCGCCGACCGTCAGATCACGCTGGCGGACGGGACCAAGTCGGCAAAGGATGCGGCACATTATTTAGGTTTGCTGCTCCAAGCGGCACCGGAGATCGCGCGCTCGATTGGTCCGACGCTCGAGCTCGCCATTTTACAGGCACAGACGGCACGCCAGCTAGACGGCGCATTGGTTCAGCGGCTACATTCCGCATTTGTCGAGATAGTCAAACTACTAAAATTGCGTATCCGTGACTTGGAAGGCGATGGAGCGCTGGATGAACGAAGGCGGAAACTCGAACAAGACTTAGTGCGGGTGCCGCGGCGGCTAGCCGAAAAGTTCAAGGCCGGCTATGTGGCGGTCGGTGACTTCTACAATTTCAAGCGATTCATTATGGACCCGCCGCCACCTTATGTTTCCACCGACCTCCAAACTCGAGCGGAGAAGGTTCAGGCTTGGATGCTGGACGTCGGCGAGCGGGCGTCCAAGGGCCATCCGTCCGTGTCAGTGATGGGGCTGCATGGCGACACGATCATTCTCGCTGGGCAAGATGTGGCCGAATTGGTACTCAGTGCCATGACATTCTGCAAAGAGTTGCGGAGCGAGCATGCCGACTGGGATCGACAGATCGGCGCGAACGCCGTGGATTTCATGCGCTTCGGCGTAGCAAAATTCGACGACACGGCCGATGGGCCGACCGCGCCTCTAAGCGCGGTGATGCAGGCATTCGCGACGGCGGAGCGCCACGGTCAGCCGCGCGGAACGGTCGGGATCACACGGCTTGTGCATAACGATTTACCAGAATCGATGCGGCGGTATTTTACCGACGGGACGTCGTCAGCAAAAGACGAGAGACAAGGCCCAGTATCGTCCTGGCGCGCGGACACCGACACCGTAGCGGACGACAAGACCCCCAGCGTTGCCTCTTGAGGTCAGGGCCATTGCTACGCTTCATTCGCGGGTTTCAGTAATTTAGCCGCCGCCGTTTCGCCGAACGAGCTCCCTATGATTCCCGATGATAATGAATTGCATCTCGCGGTCGCATCACATGAGCGTTCCGCCCTGCGGCTCGATCTGCGCCGGTGCTTACGCAACCCTGCGTCGAGGTAGAAGCGTCGGCGGCCCGCGGCCGTTTCGAACGCGCTATGCGTGCGCCGGTGCGGCGACCGGTTCGCGCACCGCGAGGCGCACGGCGACCGGGACGCCGCTGAGCACCGCGTTGCCCGTCAGATCGTCGAGGCGGTCGGGGTCGGTGAGGTCGTTGAGGCTCGCGCCCGGCTTTTTTGCCGCGAGCGTTTGGCCGACGCCCGCACGGGCGTGGCCGAAACCGTGCGGTAGGCTGACGACACCCGGCATCAACGCGTCCGTCACTTCCGCGGGAACCGTCACGGCGCCGACCGCGGAGCGAATCTCGACGCTGTCGCCGTTGACGATGCCGCGCGCGTGGGCGTCGAGCGGGTTGATCATCAGCGTGCAACGATCCGGACCGCGCATCAGGCGCGGCGCGTTGTGCATCCACGAGTTGTTGCTGCGCAGCTGGCGGCGCCCGATCACCACGAGCTCCGCGACGGGTGCGGCAAAGTCCGATTCGAGCCGTGCCAGATCGGCGACGAACGCGGGCGGTGCGAGCTTCACGCGGCCATCCTCCGTGAACAGGCGGTCGGGCAGGCACGGCTGCATCGGACCGTAGTCCACGCCGTGCGGATTCGTGCGCAATTCGTCCAAGCTGGTGTGGTACACGCCCTCGCGCAGGCCGGCGTCGAGCCGCTCGCGCGGGCTCTTGCCGGACTTGCCCGTCATGCGCAGGCGCAGTCCTTCGAAGATCTGCCAATCGAAGCGCTGTTCCGGTGCGATCTCGAACAGCGGCTCGCTGTAGCGCGCGGTGTTGCGCACTGCGAAGTGGTGGAAGATCACGTCGTAGTGCTCGGTCTCCAGCCCGGTCGCCGGCGGCAGGATCACGTCGGCGTGACGCGTCGTCTCGTTCACGTACGGATCGACGCTGACCATGAAGTCGAGCCCGCTCAGCGCGGCGTCGACTTTGGTGCCGTTCGGCGTCGACAGCACGGGATTGCCGGCGACCGTGACCAGCGCGCGCACCTGGCCCGGTCCGGGTGTCAGCATCTCATCGGCCATCGTTGCGACCGGAAACTCGCCGTCGAACTCGGCGAGCGCGCGCACCCGCGAGTGCCAGCGGCCCGCGTACGTCGTGCCACGCTCGGCGTGCTGCAGCAGATCGAACGCCGGACGCGGCCACATCATGCCGCCCGGCTCGTCGAGGTTGCCGGTGATCGCGTTGAGCGCGTTGATCAGCCACTGACACAGTCCGCCGAAGGACTGCATCGACAAGCCGACGCGGCCGTAGGCCACCGCGCGCTCCGCGGCGGCGAACTCGCGCGCGATGCGCTGGATCGTGTCTTCCGCGATCCCCGTGCGCCGCGCGACGCGCCGCGCCGGAAACGCGCGTGCCGCGTCGCGCAGCTCGTCGACGCCGTCGGTGAACGCGGCGAGCCGGCCGAGATCGGCGGCGCCCGATTCAAACACCGCATCGACCAGCGCGAGCAAGAAGAGCGCGTCGGTGCCCGGCCGGATGAAATGGTGCTCGTCCGCGACGTCCGCGGTCTCGGTGCGGCGCGGATCGACGACGATCACGCGTCCCGCGCGCGCTTGTACGGCTTTGATTCGCGAACGCATGCCGGGCGCGGTCATGATGCTGCCGTTCGAGGCGAGCGGGTTCGCGCCCATCACGAGAAAGTAGCCGGTGCGGTCGACGTCGGGGATCGGCAGCATCAGCGGGTGGCCGAACATCTCCACGGCGGCGCGGTGGTGCGGCAGCTGGTCGACGCTCGTCGCGCTGAAACGGTTGCGCGTCTTGAGCGCGCGCAAAAAGCCGCCCGCGCTGAGCGTCGTACCGCTGTTGTGCACGTTGGGGTTGCCGAGGTAGATCGCGACGGCGTCGTCGCCGTGCGCGGCGACGACGGCCTTCAGGCGCTCGGCGACGAGATCGAACGCCTCGTCCCAGCCGATGGGCTCCCACCGGTCACCGGCGCGCCGGACAGGCGTCTTGAGGCGGTCCGGATCGGCGTGCAGGTCGATGAGGGCGTTGCCCTTGGGACAGATGTGTCCGTGCGAGAGCGGGTCGAGCGCGTCGCCGCGCAGGTCGGTGATCGCGCCGCCCGCGACCGTGATCTCCAGGCCGCAGATCGCCTCGCACAAGTTGCACGCGCGAAAGTGCGTGCCGTCCCGAATCACCGTCATCCGCAGCACTTCGCGGCGGGCAGGACCTTCTCCGGCGGCGCGCGGGGCGCGAAGGTTTCGGCGGCTTTCGGGTAAGACGCGCTCGATGCACAGACGCGTCCGAGCGATCGTCGCGGGCGGTTTGGTGGCGCTGCTCGCCGGATCGCCGGGAGCGCGTGCGAGCCCCGTCGCGGAGAGCTCGGGCGGCCCATTGCCCGCGATCGCGGTGGTGCCGCAGCCGCGCCATATCTGGGTCGAGGACGGCATGTACGCGTGGCCTTCGCGGGTGCGCATCGGCGCCGCGAATCGTGGCGAGCACGCCGTGGCGGAACTGCTTCGCGCATACCTTGCCGAACAGGCGGTCACCGCGACCGTGGTCGATCCCCGCAACGGCGCCGAGGTCGTGCTGCGCGCGGGGACGCGGGGCGGGGCGGAATACGCCGAAGGCTACGGGTTGCGCGTCGATCGATACGGCGTCGAACTGGTTGCGAAGTCGGCGCGCGGGTTGTTCTACGCGCTGCAGACGCTCGAGCAGGTTTCCGATCGTCCCCGCGGCCGCCTGCGCTCGCGCGCGGTGGCGATCGTCGATGGGCCCGCATACCGCTGGCGAGGGATTCACCTCGACGTCGCGCGGCACTTTTTCCCCGTGCCCGTGATCGAGCGGTACATCGACGTCGCCGCGCACTACAAGCTCAACGTGTTTCACTGGCACCTCACCGACGATCAGGCCTGGCGCCTCGAGAGCGGGCGGTACCCGGCACTCACCGCCGGCGTCGCGCACTACTCACGCGCGGACGTTCGCGCGGTCGTCGCGTACGCGGCGCGACGGTACGTCACGGTCGTTCCCGAGCTCGATATGCCCGCGCACGCCGGCGCCGCGCTGCGCGCGTACCCGCGGCTCGCGTGCGCGCCCGACACAATGTGCACGGATTCCGCGGGCGCGGCATTCGCGCAAAACGTGCTGGCCGACGCGCTCATGGATTTTCCGTCTCCCTACGTGCACGCCGGTGGCGATGAGGTCCCCATGCCTGCGCTCGCCGGCCAACCGCGGTTCACGCGCGCGATAGAACGGTTCGTGGAATCGCGCGGGCGGCGCTTCGCCGGCTGGGACGACGTCCTGACCCCGACACTATCGCCGCGCGCGCTCGTCACCGTGTGGACGTCGCCGCAGCGCGCGGCGGCGGCGGCGGTGCACGGGAACGACGTCGTGCTCGCGACGGGGCCGCTGCATTTCGACAGCGTGCAGGGCGACGCCGCGCAGGAGCCGCGCGGCAGCGGGCACATGGCGACGCTCGAGCAGGTCTACGACGACGCGATCGTGCCGCGCGGGCTGTCGCCGGCGTCGGCCGCGCACGTGCTCGGCGCGCAGGCCGACGTCTGGACCGAGCGCATCGCGACGTCCGACCATCTCTTCTTCATGCTGTTGCCGCGCGCGCTCGCACTCGCCGAGAACGTGTGGACGCCGCGCCCGCTCAAGAGCTGGGACTCGTTCGTCGCGCGATTGCCCGCGCAGCTCGCATGGCTCGACGCGCACGGCTACACCTTTCGCATCCCGAACGCGGCGTTTGCGCTCTCCGGCGCTCAGACGGCGTTCGAAGCGGTCCCGGGGCACGTGCAGGCCGTGCGCGCGTGGACGGTTGCCGGCGCAACGACGGTCACGCTGAGCGTGCCGCTGACCGGTGCCGTCGTCCGGTATACGTCGGACGGAAGCGTACCGACCGCGTCTTCGCGCGTCTACCGCGCGCCGTTCACGGTGCCCGTCGGCCGCGCGCCGGTCGTATTGCGCGCGCGAGCGTTCTTGCGCGATCGCGCCGGCGCGGTCAGCGAATGCGCCGTCGTGCGCAGCTCGGTCGCCGCGCTGCGCGCGCACCGCGGCGCATCGCGGTCGTGGAGCGCGCTCGTCTCACCGTAACAGCCGCGGCGCGGCACGCTCACGGTTTGCGCGCGTGCCGCTTGGACGGTGCGGACTCGATCGTGACGACGTTGTCGGGCGGCACGTCGTCCGGCGACAGCGTGCCGTAGCGCGCCTTGTAGTACGAATCGCGCAGGTGCGCGAGCTTGATGTCGCGCGCGAGCGGCTCGTCGTCCCCGCGATAGACCGTGACGCCGCGGAACAGCAGCACGTACGCCCCCAGCCGCAGGCGCCGCCAGTCCGAGACCGTCCAGCCGTTGGGCGCCATGACGGGGAACTCGTACGGCGGCAGATCGTCCTTCGCCGCGCCGAGCCGTTCGAACGAGACGCGGAAGCCCTCGCGCTGAAAGATCTGCTCCTGGAGCTCCGTGATGCTCAGACCCGGACGACGTGCCATGACCGGCGCTTCAGAGCGTTTCCTTGCCGATGCCGCCGTGGAGCTGCTCGTCGATCTCGGCCGTGCAGCCTGCGTGACCGCAGCCGCAGGTAATGATCGCCGGATCGCGACCGTCCGGCGAGTCGCAGTGCGGGCTGCACACCGCTTCGGCCAAGGGAACTTTGCAGAGGCAGGCGAGGTTGTCGCACCGCTTCGAATCGTCGTTCATGCTGCACCCTTTCCCAAAGGCCTACGGTGTATGCGTCAGCGCGGCGGCGTCCCACCCTGCCGTGCGCGTTCCGGCGTCGTAGCCGCTGCGTAAAAACGTCAGCAGCGCCGCGCCCGGATCCTCCGCGGTACGCACCGTCTCGTACGGGAGAAGGCCCATGTGGCCGTTGCCCGACGGCGCCCACGACGCGCCGTCCGGCGCGAGCGGCATGGTCGTGAGGTCGGCCGGCTCGGGCGCGGTGTAGGTATAATACGCGGGCGCGGAAACGTTCGCGTCGCCGGGCCAGAAGCCGAACGCGATCACCTCGTGCGAGTACGCCTCGCGCTGCACGGGATCGGTCTTCGGCGGTCCGCCGGCACGCCGGCCGGAATAGCGCCCGAGCGCGAGGTCGAAGCCGTGCCAAAACAGCTGCACTGGGCCCTGCTTGCCTGCGAACTCCGTCGCGAAGCGCTCGAACACGCTTGCCGACCACGCGATCGCATTCCACCACCGCCGCACGGCCGCCGCGTCGTACGCGTGGTTCGCGTGGTCGTCAGCGAAGGGCGTCGACTGGCCGGGGAAGCCGTACGGCTTGGCGAGGATCGGGATGTCGACCCCGACGCCGCGCAGCGCCGCGCGCAGCGCCGCGTCAAACTCGGCGACCGAAAAACCGTCGCGCAACGCGAAGCCGACCGGCTCCTGCCCGGCGCTTGCGCGCACGATCGCCCGATGGTCGACGAGGTCGAGCTCGATGTCGAAGAACGTGTCGCCGCTGCCCAAGAGCTCGGTTTTGAGCCCTTGGGCCGTCGGCCGCAGGGTGCAATTCCACCAATGGTTGCGCAACGCGCTCGAGCTCAGAGCGATCTTGCCGACGATCTGGCACCACAGGTGCAGCGTCGTCTTGGTCGGCTCCCACGACGCAAACGGAAGGGGTTCGAGCAATGCGATCGTCATCGCACGGTTCGACGTCCTGCGCAAGCGCGAGGTTTCGCGGGCCGGCATGGCCGAGCAGGCGAAAGCAAGCGCCACACCAGGCGCGGCACTGAACGCGGGCGGACATTCAAGCGAGCGACCATGGGTGGACGGTGAGCCTAACTTCTCATACCATGAGATGATGCTCCCATTGCCGGCGCGCCGGGTCTTCGCCGTGCTCGTTCTTCTATTTTTCCTCGTCGCGCCGGCGACGGCTGCCGAGCCCGCGCGCATCGCCGTTCGGGTAACCGTCGTCGACTCGGTTTCGCGGCGGCCGGTCGCGCACGCCCACGTCCGGCTGCTCAGCGATGCACGGCAGTACGACGGGTTCAGCGGTGCGGACGGCGTCATCGAATTCACGGCGGTCGTGAGCGCGGACTACGGCGTGCGCGTCGACGCGGACGGCTACGCGTTCAGCCGTGATGCCGACGTCACCGCGTCCGGAGCGGCATTGCAGTCGCTGACGGTGATCGGGGTGCGAACGAAGCTTTCGCGGATCGGCAGCGTCGCAACGCGGTCGCGTCCGGCGCCAAATCTCGCGCAAGGCACGCGCGATACCGACCCGTCGGCGATCATTGCGGGCGGCGTCGGGGGGTCGATCGAGACCATTCCCGCGGTCGGCCGCAACGCGGCGGACGGTTCGCTGCTGATCCACAACCACGACGCCTCCACCACGGCGGCGACGCTCAACGGCGCGCCGATCTTTCCGAGCGGCGCCAGGAACCAACTCGGGCTGCTCAACAGCGACATCTTTTCATCGGCGACGCTGGGCGCCGGCGCGGTCGCGGGCGCGCCCAACGGCTCGCTGGACACGCACACGTTCGACCCGACGATCGACTGGGTCGGGATCATCCAAGAACGCGCAACGTCGTTCGGGGGTTCGGCGCTGACCCTGCAAGAGCGAGGGACGGCGGGGCGCGTCGGCTTCTCGGCCGTGCACGCGCAAGCGGAGACGGGCGCACCGCTCGACGGCCGGTACTACGCGGACACGACGGGCCTCGCGTACGGGCACCACGCCAACCCGCTGTCGTCGGGCGACACGTTTACCACCCGGTACGGGTTCGACGCCAATCACGTCGCGCTGCTCGACCTCGGCAACGTGCAGCGGGACACGCCGTTGATCTGCACGTTGGATTCCGGTCCGCTGCCGTGCGGGTACGGCACCGGCAACCACACGGTGCAGCACGTCGGCTACGCGCAGCTGCGCGACACGCTCACGCTCGACCGCGCGACGCTCGAGGTGCAGCTCTTTGCGTCGCGCAGCGAAGACCAGGAACTCTTTGCGAACAAGGTGAGCGCCGGGACCGCCGCCGGATTCGAGAACAGCGCGACGACCGACCGGCGCGGCTACTTGGCAAAACTCGGATTGCTCTACGCCGGTTCGCGCATCGCGCATCTCAGCGTGTCGGCGTACCGCGACGTGACGCACAACGGGGGCACGTTCGTGTCCTCCACATTTCCGCCGTCGTTCGCATCGTCGGTCATGTCGCTCGCCGTGGACGTGCCGGTGATCGCTTCGCGAAACTTTCAACTCTCGGCCGGGGCCGGTCACGACACCAGCAGCGGCAGCGGCAGCGGCACCTTCGACGTTCGTTCGACGTACCAGCTCACGAACCGTGACGTGCTGAACGCGTCGTTCGCGACCGGACATTTGGGTACGCAGCAGGCGTCGTTCAACGGGGTCGGCCTTCCCGCCGACCTCACGTTCGATTGCAGCGACGGAAGTGCGATCGGAAGCGGGCCGCTCGTGTCGCCCGGCACGGTCTCGGCGACGAGCCAGACGCGCGTCGGCATCTCTCATACGGGCGCGCGCATCTCGCTGAACCTCGACGCCCGCCGGGACGTGAGCCGCAACGCATCCGTCAGCGCCATCGTTCCGGCAGGCGCGTTGGCGGGATCGTTGTTCGCCGGGACGTACTTGCCGGCCGCATCGCAAGCCGGCGCCGCGAATTGCGGCCGCGCGTTCCCGGTGAGCGCGGCGAACCTTTTCTACCGCGTGTCGAGCCCGGTGGATCGCATCGTGGTCGACGGGTTCGATTCCTCGGCTGCGCTCGACATCGGGCGCGCCGTTCACCTCGATCTGGAGTACTCGCTGTGGCGGGCGCGCGCGTTCGGGACGGGCTTTCCGTTCGTCCCGGGATCGGACGTTACCGTCGGTTCTCAGATCCCGCAGCGTCCGCTCCACCGTGAGGCGGCGAAGCTCTCGTACGCCTTGAGCCGAAGCACGACGATCTTGGGCCTCGCGAACTACGTCGGCGACAACAACGAGGATCGCGTTCGTCCCTTCACGTCGCTGGATATCGGCGCGCGGTTCGCCTCGTTCACCGGCGATCTGACGGTCGGCGTGCAAAACGTGACGAACGTGAACGCCGGCCGGTTCGCGCGGTTCGACCCGTTCCCCGCGCTCGCGACACCGATCGCGCCGCGCACCTACAGCGTCCGCTACCGATTCGCGCTGGGCAAACAGGGCATTGACAAAGCGGCGCGGCTGTCGCCCCCGTTCTCCCAGCAAGGCGGCTTCATGTTCGTCCCGCAAGACTTCGAGACGGTCGCGCGGACGGACTGGCTCGCGCCCGACAAGGAGAGTTTTCTTTGCGGCGCGGAGCAGCTTCCGCAAGCGCAGGCATACGCTGACGCAATTCGCGCGTACGACCGGCGCATCCAGGAAGCCCTGCGCGCCGACCCACAGCTCAAGGAACTTCCGGGCGTCACGTTCGACGCGCTCGAGCTCTCGTTCGTCCGCAACGCCGGCAGCTATGCGATCCGCCTCCACCTGCTGCCCGGTCAGGCTCGTAAGATCAACCCGTTCACGCGCTGCACGCGGATTCACACCGGCTCGTACGACGATGCCGTGCGGCTGCGCCTCTACGCGCCGACGTGGCAAGAACGCGAAGGCCAGGGGTTCGCCTTCTACTACGCACCGCAGGCCGGCGTGTACTTCGCACCCGAGGGCGTCAACGAAACGCGTGCGCCTGGGGAGCAGAGCATGCGCAGTGGTCTGCCCGGGCGCGCTCCCGCGAATCCCTACGCGATCGACGACACGACGTGTCCGGTGACGTATCGCGCGGCCGCTCGAGACACGCTGCGCGCACTGCAGAATTACATCACCGCCATATACGCCGGCGGACACCCGGCGGCGCCCGACGGATTCTCGATCACCAAGCACGCTGCCAAATCCGAGCCGTGGCTCGAGCTGCGCGCCGACGACCGCGTGTTCGGCGAGGCGATCGTGCACTGCGTGAACGCGCCGAACGTCACCCCCGACGAGCTCACGAGCCGCGGTCTCGCCGGAGCGAATTTCCCGAGCTTCGACTACGCGCCGAGCCTGGGCTTCTATCGCGCGTCCGTCGTCCTCAAGGGGAAGCTGTAGTTCCTTACGGCGGCTTTCCGGCGGCGCGTCCCGAAGAACGGGCTATGCGTGTATCGGCAGCCCTGATCGTCTCCCTTTTCGGGCTTGCCGCCTGTGGCGGGCGTCCGGCGTACCAACCGGAGTCGAACGTCAACGAAACCATCTCGGTGACGGCCTCCCCCGTGGCGATTCGCGGCCTCGAGTCGGACCTGCGCAACCAACTGGTGAACAGCCGCGACGACCCGGCCGCGTCGGTCAGCTTCAACGAGTTCGGCGGACCGCGACCGCGGACGGTCGACGCGGATCCGCGCATTCTCAACGCAGCGTTCGACGACGCGCAGCGCAAGGCCGCGGCACTCGCAGCGTCCGTTCATGCGAGGCTCGGCGATCCGGTCGCGGTAGACGAAGTCAACGCGGCCGATCCGATGCCGCGCTACGGCGGCGCGCCGGGCGCGCAGCTCAAAGGGTCGATCAACGCATCACGCGTCACCGTGAACGGCGACGGCCCCGAAATCGTCCGCGTCACGTTCGCCATCACGTCGCACGCGCACGCACCGGCGACGATCACGGTCTATGGGATGCAGACGTCGCGGCCCGCCGCCGCGCTGCCGCCGCCGACGCAACTGTCGATCTCCATCAGCGCGGGCGGCAGCGATGCGCTCAAGACCGTCGGCACGTGGGAGACCTTCGTCCGCGATGCCGGCCGGCGCCGCGGAGTCCGCGACGCCGACATCAACGTCGGCAACGTGAACGCGAACATCGTCCGCCGCCCCCGCTGACCGCTCGGACGCGCTACATCTCGTAGTCGATGTAGCCCTTCACGTCGTCCTTCTTGAAGATGCTCGGAAGCGGATCGGTGGTATCCGTCGCTTGTTGCACGTTCGACTGGTCCAGCGTTACCCCTGACCCCGACACGCCAACCTGGTCGCTGCGCGCGAGGTGCTGTTTGGTTTTCGCGTTCAGCGCATCGAGAAGCGGCTGTTGCGGGACCCGGGTGTCGTCCTTGGCTATCGAGCCGTCCTTATTCTTAACGGGTGGGCTGCCATAGGCGCCTGGCTGGGTCGAGCACATTGCGACGACGCCGTCGCGCATGTTCGACACCGCGGGTTTCGGCGTTGCGTTGCGGCTTCCGTGGTGGCCGACTTTGTAGAAATCGAGGCCGGCAAGCATCGATTTACTGGAGCTCGTCAACGGGGTCGTGTCATCGACGTTTGCGCCGTCGAAGAGGAAGTTGTCCCAGTTGCCCCATTGTGCGTCGCCGGCGAACAGCATCGTCTTGCCGCCAAACGTGAAATACACGACGAGGCTTTGATTGTTGACCGTGTTGTCCGCCTTTTGGGCCTGCGCGGCGAGCACGTCCGGCTGAGCCGCGGAGATCTGGTCGGCAATCTTTTTCGCGCTGAAAAGCGCAAACGCCTCACGGGGGTAGTCGTTTTCCGTCGCCCGGTACACCTCGTTGATCCGCGCCGGCGGCAGGTTCTCGTTCGTGTCGCCGGCGAGATACTGGTACTTGTCGTTATCCATCTGGGCGACGAGGTCGAGCTGGTCGGGACCCGGCGGCCCGACGATCTTCGCCGTCAGGCCCAGGCTGACGAGCGAGGGCGGCAGCGTCGCGGGATCGCCGGCCTTGTAGTAGTCCACCGGCGCCGGATTCGCGAAACCGCCCTTGAGCGTCGTGATCGCGACGTCGTTGCTCGCGCCGGCCGCGGTCATCACGCCGGTGATGTTTTCCGCCATGTTGGCGAACTGATCGTTTCGGTTTGCCGCCTTGAGCTGCAGCTGAAGATGCGTAGCGAGCGCCGTGATGTTTGCTTGAAAGGCCGTCGCCGTCTTGTTGCTCGCATCTTCGAACCACGGCATCCAGACGCGCTCGACGTTGAACTCCTTGAAATCGTCCTTGCCGATCGCGAAGCCCGAGATGTGGTCGGCATGGTGGTGGGTCATGATGACGAGCGCGAGCTGTTTGCCGGTGTCGATCGCGAGCTGTTTGATCGCTTGGCCGATCGTGCCGAGGTTCGCGGCGTGAACACCGCAGTCGACGAGGATGTGCTTCGTCGTACCACCGTTGCTCAAGCTCAGCAGAAAGAAATCGCCGAACCCGACGCGATACATCCGCACCCGGATACCGGCCGGTCCTCCGACCCCGCCGGCGGATGTACGCGCCGGTGCCGGCGCGGGACCCGGTGCCGGCGCGGGACCCGGTGCCGGCGCGGGACCCGGAGACGGCGCTGGACCCGGAGATGGCCGGCGCTTTTTTGCCGCAGGCTTTTTCGAAGACGGCCGCTTCTTTTTGGCAGCTGGGCGCTTCTTTGCGGCCGGGCGCTTCTTTGCGGCCGGGCGCTTCTTCGCGGCGGGGTGCTTCTTCGCGGACGAGCGCTTCTTGGCCGCGGGGCGTTTCTTTTGGGTCGAACGAGTTGCCATGATCAGGTCCCGTGCAGCAGGCCGAAGTTGACGCGGCCGTCGGTGTTGGTGAGTCCTTGCGCGACATAGTCGGCGCGTTCGCGGTCGGCGCGAACGGCGTCCGGATGTTTCGCGATCGCAAAGCGCACGTACGGATCGCCGGCCTCGCCGTCGACGAGTGGCGGCTGCGCGATCATTAGCGTCACGCCGCCGCGCAGCGCTGCGCCGGGTCCCGCGGCGGAAGCGTCGACGCCTTCGCCCGGCTGTACCATCTCGACCACCATGTCGACTTTGAGTGAGCCGTCTTCATCCGTCCGGAACATCGGGTGGAACGACGGGACCTCGATCTCGACACCCGGGCTGAAACCCAGCGCTTTCGCATTCTCCACGGCGTAGCGCTTCAGCACGCGTGCGTTGTCACGCTTTTGCTTGCTGGTGAGGCCGTTCGGATCCCCGAACACCAGGCCTTTGACGAGCGCGAGCGCGGGCGGTATTGCCCTGTTGTCCACTTCCGGCCAGCACAGCGCGTCCTCGGAAAAGAACTGCGCGTCTTCGGGCACGATGCCGCGCGAGCGGAACGACTGCATCACGGCGTTGCGCACACCGTACGTGTCGCTCGGAAAGAGGTCGCGATCGGCCGTGATGATGGCGCGCAGGAAGTCGCCGAACGTGACGTCGACGGGCGGAAGGTAATCGAGCGCACGCGCACAGACGCCGAAGAAGAGCTCCGCGATGCGACTGGCCTCGTTCGCGAGCTGCGCAGCGAGCGGCCCCGGCAGGTCGATCGGATTTGCCGGCCCGCCGCCCGCACGGAAGATGCTGAAGAGATCCGCGGTTTGCTGCAGATAGATCGAAAAGTACGCATCGAACACCGCGGCGACCAAAACCGACCCGCGCGCGTGCGGCTCGAGCTTCGTGCGCAGGTCCTGCGGGTTCGCCTTCGTACCTAGCGCGCTGCGCAGGCCGGTGCGCAGCCCCGAGACCTGGCCGAACTGGCGCGCGAGCTCGATGAGCGGGTTGTCCGGCGTGACCTCGGACTGGATGGTCGGATCGCTCCCGGCTCCCGGCGCATCGGCCCTCATGTCGGCGGTGTACAGCTTGCCGCCCGTGCGCTGCAGCGTATCGACCAACGCTTCGCTATGCGAAAAGTGGCGAAACAACGCCGCCAGGTCCGCAAACGCCTCGTGGAATGCCAGCACGTCGATGTTCGTCGGTTCCGTGAAGTACTTGCGGATCCCGTCGACGATCGCGTGCGTGGTTTCGTGCGCGACGATGTCGTGCGACAAGCACGTAAAGATCGTCTGTCCGGGGAGGACTTGAGCCCCGGGAACGTTTCCGGCACGGAAGTATCCGAACAAGATTCCGTGCGCCTCGGCACTATAAAACGCGTTTGCCTCGGCCATCGCGTGCGGGTACAGATACAGGCGATTGAGGTGGGCGGCGACGTACTTCCCGTCCATCTGCACGATCCTCCAGTGGACTTGCCGGCCGAGTGCGGCCTCGAACCGTTCCAACGTCTCGGACGCCACCGCGTACACCATCTGCTGGTGAAAGCGCGGATCGGACTCGCTGGGGTCCAGACCCTCGCGCAGCAGCAGGTTCGGGTTGTCGAGATCGACCGGCTTGTAGAACGTCTTCGCGGAACCGTCGTAGTCGACGACGGCAAAACGCTTGCCGATCGGTCCGGGCTCGAGCTTCTCGTACTTCACGTCGATGACGAGATCGTTGCCGAGCTGGCGCCCCAGCGTCGGATCGAACGCGTAGACCTTCAACGACCGTTTCGCGGGCGGACGAAATTCGATCGAGGGCTTGAAAAGGTCCGGACGCTTTTTCTTGACGCCTCCCGACGGCGATCCTGACCGCTTTGCGGTTCTTCGCACACGTGTAGCCACACTCACGCTCCCAAGCTCGTCGGTTCGGGCGCGTACACCCGAGGCCGCATCGTACGATTCGGATGAACCGCCTACCTGCCTCGTGAAGCAACTTGGGCGTGATTAGGCGCGCGCACGGCGTGACCCCTCGGAGCGCGAGCGCGACGGGTTCGCTGCTGTCCGTGCAATCCGCTCGAACGTATCAGGTAGCCTTCGCGTTCGCGTCGCACGTCAGATCGACGCGGAAGCTTGGATCCCCCGCGGCGTACTGCGGCTGGTTCGGATGCGCGCGCTCCATCTTCGGATCGATCGGAAACACGAGCTTCAGCGGTTTCTTGAGACTTTCGGGCTTCGCCATCACTTCGCCGAGAAACTGGAGTTCCACGGTGACACCGGCAGCTTGGATCAATTCCTTGTACGTGATCTTCTGCGCGATCAACGCTGCTGCGGTCGTCGCTTTCGCGTCGAGCGTGTTGCCGTCGTCCAGTTGAAGCTGCATCGCTTGCGCGTCGGCGCCAGTGAAAACGGGCGTCAGCGTCGCGTGGGTGCCGTTACGAAATTCGACCGCTACACCGTAGCCGGGACGCAGTCCGTCGGGGTTGATCGGCTCGATCTTGGTGATGCGGAATCGCCAGACGCCGTCGAACAGCCATTGATGCAGGCACCCTTCGACGGCGCGCCGCTGGGTCGCGCCGCCCGGCACCGGGGTCGCCGTCGCGCCGAGCAAGGCAGGGAAAACGACGAGTACGGCAACGGCCGCACCCATGCGTGCACGGAGTTCCATCGGACATCCTAGGCCGCCAGGCCCGCCAGGTCCTTGCGACTCGTCGTCGCGCCCGCAGGTGTCACGGCGGCGATGGTTCGGAGGACATCTCCCCGCAGCGTTCGGGTCACGGCACGATGACGTCCGCGACCAGCCCGAGGTCGAAGGCGATGTTGGCGGCGACGTAGCGCCGCCAAGATCGTCCTAGACCGACTCGAGCTCCGCCGTGTCGACGTCGTGCTGCGCGTCGAACGCCGCGCGCTTCGACTTCGCGGCGGCGTCGGCGAGCGACGGCGCCGATGCGACGGCGACGGCGACGGCGGTCTTCGACGCCGCAAGCGCTTCGATGCCCTTCTTCACCGAGCCCAGCGCGCCGCTCAGGCGCACGTCGAGGTCGGTGAGCACTTGCGCCGCGTAGGCGTCGGCGCCGCCGCGCACGCGGGCGCCCTTCTCTTCGGCTTCGCGCAGCACGACGTCGGCCGTCGCGCGCGCGCGGCGTACGATCTCGTGATCGTCGATGAGCTGCGTCTGCTGCGTCGAGGCCTCGGTGACGATCGCCTGCGCCTTTTGCTGCGCGTCGCGCACGAGCTGATCGCCGTTCTTGGCGATCGTGCGCGCACGCCCGACTTCGTCGGGCAGCGAGCTGCGCAATTTTTCGATCAGCTCGAGAATTTTTTCCTCGCTCACGACGCGGTAGCCGAACAGCAGAACCGTGCCCTGTTTCACGGTCGCTTCGAGCTTGTCGATCACACGGTAGACGGACATCGATGACCTCCTGGCGCTACAGTTCGGCGGGGCGGGGGGCGGGGCGTTTGGCCTGCATGACGTGCAGGACGGCGGGCGGGACGAACTCGGCGACGACGCCGCCGAGGTTGTAGACTTCCTTGACGAGCGTCGAGCTGACGAACGACCAGCGCGGATCGCTCGGCAGGAACACCGTGTCGACGGCGGACAGCGAGCGGTTCATCAGCGCCGTCGACATCTCGCTCTCGAAATCGGACACGACGCGCAAGCCCTTGACGATGACGGTCGCGCCGGAGCCGCGCACGAAGTCGGCGAGCAGCCCGCGAAAATGCGTGACCTCGACGTTTGCCAGGTGCGCGACCGACTCGACGATCATCGCCTCGCGCTCGGCGAGCGTGAAGAGCGGCTCGCGCTTTTGCGGATTGACGACGATGGCGACGAGCACGTTGTCGAAGATCGCCGCGGCGCGCTCGATGACGTCGAGATGGCCGCGCGTCATCGGGTCGAACGAACCGGGATAGATCGCCGAATGGCCCGGCTTCTGCGGCACGCCGTTCACGCGGCCTCAGGGAGCGGGCGCAGGAACGCGAGCGCGACCTCACCGTAGCGCTCGGAGCGTTCGACGTGCATCGCGGGATCCGCGGGCGCGGGCTCGCGCGACGAGTGCTCGAACACGACGGTGGTGCCGGCGTCGATCGCGCGGCGCTCGCGCAGCGTGCCGATCGCGGCTTGCGGATAGGGCTGCGCGTACGGCGGATCGGCGAACACCAGATCGTAGCGGCCGGCGACGGCGCGCACGGCGCGTTCGGCGGGGGCGGCGATCACCTCCACCTGCGCGTCAACGCCGAGCTCGCGCGCGGCGGCGCGCAGCGCGTCCGCGGTCGGGCGGTGCTTCTCGACGAACGTGACGTGCGCCGCACCGCGCGAGAGCGACTCGAAGCCGAGCGCACCGCTGCCGGCGAAGAGGTCGAGGACGCGGGCGGCGTCTACGCGCGCGCCGAGGATGGAGAACAAGGCTTCTTTCACGCGAGCCGGAGTCGGTCGCACCGCCCGTCCGGGCGGTGTCGGAACACGCCGGCTGCGCAGCGTGCCCCCGGTGATCGTCAGCGTCCCCATAGAGTTATGGAGCGATTGCGTTCTCCGCCAGCTTGGTGAGCTCCCGCAACGCCGCAATCGTTATCGTTGGCGGAGGGAGGTCCTGTGGATAACTTTGGTCTTCCCAGTTGAACCACACCGCGCGCAGGCCGGCGCCGAGCGCGCCGCCCACGTCGCCGCGCGCGTTGTCGCCGACGTACCAGACGCGCTCGCGCGGGACCGCGAGCGCCGCGACGAGCGCGGCGAACGCTTCACGCGCCGGTTTGATCGCGTGAATCGCGTCGCTGACGAGGACCGTCAGCGCGAGCGCCTCGTCGCCGAGCGCGCGCGCGATCTTCTTCTGCTGCAGCGGCGTCCAGCCGTTGGTGAGGACCGCCGCCGGCACCGCGCGCGCGCGGAGGTACGCGAGCACGTCGTGCGCGCCGTCGATGGGACGCACCAGCTCGTCGACGAGATCGTAACAGTGCTGTCGCCAGCGCACCGTTGTTGCTGCGGTGCCGTCTGCGCCGATGGATTGCGCGAAGCGGGCGATCATTTCATCCATCGACGTTGCGCCGGTGCGGAAGCCCGCGACGATCGCTTCGAGCTGCATGCGCACGGCGTCGTCGTGCGGGTCCAGCGGGTAGCCCAGTTCGTTCGCATAGGCGTAGAGCGCCTTGCGCTCGAGACCGTTGTCGACGCCGAGCGTGTGATCGAAATCGAATCCGAATGCAATGGGCGGTGGCGCGGTCATGCGGTGATCAGCATCGCGCGGGCGGAGGCGTTGTCGTCGAGGAGCGCGATCAGCGGCCGGTGTTCCGGTTCGCTGAGATCCGGATCGTGCGCGACGATGTCGTCGGCGGCTCCCTTGGCTTTCATGTAGAGGGCGAAGTCGTCGACGATGTTGCCGATCGTGCCCATCTCGCCGGCTTGCGCGGTACCGCCCAGTTCGCCGGCGTTACGCAGCTTGAGGTCCGCCTCGGCGATCGCGAAGCCGTCGGTCGTCTCCTCCAGCACGTGCAGGCGCTCGACTTCGCCGGCATCGTCGTCCGGGACGAGGATGCAGAACGAGCGTGCGACGCCGCGGCCGACGCGCCCGCGCAACTGGTGCAACTGCGCCAGACCGTAGCGCTGCGCGTCCAGCACGACCATGACCGAGGCGTTGGGGACGTCGATGCCGACCTCGACGACCGTGGTGGCGACGAGCACGTCGGTCTCGTGGCGCTTGAAGCGCTCCATCGCGGCGTCTTTCTCGCGCACGGGCATCTTGCCGTGCAGCACGTCGATCCGCAAATCGGGGAAGACCTTGGTGCGCAAGCGCTCCGCTTCGGCGAGCGCACCCGTGAGCGCGGACTCCGACTCGTCGATCGCCGGGGCGACGACGTACGCCTGCTGGCCGGCCTCGACGTTCTTGCGGACGAAGTCGTAGACCATCGGCTTGCGGCTCGCGCGGATCGCGTACGTGACGATCGGCGTGCGCCCCGGCGGCAACTCGTCGATGATCGACACGTCCATGTCGGCGAACTTCGTCTGCGCGAGCGTGCGCGGGATCGGCGTCGCCGTCATCGCGAGCGTGTGCGGCGCGCCGCTCTTCGCGCGCAGCGCGGCGCGCTGGCGGACGCCGAACCGGTGCTGCTCGTCGATCACCACGAGGCCAAGATCCGCGAACTCCACGCTTTCGGTGAGAAGGGCGTGCGTGCCGACCGCGAGCGCGGCTTCGCCCGAAGCGATGCGCGCTTCGGCGCGGCGGCGATCGCGCGCGCCCATCGAGCCGAACACCGCTTCGACGGCGATGCCGAAGGGCATCAGCAACGGCGCCAGCTTCGCCGCGTGCTGCGCGGCGAGGATCTCGGTGGGGGCCATCAGCGCCGACTGCACGCCGCCGCGATGCGCGAGCACGATCGACGCGGCCGCGACGAGCGTCTTGCCGCTGCCGACGTCGCCTTGCAGCAGCCGGTTCATCGGTGCGGTGCGTCCCATGTCGTGCCAGATCTGGTCGATCACGCGGCGCTGCGCGCGCGTCGGCGCGAACGGCAGCTGCGCGATGAACGCGTCCCAGAAGCCGCCCGGCACGTCGATCGCGCGCGCGCCGCCTTCGGCTTCACGGCGAGCGCGCTTGAGCGCCGCGGCGAGCGCGATCGCGAAGAACTCGTCGAACGCGATCCGTTCGCGGGCGCGCGCCGCGGCGTCCGGCTCGCGCGGCGCGTGCACGTCGCGCCACGCGCGGGCGAGCGGCGGAAACCCGAACCGCCGCACGAGCGACGGCGGCAGCGCGTCGGCGTGCTGCGCGATCAGCCGGTCGAGGTTCTTCGCGATCACGTTGCGGATCGTTCGCGTGGGCAAGTCCTTGGTCGCCGCGTAGATGGGAACGATCTCGCCTTCGTAGCGCTCGTCGTCGCGCAGCTGCTTGTGGCTGGTGACGTTGATCTCCGGGAGCAGTCCGATGCGCGTGACGCGGCCCGCGACGAACAGTCTGTCGCCGGACGACAGCTTGCCGAGCAAATACGCGCGCCCGAAGAGCTTCGCCTCGATGCGGCCCGTATCGTCGCCGAGAACGACCGTGATCAGCGGCAGCCGGCCTTTACGTTCTTTGACGTGCAGAACGTTGCCGACCACGATCGCTTCGCCTTCCTCCAGCGCCGCGATCGGAATCGGCTCGCGCCAGTCGCGGTACGCGCGCGGCACATAGCGCAAGAGATCGTCGGGCGTGCGGACGCCGACGTCCGCGAGCTTCGCCGCGGTTTCCGGCCCGATGCCGGACAGCGCCGCTAATCCGTGGGTTTGGCGCGCCGCGATAGCTCCGCTCCCACGTCGTCGAGCGAGACGCCGCGCTCCGCGAGGAGCACGAGTGCGTGATACAGCAAATCGGCGGTTTCCCACACGAGCTCGCCGCGGTCGGCGTTCTTCGCGGCGATGACGACCTCGGTCGCTTCTTCGCCGATCTTCTTGCTGATGCGGTCGACGCCGCCGGCGAACAGCTTGGCGGTGTACGAGCCTTCGACCGGATGCGCTTTGCGCGCCTGAATCGTGCGCGCCAGAGCGGAGACGGCCGTGGCGAAGCCGGCGCCTTCGGGCGCGTCTTCCGCACCGTCCACGGGGATCGTCGTCACGAAGCACGACGCGGCGCCGGTGTGGCACGCGGGGCCGTTCGGAATCACGCGGTACAGCAGCGCATCGCCATCGCAATCGAAGGACACCGACACGACGCGCTGCGTGTTGCCCGACGTCGCGCCTTTGTTCCAGAGCTCGTTGCGCGAGCGGCTCCACAGCCACGTCGAGCCGGAGGCGAGCGTCTTTTCGAGCGCGTCGCGGTTCGCGTATGCGAGCGTGAGCACCGCGCCCGTCGTCGCGTCGGCGATGATCACCGGCGCGAGCCCGTCGGCATCCCAGCGGACGTCCGGCGCGCTCATACGGGCACCGTGTCGCGGCGCACGACGATCCCTTCGCGTGCGAGCGCGGCTTTGAGATCCTCGATCGCGAGCTCCGCGTAGTGGAACAGCGACGCGGCGAGCGCCGCGTCGGCGTCCGCTTCCCGGAACACGTCGATGAAATGCTGCACGGTGCCGGCACCGCCCGATGCGATCACCGGGAGGTTGCACGCACCGCGGACCGCGCGCAACATCGGGATGTCGAAGCCCGCGCGGGTGCCGTCCCGGTCGATCGACGTGACGAGCAGCTCGCCCGCGCCGAGCTGCTCGCACTCGCGCGCCCAGGCGATCGCGTCGCGACCGGTCGCGGTGCGGCCGCCGTCGACGACGACTTCGAATCCCGACGGCACGTTCGGGCTGCGGCGCGCGTCGATTGCCACGACGACGCACTGCGCCCCGAAGCGGCGCGAGGACGCACGAATCAGCTCGGGATCGCGCACGGCCGCGGAGTTCACGCTGACCTTGTCGCAACCGGCGCGCAGGAGATCGTTGACGTGCTCGACGCCGGCGACGCCGCCGCCCACCGCGAACGGGATCGTCAGCTCGGCGGCGACCGCGCGCACCACGGCGAGCGTCGCGCGGCGGCCTTCGACGGTCGCGGTGATGTCGAGGAAGACGAGCTCGTCGGCGCCTTCGGCTTCGTAGCGGCGGGCCAGCGCGACGGGGTCACCGGCGTCGCTCAGCTCGACGAAGCGCACGCCTTTGACGACGCGGCCTTCCTTTATGTCCAGGCAGGGAACGATCCGGCGAGCCAACACGACCGGACGTCCTTCGCCGCGCCGGCTGCTTCTTCTTCGAACGATGCGGGCGCCTAGGACGCGGTACGCCCGCCCATCGTGCTGAACGAGGTCACCGCGCTCGTGTCGTCCTGCACGACGCGTAGCGCGATGATCGCCAAGTCGTCTTGCACGCCTCCGCTGTACGCGTCGGCCGACGCGACGAGCAGATCGCACAGCGCTTGCGGATCGACCGGCGCATCGCGCAGGATCGCCTCGACGCGCTCGTCGCCGAGCATCTCGCCGTCGGCGCTGCGCGCTTCGCTCAGACCGTCGGTCGCGAGCACGACCACGTCGCCCAGTCCGAGCGCAATCGTCTCGGTTTCGTACGGCTCCTCATGGTCGAGTCCGACGATCGAGCCGGTCGGCGGCAGCCGCTCGATCAGAGTGCCGCGGCGGACGTACGCCGTCCCGTGGCCGGCGCTCGCATAGTGCAGCGTCTGCGTCCGCGCGTCGAACGCGCCCAGAAAGAGCACGACGAACACCGACGGATCGTCGAACGTCTCGAGAAAGAGCCGGTTGAAGCGCGTGACGACGTCGGCCGGATCGCGCGCGCCGGCAGCGAGCGCGCGGATCGCGTACTGCGCGAACGCGGCGTGGCGCGCCGCTTCGATCCCTTTTCCGCTGGCGTCGGCGATGAGGACCCAGCCGAAGTCGGGGCCGGCACGCCAGGCGTCGAGGACGTCGCCGCCGATGAGCGCTTCGCGCGTTGCTGACGCGTACGCGGATCCGATTTGCGTACGCGCGAGGCGCTGGCCGCCGACGCGCAGCGTGCGCTGGAGCGCGTCGACGAGGATCTGTTCTTGCACCAGCCGGGCGACCGCGGTGGCGCGGCCGATCGCGTACCACAGCGCGACGATGGCGAACAGCGTGACGATCCCCGCGCTGATCGCGACCGTCGCGTTGATCCGGCGGCGAAGCGACCGCTGCACGTGGTCGCTCGCGGCGGCCAGCTCGTTGCGCAGCTCGGCCGCGTCGGCGGTCATCCGGTCGGTGAGGTATTTCCCGTTCGCCTGCTCGGTGTAGGCGTCACGCGAGTTCGGGTTCTTGAGCAGCGGCCGCTTGACTTCGCGCTCCCACTTTTGATGGCGGGCCCGCATGTCTTCGACGGTTGCGACCCCCGTGGCGCTCTCGGCCGTGCGGAGGAGACCTTCGAGGTCGAGGGCTTGCTGATCGAAGACGGGGTTCGCGGGCGTCTCGTCGAGGAAGAGCGGATTGTGCGTGGCGAGGTAGCCGCGCAGCGAGGTCTCTTCGGCGAGCTGGATCCGAAGGAGCGCGTCGAGGTCGGAGCGCGCGTCGGCGAGGCGGACTTGCGAGCCCGAAGCGGCGTCGAGCTGGCCGACGCCGATCAGCGGGCCGGCGATCGCGGTGGCGAGGAACGCCGCGACCAGCAGAACGATTGGAGGCGACGCCCAGAATCGAACTGGGGGTGGAGCTTTTGCAGAGCTCTGCCTTACCACTTGGCTACGTCGCCGACGTCGTCGTTGGAGCGGGTGGCGAGAATCGAACTCGCGCATCAACCTTGGGAAGGTCGCAGGCTGCCATTACATCACACCCGCGCCGGACGGTGTGGCCGCGTTCGTGCGTGCGAGAGAGATTCCTACTCACCGGTCGAGACGCAACAGACCAGGCTCACATCTCCAATATCGGCCGGCATGCGCAGGCGAGCCACCCGCCGAGAGGGAGAGCGGATGGACCGGCATCGGAGACGTGAGAAACCATAGACGGTAAGAAATCCGGCGAGCCACGTGGTGACGTTTGTACGACATCACCGCCGAGGGCCTTTCTGCTCGCCCCGGCGACGTGCGATCGCGCACACACGCCCGACTCTCCCGCCAAGGAAACCGCCGCGACCGAGCGCTGGCTTTGAGAGCGCTGCGGTGCTGACCGCTGCCCACAACGCGCTAACACCCCGCCGAACGGGTACGTTGAAGGAGCTATGAGACGCATCGTCGCGACGCTCCTCGGGATCGGACTCCTCGCCTCCGCCGGCGCATCGCCGGCGCTCGCGCAGAGCGAGGACCAGGTCGAGATGCAGATCGGTCAACAAGAGTACCAGGCGCTGCAGCAAAAGGGCGAGATCATCCAGAACTCGTCGTATTACGCGGTCCTCAACCCGATCGCGCAGCAGATCAAACGCGTCGCCGATCCGCAGTACTTCCATCCGTTCCAGTTCATCCTGGTGCACGAAGCGCAACCCAACGCGTTTGCCGTACCGGGCGGCAACGTCTACGTGACGGATTCGCTGATGAAGTTCGTGCAGAACCGCGAAGAGCTGGCCGGCGTGCTGTGCCACGAGACCTCGCACGACATCCATCACGACGTGCTCCATCTCTATCAAAAATCGCAGAAGGCGGCGACCACGGTCACGATCCTCGACACTCTCGCCAACATCGCGACCGGCGGCCGCGCTGCCCGCACGATCGATACCGCCGCCAGTCTCGGCTTCTCGCTGCAGTCGGCAACGTTCTCGCGTGACGTGGAGTCCGCAGCGGACAAGAAGGGCGCGGAGACGTGCGCGCAATCGGGCTCGAACCCGTGGGGCATGGTATGGCTCTTCCAGCAGTTCGAAAAAGCCGACACCGGCGGCCAGATGGAGATGCTCTCCGACCACCCGACGGACCAGCACCGCATCGACGACCTCAGGCGCGAGTTCGCCGCGAATCCGTCCTTGTTCGGTCGCTACAGCTCCAACATCGCATACGCGACGCCGCTCGGTCGGTCACCGCGCGCTACGACGGCGTCGGCAACGCACGCGACCGCGTATCGGCCAGCGACCAAGAAGTCGAAGGGCATGTTCCCGCCGGGGTCCGGCTACAAGTACTGATCCTCGCCTGCTCGGTCCGCAAGAGGGAACGGGCGGGCCGCGTGCAAGACCGACCCTCCCATTTCGTACCACGACCGTCGAGAAGGTGTAACGATGGACGTCAAAGACCCCTCAGCCTCCGTGCGCCATCCGCTGTCCGGGGTCGCGCCGAGCGATACCCATGCCGCGGACGCCGCCGCTGACGAGCGCGCGCAACGGAGCGACTACGGCGACGGCGACGAACGCACCCGCCCGAAAGACATCGTCGAGCCGCCGCTCAAAGACATCATCGAGCAGCGACCCAAAGACATCATCGGGCCCACGGACTTCACGGAAACAAAACGCCCGCCGCGTGATTTCATCGACATCCGGGAACCGGACATAATCGACTTCACCGATGCGGTCGACGTCCGCGACTTCAAAGACGTCGTCGACATCAAAGACTTCGTCGACGTCAAGGACTTCAAGGACGTCACCGACATCGTCGATTTCAAAGATATCGGCGACGTCAGAGACATCCGAGACTTCAAGGATCGCGTCGACTTCAAGGACATCATCGAGCAGCGGCCGAAACAGCGGTAACGCCGGCTCCGCGCGGAGAGCGCGATGACCGATAGGAGCGCGCTGCGGCAGATGCTGCTGCAGCGCTGCTTCCTCGACGCCGACGCGATGCAGCCGATCGCGGCGACCGACGGCGCGACGCCGTGGTACTTCTACGGCTGCGGCCTGACGCTGCACGACGCCGGCATCCGGCTCGCGGCCGACGCGCTGCTCGACGAACTCGCGCGCTTCCGCTCCACGCAGATCGCCACGTACGGCATGTCGGCGCTGCCGCTGCTCGGCGCGATGATCGCGCGCTCGCAGCGCCCGCTGACGGGCTTGTTCGTGCGCAAGGAAGCGAAGACGTACGGCTTGCGCCGTCAGGTCGAAGGCGAGGTCGACCGCACGCTGCCGGTGGTGTACGTCGACGAGTCGATGACGTACGGCGGCTCCGCGAAAAACGGCATCGCGGCGCTCGAAGCCGCCGGCTACGAAGTCGAAGGCGTGCTCGCGCTGGTCGATCTCGCCGGCCACGGCACCGAACGGTTCTTTCCGGCGCGCGGCTACGCCAAGCACGTCGTGTTCGACGTGTACGAAGATCTCGGCAAGCTCCGCGACGGACCGGCGCGCGCCGCGCAACGCCCGCCGGTACCGCGCGGAAAGACCGCGATCCCCGACGGCCTCTCACCCGCCGACGCCGTTCGCGCCTGCGCCGCGGCACTCGGCGCGGACGGTGCCGTCGCGCCGCCACCCGCGCCGCATCGGTTCGACGGGGCGTACGACGCGAGCGGCGGATTTCACGTCAGCATCCGGCGCGACGACGACGGCGTCCGCGTCGCGATGGTGACGGCACGCCCGTGCACCGCCGGCGAGCTCACCGACATGGTCGTGCTCGCCGGCACGCGTGCGATCGCATCGGCGCGCGAAGCGGGCGCGGATCTCGACCGCTGCACGATCGCCCTCACGCTGATCGGCCCGGAACGCCCGCTGGACATACGCGACCTCGACCACCGGCGCCATGTGCTCACGCTGCGCGCAAAGGACGGCTCGTGGCGCAGTGCGGCGTCGCTGCCGAACTGTGAGTTCTTCCAGAGCGAGACCGGCATGATCGCGCACGTGAAGCGCAAGGGGCGGTTCACCGAGGAAGAGCGCTACGACGCGTTCGCCGCGGACGTCGTGCGGAGCGCCGAATCCCGTAAACGCTGGCCGCGCTACGGTGCGCCGCCGGTCGAACCGGATTGGACGCAACGCCCCGAGCTCGCCGCGTTCGTGCAGGCACGCGCGCGGTACGCGATCGCGCGCGCGCTCGGCCGCGACGCCACCGAACCGCACGCATCGGCCGACGTCCCCGAGCCGCTGTACGGCGTCGGAATCTCGCTGTACGACGGCGCGCTCATCGGCTGCCAGATCGCGTTCGGCGACTCGATTGCGGAGTGCATCGACCGGGCGACGAAGCGCGCGTGGGACGACGACCGCTTCCGTCCGGACCGCCCCGGCGATCCGGACGACGTCGACGTGCTCGTCACGCTGCTGCACGAACGCCGCGTGCTTGCGAAGACGCCGCTCGCCGAGGCCGCGCGCTGGGTGCTGCTCGGCCGCCATTCCGTCGCGGCGTACGGCGACGGCGAGTTCGCGCTGATCCTCGCACCGTACGCCGTGCTCGGCGACTACCGCCCCGCACAGTTCATGCTCGAGACGGCGCGCAAGGCGAAGATCGCACCGGAGCGCGCGCGCTGGCTCACGTTCGAGACCGCCGCGTTTCTCTGCGAAGCCCGCGGCGTCGTCACGCTCGACCGTGGTTTTCCGCGCCGCGAGCCCGACATTGCGACACCGTCCGCCGCCGCGCTGAAGAACAGGCTAGCGCGTCATCGCGCGTACCTGATCGCGACGGTACAGCCCGACGGACTTCCGATCTACGGGCACGACGTCGAACGCGGCAAGCACACGCTGCAAGGCTCCAGCGCGCGCCTGCTGTTTGCCGCGCACGCGCTGAAGGACGGGAGCCTCCACCGTTTCCTCGCGGCGCGCGACGCCGGCACGGTCGAGCGCGCGCTCGACTGGGATGTCTCGTGCGACGCGCTGCTGCTCGCGGCACTCGACGAGGTCGGCGACGACGCTCTGCTCGCGCGCTTCGCGCCGGACGCCGTCGCACGCCTCGCCGCGTGCGTGCACCGCGACGGCGCGATCTTCGAGGGCCGCCGCATCGACGGCGACCTCGACTTCCTATCGGGCTCGGTTCTGAGCGCGCTAGGAGCGATGGATCGCCGCGGTATCGCAAGCCTCGACCGCGAGCAGCTCGCGCGCGCGTTCGCGTTCTACCGCAAGCGGTTCGACCTCGTGTCGCCGTGGGCCATGACGTGGTGGCACACCGCCGGCTGGCACGCCTGGCGCCACGCGCTCGACACGTACGCGTTCGTCACCGAGCTCGCGGATTTCGCCGTCGCACGCCAGCACCGCGCTACCGGCGCATTCCTCACCGATTATACCGATGAGCCGTCGTTCCACACCGCGTGCGTGCTCGAAGGCATCGTCACGGCGTGGGAATTCGCCCGCGAACGCAACGACACGGCGCGCGCAGAACGCTACCGCGGCGCATGGCTCGACGGCCAGCGCTTCATGGAAACGCTGACGTACGGCCCGAACGACAACTACTTCCTACGCGCGGTCCCGCTCGACGGCGCCGTCCGAGCAACGCCGACGAGCGCCAACATCCGCTCGGACTTCATGGGGCACGCGATCCTGTCGCTGGAACGCGGGCTACGCCTCCTCGAACCCGGTTGATCCAGGCCTCTAGCCCGACCGATGCCCCGCCCGCCGCACACCAAGGCTGGAAGGCTACTCCCTCCGCGCCGTGAAATCCGATCCGTTCCCCGCATTCCTATTTTCTACGGAGACCCTGTGTGCATCCGATCCGCCTAGTCGTCCGCGCCCTCGGCGTCGGGGCGCTCACGGCGCTGGTCGCGACGTCGCTCCCGTCACTCGCTACCGGCGCGCGCGCCGCAAGCGGGCCGGCGAGCGCGAACGTGCCCGCGCTCGATCCCACCGCCGTCGACCCCACGTGCAAACCGTGCGACGACTTCTACCAGTTCGCCGTCGGCGGCTGGCGCAAGAAGACGGCGATCCCCGCCGGCCATCCGAGCTGGGGCAGCTTCGACGAGCTCGCGCAGCACAACCGCGAAGCGCTGCACGCCATCCTCGACGATGCGGCCAAGAGCACGAGCGCACCGGCCGGCAGCGACACGCAGAAACTGGGCGCGTTCTACCGTGCATGCATGGACGAGGCGGCGATCGAGAAAGCGAACACCGCGCCGATCGACCCGCTGCTCAAGGACGTCGCCGCCGTGCCGAACCCGACCGCGCTCGCGACGGAGATCGCGAAGCTGCAGACGGCGGGCGTGAACACGGGCCTGGATTTCTCATCGGAAACCGACAGCAAAGACTCCTCGAAAACGATCGCGTCGATCGGCCTAGGTGGCCTCGGTTTGCCCGACCGCGACTACTATCTCAAGGACGACGAGCGCACCACGAAGATCCGCAGCGCGTATCACGACTACGTCGCGACGCAGCTCCAGAACCTCGGCGACGACGCCGCCACCGCGAAGACCGAAGCCGACGGCATCCTCGCGCTCGAGACGGCGCTTGCAAAAGCGACGCCGACGCGCGTCGAGCTGCGCGATCCCAAGGCGACGTACCATCCCACCGACGTGTCGGCGCTGCCCGCGATGGGGGCGCACATTCCGTGGAGCGCGTTCTTCGCGCAGTTCGGCGCACCGGCGTTCAGCACGATCGACATGAACGTGCCCGCGTTCGTGACCGCGTACGACGCGCAGCTCGCGGCGACGCCGCTGCCTGCGTGGCAAACGTATTTGCGCTACCACGTCGTCGACTCGTACGCGAGCCAGCTCCCCAAGCGCTTCGCCGACGCGAGCTTCGCCTTCCGCGGCACCGTGCTGTACGGCGTGAAGGAACAGCTCCCGCGCTGGCAGCGCTGCAGCAACGCGACGGATGCCGCGCTGCGCACGCCGCTGGGCAAGGCCTACGTCGCGACGAACTTCCCGCCCAGCGCGAAGGCACGCGCGAAGTCGCTCGTCGACAACCTGCAAGCCGTGCTCAAAGCGGACATCGGCACGCTGGACTGGATGGGCCCGCAAACCAAAGCGCGCGCCGTCACCAAGCTGCAGGCGTTCACCAAGAAGATCGGCTATCCCGACACCTGGATCGACTACTCCACGCTGACGGTCGCCGACGGCACGCCGTACGCGCAGCTCGTGCAGCAGGTGCGCGCCTGGAACTTCGCGCGCGACATGCAGCGGATCGGCGTTCCGACGGATCGCACGCGCTGGGGCATGACGCCGCCGACGGTCAACGCGTACTACAACGCGTCCAACAACGAGATCGTGTTCCCGGCGGGGATCCTGCAGCCGCCGTTCTTCAACGCGACGGCGGACGACGCGGTCAACTACGGCGCGGTCGGCGCGGTGATCGGGCACGAGATGACGCACGGCTTCGACGACGAGGGCCGCCAGTACGACGACAAGGGCAACCTGGTCGACTGGTGGCAGCCCGCCGACGCCGCGAAGTTCGACAAGCGCGCGCAGTGCATCATCGACCAGTTCAACGCGCTCGAACCGATCCCGGGCGTGCACCAGAACGGCAAGCTCGTGCAGGGCGAGGCGATCGCCGACCTCGGCGGCACGACGATCGCCTACAAGGCGTTCACGCGAACCGCACAGTTCAAGGCCCATAAGAAGCTCGGCGGCTACACGCCCGAGCAGCGCTTCTTCCTGGCGTACGCGCAAGTGTGGCGCTCGCTGCAGAACGAGGCGTACACGCGTCAGCTCGCCATCAACGACCCGCATCCCAACGATCGCCTGCGGGTGATCGCGACCCTCTCCAACATGCCCGAGTTCCGCGCCGCCTTCGCGTGCGCGGCCGACGCGCCGATGGTGCGCAAGGACCGCTGTCAGATATGGTAATGCATCCGCTTTGTCTCGCTCTCCGCGCGCTGGGCGCGGTCGCCCTCACGGCGCTCATCGCCACCTCGCTGCCGAACGCGGTGACCGGTGCACGCGCGGCATCGCCCGTCGCAAACGTGCCGGCGATCGACACGTCCAACTTCGACCCGACGTGCAAGCCGTGCGACGATTTCTACCAGTTCGCCACGGGCGGCTGGTCGAAGCGCACCACACTGCCCACCGGGCACGCGCGCTGGGGCGGCTTCGACGAGCTCGCGGATCGCAACCGCGAAGAGCTCCACACGATCCTCGAAGCCGCCGCGAAGGTCACCAACGCACCGATGGACAGCGACACGCAGAAGCTGGGCTCGTTCTACCGCGCGTGCATGGACACCGACGCGATCGAGAAAGGCGGCACGACGCCGCTGACGCCGCTGTTCGGCGCGATCGCGACGGCGCACGACGTGCCGTCGCTCGTCACGACGATCGCGACGCTGCAGCGCGACGGCGTCGACGGCGGCGTGCCGTTCTCGGTGCGCCCCGACACCAAGGATTCGTCGAAGCAGATCGCCGCACTGTCGTTCGGCGGCCTGGGGCTGCCCGACCGCGACTACTACTTCAACGAAGGCGATCGCGCGACGGCGATCCGCGCCGCGTACAAGACCTACGTCACGACGCAGATCCAAAACCTCGGCGACGATGCGGCCAAAGCGGCGACCGAGGCCGACGGGGTCATCGCGCTCGAGACGGCGCTCGCGAAGGCAACGCCCAAGCGCGCCGACCTGCGCGATCCGTACAAGCTCTACAATCCCACCTCGCTCGACAAGCTCGCGACGCTCGCACCGCACGTGCAGTGGAAGTCGTTCTTCGCGACGTACAGCCCGCCCGCGTTCGACAGCGTCAACGTGTCGGTGCCGCCGTATCTGACGGCGTACGACGAGCAGCTCACCGCGACGCCGGTCGACACATGGAAGACGTACCTGCGCTTCCACGTCGCGGACACGTACGCCGGTTCGCTGCCCAAGCGTTTCGAGGACGCGAGCCACGCGTTCCGCAGCGGCGTGCTGCTGGGCGTGAAGGAGCAGCTCCCGCGCTGGCAGCGCTGCACCGGCGCGACGGACGCCGCGCTGCGCGACGTGCTCGGCAAGTCCTACGTCGCAGCGGCGTTCCCGCCGGCGTCGAAGGCGCGCGCGAAGCAGCTCGTCGACAGCCTCCAGAACGTGCTGCACGACGACATCGGCACGCTCGCCTGGATGAGCCCGCCAACGCAAACGCGCGCCCGGGAAAAGCTCGCGGCCTTCACCAAGAAGATCGGCTATCCCGACAAGTGGGAAGACTTCTCGGCGCTGCACGTGAGCAACGGCCCGTTCGCGAGCAATGTTCTCGCGGTGCGCCAGTGGAACAGCGCGCGCACGATCGCGCGCATCGGCACGCCGACGGACCGCGCACGCTGGGGCATGACGCCGCCGACGGTCAACGCGTACTACAACCCGAGCAACAACGAGATCGTGTTCCCGGCCGGCATCTTGAGCCCGCCGTTCTTCAACGCGACGGCCGACGACGCGGTCAACTACGGTGCGATCGGCGCCGTGATCGGCCATGAGATGACGCACGGCTTCGACGACCAGGGCCGCCAGTACGACCCCAAGGGCAACCTGAACGACTGGTGGCAACCGGCCGACGCGGCAGCGTTCAAGATCAAAGCGCAGTGCATCGTCGATGAGTACGAAGCGTTCGAGCCGGCCCCGGGCGCGCACGAGAACGGCCGCCTGGTCCAAGGCGAAGCGGTCGCGGACCTCGGCGGCCTGACGATCGCGTACAAAGCCTTCGAACGCACGCCGCAAGCCAAAGCGCACAAGACGATCGACGGCTACACGCCGGAGCAGCGCTTCTTCTTAGCGTACGCGCAGGTCTGGCGCTCGATCGCGACGGAAGGCTACATCCGCCAGATCGCGGCGACGAACGAGCACCCCTGGGACAAGTTCCGCGTGCTCGGCACGCTATCCAACATGCCGGAGTTCCAAGCCGCGTTCAAATGCGCGGCAACGGACAAGATGGTGCGCAAAGATCGGTGTCAGATCTGGTAGCGCGATCGTAGTGGGATACCTGCTCCAACGCAAGCCGCAAAAAGGATTTGATTTCCTGACGCACGCCCATATCGGTTCTCTTGAATGCCTGATGTTGGACATAGGTCGAGGTGAACGAGCCCAGCGCCGCACCGGCAAATCCTAATGCCGAGCCTAGCCACGGGCTAATCGTCGCAGAGTCCAAGGACCGAAGTTCGACGCGTCCGCTTGGCAGTCATCGGGCTCCTATGGGCAGAGTTGACTGCTAAACCATCGCAACCTAATAGAGGAAGTCGCAGTGTCGACTTGTCCACGATTCCTGCGGCGTGGAGATCATCAATGGTCTCATGAATCACGTCCATAATCGGACTACGATACTGTTTCTTCGTCGAATTCTTCATGAACCAGCCATCAGCGCCTCTCGCGCGGGATCGACGGTGCCTTTGATACAGCCCCTGCGGCACCGGTGAGAATAGGAGTAATCCACGGATCACTGGCCGGAGCAGCGAATGCTGCCGGGACGCGAGCTCCCTCCGGTCGGTCGCAGATTCCCGCGGCAACGATCTCGCTGGCCGTGAGGACCGTAAACGGGATCTTCATACTCGCAAGCATCTTGGTCGGCTGGGTCTCAATGGCGTACACGTGGAGCGGGATACAGCCTCGCGCAACTTGCAACCTGTACAGATGATCGCCATCGCCACCGATGACAATGGCCTTGTCCGCCATCCCTGCAATATGCGCGTGAAAGAGGTCGGTAACGATTGCGACGTCGACTGCCTTCTCTTCCCGGGTATGTTTCTGGCGGTACCCTTGAAACCAATCGAGCCCGGAGACATGGCGGTTAGCCGACATGAATGACTTCCATCGCCCAGCCCAAGGTTCGGTTGGCGGTGGATTACCGTAAAATCGCGCCGAGACCAGGCCATCATTCTGCACAACATGTGCCAACAGCGGCTCAAGCGCGGGGTATCCCAGACCTGCCCTGCCTAGGGCTCCAATAACATTGGAGCCATCCATGAGAACTACGACGCGCGCCATCCTGCACTCGCGCTATAAAGAAAAGCCCGCCGGCAGGTCATGACGACGGGGGTGTTGTTCAAAGAATACCGCCTTCGTTCGTCCCTTGTCAAGGTACCTGAGCCGCACTGCTTTGAACCCTTACTCGTCACCACGATAGCTACGCGTGCCACATTTTCCATAGATTAAGATGCTAACCATCCGGCCAAGGCCGGCGTCCCTTCAGCGAGCCCTATCACACGCGGTCACTGATTCGCTAGGTGGACATCTGGGTGATGTCTCGCGCGGCGTCTGATCGACTATTTGGCCGAAGGGTACTACGAAATCGGCCGTGAGGTGATGTACTGTCGGCGAAAGAGCCCCAGCCGCGGAGGCCGAGACTTCAATTCCCGCCCGTTCCAGTCGGCGGACTTGTCCGTCGCCGGGCGGGTATGATATAACGTTGCCGGTGTCGAGGCTCGTGAGTCGTACCGCCGCGCTTTGTCTAGCCGACGTACATGTAACGCGTGTCCGCTCTATGGAGTGCCTTCATCGCAGCGCTCCGCAACGAGAACGACTTTCTCGCAGAACGGCGGGGAAACACGTACGGGGCGATTAGCGAAAACTCGGTCGCACCGCGCTTGCTCTCCACATGTGCGACTGCTATAATCTAGCTACGCGCATTTCGCGCACAAATAAAGCGACTCGGCCGGTGCTAGTAACACCGACCGAGTCCGTCACCCGATGGAGTCAGCCACCGAATGACAAGCACCCGATTCGACATGCTCGCGTCGAAAACCCCACCACGCCGCGGCGGACAGTTTCGCCACACCAATCGAGGCGGCGTTGCCTTTCCTCTTGTGCGTGTCATCTGGCTCACGGCGATTTTTACTCGCCGCGAATCGGTGACAATCGCGGACTACCGACGCCGATTTGGCGTCTCGCTGCGCTCCTTCCACCGCGACCTCGCGTTGGTTCGTGAAGCCGGCTTCTACCTCGAGACGGCAGCGGCCGGGCACTACCACATGGTTAGCTTCATGCGGGATTTCGACGGGGTGTAGCGTGCGAAAACGAACGCAAATGCAATGGTCCCACGCGGACCGATGCTCCACTGGCATGAACGTCGTACCATTCAAGCCGCCCGAGACGTTCGAACGCTTCGGCATCGACTGGACGCGCGATGCGAGGAGCGATCGTGAGCGAGCGCTACGCGAAGCGTACCTCACGTACGAGAGCTCTTGCGGCGCGGTCTAGCCCGAGCGCCCCGAATGCGGCCGCGACATCGCGCTCGAACGGCGCGCCGATGTTCGGCCCGTCGCCCGCTTCGAGCGCCGCCTTACCGTATGCACTCGAGCCGAGCCGCACGATCAGCGCCTCGATCGCGCGATCGACCGGCACGGGATCATCATGACCGGCGAACGCATCCACCGGCAGATCCAGCCGGAACCGGCCGTCGCGCAGCTGTACGAACTCCGGCACGTCACCGCGGTCGCGCTGCCGGTCGAGCAGCGTCTTGATCGCGTTGCGCACGTAGTTCGGGATCGTACTCTCAGCCAAGAGGCCCTGATGTATCCCTAGCGCGCATAGCTCCTCGGCCGAATGCGCCTTGCCGTCCGCCAGCAACGTCCGAATCGCCGCAAGCACAGCGCCATGCCCGGACCCGCGAATCGCCCGTTGCCTAAACAGTCTCACCGAACCGCCACCCGTACGATAACCGCATGGTGAGAATATCGGACGGGGCCGTGCGAAATCCCGCACGGCACGCGCCCGCGCGACCGCCCGTGGTCCGGCGCCTGGGTTAAGAACCGCGCTGCGGCGCCGACATCTCGTTCGCGTAGCCGGCCAAGAGGGCCAGGAGCAACGCGACGAGCGCGACGCCGAAGCCCGCGTTGCGCCATGCGTTCTGCACTGCGACGAACTGCGCGTCGTCGACGAAGTCACGGCTCATCGACGCCACCTTGTTTCCTTTGATTCCGTACGCGATCGCCATGCCGAGTGCGAACACCCACAAGAACGGGACGGCGCTGAGCGCCAGGAACACGATGGCGCGTCCGATGCGGCCATGGTTCATCAGCCAGAGCGGACACAGCAAGAACGCGCCCCAGTTCCACATGTCATGGTACCGCCAGCCCATTCCACGTTTCGCGACGGGCGGCGTAGGCACGCTGGAAAAATACTCTCTGTGCTCGGCAGGCTGCGCGGGCTGGTGCGGTACCGCCGTCGCGCGCGGAGCGGCCGGCACGGATTTCGCAACCGCCACCGCGGCCGGCGACGCCGGGCGCGCGGCCGGGGCCGGCTTGGGCGGCTGATGCGCGGCCGCGGGCGCCTGGACCGGACACGTCGGGCAGACGCCGTCGATGAGCATCGTTCCGCACCGCCGGCAGTATTGCGGAATTTCCGTGTCCATACCGTGAGACTATCGGAGGCCGTCGTGCCGAATCCCGCGCCCGGCCGAGTTCCGGCCGGCTAGACGCTCATGGCTTCGGAAGCCGGTTCGTGATGAAGTCGGACTCCGTGTTGGCGGCCCCGGGGTCCATGTTCGCCAGCACGACGACGACGGTGTGGTTGGCGGGGCATATCTCGAGATCGCCGTTCATCCCGGGCGCGCCGCCGGAGTGCCCGAAGCACCGCAGTCCGTTGATCGTCTGATCGACGAAGCCGTATCCGTAGCGTCCGCTCGGAGTAACGACTTTGCCCGTGGTGAGCAGCTCGGTGTGCTGCGCGTCGAGAAGCTTATGCTGCTCGAGCGCGTTCGCGAACCGTAGAAAATCCTCGACCGTGGTATAGCCGCCGCCTGCGGAGGTTCCGCGATACGGCAGCGTATTGGTGTTCGGCACCACCTTGTCCGGCGGCGCGCCCTTGCTGTCGTCCTGTGTATACCCGATGCTGCGATTGGGGACCACCTGACTTTCCGGCTCCGATGCGGTAGCGGTCATCCCCGCCGGGGCGTAGACGTGCGTGCGCACGTAGTCGTAATAGATCTCGCCGCTGGCCTTTTCGATCACGACGCCAAGCAGGATGAAGCCATAGTTGCTATACTTGTAGCGGCTGCCCGGCTCGAACTCCGGCGCGCGTTTGCCCAAGAGCTTCACGTAGTCGTCGAGCGTGCGCAGCTCCAGCCGGTGCGCATCGAACTCCGGGCCGAAGAAGTCGCCCGTGCCGCCGGTATGCGTGAGCAGCTGTTCGATCGTCACCTTCGCCGCGACGTCTTTGTTCGGATAATTCGGCACGAATTTGCCGAGCGGATCGGTGAGTTTCAGCTTCCCGGCTTGCACGAGCTGCATGATCGACACCGCCGTAAACATCTTGTTCATCGAGCCGATCCGGAAGCGCGTCTGCAGCGTATTGGCGATCTTGCGCTCGCGGTCGGCGAGGCCATAGGCTTGGGCGAACACCGGCTTGCCGTCCCTTGCGATGAGCACCGCACCGGCAAAGCTGTCGGCAGCGGCGTCCTTCTGCAGCTTCTCGCGCACGGCTGCGACGAGATCGCCGACGCTCAAATGCGGCAGCGCGAATTCGGCCGGTCGCGGAATCGCCCGTATCCCCAACGTAGCGATCTGGTTGGGTGCGGCCGCGTCCATTTCGAGCGTGAGCCGTGCGAACTGGTCCGACTTGCGCTCCTGGACCAGCGCGAGCAACTTCGTGGGCGTCGACGACGCCTCGACCTGCCGCAGGTCGAAACCGCCCGTCACCGCGCGAAAGTCCGCGATCCGATCCGCGAGCTTTACGCCGGACGGCCAGTTCTTCTCCACGAAGGCTCGGTACGCCGCGGCGTCGCCGCTGTTGAAAGCGGTGAGCCATCCTTGAAATGCCTTGCCGGCCGGCGTATCGGGAACCACGGTCTGCGAGAAGCCGTAGCCGGAGCCTAGCAGCAACAGCAGCATCACTGCGGCGAGCGCCGCCGAGTACCGTCCGAATCTGCGCATCATCGCCCCTTGAGGTGAGGTGGTTTTCCGAGGGTGTACGCCGCATTCGCCGACGGGAACGTATGGCGTCCGAACGTCGTGTTCCACACGTATTCCGTCGGGAGCGGTATGCACGCGCTGGCGTCCAGCGGGTACGTTGCTTTGCGCGCGGCGGCCAAGACGGCGCTGTCGAAGGCCGGTTCTCCGCTAGGGCTCTCGACCGCTGCGCTCGTGACCGCACCGGCGCCGTTCACGTGAACGCGAACCCTCGTCTTGTACGTCGTGTCGACCGACATGTTTTTCTCCGATGCCGCGAACGCCGGGACCATCTCGGTCTTCGGGTCCGGGCCTTGGAGCGGGCCGCGGTCGTGCGTTACCACAGGCACTTTGCAGGCGGACTTGTGCTGGGCGCTCCAGCCGACCGGATATACGGGCGCGAGCACCGATATCGTGGAAGCCGGATGGACCAAGAACGGCAGGCTCGCGCCTTTTAGCGTCGCGGCGACGGGGACGCAGTCGCGCAGCTGCGGTTCGTAGGTGCTCGTCATTAAGAAGTGCGTCACGTGTTCGACCATCCCGGGATATCGCGGCGCGGAGAGAACTGCGACCTTGCGCGGCGTCCCGGAGGCATCCACGGTAAGATCGAACGTCGCGACGTTCGCCGCCCCGAACCGGTCGATTAATTTGCGCGCGTCGAGCTCCCACTCCAGCTTCGGCGATTGCGCGGTGACCCTCGGCGTCAACCGGACGCCGCGATTGGGTACGAAGCAGTTGGCGGCGATCTGCGTCGTGGTCGGACCTGGCGCGACGATCGCGCTCTGTGACGGCGCGTAGGCGAGCACCGGCGAAACCGATTGCACCGTGAACGCGATGAGTGCGAGCAGCATGAACGCGGCTCCAAGCGCGGGCGGCGAAAGACGAAGATGACGCGGGGCTGAGTCGAGAAGGCGCTCGATGCGCTGCACGATCGAATGACGGGAACCTAATGCGCTCGGAGCTGCGAGCGGCATGCGCGCGCCCGCGTTCCCCGCCAGCGCCGCGAGGACCCGCGCGAACGCATCGCCCGTGCCGGTGCGCGCGACCACCCAATCGTCGCACGCGATCTCGCGCTCCAGCGAGAGCCGGCGCATGACGAACCACGCGGCCGGGTTGAGCGCGACGAACGCTTCCGCGATGCGCGCAAACGCGTTGGTCCAGACGTCGTAGCGGCGCAGGTGGGCGACCTCGTGGATCACGATCGTTTGCACGGCGTCGGCGGGGAGCCGCTCGACGAGCGACGCGGGCAGGATGATCGCCGGGCGCAAGAATCCGGCGGCGAGCGGAACGGGCACGCGATCCGAGAGGAAGACCGGATAGTCGTGCGCCTCCGACCACAAGCGAGCATCGCGCCGGATCGCGGCGAGGGCGCGCATGTCGAGCAACAGCAGGATGCCTCGCGCACAAGCGACGAGGATCCAGATGACCGCAGCAGCGACGGCAACGGCCTGAGGTACGGTGATTCGCGCTTTGCGCGGAGCGGCCAGCGGCGCGGGTTCGCTTACCACAACCGGCGGGTTGGGTGCTACGAGCGGAGCGTTGATCCGCGGTGGCGCCACCGGAGCGGCCGAAACGACGCTCTGCTTGGCGGTCACCGTTGAGTCGAGCGCAGGCTGCGGAGGCTGCGTGGCGAGCCCGACGGTGAGGATCGGAATGAGCACGAGCGCCCCGAGCGCGCACAACCAAATTGCATAGCGTGTCGCCGCGCCCAATTTGGGCACGCAGCGCAAGCCGAGCCACAGGGTCCCGACGATCAGCGCGCCTTCCCAAAGGCCGTTGAACAAAGCTCCGGCGATCGCGAGCGCCGTATGCGTGAATTGAGCGCTCACTTGCGCGTCCTCGCTTTGCGCTCGAGCAGCTCGCGAATCTGTTTGCGATCCGCTTCGCGCAACGGCACATCGTCGAGCAGCGTCATCGCCAGCGCGTTCGGCGAATTCTGGAAAAAGCGTGCCAAGACGTGCTTGACGGCGGATTTGGCGGCATCTTCGCGTTCGACGAGCGGCCGGTACGTGAACGCGCGCCCGACTTCACGGTGCGCGACGTAGCCCTTTTGCTCGAGCGTGCGCATCGTAGAGAGGACGGTGTTGTAGGCCAAGATCGGCGGCGGCAGCGCCGCGGTCACCTCGGATACGGTTGCCCGCCCCTTCGTCCATAGCACGTCCATCAACCGCAGCTCGTGGTCCGTGAGCACGAGTGCTTTCTTCCGGGGCATCGCCACCTCCTAGATTCGTGAGAGTAGTCTATACCGCGGGCGAAGGCATTGTCAACTAGTATCCTGAGAGATGGCGTGTCAGGGCGCCAGCGTCACGAACACATCCGCGCCGACCGCGCGGAACGTCCGCCGCACGTGGTCGTTCGCGCCAACGACCTCGATGCGGCTGTCCGGAAGACGCCACCGCAAGTGCACGAGCGCGCTGAAGAACGCGGACGCTACCGTGCGCACCTTGCGCACGTCGATGACGATGTCGCGCCCTGCGAGCGACTCGAAAGCGCGCTCTAGCTCGGCCGCCGCGTAGATGTCGATGTCGCCGGACAACGTCACGCGACCGGCGCCACGGCTCGAATCGCGCACGATGGCAAACGTCGACTGCTTCTGCGTAACTCCCATGCGCGTACCGTGCACCGGCTTGCTGAACGCAGCGTGGGCCGCGCCTGGGACGCAGCGAGCGAGCTCCCAGCTGATTGAGGCAATCCTGGGAAGATCTCGGAGACACATCCCAGGATTCTCTCGGACAATGGACCCATGGCTTCCCAGGTTTCGCACCGCGTTGCGGTCATCGACGACGAGAAGAGCATCCGCGAGATGCTGCAGATCGGCCTAACCCAGGAAGGCTTCGAGGTGCGGACCGCGATCGATGGCCCCGACGGGCTCACGGTCGTGCGCGATTGGAAGCCGGACTGCATCGTGCTCGACATCATGATGCCGAAGATCGACGGCCTCTCGCTCATCCCGCTCCTGCGCCGGCTCACCGAGGTGCCGATCATCATGCTCACTGCGCGCGGCGACGTGCGCGACCGCATCGACGGGCTCAAAGCCGGCGCCGACGACTATCTGCCCAAGCCGTTCGATCTCGACGAGCTCGGCGCGCGCATCCAGACCGCACTGCGCCGGCCGATGCTCAAGCGCGTGTACCACATTCGCGTGGCGGATCTCGAGATCGACCTCGAAGCGCGCACCGCGCGCCGCGGCGACCGCTGGATCGACTTCTCGACGCGCGAGTTCGATTTGCTCGCAACCCTCGCGCGGCGCCCGAACCGCGTGTTCACGCGCGAGGAGCTCCTCGATCTCGTCTGGGGTGCCGACAGCGAGGTGGCGCTCGCGACCGTCGAAACCTACATCTCCTACTTGCGCGCGAAGGTCGACACGCCGTCCGCGCCGCGCTTGATCCACACCGTGCGGGGCGTCGGCTACACGCTGCGCGAGACGCGCTAATGTCGCTGCGCAGCCGCCTGACGCTGTCCTACGCGTCGGTGGTGGCTGCGGTCTTGATCGTCCTCGCGGTGGTCCTGACGCGCCTTGCCTTCACCTTCCTCACGCAGTCGACGTTTGCCGCGGTCGGCGACAGCGTCGCCGGCGTGCAGGCCATCGCCGCGGCGCACCCGCACGAAGACACCGCGGCGCTGCGCCGCCAGATCATCAGCGCTGCGACCCGGCCGGGGGTGATCGTTCGCCTGCCGCCGCCGCGAACGCCGGGCGCCGAATCGCCGCGGCGGCGCAACGCCACCGACCAGCTCTCACTCGAGTCGCTGCTCGGGCTGCGCCCGCGCTTCGTGCGCATGGGTGACGGGAACGAGATCTTCATCGCAGCGGATCTGCGCGTGATCGAGCCCGCGCTCAGAGCATATCTCGCGTCGCTCTCGATTTCGGTCGTGCTCGCGCTCGTGCTCGCGTGGCTCTTGGCGCGCTGGATCACCGCACAGGCGATCGCGCCGCTGATCACCGTCACCGGCGAGCTGCGGCGGTTCGCGAGCGGCGACTTCACGCAGCGTCCGGTGACGACCAGCGACCGCAGCGAGCTGGGCGAGCTGATCGCGGCGTACAACGGCGCAACGGAGCAGGTGGCATCGGCGTTCGCCGAACGCGTGCGCCTCGAAGAGCAGATGCGGCGATTCTTGGCGGATGCAGGCCACGAGCTGCGCACGCCGCTCACCGTGATCATCGGCTTCATCGACGTGCTGGCGCGCGGCGGACACGACGACCCGGAGATACGCGAACGAGCTTTTCGTACGCTGCGGACCGAGACGCACCGCATGCGCCGGCTGGTGGAGCGCCTGATGGCGCTCGCGCGCTTGGAACGCCCGGAACGCGCCAACGCCGAAACCGTCGACGTGGCGGAGATCGCGCGCGATGCCGTCGCGCAGGTAACCGCTGCCCGCCGCCGCGACGTCGACGTGCGCGTCACGGCGGGGCACGCGCTCGTGCTCGGCGATCCGGGCGAATTGCACGAAGCGATCGGCAACCTCGTCGACAACGCGCTCAAGTACGGCGCCGGCAGCCCGGTGACCGTCGAGGTAAGCGGAGACGGCGATCGCGTGCTGGTGCACGTGCGCGACCACGGCCCGGGGATCCCCGAACGCGAACAGCCGCACGTGTTCGAACGATTTTTTCGCGGAGAGGGCGGGGCCGACGTCGAGGGCACCGGTCTCGGGCTCGCGATCGTGGAGCGCGCGGCCGCGCGCGCCGGCGGTTCGGTACGATTTCAAAGCGGCGCGACTACGGGCACCACGTTCACCATCGCGCTTCCGGCATACGCGCCGGGCGGCAGCGAAGCGCACGAGCTGCGCGTCGGCTGAGCCCGCGCGCCTTCGGCGCTAGTGACCGTCCAGCGCGTGCTCCAGCGTCACCAGGCCCGGGCGATGCGCGCCGCTGCCGTTGCCGCCGTTGTAGAACACCGCGAAGACGATGCCGTCGGGACGGTGTTCGATCCACGTGCTCGAGCCGGTGATGCCGCCGTTCTTCCCGTAGAAAACGGCCGTCGGATCGCCGTTGACGCGGTACACCACGTCCCAGCCCAAACCGAACGCCGAGCCGTCCGCACGCGGCACCAGCGGCGCGACAGGCGGCGCGAGCATGGCATCGCGCGAAGCCGGCGTGACGATCTTGCCGGCGTCGTACGCGACGAGCACGCGCACCATGTCCGCGGGCGACAAGATCCAGCCGCCGGCGGGCGTGCCGCCGAACTCGAAATGGTTCACGACGGGCTGACCGTTCTTGGCGTACCGCACGGCTTGGCCCGGAACCACCGACGGCGACTGCAGCGCGCCGAATCGCGTCACGCCCGCCGGCGCAAAGACGTTGGCGCGCACGAAGTCGATGTAGCTTTGCCCGCTCGCCTTTTCGATGACGGCGCCCAGCACGTTGAAGCCGGCGTTCGAGTACGCTTGCTTCGAGCCTGGTGCGAACAGCAGCTTGGTATTCGCCGCGGCGAGCGCCGTGTTCATCGGATCGCCGGTCCTCGCCGGCACGTCGTGCGGCAGACCGGACGAGTGGTTCAGCAGCTCTTCGATCGTGATGCTGCTCGAGCGCGGATCGATCGCGTTGCGCATGCCGAGGAACGCGAATGCCGGCGTCCGCAGCGTGATCGTGCCGTTGTCGACGAGCTTCATGATCGCCATCGCGGTGATCGGTTTGGAGCAGCTCGCAAGCGCGAACATCGTGTCGGGGCCGGCCGGCGCGTGCGCCTCAACGTTTGCGAAACCGAACCCCTGCACGTCCACGAGCCGGCCGCCGGCCGCGACCGCGAGCCCGGCGCCGGGCGCTCCGGCGTGCCGGACGATCGCGGCCATCGCGGCGTTGGCCGCGGCGACGTTCGGCTGGGCACATGCGGGAGCGGCGAGGCCGAGCACGGCTCCGAACGTCCCATAGAGCAAGACGGCACGCTTCATGTTTTTCCTCGGCTAGGCGGAAGGGCAGATGGTACGCGGATAAGTAACGAGCATCCTAGCCGTCGAGCGTCTCTCTGAGGACGCGCGGGCGGCTGCGTTCCGTCGTCCTTTGCGTTCGAGGTGCCCGTGTTGACCGTTCTTCGCCCCGCCGCGGCCTTCTTGACGGCAGCCGTTCTCCTCGCCGGTTGCGGCGGAGGCGGCGGCTCGCACGCCACGCCGACGGCCGGCTCCGCCGCGCAGACGTCGCCGCCCCTCACGGCGCCGGTTACGCTCACGTTCATCATCCCGAAAGCGCCCAGCGCCAAAGGGCGGGCGGCACAGACCGCCGGCCGACAGCTCAAGTACGTCACGGCCGCCACGGCAGCCATCAAAGTAACGCTCACGGCGGTTGCCAACCCGAGCACGAACGCGCCGATCACGCCGCCCGGCGGACTTCCGCAGAGCACGACGTTCCAAGTCACGTCCACCACGCAGAATCCGGCCACGCCCGGACAGTGCGGCGCCGACCCCGCCAACGCGGGCAACATCAAGTGCACGGAGACGATCGATCTTCCGTTGGGCAACGACTCGCTGACCATCGCCACCTACGACGGCTACAGCGCCGGCAACGCGACCGGCAACGTGATCTCCCAGCAGCGCGCGGTCGCGTCGGTGCAGCAGGGTGCCGTCAACACGCTCACGTTCACGCTCGATGCGAACTCCGGCACGTTCACCGTCACGGCGCCGGTCGGGGTCACGTTGGCGAGCGGGACGAACTGCGTGGGCTCGACGATCACCGGCTCGAGCGATATCTCCGCGACGTGCGCCGCGACCATCACGGGCACGAACGCAACGAACTTCAACGTCGTCATCGCCGACGCGCACGGCAGCGTGATCCCGCTGACCGCGCCGGGCGCGCCGGCGTTGAGCGTGACCAGCAGCAGCAACGCGAACTTCACCGCGGCGCTGAGCGGCAACACGCTGACGATCACGCCGCACGCCGTCAACGTCTCGGCGAAGATCACGCTCACGGCGACGCCGCCGAACACGTCGGGCGCTTCGCCGGGCGACGGTCTCTCCACCGTCGTGCTGGCCTTCACCGTTTCGAGCGTGCCGAGCGTTTCATGGAAGACGCGCACGGCAACTGGTCTGCAGCGCAAGAACGGCGCAGCCGGCGTACTGAACGGTCTCCTCTACCTCGCGGGCGGCACGGCGGGTGCGACCTTCACGAAGACCGGGTCGACGCAAACGTACGATCCGTCGACCACGACGTGGACGACGCTGGCGAACATGAACTCGCCGCGCGACTTCGTTTCGGGCGACGCCACCGCCGGCAAGTTCTTCGTGGTCGGTGGTCTCGACACCGGAGGCAACGTCACGTCCACGGTCGAGGCGTACGATCCGTCGCCCAGCTGCGTACCGAACCCGGGCAGCCCACCCGATATTCCGCCGACCGTCTGTCCCGGTACGATCCCGCCCATCGGATGGTCGCAGTTCCACAGCATGAACCACGCGCGGAGCCGCCATCGCGCCCTCGCAGTCGGCGGACGCATGTACGTCTTCGGCGGTGACGACAGCGGCGGCAACCTCGTCGCAATCCCCGAGGCGTACAGCCCCGACACGGACTCGTGGGCCGACTTGGCCACGATGCCGACGCCACGCGATGACGTCGCGGTCGGCGCGTTGAACGGCTTCATCTACGTCATCGGCGGGCGCAGCGCAACGTCAGCGGCCGTGACGACCGTCGAGCGGTACGACCCGTCGAATAACGTCTGGGCGACCGTCGCGCCGCTCCCGACGCCGCTGCGCTACCAGCACGCGGGCTCGATCCTCGGCCGGCTCTACGTCGCCGGCGGCTACCCCGGCACCGGAACGCCGCTGACCACGAGCGTGTACTACTACGATCCGGCAAGCAACACGTGGAACAACGGGCCGGCGATGCCGTTCGCGAGCAACCTGACCGAGACGTCGGCGCAGGGCAGCGACCTGCTCTACATCGTCAACCTCGGCGCGAACTTCGACCAACTGATCGAGCTCTCGTCGCCGTAAGCTACGGCGATGAGGCTCGGCCGAGCGCCGTCAGCACGACGGCGTTCGGCAGCTGCGCGAGCGCGGCGCCCGGCAGCGAGATCTTCGAGCGGCGCACGCCGCTGCCGATCACCACGCGGTCGGCCGCGGCAACCGCAGCATCGACGAGGATCGGCCAATCGGCGGGGAGCCCGAGCGGCGTGATGCCGCCGGACTCCATCTCCGACGCGGCGGTCGCCGCGTCCATCGCCGCGAACGAGATCTTGCTCGCGCCGAGATGTTTTTTCGCGAGGCCGTTCACGTCGGCGCGCGTCGTCGCGAGCACCACGCACGCCGCGAACCAGCTGCGGCCTTCACGCCGCGCGACGAGCACGACGCAGTTCGCCGAGCGGTCGAGCCGCACGCCGTAGCGTTCGCAGAACGCCGCGGTATCGGCCAGCTCCGGATCGATCTCCGCAACCCACAACGCATCCGCCGGCACGTCGCCGCGCCACGCACGCACGGCATCGGCGACGGACGGTGCGAGCAAATCCGGCCGTTCGGACGCGCGCTGTGCCGGCACGTTGCCGATGGTCACGTGGCGCTCGCGATCTCTTCGCGGAGCCGGCGCTTCGCAATCTTGCCGTTGTCGTCGCGCGGCAGCGACGCCGCCAGCGTGAACGTGCGCGGCACCTTGTAGCCGGCCAGCACGCGACGCAGTTCCGCGGCGAGGTCGTCCGGCACGAGCGGCGCACCGGGCTCGGGCTGCACGAACGCGTGCAGCCGTTCGCCGAACTCCGCGTCCGGCACGCCGATCACCGCGCAGTCGAGCACGCCCGGCAGCCGCAGCAGCGCGTGCTCGATCTCCGCGGGATAGACGTTCACACCGCCCGACAGCACCATGTCGGCACCGCGATCGCACACGAAGAGATATCCTTCGGCGTCGAGATATCCCATGTCGCCGAGCGTCACGACACCATCGCGTTCGATGGCGGCGCGCGCGTCGGGCAGGTTATGGTACGTGAAATCCGGATACGCCGGCTGGCGGCCGTAGATCATGCCGACCTCGCCCGGCGCGCACGGCTTTCCTGACTCGTCGAAGATGCGCACCTGCGCGGCGCCCACCGGCCGGCCCGCCGTGCCGGGCCGCGCCAACGCGTCCGCGGACGACGCGACGGTGATGAGCCCGGCCTCCGTCGACGCGTACGTTTCGTGTACCACCGGTCCGAATCGCCCGATGATCGCGCGCTTCACGTCCGGCGCGCACGGCGCGCCCGTCGACGCCACGAACCGCAGCGACGACACGTCGTACCGGTTCCACACCGCGTCGGCCAGGCGCAATAGCCGCACGTACATCGTGGGCGTGAGGTACGTGACGTCCGCACGATGCCGCTCGATCAGTGCGAGCGTTTCCTCCGCGTCGAAGCGCGGCGCGAGCACGAGCCGCTCGCCGTACAGCAGCGTGTTCTGCGCGATCGATGCCGGCGCGCTGTGGTACAGCGGCGCGGACAGCACCGTGCGGCAACCGTCCTCGATCCCATACACCGCGCGCACCAGCTCGCGAATCGCGGCTTGCTGCGCGGGTAGCTCGTCCATCGGCACCGGCGCGCGAAGCACGCCCTTCGGCCGCCCCGTCGTGCCCGACGTGTAGCCCATCAGCCCGCGCGGCGACACCGGCGGACCGTCGTACGCGGGCTGTGCCGCGAGCCACGCCTCGTAGTCCACGAACGCGGTTCCGTTACCGGCGCGCAGCACCGCCGCGCCGGGCGGCAACACGTCAGCCGCCGCCTCGAGCAGGTCGCCGTGCCCGATGACGACGCGCGCGCCGCAATCGTTGAAGATGTACTCGAGCTCGCTCGGCGTGAAGTGCCAGTTCAGCGGACAGTAGTACGTGCCGGCGATGCGGCACGCGTGCATCACGTCGGCGTACGCGGGATCGTTGCGCAGCAGCACTGCGACGACGTCGCCTTCGCGAAGGCCGAGCCGGCGCAAGCCGCCCGCGAGCCGCACGCCGCGCTCGTGCAGCGTGTCCGCATCGCGCACGATGTCGCCGAAATGCAATGAAGCGCTCACGATCGACGAACCACGCTGCCTGCTCGGCTGTCGCGCCGCCGTACCCCTGCCGGGAGACGTCATGCCGCCGACCGAACCGCTCCGGCATGCGCTTCGTCACGATGCTCGCACTCTGCGCCGCAGCGATCCTCACCACGGCCACGTCCGCACCGGCCGCATCCCGCGCCCCCACGCCGGTCGACGTCGCGATTCAGACGCCGGCGGGCACCATCGTGGTGCGGCTCGACACCGCGCGCGCGCCCGGCACGACGGCGAACTTTCTGCACTACGTCGACGCCGGCACGTACAACGGCACGACGTTCTACCGGACCGTCAGCAAGGCCAAACAACCGGGTTCCAAGATCGAAGTCATCCAAGGCGGTCTCAATCCGCAAGCGCCCAACCCGATGATCCGCCCGATCCCGCTGGAGCCCACCAGCAAGACCGGGCTGCACAATACCGACGGCGCGATCTCGATGGCGCGCACGTCCGATCCGAACTCCGGCTCGACGGAGTTCTTCCTGTGCATCGGCGATAACCGCTTCCTCGACGCCGGCGGTCCGACGGGCCCCGGCTACGCGGCGTTCGGCAGGGTGGTCCGGGGCGCCGACGTCGTGCGGAAGATCCAGCGCTCGCACGCGAGCGGCGAGATGCTCGCACCGCCGGTCCGCATCGTCAAGATCGTACGCATCCGCTAGACATCCGGCGCACGACGCCGGCCACCCGAATACGACAACGCCCGCGTCTGCACGACGCGGGCGTTGCATGTTTTCGCGCGAGCGAGAACGTGCTTACTTGACGGTGACCTTTGCGCCGGCTTCCGACAGCTTCTTGGCGATCGCGTCGGCCTCGTCTTTGGGGATGCCTTCCTTGACCGGCTTGGGCGCGCTCTCGACGAACGCTTTTGCCTCGGTGAGACCGAGCGACGTGACTTCGCGAACGGCCTTGATGACCTTGATCTTCTCCGGGCCCGCCTCTTCGAGGATGACGTCGAATTCGGTCTTCGCTTCGGCCGGGGCGGCGGCAGCAGTTGCCGGTGCGGCGGCGGCGGCCGGCGCAGCGGCGCTCACGCCATACTTCTCTTCGAGCTGATGGACGAGATCGGCCAGCTCGAGGACGGTGATTTTGTCGATTTGTTCGATGATGTCGGCGACAGCCATGATGACTTAGGACTCCTGTGCGGTGGCGGGCTGATTCGCGCTCTTCTGCTCGCGAATCGCGTTGAGGACGCGGACGAGGCCGCTCTGGTTGCCGCTGAGGACATAGACGAGACCGTACAGCGGGCTCTTGAGCGACCCGACGAGTCTCGCGAGCAGCTCTTGCTTGGAAGGTAGCGCGGCGAGCGCATGAACTTGCGCCGCGTCGACGATCTTGCCGTCGATGTAGGCGGCTTTGACGTCGACCTTTTTCGTCGCGTCGTGAAACGTCTTGAGGGCTTTGGCGGGTGCGACGGGATCTGCGCCGGCGAACACGACGCCGGTTGGACCTGCGAGGACCGCCTCGAGCTGCGAAGCGAGCTCGTCGCTTGCAGCGCGCTTGAACAGGGTGTTCTTGACGACGCCGTAGGTGCTGCCGTCTTTGCGAAGCTCCGTGCGGAGCTTCGAGATCTCTTCGACAGTGAGTCCCTGGTAGTTCGTGAAGAACAAGTTCTTCGCGCCCGCGATCTTCTCGCGGAGTTCTTCGATCGTCGCTTGTTTTTTCGCGGTCGGCATCGTGTGCTCCGAGAGGGAAACAAAAACGCCTCCGCCGACGGGGCGAGGCGCACGAATCCGAATTCAGCGAGCGTGACGACGATGTCACGCTGAGCTTGTCGAAGGACGCGTCCTCGGCAGGCGTGCGTTCGTTGGAGCGCACATTACCGACCCCCGAGGGAGTCGACCTACAGTCATTGGAGCCAACGGTCAGTTTACGACGCGGCCGGGTCCGCCGTCAAGGGGTGCGAATGCGAAAGCTGATCTTGCGGAACACGCAGTCGCCGGGCGACATCGTGATGCTGACCGCGGCGGTGCGCGACCTCCACGCCGCCCACCCGGGCGCCTACACGACCGACGTCCGCACCAGCGCCGGCGCGCTTTGGGACCATAACCCGCACATCACCCCGCTCGACGAGCATGCCGACGGCGTCGAGTCGCTAGAGATGCAGTATCCGCTCGTCCACCGCAGCAACACGACCCCGTACCACTTCATCCACGGCTTCACGGCCTATCTGAGCGAACAGCTCGGCGTCCCGATCTCGCCAACGGAGTTCCGGGGCGACATCCACTTATCCGACGACGAGCGCCGCTGGCGGTCACAGGTCCACGACCGCATCGGCTCGCAGGTGCCGTTCTGGATCGTCACGAGCGGCGGCAAGACCGACTACACCACGAAGTGGTGGGCTGCCGAGCGCTACCAAGCCGTGGTCGACCACTTTCGTGACCGCCTGCTCTTCGTCCAGGTCGGCGAATCGAGCCACACCCACCCACCGCTGCGCGGCGTGCTGGACCTCGTCGGTCAAACGGACATGCGCCAGCTCGTTCGGCTGGTGCACCATGCCGACGGGGTGCTCGGCGCCGTATCGTTCCCGATGCACCTTGCCGCCGCGGTCGAGATGCGGCGCGGCGCGCCGAAGAACCGCCCGTGCGTCGTGGTCGCCGGCGGCCGCGAGCCGCCGCACTGGGAGGCGTATCCGCACCACCAGTTCCTTCACACCATCGGGGCGCTGCGCTGCTGCGACAACGGCGGCTGCTGGAAAGCGCGCGTGCGCGCGCTCGGCGACGGTTCGGAGAAGGACGATCCGAAGAACCGCTGCGTGGACGTCGTCGGCGATCTCCCGCACTGCATGGACCTGATCCGCCCCGAAGCCGTGGTCGCGGCGGTCGACCTATATTTGCAAGGCGGTAGCGTTCGCGCACTCACGCCCACCGAGGCCGCCGCCGCGCAGCCGCTGCTGACAGCCTGAACGTGCGCGGCGCAGGTGCGCCTTCGGAGAAGCAGGGCCGAGCGGCTTCGGTGCGTGACCCAAGCCGTATGAACCGCGGCGCGCCGACGGGCCCCGATCGGGCTGCAGCCCTCTTTTGGGCAGCGTTCCTGCGAAATCGAAACGTCGATGCCGGGACCGCCGGCGACGGCGCCGTCCCGGTCGCGGGCGGCTACGCCATCTACGTGAGCGGAACGCGGTTCGACTTCGCGCTCGGCGCCGGATCGACACGCGCGCTGCGCGACGACGATCTCGCCGTCGTCGAGGAATTCTATGCCGCCCGCGCGCACCCGGCGCGGTTCGAGCTCGACGAGGCGGTGCTCGCCCGCGACGGCGCGCTGCTGCGCGGCCGCGGCTACGCGGAGGAAGACTGCACGCTCGCGGTCCTCGAGGGCGACGTCGCCGGCGTCCCGCCGGTAGCGGGCTCCGTCACGGTGCGCACGACGACGAACCGGCGCGCCTGGGCCGACCTTGCCGCGCGCGCGTTCGAAGAGCAGTCGACCGACGACGCCGTCATGCGGCGTACGCTGCAGACCGCGGCTGCCGCGGCGCACGTCCTCGTCGTCGCCTCGCTCGACGGCGACGACGCCGGCGCGGCCGCACTCGGCATCTCCGGCGACACGGCGCTGCTCTGTAGCGCCGCGGTGCTGCCCGCGTTCCGCCGCCGCGGCGTTCACCAGGCGCTCGTCGCGGCGCGGCTCGCGATCGCGCACGAGCGCGGCGCGACCGCGGCAGCGCTCAAGACCGTCGCGGACTCGCCCGTCGAACGGTCGGCGGAGAAGCTCGGGTTCGTCCGAACGGGCCTCCGCCGGCGCGTCCACCATGATCCGTCTGGACCATCGCCCGAGCAGTAACGGCCGCCGGTCGCGCGAATCCGTTCGAGGGGTGGCAGAACGAGCAGCACCGGCGATCGTGCGACTCGCCGGCGAACACGACATCGCGACGCGACACGAGGTGCACCTGGCCTTTCAGAAGGTGCGTGAGAACCCGCGCGTCATCGTCGACCTCACCGGTCTGACCTACGTGGATTCGACGGCCATCGACGAGCTCTACCGCGCCGAGGCGCGCGCGCTCGCGCTCGACGGCAGGCTCGTGATCGTGGCGCGCAATCAGCGCATGATCCGGCTCCTCAGCATCGCCGGAATCACCGCGCGCACGCCGATCGTCGCCACGCTCGACGCGGCCGAGGAGCTCATGAAGCCCGACCGGTAGAGACGGGGTGCAACACGTGCGCCCCGTCTCCGTGTTACGCCGTGCTGGCGGTCGCGCGGACGCGGGTCGGATCGACCTTCACGCCGGGCCCCATCGTCGACGTCAGCGTGATCGAGCGCAGGTACGCGCCCTTCGAAGCCGCCGGCTTCGCGCGCACGATCGCGTCGAGCAGCACGCCGACGTTCTCGACGATGTGCTTCTCCTCGAACGACGCCTTGCCGACGATCGTGTGCACGATCCCCGTCTTGTCGAGGCGGTACTCGACCTTACCGGCCTTGATGTCGCGCACGGCGTTGCCGATGTTCGGCGACACGGTGCCGGCTTTGGGATTCGGCATCTTCTGCGCGAGGATGCGTCCGAGCTCTTTCCCGATCGCCGGCATCATGTCTGGCGTCGCGACCGCCACGTCGAAGTCGGCGAAGCCGCCCTTGACGCGTTCGATGAGATCCGCTTCGCCGACGACGTCGGCGCCGGCTTCCTGCGCCGCCCGCGCGGCGTCGCCGCGCGCGAACGCGATCACGCGCACGACGCGTCCCGTGCCGTGCGGCAGGTTCACCGTGCCGCGCACGTTCTGATCGGACTTCTTCGGATCGACGCCGAGCTTGATGTGGATCTCGACGGTCTCGTCGAACTTCGCCGTGGCGTTCTTCTTCACGAGCGTCGTCGCTTCGGTTGGATCGTACATCTTCTCGGCGTCGAACGCCGCCGCGAGGTTGCGGAACCGCTTGCCGTGCTTGCGCATCAGTTCGCGACCTCCACGCCCATCGACCGCGCCGTGCCCGCGATGATCTTCATCGCGGCCGCTTCGTCGTTCGCGTTGAGGTCGGGCTTCTTTGCCTCGGCGATCTCGCGCACTTGCGCCTGCGTCAGCTTTCCGACTTTGTTGCGGTTGGGCTCCTTCGAGCCCGACTCGAGCCCGAGTGCACGCTTGATCAGAAACGACGCGGGCGGCGTCTTCGTGATGAACGTGAACGTGCGGTCTTCGAAGACCGTGATCTCGACCGGTATGATGAAGCCTTCTTGGGCCTTCGTGCGGTCGTTGTACTGCTTGCAGAAGTCCATGATGTTGAGCGAGTAGGGGCCCAACGCCGGACCGACGGGAGGCGCAGGTGTCGCCTTCCCGGCGGGAAGAGCGAGACCGATCTTCCCGACGACTCTTTTAGCCATGTGATCCTTTCGACTCGCTCCGGCGAGGCCGCAAGCGATTCTCCCCCCGTGTGAACGCCGGCCGCCGGGGTGGGCGAGCCGCCGCGGCCTGGCAGACGGCCAGGCGCAACGCCCTACTTTACCACAGCATCGCGAGGATCGACAACCGCCACGGTCGCGCTCCGGCGCCTGCCCTCTCGCCCAGCTAGGCGAGAGGGCAGGCCGGACGTCACGGGGTCGGAGACGGCGCCGGGGTCGGCGACGGTGCCGGGGTCGCCGGCGGCTCGTAGGTCGTCAGACCGCGGATGAAGTTCGTCGACGGGTTCGGGCTGATGACCCGGGTCGGCGCCGGCGCACCGTTCGCCGTCTTGTCGAACACCGCGATCGTGGACGGCGACGCACCGTCGATCGCGTTGAGCCCGACGTAGAGGCGGCCTGCGTTGTCGACCGTCAGCGCGCTGATGTAGGTCGTCGGGAAGGGTCCGATCGTGCGCGAGACGGTCGCGGGACCGCTCGCCGGGCAACTCGTGATTTCCTGGATCGTCGAGTTCGCGAGGTCGCCTTCCGTGCGCACCACGAGGTAGATCGACTTTTCAGTCGAGACCGTCAGCGGGCCGTCGCCGTAGAACGCGCTGACCGTGCAGTCTTCGAGCGTGTTGTCGACCGACGTCGCGCGGCGCCCGTACTCGCGAACCTCACCGCCGCTGTTGACGAGGTAGTCGCCGCCGCTGCGGTCGGTCGCGAGGTAGAGACCCGCGAATCCCGGCGGTCCCAGCGTGAGCGTGTTCGTCAGCGACGCGCCGTCGGTCGCGTAGCGTTTCACGATGAAGCTGTTCGGCGTGTTGTAAAGGATGTCGAAACCGCCGAGGGTGTTGCGCGCAACGCCGTCGCCTTGCGTCCCCGGAGCCGGGTCGCACGCGACCGTCGTCGAGGCCGGCGAACCGTCGGCGTCGGCGGGCTCGACGTCGACACGGCAGTGCTCGCCCGTGTCGTCGAAGTAGTTCTGCTGCACGTCGAGCGTGCCGTCCGCGTTCGTCGCGACCGCGGTGGTGATCCCTTGCTGCTCGGGGTGCGGCGTGATCGACCGCGTCGCCGCCGCGCTTCCCTTCGCATTGAGCGGCAACGCGTATACGGTCGACGTCGTCGCGTAGTACAAGGTTCCGTCTTTGAGCGTCGACGGCGTCTTCTGCGCGCCGCTCTGTAGCGCTCCCGCTGCGCGGCCGTCGGACGGGACGGAATGCGCGCCGCCGCCGCATCCCGAGAGAATAGCAATACTGAGCGCCGCGAATACGCCCGTTGTGCGCGACATCATGAAAGGCACCCCTGTTCTAGAGACGTGAGGTTATGCGCAGTACGGTCGTCACCGCACCGCGCTTACCCTGGCAGGCGCCGTAGATTGTTTCGCCCGCCGTTAGATCGCCGGCTGGTACCCCGCGACGCCGAACTGCCAGAGCAGGAAGACGTACTCGTCGGCGGCCAGGGCAACGCCTTGCGACCGGCCCGCGCCGATCCCGCCGTGTCCGCCTTCGTAGTCGACGCGCAGCAGGATCGGTTTACCGCTCGCCGTCGCGTCCTGCAGCGCGGCCGCCATCTTCGCCGCTTGCCACGGGTCGACGCGCGGATCGTTGATCCCGGTCGTCAGCATCACCGCCGGATACTTCGTGCCTTTCACGACGTGATGCACGGCGCTCGTCGCGTACAGATTCTTGAAGCCTTGCTCCGTTTTGACGCTGCCAAATTCCGGAACGTTGGGCGGACCGTTCGGGGTCGACTCGATGCGCAGCTGATCCGACACCGGGATCTCGTCGAGCACCGCGGCGAACACGCCGGGCGCCGTCGTGATCGCGCCGCCCATGGTGATGCCGCCCGCGCTGCCGCCGCGCGCGCCCAGCTTCGCCGGCGACGTGTAGCCTTTCGCTTCGAGCCACTTCGCGCAGTCGACGAAGTCACTGATCGTCTTCACCTTGTTCGCGTCTTTGCCGGCGAGATGCCACTCCTCGCCGTACTCTCCGCCGCCCCGCACGTGCGCGACGGCGGAGATACCGCCCAGTTCGAACCACGCCATTCGCAGCGCCGAGAAGGCGGGACTTTGCGAGATGCCGTACGAGCCGTACGCGTTGAGCAGCGTCGGGTTCGAGCCGTCCAGCTTCAGCCCGCGCCGGTACACGATCGACAGCGGGATGAGCGTGCCGTCCGAGGCCGGCACTTTGACCTCCTCGGAGACGATGTTCGAGAAATCGACCGGCGACGGCGCATCGAGCTTCGTGTCGACCAGCGTGTTGGATTTCGCGTCGTACGCGTACCACAGCGGCGGCGACGTCCACGACGTCAGTTGCGCCAGAAAGCCGGGCCGGTCGGCTTCCGTGACGAGCCCGGAGATCGTACCGTTCACCGGCAGCGGCACGTCGCGCGTAACGCCGTCGTAGCCGACGCGCGTGACGCGTGCAAGGCCGTCTTCACGCGAGAACACGTACAGAGCATCGCTCGCGTCCGCCGCACCGTCGACGACGCGCGCGCCGGCGAGGATCACGTCGGTGGCTTGACCCAGCGAGCCGCTGGCGATGTCGAACTTGACGACTTTGAAGCGCGGCGCATCCTTCGCGGTCACCGCGTAGAGCGTGTTGCCGTGGAGGGTGGCGTCGGTGATCTTGTCCTCAGGCCGGATGACGAGCTTCCACGGGATCGTCGCCGGGTTCGACAGCGCGCTCTTGGGCGCCGTATACACGGTGACGAACCGGTCGACGCCGTTGATGAGCACGCCGCCGACGTACGGCGAATCCGGCGTAACGCCAAGCGCCGCGAACGACGTCGGCGCGACGTTCACGTTCGGGTTCACGCCCGCTCCGAACACGGCGACGTCGGCGCTTCCCGGTTGGCCGATGATGTGCCGGTACGAGCGGATGTTGAGATATTTCGCCAACGGCGATGCGCCCGCCGCGACCTCTTGGCGCTTCATGTAGAACATCGCTTTGCCGTCGTCGGTCCACGACGTCACGCCGAAATCCGCGCGGTCGGCGGTGTCCGGCAGCGTCGTTCCGGTCGCCACGTCGACGACGCGGAGGACCGCGTTCTCCGAACCGCCGGAAGAGAGTCCGTACGCGACGTGCGTTCCGTCGTTCGACGGGCTGAAGAACGAGATCGCCTGACGCGGACCGGACATCGTGTCGGGATCGACGAGCGCGCGTTCGGCGCCGCCGATGCCGGAGCGCACATACAGCTTCACCGAGTTCGCGCCGGGCGGCAGTTTCTCGTAGAAATACGCGCCGTGACGCGCGACCACGCCCGACGAGACGTTCGACGTTTCCGACAGCGCCAGCAGCCGCGACGCAATCGTCGCGCGACCCGGGATGGAGTCCAGGATCGCCCGCGTCCGATCGTTGTCCGACTTGAGGTAGGCGAGCAGATCCGGCCCCTTGTCCTCCATCCAGCGGTACTGATCGACGACGGGCATGCCGTAGTACGTGTCGGTGACCGGGATGCGCTTCGCGTCGGGCGGCGGCGGCAACGCGGCGCCGGCGATGGTCGTACAAGCAAGCACGGCCGCCACGGCGAACGCGCAAACGTTCGTTCTCATTCGGGACCTCCTAGGTGCGCCGCTCGCGCTTGTGCGGGCGCTGGCGCAGCTCCTCGCCCAGCGACGCGAAGCCGGTCGTCGATTTTGCAGTCGTCGCGGCGGCCTCGGCGGCGCCGTGCATCGTCGTGAGGTTGATGCGGCGCGTCGCGCGGTCCGCCGAGCGAACCAAGACTTCGATCGCTTCGCCGATTTCGTAGTCCGCTGGGTTCGCGTCGCTCTCGCGCACAGTACCGACGATTCCGGGTGCGAGCTCGACCTGCAGGCGCGGCTCCTTCGACACGACCTTGCCTTGCACGGTCGCGCCGCGCCGCACGACGTCGGCGTGATCGCGCCACGGATCGGGCAGCGCGTTCTTGCGCGACAGCGAGATCTTCTTGCCGTTCTCGTCGATGCGCAGCACCTCGACGGGCAGCTTCTCGCCGACCGTGACGACGTCGGACGTCTTGTCCACGCGCTCGAACGCGAGCTCGCGCATCGGGATGAGGCCGTCGACGCCGCCGAGATCGACGAACGCGCCGAAATCGGTGAGCCGCACGACGGTGCCTTCGCGAACTTGACCGACTTGCAGCGAGCGCAGCAGCTCGGAGCGTTTCGCGCGGCGTTCTTCCTCGACCGCGCGGCGATGCGAGACGACGATGCGGCGGCGGCCGGCGTCGACGTCGATCACCTTGAGCGGCACCGTCGTCTTCACCAGCGTGTCGATCGCGGTGCCGATCGGCACGCGCGCCTGAGACGCGGGCAAGAAGCCGCGGATGCCGCCGACGTCGACGAGCAGTCCGCCGTTCACGGCCGCGGTGACGTAGCCGGTGAGCGACTCGCCGCCCTCGCGCGCGGCGACGACGCGCTCCCACGCCTGCTGCGCACGCACGCGCCGCGGATCGACGGGCGGCGGAGCCGCGGCCTCTCCGGCAGCGGGCTCGCCGGCAGCCGGCTCGACGGCAGCCGGCTCGACGGCAGCGGGCTCGACGGCAGCGGGCTCGACGGAAACGGGCTCGACGGAAACGGGCTCGACGGAAACGGCGATCGGTTCCGGCGCCGGAATCGGCTCGGGCGCGGCAATCGGTTCCGGAGGCACGATCGGTTCAGCTGCTGCGATGGGCTCCGGCGGCGCGATCGGATCGACCGCGGCGATCGGTTCGGGTGCCGCGATCGGCTCCGGTGCCGCGATCGGCTCGGCGGCGACGATCGGCTCCGGAGGTTCGATCGGCTCGGGCGCGGCTATCGGCTCCGGAGCTTCAATCGGCTCGGGCGCGGCGATCGGCTCGGGCGCGGCGATCGGCTCGGGCGCGGCGATCGGCTCGTACCTCTCCGTGAAGGCGGACGCGACGCTGATTGCAGCCTCGAACGGCGGGGCGTCAGCGTGCTCGGCCGCAGCGATGGGTTCGGCGCGCGGAGCCTCGGCGGGCTGGGCCTCGGGGGCGGGGTGCGCGGGCTGCGCGATCGTGTCGTCGTTCATCGTGTCCGGGGGCGGTTCGCCTGCGAGGCGGCGAAGGCTTTCGGAATGAGCGCGGAAAGCCTCGTACCTTCGCCCGAGGGTTTGCGCATGCGCCGTCTGCTCGCCCTGGTCATGGTTCTCGCGGCCGGCACGCTTCCGGCGTGCGGCGGCGGCGGTTCGTCGGGGTCGAGCGTCCCATCGCCGCTCGCGACGCCGACGCCGCCGCCGGTGTCGTCGTCGGCGTACGACGCGGCCATCCAGCAGAATTACGCCGGCGGCTGGGGCGTCGAACTCGCCGTCTACAAGAACGGCGCGCCGCTCTACGTGCACGGCTACGGCCTGCGCGACCGCGGTCTGCCCGACACGTTCGCCTTTGCGGATATGTGGAAAGTACCGCAGCCGGAAAAGCTGTACAACCTTGCGCGCGGGCAGTTCGCGCCGGACGCGAACACGCTCTTCGATCTCGCGTCGGTCAGCAAGGAGTTCACCGCCGGAGCAATTCTGCTGTTGCAGCAAGGCAGAACTTGCTGCAGCACAGCAGCGGACTCGTCGACTACAACAATTTCGGCGGCGACGTTGATTTCACCGGCGCGTACAATACGTTCATGACGAGCGGTCAAACGAACTATCAGACGATCGTAGACACGCTCGCGACGTATCCGCTGCAGTTCGCGCCCGGCTCGCAATTCAGCTACAGCAACACGAACTATCTGCTGCTCGGCATGATCGTCGCGAAGGTCAGCGGCCAGCCGCTCGGGACCTTTTTGCAGCAGCGCATCTTCGGGCCGCTCGGCATGACGCAGACGCAACAGGGCAACCCGCCGCCGCCGGTCACCGACATCGCGCTGGGCTATTTGACCAATGCCGGTACCGCCGATCGCGCATGGCAGTGGAACCTGACGTGGCTCGCCGGTTCCGGCGGGTTGACGTCAACCGTGGACGATCTTGAAAAATGGGATCGCGCGGTGCGGCAGCCCGGGATCTTCACGCAAGCGTCGCTCACCCAGATGTTCGCGCCGAGCGCGTTCCCGCAATCATACGGCACCCCAGCCGACGGCTGGTTCATCAGTTCGCTCAGCGGACGTCTCTACATCTGGCACGACGGTGAGGTCGGCGGCTTCCAGACGATGAACACCACGTTTCCGAACGACGGCATCGACATCATCGTGTTGACGAACGACGGCCTCAACGGCTTCGCCCCGTACTCCGTGATCCCGCAACTGTTCTCGCTCGCGCTTTCGGGGACTCCCACGCAGTCGGCGCGACGCCGCACGCGTTAAGGGTACGTGACGCCTGATGCGCCGCAGAAAGGGCCCGCACGCCGACTCGCCCGAAGCGAAATTCGGCGCGGGGATCATCGCGGGTGCTTCGGACAACGATCCGACGACCGTCGCGACACTCGCCGTGATCGGGTCGACGACCACGTACGAGCTGGGCTGGCTGACGCTGCTCGTCATCCCGATGCTCGGCGTGATCCAGGCGATCGCGGCGCAAGTCGGTACCGTGACGAAGAAGGGGCTCGAGGACTGCGTGCGCAGCGCATACGGCCGCTTCTGGGCGATCGTCGCGCTCGCCGCGCTGCTGATCGTCAACGTGCTCACGCTGGCGGCCGACCTCGAGGGCGGCGGCGCGGCGATGCAGCTGCTCACCAACGTGGACTACCGCTGGTGGCTGGCGCCGCTGGGCGCACTCACGGTGATCGTGCTCGTGTTCGGCAACTATCGCTCGATCGAGCGCGTGCTGCGCTATCTGGCGCTGCTGTTCCTCACGTACGTCGGCGCAGCGTTTCTCGCGCACCCGGATTGGAGCGCCGTGTTTCGCGGGTCGTTCATCCCGCATTTCGATCTCCGCCCGGTCACGGTGTCCGGCGCGCTCGCGCTGCTCGGCACGACGCTCACGGCATACGCGTACGTGTGGGAGACGATCGAGCTGAGCGAGGAGAAACCGAAGCTGCGCGGCCTGGGGCTCGTGCAGGTCGACGCGGCGCTCGGCATCGTCGTCGCGGGTTTGACGTTCTGGTTCATCCTCGTCGCGACCGGCGCGACCCTGGGCGCGCACCACCACCAGGTGCAGACTGCGCAAGAGGCCGCGCAAGCGCTCGCGCCGGTCGCGGGCAAGTACGCCTCGCTCGTGTTCGCGATCGGCCTGTTGGGCTCGGCGCTCGTCGCGATCCCGGTCATCGCCGGGACGTCGGCATATGTCGCCGCCGAGATGTTCGGCTGGCGCCACAGCCTCGACGCGAAGTTCGACCGCGCGCGCGCCTTTTATCTCACGCTGAGCGGCTGCGTGGTCGTCGCGGTGCTGATCGGGATGGCCGGCGTCCCGCCGATCAAGCTGCTGTTCTTCAGCGGTATCGCAGGCGGCATCGCGACGCCGCTCACGATGGCCCTGATGCTGCTGGTCGGCCGCAACAAGAGGATCATGCATCACGCACGCATCCCCGGTTGGCTCGCGTTGGCGGGCTGGTGCGTGACGCTGCTCGTCACGAGCGCGACGGTGATCTACCTCGCGCAGACCCTCACCGGCCACGGGAACGGCTAGCAGCGTGCGGTATCCGCTGACCTCCCGGACCGATTCGTCGCACCGAATCGCACTCGGATTTGCCGCGGCGGCATTCGCGTTGCACATCGCTTTTGCGAACCGCTACGACGTGTTCCGCGACGAGCTCTATTTCATCGTCTGCGGCCGCCACTTGGCGTTCGGATACGTCGACCAGCCGCCGATGGTACCTGTGCTCGCCGCGGCGATGTACGGCCTCGGCCACCAAACCTGGCTGCTGCGCTTGCCGGTCGTGCTCGCCGCCGCAGCGCTGGTGCTCGTCGCGTGCGCGTTCGTGCGCCTGCTGGGCGGCGGCCGCGGCGCGACGGTCATGGCCGGCGCGGCGACCGCGTTCGCTCCGATGTTCTTGGGCATCGCGGCGACGCTCAACACGACGTCGTTCGAACCGCTGTGCTGGACGCTGGTCGCGTACCTGATCGCGCGCCGCATCATCCTCGACGAGCGCAGCGCGATGCTGTGGTGCGGCGCCGTCGTCGGCGTCACGCTCGAGATCAAGGACTCGATCCCGTTGTGGCTGATCGCGCTCGCGATCGGGCTGCTTGCAACCGGCGCGCGCCGCATCCTCGCGACGCGCGAGACGGCACTGGGCGTGCTGATCGCAATCGCGCTGGTGCTTCCCAACATCGTGTGGCAGGCCACGCACGGCTGGACGATCGTGGAGCTCCTGACCAACGGGGCGCACGGCAAGAACGTCGTCCTCGCACCGCTCGCGTTCATCGGCAACCAGATCTTCGTGATGAACCCATTGTTCGCGCCGATCTAGATCGCGGGCATCGTCGGTCCCTACACGATTCGCGCGCTGAGCTCCGCCCGGCCGCTCGCGATCGCCTTCGTCGCGATCTACGCCATCATGATCGCGCTGCACGGCAAGGACTACTACCTCGCAGCCGCCTACCCGACCGCGTTCGCGCTGGGCGCCGTCGCGCTCGAGCACGCGATCGGCAACGTCGTGCTGCGCACGACGTGGGTCGCGGCCGGAATCGTGCTTTCAGCGATCGCTGCACCGCTCGCGCTGCCGATCCTGAACCCGCCGGCGCTCCTCGCGTACGAACGTACGCTGCACCTCGCCCCGCAAGCCACCGAAAAGCTGGGCGAAGGCGTACCGTTGCCGCAAACGTTCGCCGACATGCTGGGCTGGCACGACTTCGTCCGCGAAGTCGGCACGGCATGGCAGCAGCTGTCGCCGTCAGAGCGCGCGCGCACATCGGTGCTCGTGAACAACTACGGCGAAGCGGCAGCGCTCGATGTCTACGGCGCCGAATACGGCCTTCCGCCGGCGCTGAGCGGCCACAATCAATACTATCTGTGGGCGTTGCGCGGCCAGCCGGCGACGAACATTCTGCGCGTGCAAAACAACCTCGAACGGTTGCGCCCGTACTGCACGGAGATGCGCCCGCTCGGCACCACCTCGTCGCCGTACGCGATGCCGTACGAGAACGGCAAAGGGATCGCATACTGCCGCGGCGTCCACCCGCCGCTCGCGACGCTTTGGCCGAAACTCAAAGGATACGAATGACCCCGCTGAACCGGTCCGGCTTTCTCGGCGGCGTGGGCGCATCGCTGCTTCGCAAGCCGCACGCGCCGGCCGTGGCTCCGACCAGCGCGGCGGATGCAGTCGCTGCGCTCGTCACGGCGATCCCCGGCAGAGCCGCGGTGTTCGCGCAGCGGCCCGGCGACCATGTTCCCGCGATCGCGATCGCCGACGACGAGGTCTTTCCCGCGGCGTCGGTCATCAAGCTCGCCATCATGCTCACCGCGTATCGCGCCGTCGATGCGGGCCGCATCCGGCTCGATACGCGTATCCGCTTCGCCGCCGTCGACGTCGTCGGAGGTTCGGAAACGTTCGCGTCCGCCAAACCGGGTCAGTCCGCAACGCTCGAAGCGCTGCTGCGGGCGATGATCCGGCAGAGTGACAACACCGCGGCGAACGCGCTCCTCGACCGGTTCGGCTTCGGCACGATCAACGGCGAGATCGCGGCAGCAGGGCTCCGGCACACGCGCTTGCGGCGCTACTTCCTGCATTTCTCCACGGCGCACGAGAACGTCACGACTGCCCGCGACATCGGCTCGCTGCTCCTGGCGATCGAGCGCGGCGCGCACGGAATGCTCGGGATCGCTTCGCGGCAGGCATGCCGCGCGATGATCGAGTTGCTGCGCGGTCAAGAAGACCACGAGAAGATCGCGCGTGGCCTGCCGCCCGGCGTGCCGCTGGCAAACAAAACGGGCGAGTTGCCCGGTGTGCGGCACGACGCCGGCATCATCGATCCGGACGGTCGCCGCCCGTACGTGCTCGTCGTTCTCGAAGCGGATTTACGCGATCAAGCTCGCGGCGTCGCCGGCATCAACCGAATCTCGCGCGCCGTCTATGACGGGTTCGCGGCGGATCACAACACGGTGTAGAGATCGAGCAGCCACCGGCCGTCCTGAGAGATCAGGTGCCACTGCCCGTGATATGTCTGCGGATCTTTCCCCTTGGGCTTGGCGACGACCGTCACGAGCACGGTATCGCCGCCACCCTCACGCACGGACTGCGGCCGAATCCAATCATCGACTTTGTGGAACCTGATCCATTCGGCGTGGTCGTTACTGTCGCGAAACGCCTGCGTGACCTCGTCCGCCCACATCGTCGCGAGCTGTTTGTGGTTCCAATCGATGTAGTAGCGCCGCACGGCTCGGAGGCGGGCGGAACTGTCCGCCGTGACCCCGTTCGTGCTCGCCGTCTGCGTCGGGCCGGTGACAGGCGGGGGCGGCGGCGCCGAAAACAACTTCGTTGCAGCACCTGCGGCGAGTACTAGCGCGAGCGTGCCCAACGCGATCGCCGCGGGGACCGGAAAACCCCGGCGTTGCGGCGGCGCGGGCACTGGGGGCGTGGGCGACGGAGGCGACGGCGCTCGCGGTTCCGCGGGCGCGCCGGGATCGCGGCCTTCGCGTACGCTGCCGATGACCGCAGCCGCGAGGCGGCTCGGGTCGTCGCGATACGGGACGAGGTCGTGATAGGCGATCCCGGCGAGCAGGCCCTCCGGCTGGCACGGCGCGATGCGCAGCACGACGAGTCGTTGCTTGCGGTTGAGCGGATCCGTCGCGATCGCATTCGTCCACTCGGCGCGGCAATAGTCGCTTTGCAGATAGTCCGGTGACAGCAGTGCGACCACACGCGCGTCGCCGACGAGCGCCGCATCCATGGCCGCGATGAAGTTGCGGCTGGCAAAGTCACGCTGCTGCACGGTGACGTCGTAACCAGCGACTTCGAGGATTCGTGCGATCTGCTCGGAGACGTCGGTGTCCGCTGAGGCCCGGCTGATGAATATCTTTCCTGCGCTCACGGCGTACCCCCGTGTCCGTATGATCCTCGCCGCACGCCGAGCACCCTGCACGAGCCCGAGCAAGCGCGCTGCGACCCTGCATCGAAGACGGGCGTACTCACCCGCCGTCCACGAGCCGAAGGAGTCCCGTCACGTGAAGTCGCCATCCCGTTCGATTCCGCTGACGCTCGTCGTAACGCTCGCGGCGAGCGCGCTCTTGACGACACCGCCGTCGGCAACGCGCGCGCTCGCCGAGCCCGGTGCGGACGCGATCTTCGCCATCGGCGAAGGCGGCTTTCTCGATCCGATCGCCGTGCGCAAGAACGGGGCGTTCATCAACCCGGGCTCGAACGACGGCGGCCCGTCGCAAAGCCTCGCGAACGCATCGATCGCCGCCTTGGCAAGCACCGGCAACCGCGTGCACGTCCTCTTCGGCGGCCGCGTCATCGCCACGGTCCCGGCAACGGTCGACCACACGCAAGCGCACATCACGGTACCGCCGTCGCTCCACCTCACCGGCCACGTCAGCGCGCTCGCTTCAACCCTCGGCGGCTATGCAAAATCCCCACGCCGCGCCCCAACCGCGCAGGAACGGCGTTTCGCGCTCGCGATCGCCGCATCGAAGCTCAGCACGATGACCGACCGCCTCACCGTCCGCAACCTCACCGCGATCGACTTGGGGCGCGGTACGGCGTTCATATGCACCGTGGACTTGCGCGGCACGGGCACGCCGCGGACCGACAAACGCCTCTTCTTCGTCCTCGATCACGCGTTCGGCGGCACCGCATTCGTACAAGCACTCGCCAACGTTCAAACGATCAAGGTCACAGAACCGCTCCTCGAAGAGCCCGCCGAATATCTCGTCGACGCGGTCGCGCTCGGCAACAACACCCCCGCCCTGGTGACGAGCATCATCGGCTACGACGCAAACACATACGCGATCTACACCCGCGAAAAAAAAGGCCCAGGCTGGACAAAGATCTACGGAGGCGGCGGCGCCGCAATGTAATCTACAGAAACGAGCCGCCCCCACAGCGATGCCCGCAAGGGCGAGCGGCTCCGCGTCGGTTCTGACGGCCGTGTGAGCGAGCGTGCGCAGGATGCGCGGAAGCGACGCGAAGACCGAGCGACCCCCGGACAGGATGTCCGGGGGTCGCGTGCCGTCAGAACCGATGCGGAGCCGCTCGCCCCGCCACGATGCTGCCTAAACTTTTTCGATCTGGTAGAACTCGAGCTCAACCGGCGTCTCACGCCCAAAGATGGAGATGAGCGCGCGAACTTTTTCTTTCTCCGGCTGGATGTCGTCAACGATCCCCGTGAAGTCGAAGAACGGCCCGGAGGTGACCTTGATCCGATCACCCTTCGCAAAGTCGATCTTGAGCTTGGGCGTCTCGATGCCCATCTGCTTGAGGATGGTTTTGACTTCTTTGTCCTGCAGCGGCACGGGCTTCTCACCCGACCCCGGTGACCCGACGAACCCCGTCACGCCCGACGTGTTGCGCACGACGTACCAAGACGCGTCGTCCATGTCCATCTCGACGAGCACGTAGCCCGGGAAGACTTTCTTGGGCGTGATCTTGCGCTTGCCGTCCTTGAACTCGACTTCGTCTTCCATCGGGACGAGCACGCGGAAGATCTTGTCCTGCATGTTCATCGAGTGGATGCGGCGCTCGAGGTTGGCCTTGACCTTGTTCTCGTAGCCCGAGTACGTGTGGATCACGAACCACTTCTTGCGATCGTCCTGCTTCTTGGCAGGCGCCGCGGCGGGCGCAGCCGTCTGCTCGTCGGGCTCGGTGACCGCGGTGGTGATGTCCTGTTCGGTTTCCATCAGCGCGCGCTACCCGTCAGCCAGGTGAAGATCAGCTCGAACAACCGGTCGCAGAGATACGTGAAGATGCCGACGCCGACGACCAGCGCGATGGTGAGGGCGGTCGCCGCCATCCATTCTTCGCGCGTGGGCCACGTGACGCGCCGCATCTCGGTGGCGACGCCGCGGACGAAGTCCTGCGTGCGCTGCGCGTTGGCCGCGCGCTGCGCGGCGGTCGCCGGGCGGTTCGCAGGCCGGTTGCCGGAGGGACGGCTCGCGTCCTGACGCGGCGCGCCGGGACGGCTGGGATTGGACTTCATAATGCCTTTTACCGCAGAAGCTTGGCAGGGCGGACAGGACTCGAACCTGCAACCCGCGGTTTTGGAGACCGCTGCGCTACCAATTGCGCCACCGCCCTAAGAATCGCGAGCTTACTTCGTTTCGCGATGAGGTTTGTGGCACCGGCAGAAGCGGCAGTACTTGCTCAGTTCGAGCCGGTTCGTGGTCTTCTGTTTGTTCTTGAACGTGTTGTAGTTGCGCCGCTTGCATTCGGTGCAAGCCATCGTAACCATCACACGGGTCTCTTTTTTCGCCATCGTGGTTCTTCTCGAAAGGGAGCCGGGGCGCCGGGAACATGAAGAAAACGGACGCGCGGTCCGTTCCGAGGTGAAAGTGTAGCACAGGCCCGCGCCCCTGTAAACCGAAGGGCAGGCCAGGGTATAACTTATTTGGCTAAAGTGGACGCCCCAGAGCCCCCGGCAGGCGATTGAGTGCCAAGCGAGGCAATCATTCGGACCTAAAGGGGACTCCTATGAAACGCTTGGCTCTTTCGCTCTTCGCTTTTTGCCTCGTAGCTTTGCCTACGATTGGGCACGCGACGACGACGGCCCCGGGTTCGAGTCCGAGTCCGAAGCCGACGCCCCCTCCCGTGCAGGATCAGTCGACTGTCATCAACAGTTCCCGCAGCAACATCAAGAACAATCTCGCCCCGGCGACGTCTTACCCGAGTGGCGTGCATATCCCAAACAATCTCCAGATCGTTCAAGGTCCGGGCGGCACGCTGAATTGCCGGGTGAGCGTCGAGGGCGTCAAGGGCGATACGGCTTGCACCCCGGCCCAAGTGAAAGCCATCGCTGCGAGCATTCCGCCGCCGAGCGCACTTCAGCTCTCGCTCGCGAAGGATGGCACCACCTTGCTGTGTGGTACAAAGCCATGCACCGCCGCGCACCTCAAGGCGTTGAATGAGGCTGCGCGTGTGGTTCCTCATGGCGCCCCCCTTTGAAAAATCAAGCGCACCGTGCCGATGTAGACACGGCGGTGCGCCGATCCGTCAGGCTCACCTGACGAGGCTGCTTTAGTCAAGTATGTTATACCCGCAGGCCATGCCCAGGCAGGACACTCCTCCCACCTGATGCCCCTCGAGACGGACGCCCTCTACGCGTGCCCGAGCTGCGGCGAAGAGAACGCCCTGGGCGTCGATCCCACCGCCGGTCGCCGCCAGACCCTGGTCGAGGACTGCCCCGTGTGCTGCCGCCCGCTGGAGGCTTCGCCTTCGGCGAAGCCACCACGGTCCTGGTCGACCACGATGGCGACGCAACCGTCGAGCGCGTCGAACGCGAGTAGGCTGGGCCCGAGCTCAGCTCACGGCGACGAGCGGGGACTCCACGACCCGGTTGCGGCCGGCGTTCTTCGCGCGATAGAGGGCGCGGTCGGCGCGCTCGACGACGTCGCCGCTGGCGTCGCCGGCGCGCGCGTACGCGACGCCGACCGAGACGGTCACCGGTTTGCCGTCCGCGTAGGCGAGCCCGCCCGCCTCGATCGCGGCGCGCAGCCGCTCGGCGACCTGGAGCGCCCGCTCGCGCGCCGCGTCGCGCACGAGCACGAGGAACTCTTCGCCGCCGAAGCGCCCCGCGAGATCGACGCCGCGCGTGTTCTCTGCGATGAGCCGGCCGATCTGCGCCAGCACGCGGTCGCCGGTTTGGTGCCCGAGCAGATCGTTGATCGACTTGAAGTGGTCGACATCGAGCAGCAGCACCGCGTAGCTGCCGCCGTCGCGCACGTACTTCATCGCGTCTTCGAACGCACGCTGCACGCCGCGCCGGTTCGCGAGGCCCGTCAAGATGTCGATCGTCGCGGCCGTGCGCGTCGCCGCGATCGCACCGTACTCGCCCAGCAGCGGCCCGAGCTCCGATGCCGCGCGCTCGAAGTCGCGGCCGGCGACGAGCGCCAGCGTGCGCGGAGCGCGAAAAAGCAGCAGCGCGCCGCGCAGGCGCCCCTCCGCGTCGCGAGCGGCGTACGCGCGCACCGTGCCGTCTTCGCGATCCTCGAACGCGACGTTGTCGCCCGTGACCTGCAGCTCGAGCAGCGCGCGCCCGCCGAGCCGTTCGAGCTCGGATGGAACGGTCGGTCCGAAGCGCATCACGCGCGACCAGCGATCGGCGCCACGCCGCCCGAATGCCGCGATCTCGACCGACTCACGCAGGATGCGCGGGTCGATGCTCTCGAGCAGCGAGCGAATCTGCGGTTGCGGATCGTTCGCGCGCAGCATCGCGTCGACGGCCTCGCGCGAGAGCGAAAGGCGGTGCAGCCGCGCGTTGACGCGCGCGAACCGCACCAGCACGACCGCGAGGAGCACGAGCGGCAGCAGCAGCGCGACGCCGAGCACGCCGCCGTCGTGCAGCACGACGCGCGCGACGACGTAGGCCCAGGCGGCTTCCGCGAACGCAATCAGAATCGTCGCGCGGTCGCCGACGTGGCGCGGCCAGATTCGCAGCAGCGACCGCCCTTGGCGCGCGGCGGCGAGCGGATCGATCCACAACAGGTCGACCAGCAGCACGAAGCCCGTCGCGATCACGATGAACGTCGTCGTCGTGAGGATCGTCGCCGGCTGCGCCGCCGCGGCGCGCAGCTGCGGCGCGAGCAGCGACGCCGTCCACCAGACCGGCACCCACAAGGCCGCGGTCAAGACCCGGTCGATCCCCGACCGGCGCCGCAGCAACCCCGCGGGGCGCACGAGGTACGCGGCCACGTTGCATGCGGCGGCCCACATCCACCCTTCGCTGACGAGCACCGCGAGCAGCAGCGGGACGATCAGCCCGACGCGATCGCTCTCCGGTGTCGGCCGGACGCTGCGCTCGAAATGCGCGGCCGGGGCACGCAGCACGCCGAGCACGACGGCGACGGCCAGCGCACCGCCGATGAAAATCGCGTCGGTGAGACGCAGCGCGCGCACGGCGGCAGGACCCCATGCGACCGCCAGGACCGTCGCCGCCAACAGCGAGGCCACGCGAACGATACCGTACACGCGTCGTGAGGTCACGCTCACCGGCGCGTTCGCGGTGCGGCCGAAAGCCTCCGGCTTCAGGAATTACGTCGCAGACGAAATGCGGAAACCGTGATCGGAAATCTGCGCCCGGGCGGACTTGAACCGCCAACCTCGGCCTTAGGAGTGCCTCGCTCTATCCAGTTGAGCTACGGGCGCACGGGCTCGGAACCTTCCCGCAGCGAAGGGCCGGGTCATGCAGACGCATGCGAGTTCCGGCGGCGCCGAAGCCCGGCACGTCCCGCCGATGAGTACCGCCCCGGCGGGTTTCTCGGTCGAGAACGACCTCCCGGCCGGCTTCGCCGCGTTCTACCGTCCGCTCCACGATACGTTCACGCACCGCCAGCAAGGCGCGATCGAAGCGCGCCACCGCGTTCTCGATGCGTCGCAGCACGGCCGCAAGCCGCAGTATCTCGCGCCGTCCGACGCCCAGGGCGATTGGACGATCGAGATCCCGGCCTGGGTGCGCGACCAGCGCAATCAGATGACGGGTCCCGCCGACGATCACGAGCTCGGCGTCAAGATGCTCAACTCGGGCGCGCCCGGCGTCATGATCGATCTCGAAGACTCGATGGCCAACGACTTCGCGCACACGCTCGGCGGCATCGACAACACGATCGCGATGTACTACGGCGAGCTGACGTACGTCGACAAGAAACGCGGTGACGCCGTCGTCGGCATCAAGCCGTCGCCGACGGTGCTGTGGACGCGCGTGCGCGGCCTGCACCTTTCGCAAGCCGGAATCTACGCCGAACCGACGTCGGCCTCGCTGTTCGACCTCGCGCTCTTGGTCTACAAGCTCGACTTCTCCAAGCTGAAGCACCCGCTCGCGATCTACATCCCGAAGTCGCAGTCGGCGGACGAGGCGCGGTGGTGGCGCGACGTGTTTCAAGCGGTCGCGCAAGCGAAGGGGCTCGACAAGCACGCGATCAAGGCGATGGCGCTCGTGGAAGCGTTCCCGTTCGCGTACCAGATCGAGGAGTTCGCGTACAACCTGCGCGAGCATCTGCTGGGGCTCAACCTCGGGCGCTGGGACTACATGGCCTCGCTGATCCACTTCAACCTCGACGATCCCGACTGGGTGCTGCCCGATCGCAACACGATACCGCACGACGTCGGATTCTTTCAGAACCTCCGCGAGCGCATCCCGGAAGTGTGCCACCGCCACGGTCTGCTCGCGATCGGCGGGATGACGGCGCTCTTCCCGGACCGCACCAATCCCGAGCTCAACGCGCGCGCGCTCGCCACGCTGGAGAAAGACAAGAAGAACGAATCCGACTCGCTGTTCGACGGCGCGTGGACCGGCCACCCCGATCAGAACGCGATCGCCGTCGCGCAGTTCCCCGCGCCGAACCAAGGCTTCGCGCGCAAGCCCGGTGCCAACGCGACGCCGGATCTTCTTCCCTCGATCGCGGGCGTCGGCGAAAAGACCGAAGCGGGCACGCGCGCAGCGGTGCGCACCGCGATCCGCTACCGCCACGGTTATCTCAGCGGGCGCGGGGCGTCGCTGCTGGACGGCTACATGGAAGATCTCGCGACCGATCGCATCTACCGTTTGATGATCGCGCAGCGCATCCGACACGGGATGCATTCCGCCGCCGATGTGACGCGCTTCTTCGACGAGGAGCTGACGAAGCTGCTCGCCGAACCGGCCGCGCAAGACCCCGCCGAAGCGACGAAGTTCCGCGAGGCGCGCCGCCAGAGCGAAGCGATGATCACCGATGGATACCATGACCCCGTGTAAGGACCGCGAGCCATTCGCGATCTGACCGGTACGGCCGGCGCCGATCTCGACGCGCTGCTCGAGCACGTGCCCGCGATCGTGTACGTCGCGCGGCCGGACGGCACGATCGCGTTCGCGAACGCCGCGTGGGAGCGGTTCAGCGGCCTGCCCGTGCAGATGGTGCTCGACCACGGCTGGGCCGAGCTGGTGCACGCCGACGACGCGGCGCGCGTCGGCAGTGCGTGGCTCTCGGCGATGGCGACCGTCGTCCCGTTTCGCGAGGAGTTTCGGATCCGCGACCGCGGCGGCGAGTTCCGCTGGGTGATCTCGCACGCGATCCCGACATTGGACGCCGGCGGCGGAGCGTCGGCGTGGTACGGGACCGTGATCCCGACCGACGAGCGCCGCACGGCGGAAGCCGCGCTGGCATCGCTCGCCGACGCGATCCCGCAACTGGTCTGGGCGAACGACGCCGCGGGCAACGCGATCCACGTCAACCGCCGCTGGATCGAGTACACGGGATTGGGCTTCGACGAGTCGCTCGGGCACGGCTGGGCGCGCGTGCTTCATCCGGACGACGTTTCCGCGATGGAGCAGGACTGGCGCGAAGCGCTGGCAACGGGCGCATTCCACAGCGAGCGTGCGTACCGGATGCGCCGGCACGACGGCGTCTACCGGTGGTTCGTCGTGCGCGCGGTCGCGGTCCGCGACGAGAACGGCGCGGTCCTGCGCTGGTACGGAACGAATACCGACGTCGACGATCAGTACCGCGCGGCGCAGCGCCGCACGATGCTCGACCGGCTCGGCGTCGCATTCACCGAGTCGCTCGACTACGAGCGCACCGCGCGGACCGTCGTGTCCGCGATGTGCGAGGACTTCGCGGACTTCGCGTTCGTCGACGTCGTCGAGGACGGCCGGCTGCAGCGGATCGCCGTTGAAAGCGGACGCCTCGGCTCTGAGGCCGGCCGGTTTCGCCCCTTCGCGCCGCCGCCCGAAGCCGACCGCCATCCGATCAATCTGGTCTTGCGAACGGGCCGAACGCAGATCGTGCCCGAGTGCGACGACGCATGGTTGCGCGCGACGACGTGGAGCGACGAGCATTACGCCTTCGTGCGCGCGCTGCCCATGGCGTCGATCGCGTACGTTCCGATGATCGCCGCCGGCGAGCGCATCGGCGTGCTGACGTTCGGCGCCGCGATCGGCACGGGCCGCAGCTTCACCCGAGCGGACCTCGACGAGGCCGAAGAGATCGCGCGCCGCGCGGCGGTCGCGCTCGCCAACGCGCGCTTGTACCGCGACCTCGCGCAAAGCGAGGAGCGCTACCGCGGCCTGATCGACACCGCGCAGGAAGGCGTGTGGATCATCGACGGCGCGGCACGCACGCGCTACGTCAACGCGCACATGAGCGCGATGCTCGGCTACACGCCCGACGAGATGTACGACCGCTGGTTCTTCGACTTCGCCGACCTGCGCGAGCATGACGGTGCGCGGCAGGCGATTGCGGACCACCGCGGCGGAAGCGGGATCCGGCGCGAGTCGCGGCTGCTCCACCGGGACGGACACATCGTGTGCGTGATGGTCGCGTCCAGCCCGATCCTCGACGCGGACGGCGCGTACAACGGATCGCTGGGAATGTTCACCGACATCACGGAGCGCAAAGCCCTCGAGACGCAATACCGCGTCCTGGCCGAGGCGGGCGAGGTGCTCGCCGCGTCGCTCGACGTCGCGCAGACGTTTCCCGCGCTGGCCGCGCTCGCGGTGCGCAACTTCGCCGACGTGTGCCGCATCCACGAGCGCACCGCCGACGGCACGCCGCGGCTCGTTGCGACGGCGTACGCCGACGCGTCGCACGGCGAAGTCGCCGCCGCGCACGCCGCCGAGGGCGGCTTCGCACGCGTTCTCGTCGCCAACGCGATCGCGAGCGGCGAGTCCCTCTACCTCCCGCAGATCGGCCCGGAGCTGCGCGAGGGGCTCGGCGCGCAGTCGATCATCGTCGTACCGCTCGTCACACGCGGTGCGATCCTGGGCGCGATCACGCTGGTCGCCGCGGCGGACGGCGCGGGAACGTTCGTGCCCGAGGACATGCAGCTCGCGGAGCTGCTCGCCAAACGCGCCGCCGTCGCAATCGACAACGCGCGCCTGTACGGCGAGGAACGCCGCCTGGCGCGCATGCGGGACGTCGTGGCGCGCGCGAGCGAGGCGCTCAGCGGCTCGCTCGATCTCGACGCGCTGCTGGGACGTTTCGCGGACCTGCTCGTCGCGGAGCTCGCGGCCGAGGTGACGATCGCGCTGCATCCGGACCGCGTCGTCGTGCGCCGCAGCGCGACGGTCGCCGGCGATGCGCCGCAGCTACGCGCCGCGCTGCGCTATCGCGACGCGGACGTCGGCACCGTGACGCTGCGCTCGGACGAACCGTTCGGTTCGGACGACGTCGCGTTGCTGCACGAGCTCGCCGCGCGCGCCGCGGTCGCGATCGAGAACGCGCAGCTTTACGCTCGCGAGCACCGCGTCGCGATGACGCTCCAAAGCGCCATGCTGCCCGCCGTGCTTCCGGAGGTCGCCGGCCTCGCGTTCGACGCGGTCTATTTCCCGGGCGCGACCGAAGCTGAGATCGGCGGCGACTGGTACGACGCGATCGCGCTGGCCGACGGACGCGTCGTCGTGTCGATCGGCGACGTGACCGGCCGCGGGCTCACGGCGGCCGTCATCATGGGCCGGATGCGCCAGGCGATCGAAACGCTCGCGACCTATGAATCCGATCCGGTGCGGTTGCTCGACGCGGCCGACAGCGTGCTGCGCCGCGCGCATCCCGACGCGATCGTCACCGCGCTCGTCGGCGTGATCGACCCCGGCGCGCGCACGCTCGCGTACGCGACCGCCGGGCATCCGACGCCGATCGTGCGCGCACCCGGCGGCGTGCTGCGCCAGCTTCCCGGTCGCGGTCTGCCGCTCGGGCTGCGCGAGGGCCGCGAGCCGCCCGCAACGACCGTCGTGCTGCCGGCGTCGTCGCTCGTCGTGTTCTTCACAGACGGCCTCGTCGAGTCGACGCGCGACATCGACGAAGGCGAGCGCCGCGTGTTCGCCGCGCTTGCCGATCCCGCGATCGCGGACGGGCGCGCGCCCGCGGCGGCGCTGGTCGCGCGCGTGCTCGACGACGGCATCCGCGACGACGTCGCGGTGCTCGTGCTGCGGATCTCCGACGCGCCCAGCGCCGTGAACGACTGGACCATGCGCTGGCGTTTCGACCCAGACGATTGGCGACGGGCGTACGACGTGCGCGAGACGCTCGCGGAGACGCTGCGCGCGTACGGGACGAACGTCGACCTGCCCGCGGCGGAGCTCGTGTTCGGCGAGCTCGTCGGCAACGCGGTTCGCCATGCGCCCGGGTTCGTCGAGGTCGAGCTGACATGGGACGACGAGACGACGCCGGTACTGCACGTGATCGACGACGGCCCCGGCTACGTGCCGCGCTCCGACCTGCCGGACCAGGATGCCGAGTCCGGCCGCGGGCTCTACATCGTCGCGCAGCTCACGCGCGAGTTCACCGTGACGCAGCGCACGCCGCGTGGCGCGCACGCGCGCGCGGTGCTGCTGACCGGCGACGGCTGAACACCGGGCGCGCGCGGCTAGTGCGTGTTCGGGCTTCGCCCGAGCCACGCTCGCGTTCGGCCTCCGGCCGATCCGCCCGTCGTCGCTTGTCGGACAAAGTCCGACAAGCTCCTAGGCGAGCCCTCCGGGCGGGGTCCGGACGATCTCGAACAGCTTGTGCATCTCGGTGAGCTCGAAGATGCGGCGCACGGAGGGGGTGGCCGCGACGACCGTGATCGGGCAATCCGGCAAGCGCCGGCGCAGGCGCACGAGGGCGCTGAGGAAGGCGCTGTCCAGGTACCGGACGGCTGAAAGGTCGATCACCGCGGCGCTGGTGCCGTCGAGGGCCGCCAGCTTCGCCTCGACGTCGCTTTCCTTCCAAATATCAAGCTCGCCGCTAAATGAAACGACGTGCGGACGCTGCACCTGGACCTCGCTGTTGGACGCGCGAAACCGCGGCGGCAATACCCGTCGCGCTCATCGGCTTCGAAAGCGTACCAGACCGGCTCACGCCCAGGTAGTGACCTAAGCCCTACCGGGTCAGCTCCGTACCCAGCCCGCTCAACGCGGCGTCGATCGCGCCGTACCCCGCACCCGCGACGACGGCGCGCTTCGCGCCGGTGCGCACGGCGCCGATCGCTGCCCGCATCTTCGGGATCATGCCTTCGGTGAACGTCCCGTCGGCGAGGTACGCCTCGGCCTCGGCGACGGTCAGCCGCGAGATCACCGAAGCGGGGTCGTCCGGGTCGCGCCGGACGCCGGCGACGTTGGTGATGACCACGTAGGCATCGGCTCGGAGCGCGCCAGCGAGCGCACCCGCCGCGGTGTCGGCGTTGCAGTTCAGCGCGCCGCCGCCGGCGACGTCGATCGCCAGCGGCGCGACGACGACGACGAAGCCGGCCTTGAGGAGGGCGTGCGCCGCTGCCGGGTCGACGCCGGCGATCTCGCCGACGTAGCCGAGGTCGATCCCGTTGACGGCCCCCGCCCGGCGGGCACCCAGCAGGCCGCCGTCCTGGCCGGAGATCCCGACAGCGCGGGTTCCCCGCGACGCCAGCGCGCGCACCAGCGCCTTGTTCACGCTGCCGCAGAGCACGTACTCGACGACGTCGCGCGTCGCGCGGCCCGTGACGCGCAGGCCCTGGACGCGCACCTCGTCGATCGCCTTCGCGTCGAGCTCGGCGTCGATCTGCGGGCCGCCGCCGTGGACGAGCACGATCCCGTCGCCGCGCGCGGCGAACGTCGCCACTTCGTCGAGCGTCGGGTCCTCGCTGCCCTCGGCGGCCATCGCGTTTCCGCCGTACTTCAGCACGATCAGCATCGGGTTGACCCTGGCTTGTCGAGGCGCCGTGCTCCTGCCGCGTGAAGCTGCGGCGATGCCGATCGAGTCGCTCCGCACCCCCGACGCCGCGTTCGCGAGCGTCCCGGACTTCCCGTACGCGCCGCGTTACGCGGACGATCTGCCGGGCTTCGCCGGACTGCGCATGGCGTACGTGGACGACGGGCCGCCCGATGCGAACCGCGTCTTCTTGTGCCTGCACGGCGATCCGACATGGAGCTTTCTCTACCGCAAAATGCTTCCGGTCTTTCGCGCGAGCGGCGCGCGCGTCGTGGCGCCGGACTTCTTCGGCTTCGGGCGGTCGGACAAACCGGTCGACGACGCTGCGTATACGTTCGACTTCCATCGCGATTCGCTGCTGCGGCTGATCGAGGGGCTCGATCTGCGCGGCATCACGCTGGTGTGTCAGGACTGGGGCGGCGCGCTCGGGATGACGTTGCCGCTCGACCTGCCGGACCGTTTCACGCGGTTGATCGCGATGAACACGCTGCTGGCGACGGCGGACTTCCCCATCGGCGCCGCGTGGCTCGCATGGCGTGACTACAGCAACGCGCATCCCGACATCGACGTCGGCCTGCTGATGAAGCGCACGTGCCCGATGCTTTCGGCTGCGGACATTGCCGCGTACGATGCGCCGTTCCCGGACGCGCGCTACAAAGCGGGCGTGCGCGCGTTTCCGAACCGCGTGCCGATTTCGCCGGAGATGGACGGCGTGGAGATTTCACGCCGCGCGCGCACGTGGTGGCAGACCGCATGGACCGGCGAGACGTTCATCGCAGCAGGCGCGAAGGATCCCGTGCTCGGCGTCGCGGCGATGCAGCGGCTGCAAACGTTCGTGCGCGACGCGCCGGCGCCGGTGGAATACGCCGACGCGGGGCATTTCATCCAAGAATGGGGCGATGCGGTCGCGCGCGACGCGCTGGCGGCATTCGGCGGCCGATAGCGCGAGGTGACGATCGTCATCCACGGCGGGTGATCGACCGTAGTTGTCCGCGCGCCCTCGGCGCGCGACCATGGGTGCATGATCACGCACAATCCCGCCAGCTCGTATCGCCGTCTCATCGCCGCCGCGATCGCGAGCGCCGTCGCAGCCGCGATCATTCTGTTCGGCGCCGTTGCCGCCCGCGCCGACGATCTCGTTCGCGTGCCGGTTGCGGCGGGTTCGCTCGTCGGGACGTTCCTTGCGCCGGCGGACGGCAAACGCCATCCGGCGATCGTCGTGCTTGGCGGGAGCGAAGGCGGGCTGCATGACGACCAGGCGCGCGTGCTGGCCGAGCACGGCTACGCCGCGCTCGCGCTCGCGTACTTCGGCGTCGACCCGCTGCCGAACAAGCTGAAAGCGATCCCGATCGAGACGGTGTCGCGCGGGATCGACTGGCTCGTCGCGCGGCCCGAGGTCGACGGCGCGCGGATCGGCATCCTCGGCACGTCCAAAGGCGGCGAGTTCGCCCTGCTCGCCGCATCGCGCGAGCCGCGCATCCACGCGACCGCGGCGGTCGTGCCCAGCGCGTACGTGTGGTTCGACCTCGCCTTCGACGGCGGCACCGAGACGTCGTCATGGAGCGCCGGCGGCGCGCCCGTGGCGTACATTCCGTCGGACCCCGTGGCCGACATGGCGGTCGGACGCGCGTTCGCAAGCGGCGGCACGGTCTCGTTCCGCGACACCTTCAACGCGTCGTACGCTGCGGCGTCGCCCGCGGTGCGCGAGCGCGCGACGATCGCCGTCGAGAAGATCGCCGGACCCGTGCTGTGCATCGCGGGCGGCGACGACCGTGAATGGGACAGCCCGGCCGCATGCGCGATGGTGCACGACCGCCGCCACGCCGCCGGCCGCGACGCCAAGGACGAAGCGATGGTCGAACCCGGCGCGGGACACGCGCTGCCGTTCTCCGGAAAGCCGGCGCCTGGATCGTATCCCGCGGGGCCCGCGACGATCGTGCTCGGCGGCACGCCAGAGGCGAACGGCCGCGGCGGCGCCGATGCGCGCGACCGCGTGATCGCCTTCTTCAACAAGGTGCTCGGCGGACCGTAGCGGGAGAACTTTCTCGGCGTCCGTGCGTTGTCTCGTCGATGCAGGCGGAACGGGCGCGGCGCAACTGGACGATCGCACTCGCGGCATCGGTCTTGATCCACGTGCTCGTGCTCGGGTTCGTGCGGTTCGCGCCGGTGCCGTCAACGGACGCGGCCGACGATGCGACGCCGGTCGCGATCCTGCGGATCACCAAGCGCGTGAACTTCGCGCACGGTCGCCGGGGTTCGACCGCAGCGGCGCCGTCGGTGTCACACGCGAAGCCCGATCGCACCACGCCGGCGGCAAAGATCGCGCGCGGCGCGTCCGCGAGCGGCTCGAGACGCGCACCTCGCGCGCACGCGGCGGCGCCGATCGAATCAGGCGCGAGCCGCACGGCGCCCGCGGCCGGCGCGGAGGCGGCAGGCGCTTCCGCGAGCACGCCAGGCGCGGAAGGGAGCCCCGGCCCGGCGCCGACGATCACCGCCGAGATGCTCGCGGCCTTGAATCAGCGCATGCGCGACGCGATCGCGAGCGCACCGCCCAAGACGATGAAACTCTTTCCGATGGACATGCGCAACTTGGCAATCCGGCCGGACCCGAACCGGTGGACGGTCGCAAATTACCCGCTCCCGCAGCGGGGGCTTTTCGCGCACGCGATCATCGTGCGAGTCGGGCGGGAAGCGGTCGCCGTGCGCGCGATCCAACGGATCGGCAACGCGTACATTTGCATCGGCTACCTCGCGAAGATCAACGAACACGACCCGCAAGCAACGCTCGCCGGCCCGTACATCGGCCCGTGCAAAAAAGCATGGCGCGAACAGCTCGGCCTCGTACCAAAGCCGTCACCATCGCCGTCGCCGGACTCGAGCACCGTTCCGCCCACGAGCCCGTCCCCGTCGGCAACCTCTGACTTCGGGAATGATCACGGTGAACGATGACGCCTACTATACTGATGATCTCCGTCGCCTCGATCGTCGCATGCGTCGCCATCGCATCGACAAAAGACTTCAACCGCTATCTCGCGTTTACGCTCGGGCTCTTTCTCGGCCCGATCGGCGTGCTCATCGTCGCCCTGGAGCCGGCGGGCGTGAAAGCAAGCACGCCGCGGGAGACCGAAGAGCCAGATAAAGCGGCGAAGCCGTAGGATGAGCGTCTAGCCGCATTTAGTGCGCCCGAAGACCACGTAACGCGTGTCGGTCTTGATCGGGCCCTTGTTGAGGCCGTAGCCGAACGCGTCGAAGTACGCGCCCTTGAGCTTGGGGGTGGGATCCTGACGAATCGTCACGTAGTCGCCGAAGCGGGTCGTTCCGACGTCGCTGTTGGTCGTGATGTACACGATGAAGTCGCCCCAGAATCCCACCACGTGATTCTCGTAGAACTTCCGGTTGCCGCCGTACTCCAGCGACAGGCCGACCTCACCGCTGCACGCGTTCGTCGCGAGCGCCGGATACCCGAACGCGTAGCTCGCGTTCCAGATCTGCACTTGGCGGATGAGGTTGAAGCCGTTGCTCGGGTCGACCGTGATCATC
>Ga0208078_1000015_pt1 | contig 97502 bp, 88 predicted proteins | sample NGESurdeep072012_3_FD_184468 | JGI IMG/M metagenome (GOLD analysis project Ga0208078, IMG submission 184468) | Arctic peat soil microbial communities from Barrow, Alaska - NGEE Surface sample 53-2 deep-072012 (SPAdes) | ecosystem: Environmental > Terrestrial > Soil > Wetlands > Peat ...
GGCGTGTTCAACACCCGCAACATCAGCGTGGCGAACGCGAAGAGCAACACGGTGACGGCGTACTTCCCGTATTTCGGCAGCACGATCTTTCCGACCGTGTCGAACGGGATGGACGAGGTGCCGTTGCACGTACTCGTCGGGGCCAGCACGGGCCTGAACGTGCCGCAGGGCGTGACGTTCGACAACGCCGGGATCCTCTACGTCGCGGGCTCGTCGATGGCGTCGATGCAAGGCTACGATGCCACATCCGGCGGGCTCCATGTCGTGTGCCCGGGTCTCGTAAACCCCAACGAGGCACCGGACTTCTCGGACAGCGGCCTGGTACAAGGGTTCGGCAACGCCCCTGATCCTGCGGGGAACATCACGGTCGCCTGCCAGACGTGCGCCGGCGCCGGAAACGCCTTCGCGGCGGTCGACACCTTCGCGCCCGGCGCGGGCGGCGCGATGCTGCGGCAGATCACCGGGGCGCTCACGCTCCTCGCCCAGCCCGTCGGGGTCGCCTACGACAGCGCCGGCAACCTGTACGTCGCGAACTCAGGCAACAGCACGATCACCGTGTACGGCCCCAACGCCAACGGCAACGTTGCCCCAATCCGCACCATCACCGCGGGCACGAGCGGGCTCAACCAGCCCAAAGGCGTGGCGACCGACAAGAACGACAACCTGTACGTGGCGAGCTTCGGCAGCAACACCGTGCTGGTCTACGCGGCCGCCGCGAACGGCGCGGCGGTCCCGACGCGCACGTACACCGGGCTGAACCAGCCGTACGGGATCGCGATCCGCAAACCGGCCGCCGCGAGTTTGCAAGTGCCGCCGACGACCGACGTCTACGTCACGAACTTCGGCAACGACAGCATCTCGATCTTCGACCCGACCGTGGCCGGCTCGACCCCGGCGTTCGTGTACCAAGGTCCGGACACGCAGCTGAGCGGGCCGACGTTCATCACGTTCGGCGACTGAATGCTTTCGGTGAAAATCGTCGCAGCGGTCGCCGCTCTGGCGGCGGTCGCCTGCACCGGTGCGCCGTGCCGCGCGGACCCTCCGTCCGAATCGTCGCTCGAGCTGATTCGACCCTTGGGCGACGTCTACAACGAGCGGGCGACCGACGGAGGCGCGTATCCGCAGTCGCTCGGCCTTCGCGTGCTGCTCGCGCGAAACGATTACGCGGTGACGCTGCAGTACTGGCGCAACGTCTATCTCACCGAGAGCGGCGGCCCCGGCGCGCTGACGCGGTATGCGCGCCTCGAAGGCGGGTTCGGGCTCGTGACACCGTTCATCGCGCGCGACTCCGCGTTCGAAGCACGCGCGCTGCACCGCGTCGCGCGCGGCATACCGCTGTACGCGGGGGTCGGGGCAGTTCGCACGTGGACGAACTATCACTATCCGGTCCTGACCGGACTCGGCGCCGGGTTCGAACTGCGCGCCGTGCCGTCTCCCGGCCTGCGGCCGTTCGTCTCAGGGTTCTACTATCCGTCGGCGTCCGGCTCGTACGTTACCGAAAGCGCGCCGGCTCGGACGCTGACGCCGGCGTTCGGGATCCTCAAAGTCGACCTCGGTCTCTACGTGCGCGGCGGGAGGTCGCGGCTGTTCGGCGTCATCGGTGACGCACAGGAAGCCCGCACCGGTAAGGGACTCTCGAACGACAACCGCTTCATCCGTTCCGATCCATACGCCGGGATTGGCATTCGGATGTGACTCCGGCGCGACAGAGCTAGGGCGACTCTGATCAAGGGTCTGTTCTCGGGCGATTTCCCTCGCCACGATGCCCGAGAACGGTGACTTGTTCAGAGGCGCCCTAGATCGTCACAGCCGGCGACGGCCGCGTGCCCAGCCACGATGCGATGTCCGTCTTCACGTCCACGTGCACGCCGTCGCGCAGCTCGCGGCGGAACTCGCCGAACAAGCCGAACGCCTCGGCGAACGCGTCGTGTTTGTGGATGGACTCGTAGTTGAGCTGGCTCGCGCCGATGTACGTCGTGTCCGGGAAGTCCGAGTACATGTCGAGCGCACGGGCGAGGATACCGCGCACGACGTCCTCCACGAACTTCGGGTTGTGGTGCGCCTTGTTGACGATGAAGAACTCGTCGGGCCGCTTGAGCAGATCGTACGTCTCGCTCGACATCGACGACTCGACGATCTCCACCAAGTCCTCGGCGCGGACGAAATCGGAGAACGGTTCCTCGGCACCGATGTAGACGGCCCCGCGACCGCGCTGATTGTGCGTCGCGACGGGTAGTGCGTCGACCGCGCGGATCGCGTCGGCTTCGGAGAAGCCCGCCTCCTGCAGCTCGCGGATCGAGTGCTCGCGCACCATGCCCTGCGCGCACGGACACGCCGTCATGCCCTGCGCCTCGACGCCGACGACGCGGCGCGTTCCGTCCGCGTCCGCGTGCGCGATGCCGACCAGCGTGTACGTTTCTTCGGTGCGCTTGCCGCTCACGGGCGTCCAGCGCTCGAGCCCGAACTCCGCGCGCAGCCGCACGTCGGCGCGCAGCGCGCCCTGCGAGCCTACGATCTCGCGCGCGATCTGCTCGGTGAGGTCCTCCACGCGCGCGGGCTTCTCCGTGCGCGCGAGCACATCGAGCGTCGCGGCTTCGAGCAGCTCGGAAAAACGCGACATGTGCACGCCGGCTTTGTCGGGCGCGAGGTCGGCGACCATCGTGAAGTCGCCGTGGAACGTGCGCTCCTCGCCGCCGACGTCCAGACGAATGATGTGCTTGACCGACGACACGCCGACGCGGTTGAGCGACAACCGCACGTCGGGCTGGTCGTCTTGGCGGTTCGCCACGAAATGGATCGCGCGCGCCTTGCGCCGGATGCCCTCGTGCGGCACCGCCGCCGCGAGCGCCGCGATCGTCTTGCCGCTACGCGGCTCCACGACGTTCGGCGCGATCTCGGCGAGCGGGATCAGGTTGAACGCGCGGCCCGCGAGGTACGGGTGCGGCACCTCGAACCGCCCGTAGTCCGCGATCGTGTCGTCGATCAGCAGGATGTCGATGTCGATCGGGCGCGCGTCGAGCGGCGTGCGCGTGCGCCGGCCGATCGCGGTCTCGATCCCGCGCACGAACGTTTCGAACGCGACCGGATCCAGCGCGGTCGTCACCTTCGCGGCGAGGTTGAGAAACGCCGGACCGGCGACGCCGTTCGCCGGCGGGGTCTCGTAATACGACGACACCGCGTCGACGCGCGCCCGCGTCCGCAGGCGCTGGAGCGCGGCGAGGATGGTGCTCTGCCGGTCTCCCAGGTTCGAGCCGACGCCGACGTAGACGGTGTGCATCGCTACGTTGTGACCGCGCGGGGGGTGCGCAGGTTTCCGCGACAACGTGCGACGAGGCGGCGCTTGCGCACCGCCTCGTCGTGGGTCGTCGTCCGCTTCGCAGGCGCTAGTGCGGCTGCGTCGAGGGGTTCGGGCTCGGGGACGTGCTCGTTCCCGGCGTCGCCGTCTCCGGCGAGTGCGACGGAGTCGGAGTCGGAGTCGGAGTCGGAGTCGGGGTCGCGGTCGTCGGCGGGTGCGTGGGCTCCGGCGAGTGCGACGGAGCCGGGGTCGGGCTCGCCGTTGTCGGCGGGTACGTCGGCTTCGGCGAAGGCGAAGGCTCGGACGACGGCGCCGTGGTCGGCGCGTGCGTCGGCTCCGGCGAGTGCGACGGCTGCGCCGTCGGCGACGTGCTCGGCTGCGGCGTCTCGTACGGCGTCACGACGCCGACGTGGACGATGGCGCTCGCGCCGCGGTCTCCCAAACCGACGATCACGCAGCGGCCCGGGCCGATCGGCGTCACCGTGAAGGTCGGGCTCGTACCGCTCGTGTTCACGATGCCCGTGCAATCACCGTGCAGCGTGAACGCGCCGGTGAAGCCCGGCTGCACGAAGATGATCGGCGCCGGGGTCGACGTGACCGACGCGAACTGCAGGTTGCGCGGCGTGACGCCCATGCTGGCCGGCTTCGCGTCGGGCGGCGGATTGGACGGCACGCTCGACGGCACCGGTGTCGGCGTCGCCACCGTCGCGGACGCCGCGAAGACGGCGAAATAATATGTCTGGTTGGCCGTGAACGCGATCGGCTGGCCGTTCGACGCGAACGCGAGCTGGGTCGCCGCCTTGCCGTTCGCCGTCGTCGCGGTGACGGTCGCGGGGCCTTCGAAGCCTGCCTGCCAGCCCGCCGCCGAACGCAGCGGATCGAGGAACGCGAGCCAGTACGTCACGCCCGTCGTCGGCAGCGTGCGGGGGATGACGAACGAGAACGCCGGCGCTTGCGGCAACGTGACGTCGGCGGAGAACTGCAGCTTGAGGTAGGCGATCACGGTCTTGCTTGTGTCCGTGCGCACGCCGCGGTTCTGAACGCTTCGGCCTCGCGAGAGCGCGGGCAGCGTCGGATCGGCCGCCGTGCTGTACGTGGCGGCGACGGTCGCGTCGGTCGGGATGCTGCCGTTCGACGGCAGCGCCGCGTTCGCCGAGGCGCCGCTGGGATCCGACGGCAGCGGAACGGTGACGGTCGCGGCGCCCGGCGCCGCGGTCGGGATGGCGACGGCGTCGGTCGCCGAGAAGCTTTGCGTCGACCCGGCGGGCGGGTCGGTCGGGGCCGGCGGGAGACCGCCGGGGATGTTGGAGCCGGACGAGCCGCCTCCGCCGCCGCAGGCGACCAGCAGGGCAGCGCTCAGAACGGCGCCCCCAAAAAAGGCCGTAGAAATCCGTTTCATAGCACCGGTGATCGGTGTCCGCGGTCGGGAATCTGAGCTATACGGGCGTGGCCCCGGTCACACGCTTATCGGATGGTGATGCTGGCCGGCGATCCGGCGGCGGTCGCCGGCGGCCCGTACATCGCGTACACGGTCGGCGGCGGCGCCGTGAACGTGCCCGCCGTCGTCGCGCGAAGACGATAGTGGAGGTGCAGCGGGGTGTTCCGCGAGAGCCGCGTCGCGAAGAACACCACGCGGTCGTCGAAGAACTGCAAGCCGCTCCAGTCGTCGCCCGACTGGTACTGGCGCGGCTGGTACGCCAGGCCCGCCGGGAGCGGATCCTCGACGGCGACGAACTGCGCGTCGTCGTCCGCGGTGACGATGAGGTCGACGTCGACGGCATCGCCGACACGCCACACGTTGCCGGCGGCCGAGCCGAAGGTGCGCGCGATGTGGAACGGGGCGTCGCCCGCCGTTGCGTCCCGCACGTAGCGCGTCCAATCCGTCGACCAGTACAGCGCGCCCGTGCCCTCGCGCTCGAAGCGCAGCGTTCCGCCGCGGCGCAGCGCGCGCCCCGGGACGACCACCGACGCGTCTTCGCGCGACAGCACCGGCGCGTCGACGCGAACCTGTTTTATCGTGCGGCCGTCGAGCACGACGCGCACCGTCTCGTGCGGCTGCAGCTCGTTCGACTCCGGCGCGATCGTCTCGCTCATCGCGTAGATCGCCGCGGCCGTGTCCTTCGTCGTCGCGAACCACGAGCCGCGCTGCTGCGCGCGCAGCCAGCGCACCACGCGTGCGACGTGCGGGTCGTTCGCGTCCATTGCGTGCACGAAGCGCAGCGCGTACGCCGTGGTCTCGATCGGGTCGTCTTCCCAGCGGTAGTGCCAGCCCGGGCCTTCCCACCGCGCGTACGTACCGTCGTCCTTGACGCGTTTGAGCAGTTCGGTCAGCAGCGGCTGTGCGCCGGCGCGGTCGCCGAGCTGCAGGTGCGCGAGGCCCAGCACCGAGACGGCGTACGAGTTGAGATCGCGCGCGCCCGCGTCGGTCTGCGCGAGGATCGCGCGGTCGACGGCCGCCGGCTTCGCATCGGCGAGCGCGTAGAGCATGAACGCGCGCGTGTTCGCTTCCGAACCGCGCTGCGCGCCGCCCCACAGGCCCAGCGTATCGCCTTTCGCGGCGATTTGTTTGGCGAGGTTGCCGGCGCCGTGGTCGAGCACGTCCGCCGGCACGGGGTAGCCGTCGCGCGCGAGCTCGGTGAGCCCGTACAGCGCGTACGCCGTCATGAACGGGTTGGGGCCGTCGTTCTCCCACCAGCCCCACGAGCCGTCGGAATGCTGCAGTTGCGCGAGCCGGTCGACGGCGCGCTTCGCGACGACGTTCGCCGGCGGTCCGTCCGGCGCCGGAAGATTCGAGCGCTTGCGCAAGCGCTCGACGTAGATCGCGGGGAGCGCCGCCGACATCGTCTGCTCGACGCAATAATACGGATACACCTGCAGCAGCCGCACGCCGGCAAGCAGCTGCGCGACGAGGCTGGGCGCGATGTCGATGCGCAAATCGCCGGCCTCCGCACCGCGGTCGAGGTGCAGCGCGACGCCGGCGGATTCCGGCAGCGAGCCCGCGGCGCGCTCGTGCTGCGCGGTGCCGGACGTTTCGATCGGCAGCGTCACGCGCAAGCCGTCGCGTAGCGCGCCGCTGCTTCCCGCGAGCCGCAGCGACGCGTCGCCGCGCTCGCCCGCGGCGCGCACGTTCCAGCCTTTCGACGCTCCGGCATGCGCGTCGAAGCGCACCGCGGTCGTCTCGTCGGCCACGCCGAGGGCGGGCGCGGAGAAACGCAGCAGCGCGGACGTCGCCGACTTCGTTCCCTGGGCGAGCGCGACGAACCGCGCGGTGTCGCCGCGCCGCAAGAAACGCGGCGTGGACAGGCGCACCAAAAAGTCTTTGGTCACCTGGGCGGCGCCGTGGCCGCTGCCGACGTCCGCGCCTTGCGTCACGCCGACACCCGACGCCGTATACGACGTCAGCGAGTCGGGCAAGTCGAACGTCGCGACGCCGCGGCCGTCTTCGCCCGTGAGCACGGCGGGCGACCAGAACGCGGTGTCGCGAAAGTCGCTCCGCAGCTTGTCGAACGACGGCGGTCCGCCGGCGGTCTGCGCCGCGCCGATGCTGTACACGTCGGCGGTCTGCGACGGCATGAAGCGGCCGCTCGAGCGCGACGTCACCATGCCGATCGGCAGCAGCCGGTACAACTGCGTTTCGACGGGCTGGTCGAGCGCATTCCACGACGTGACGGTCGCGCGGTACGGCCCGGAGGAGCCGTAGAACGCGCGGTACGGATCGGCCGGCGACTCCGCGCGCAACGCGAAGATCGCGTCGTCGACGACGGCGATCCCGACCTGCGCGCGCACCGGCTTGCCGTCCCCGTCGCGCACGCGGATCGCGAAGCGTGCGCGCTCCCCGGGCGCGTACGTCGCCTTGTCCGGGCGGATCGCGACGTCGAGCGTGTGCGGCGCCGGCACGACGGCTACCTCCGCGCTGTTGTCGACCAAACCGCGCCGCGTGGGTACGTCGACGGTCACGCGGAACGTCGCGACGCCGCGCGGCACGTCGACGGCGATCATCGATGCCTGCGACGCGAGGTGCTGCACCGTGAGCGACTCGGTGGCACCGCCCACGACGCGCACGAACGCATCGACGTTGGCCTGCGGTGCCGTTACGAGAAACGCGGCGCGCTCGCCGGGGCGGTACGACGTCTTCTGCGGCACGACCGCGACCGAGTCGAAACGGTATGCGTGCGCGTATTCGGGCGACGTCACCCAAAGCGAGATCGCGGTGGACGCCTCGCGACCGCGCTCGTCGGCAGCGCGCGCACGGACTTCGACGTAGCCCGCATGCGCCGCACGCCAGCGCACGGTGACCGTTCCGGTCGCGTCCGTCACGGCGGTGCGCGTCTCCGCCGCGGCGTCGTCGCGGTACGGCGAACCGCTCGCGTAATACGTCGGCGTGAACGTCAGCGCGATCGGGACGCCGGCTCGGAAGCCGCCTTTGGTGTACGTGCGGCTATGGATCGTCACGCCCACGTCCTCGCCTGCCGCGACGAAATACGAGCTCGTCGTCAGGGTGAGGAACATCGAGGCGGGCGTTACTTGCGTCTGCACTTCCGTCGACACCGTCTTGCCGGCGTCGTCGCGCCCCTCGACGTCCACGGCCAGCGTCTGTTCGCTGCGAACCGCCGGAGTGCGCACCGCGAACGTCGCGCGCCCCGACGCATCGGCAGTCGCATAACCGGCGACGCGCACGTTCGGAGCAGTCGCGTACGGCAAGAAGCCGCTGCGAAACGGATCGCCGCTCCGCCACCAGAAACTCGACGTCCGGTAGTAGCCGCTGTAACGGAACCGCATGCCGGCGGCCGGGCGACCGAACAGATACCGCGCGTTGACCGTGAAGCGCGCAACGTCACCGCCGACGGTGCTCGGCGGTGACGTGAGATCAACCGTGAACTCGGGTTTGACGTAGTCCTCGACCGAGAACTCGCCGTGCGCGCGCGTGTCGTCGTACGTGCCGGCGCCGACACCGACGAGGATATCGTACAGCCCGAGCCTGGCGTCGCCGCTCAGCGGCACCTCGTCACTTACCGTTCCGAACGCGTCGAGCTCACGCTTCGCGGTGTAGACGATCCTTCCGCCGGGCTCGCGCACGCTCACCGTGCGGGTCCCGGCCGGGACCGTGTATGCGCCTGCCAAGCCGTCGCGCAGGATCGCGCGGTACGCGACGCGGTCCCCCGGGCGATAGATCGGCCGGTCGATCTGCACGAAACCCGTTTCATAATCATGCCGGCCGTTGTCGTACGACCGCGCACCGTTCGCGATCGCCACGGAACCGTCCGCGGCGCGCACGACGAACAGATCCCCAGGCGGCTCGTCGCTCGGCGGAAGATCGAACGATGCCGTTCCGTCCGCACCGGCGTGGACGGTTTGCGGCGCGACCGCGGCACCGGCGTACCGCTCGACGGTGACGTCGCCGCGCGCGCGCAGGGTGCGCAAGTCGACCGCGAGCACGAGCTGGTTCGACGGCGTACGGCTCGCGATGACGCCGAGCGACGTGACGTCGACGAGCTGAGCGCCGGTATCCGGTCCGGCTTGGATGGCGAGCAGGTAGAACCCGCGCGCCAGCACGCCGATCGTCACGGCGTGACGGAGGCCCTTCTCCTGATCCGCGTGGATGCCGTCGCGGACGGTCCTCAGCACCCGCCCGCGGAGCCGGTCGAAGCTCACCGCGTTGTCGGCGCGCCTGATCGCAAGCGCGTCGGCGACGGAGACCGCGATGACGTCGACAGCGAGATCCGTCGGCTTCTCGGTCGACACGTTCACGGCGACGGGCACGTCCGGCGAGAACGTCCCCATGCCGGCATGCAGCGTCGCGCGCTGCCCGCTCGCGGCACTATGGACACCGAGCACGACCACGGCGACCGCAAGGAAGCGGCAGACCGAGGTCATGGGATCAGATCGAGCGCGTGTTGCGCGCGTCGAGCACGCCGCGCACGCGCACGCGCAGGTCTTGCAGGTGCGCGCGCGTCCCGTCGTCACGCGCCGCGCGGACCGCGCCGTCGAGCCGGCCCGACAGGCGCACCAAATTCGCGCGCGCCAGGGCCTGCGTCTCGCGCGGCAGGCTGAGCTGATCCGCGAACGCCGACGGCAGTTGCGCGATCGCTTCCTGCAAGTCGGTGAAGCGGCGCTGCAGCTCACGGTGCGAGGGATCGATCGACGGCCGCCCGAGGTCGTCGTAGACCGCGGCATTCGTCCAACCGAACAGGTCGGTGAGCGTCATCGTGTCGCCCGGCTTGCGAACCTTGAGCTGCTGATCGGCGACGCGGCCGAGGTTGATCGGCGAGAACATATCGGAGATCACGTCGTCCTGCAGCTCCGCGATCACCTCGCGAATGGGGAAATCGCTGCGCCGGATGCCATTCGCTCCCCAGTGGAGTCCGTACCGCGTCGGTCCCGCCGCGTTGAGCAGCTCCGGTGAGAACCGCAGCGCGCGCGACGAGAGTATCCAGCGGTCGAGCAAGTCGAACGCGCGGCGCTGCTGCGCGCGCGGGATCGACACGAACGGCGGCGGCGCACCCGGCTGATCGCGGTGCGCACGCGACGTGTAGATCCCGCCGACGAACTTCGCCGCGAGCTCCGCATCGTTGAGCTCGTTGTTGAGCACCGTGATGAGCCCCGCGCGCAGGTCCTGGTACGTGCGCGTGTCGCCGGGATAGCGCCGCGTCAAACGCGCGGTGACATCCGCATCGACGCGGAACTGCTCGTCGACGTACGCGAGCGGATCGTTCGACAGGTCGAAGCGCTGGATGCGCGGGTCGATCGAGTTGATCGTCGCATCTTCATCCGTGCCGTAGGCATGACCGGGCTCCGTCGAGCGCGCCGCGATGCGCGACAGCGGGACGGCTTCGTCGGCCGACGAGTGCACGTTGGGGAAGCTGCGGTAGCCGTACTCGATCGCCCAGTAGTCGTACGCGCCGAGGTGCGTCGGGAAGTAATCCGCCTGCCGTTCGCCCGGCGCGGCGATGTTGGCCGGCGTGTAGTCCATCACCGACGCCGTCGTGCCGTGCGCGCGGGTGAACGCCGGGTCGTGCAGCTGGCGCATCGTGAACTGCGTCGAGCCCTGGAAGTTGTGGCGCAATCCCAGCGTGTGGCCCGCTTCGTGCATGACGGTGTCGAACAGCCACTCCTGCGCATACCGCTCGCGGTCGGCTTGCGTCGCGCGCGGCTTCTGCGCGAGCAGCATCGAGCCGAGCGCGGCCTGCGCGACGGAGTCTTCTTCGACCGAGCACTCCTCGCTCGCCGGGCCCGCGAAATCGCCGTCGGCGGTTTGCGGTTCGAGCGCGAGCCGGTCACCGGCGAGCGCGTACGCGTTGGTGCGCGCGCGCTGCGCGGGCAGCACGCGGTCGATGTAGCCGCGCTTGATCGAGCGCAGCGACTCGCCGTCGATCACCACCTCGGCGCGAATGATCTGGCCCGTGTCGGGATCGCTCACGTGCGGGCTGTACGCGCTGAAGTTCGGCTGATCGGACGTGATCCAGCGAACGGTGGTGTAACGCGCGTCGTCGGGATCCCAGCCGGGATCGGACGGCGGGTCCTTCACCACGATCGCGTTGGGATGACCGACCTTGGCGAACGTGTCGTTCCACGCCAGAATGGCGCGCCGCACGGTGCCGCGGTACTCTGTCGGGATCTCGTTGGTCAAGTAGAACGTGATCGGGCCGTTGTCGAGGTTCCAGCGCTCGATGAAGCGCTCGAAGGGCGAGCCGAGACGGTCGTTCCCGTACCGCTTGCGCGCCGTGATGAAGTAGCCGACGCGGTCGTCGGCGAGCCGCGGGACGAACTTCGCGTCGCGCTCCGGCGGCGCGACGATGCTGTAGTGCACGCCGATCGGGATGCCGCGTCCGTCGGGCACCGTGGGCAGCGCGTTGGGCGGGCCGTTGAAGGTGAGGTTGACGCTGATCTCGTCGTTGCGCGGGAACGCCTTGGTCGACTGATAGTACGACTTCGTCGCGTCGACCGAGAACGACGGGCGCGACACGAGCAGCAGCAGTCCGGGCAGCGACGGCGCCGCGGCGCCGCGCCCGAGATCGGCGCCGATGCCTTCGAAGTCGGTGAGGAAAAGCGACGGCGAAACGACGACGTGCTTCTTCGCCGGATCCTCGGCCACGATCGGCGTCGACAGGATCACCGAGTCGGCGACGCTGATCGCGAGCGAGTTCGCCGCCGCGCTGCCTTTGTCGGCGACGTAGCGCGTGTTCGGCGTGATCCAGAGAACGCGTTTGCCGACCAGCTTGAACGTGACTTGAAACGGCTCGTACACGCGGCCGGCGAACGCCTCGCCGCCGACGCCGCGCTCGATGGACGGTTCGACGATGTACGTCTTGTCGAAGTTCTCCGGGCGCAGGTCGAAGTACAGCTCGTCGTCCTTGCGAACGATGTCGATGACGCCGTCCTGGTGCGAGGTCGTCGTCTTCATGAACGTCGCGTACGTCTGCGTCGCCGCGGGCGTGAGCGAGAACGGGAACGGCAGCGTGCCGGACGGCAGCCCGCGCGGCGTCGCGACGGCGGCCGCGGGTGCTCCGGTCGCGGACGGCGACGGCTCCGACGGCGGCGTGGCACCGAGCGTCGGTGCGGGCGCCGGCGTGCTCGGCGACAGGGTCGACGCCGCTTGCGGAGCTGCGACCGGCTCGGTCGTTCCCTGCGCACGTGCGAGCGAGGCGGTGCCGACGAGCACGGCGAGAAAACCAACGGACAAACGCCGAATCATAGCGGCTGATTCGAGGACCGGCCGATTTCTGCCCGCTAGCGGTGCTCGCTTGGTTCGCGCAACGTCCAGTTCTGCGCATTTGCCGTCTGCGTCACGAGCGACGGCGCGAACCCGCCGACGCCGTCGCGTAGCGCCGAGATCGCGACCGGCGATCCGAGATAGGCGATCGGTACGTCCCGCAGCAGCAGCGCTTCGATGCGCGCGTACGCGCGCTTGCGCGTCCGCTCGTCGTCCGATGCGAGCGCGGCGCGTTGCGCGGCGTCCATCTCCGCGCTGCAGTAGAACGAGTGGTCGTAGCCGCTGGGCGGTCGCTGGTCGCACGTGAACTGCCCGCTGTCATCGGGATCCATCCCGGCGTACCAGCCGTAGAACGCGATGTCGTAGCGCCCGCGCGAGAGGACGCCGCCCTGCGACGGCGGCGCGTCGTACACGTTGGGCAGATACGGATGCACGCGCACGTCGACGCCGAGCAATTTCAGCTCGCTCTGCACCGCGACCGCTTCGACGCGATGCGTTTGCGACGACTGGATGAACGCGAGGTCCAGCGCGAGCGGATGCGCCGGACCATAGCCCGCGGACGCCAGCAGCGCGCGCGCGGCGGCGACGTCGTGCCCGATCGGGCGCAGCGTGCGATCGGCCGCCCACAGCACTGCCGGGAGATCGGCGATCGGCGGCGCGTAGAAGCCGTGCGTGACGTTCGCGCGAAACGACGCCGCGTCGATCGCCATCGCGAGTGCGCGCCGCACGCGCACGTCGGCCGTCGCGTGGCCGCCGCCGGTGTTCATCATCACGCCCCAGTACGCGTTGAGCGGCGCCGTCGCGATGCGCAGGTGCGCGATGCGGCGCGCCGTCGCGGCGGCATTCGCCGACATGCCGATGACGCCGTCGAGGTCGCCGCTGCGCAGCCCGACGAGCTGCGTGTTCTCGTCGGTCATGAAGCGGATGACGATGCGCGCGATCGCCGGCGCTCCGCGCCAATACGATGCGTTCGCGGCGAGCTCGAGCCGGTCGCCGCGCGCCCAGCGCACGGCGCGAAACGGCCCGGTACCGACGGGTGCCGCGTTGAGCGGCGACTGCGCGAGCGGGCCGCCGCGCAGCAGGTGCGCGGGCGCGACGTAGTACGGCGCATCGCTCTCCGCGAAGATCGTGCCGACGAACGGCGCGAACGGCCGCTTCAAGCGGAAGCGCACGGTGAAGGGGTCCGGTGTATCGACACGCGCGACGACGTCGTAGCCGTGGCGCGTCGACACGATGCTGCGGGGGTCCATCACCGCGCGGAACGACGCGGCGACGTCGGCGCTGGAGAACGCGGTACCGTCGTGCCAGCGCACGCCGTGCCGGAGCAGGTACGTGACGGTGAGCCCGTCGCGCGAGATCCCGCCGTTCGCGCGCGTCGGGACGACCGCCGCGAGCGCCGGGACGGCCCGGCCCGCACCGTCGCAGGCGATCAGCGGATCGTAGATCAGCCGCAGGATCTCGTTGTCCTGGATCGACTGCCCCAGCATCGGCACGAGGCTGCGCGGCTCGGCGTTGATCGCGAGCCGCAGCTCCGCCCCCGCACCGTGCGGCGCGGACGCGCGCGCGCACGCGACGAGCGCGGCCAAGGCGGTCGCCGCGAGCGCGCGCCCGATCGTGTTAATCGGTTTCGCCGAAGAGCGGGCGCACGTTGCGCTCGCCGCGGTGCAGGTAGTCGACGCCGTTCATCCACGCCGGCCGCGGCGCGTCTTTGAGCCAGTGGTCGAACCACTCGTCGAGGTGCACCGTCCAGTACTTCTGGTGCTCGCGGTCGCGCAGCCCGTGCTCTTCGCCGTCGAACGCGAACATGTACGCCTCCTTGCCGAGCCGGCGCATCGCGGTGATGAACTCGATCCCCTGGAACTGCGGCACCGCGCCGTCGAGGTCGTTGTGGATCGTCAGGTACGGCGTCGTCACGTTCTTGATGTGGAACAGACCGGAGTTCTCGAGATACAGATCGGGCCGGTCCCACGGCGCGAAGCCGATGCGCGACTGGCCGTGCTCGTACTGGCCTTCACGCACGACGCCGCTCTCGAGACGAATCCCCGAGTACGCGCTGATCATGTCGTCCACCGCGGCGCCCGCTTCGACCGCGCGGAAACGGTGCGTCTGCGTGATGAGGTAGTTGATCTGGTACGCCGCCCACGAGTGGCCGGCGATGCCGAGCCGCTGCGGGTCGACGTAGCCGGTCTTGATCGCGGCGTCGATCGCCGGCATGATGCAGTCCACCGCACTCTTGCCCGGATGGCCGGCGCGGTAGTGCACGTCGGGCAGCAGCACGACGTAGCCGTTGGACACGTAGCGCGCGAAGTTCGGGCTCGTCCCGGGCGCCGGTGAGTAGAACGTGTGGAACGTGCTGGCGAACGTCTCGTAGAAGTACGTCAGCATCGGTGCCTTCTTGTCGCGTTTGAGCCCGTCCGGCACGAGCATGATCGCGCGCAGCGGCGTCCCGTCGGCCGACGTGAACTCGATCAGCCGCTCCGTGCCCCACCGGTACTTCGCCTGCTGGGGGTTCGCGTCGGTCACCTTCGTGAGCCGTTTGAACGACGAGTCCGTGGCCCACAGGTTGCGAACGTTGCGGAACGACTCGCGCGCGAAGACCAGCCGGTCGGCGTGCTTCGCGGCGAGCGGCGCGATCGTGTAATCGTGCATTCCGCCGTTGAACACGTTGCGCGTCCCGAACACGACTTCGGGCGCCTTGAACAGCGTCGCCGGCACGCCTGACTTGAGCGCTCTTGACGAGCGCCCACGTCCTCCCTGGGCTTCGCCCAGGTCCGAAAGCGGAATAGCTGGAAGCGCGACGCGCGCGTAGCCGCTCGAGTAGTCGCGCGTGTCGATCAGCGACAGCATGATCGGCGTATCCGTCGCGAACGCTGTCGCGTCAGGATCGGTGCTCACGGGGCTGTAGACGGTGCGCGTCTTGCGGCCCGCGCCGCGCGTGAGGTTGGTCGCCGCGCCCGTGTCCGGGTCCGCGAGCCACACGTCGTACTGGTCGTACAGCAGCACGCCGCGGTCGCCCGCGAGCCAGCCGCCATTGCCGTACGGCGACGGCGGCGCCGGATGGTCGTCGTCGGTCTGGTGGAACGCGACGCCGGCGTGCGGCGCGAGCTCCACCCGCTTGCGGTCCGCGACGCGGATCGCCGCCCAGTGCCGCGTGCCTTCGTCCCAGGTCAGGCCGTAGCGGCCGCCCGGCGACAGGGCCGCATTGGGTGCGTGTCGCGCGAGCAGCGTGCGGCGCCCGTCCGCGAGCGACACGGCATAGACGTCGCGATAGTCCTGGCCCAGCCACGACGTGGCGCGGCGATAGGGGCCGTCGTCCTGACCCAGCGCGACGTCGCCGTAGTCGCCTGCGGTCACGTCACGCAGCGCCGGCGATCCCAGCTGCGCGAAGCGGCCCGTGCCGACGTCGTACGTCGCGAGATACGTGCGCTTGCGCTCCTTGTCGGCGTCGTGCTTCTGCTGCGACTGCAACGTGTCGTCGTGCCACGTCCACACGTCGACCGCCGTCGGCGACGGCGTGCCCGACGGCAGCGGCGTTGGCGCGGCCGCAGTGCCCAGGAACAGGTGCTTGCCGTCGCGCGAGAACGTCAGCGTCCCGTTGCTGTTGGGGGTCGTGCCCGCGGAAAGCCCGGCGGCGCCCGCGTCGACGATCTTGGTCGCGGCGAGCTTGGGCGCGCGCAGGTCGACGACGTACGCCGCGTCGTGCGGAACGTCGTCCGCATACGTCGCCGAATCGCTGAGAAAGGCCAGCGTCGCGCCGTCGCGCGATATCGCGAGGTTGCGATAGCGCCCCTCGCCGGTCAGCACGTCGAACGTCTTGGCTTGCGCGACATCGTACACGTGCAGGCCGTCGTTCTTGCCGTTCTTGGTCTCGGTCGCGTACGCGACGAAACGGTCGTCGTCGGACACCGCGTACTCGGTCGCGTCGTTCGCGGTGACGCGCTTGGTGCCGGCGAGATCGCGAATGGTCAGCAGCGCGCCGGGCTCTTTCGTCTTGTCGGCTTTGGGCGCCGGCGAACCGGACGGCGACGGCGACGGTACGGGCACGGCGCTCGGCGTACCCGGCGCCGGTGTCACGAGTGCCACCGCTTGCGGGGTCGGTTCGCCGCGCGGCGGCGCGCTGGGCCGCGCGGATGCGACCGGCGACGCCGAGTTCGACGGCGCGGGCGAACCGCTCGGCGCGGGCGACGGTTCCGCGCGATAGGCGATCGTCGCGCCGCCGCTCTTGGCGACCGCGAAGCTTTTGACGTTGTCCACGATCTCCGCGGGCTGCGCCGATTCGAGATCCACGATGCCGACGCCGTTCTTCGGCTGTTCCGCGACCGGCTTCTTCGCTTTCTTCGCGGCGTCGACGTCCTTCTTCAGCGCGACGTGCGTGTACACGACGAAGCGTGCGCCGCCGCCGGCGAACGCGGGCGCGCTGCCGCGCGGCTCGCGCCGCTCGGCGCCCGAATCGAGATCGCGCACGACGAGCGCCGGATCGCCGTCCTCGGGCGTCAGCGCGTACGCGAGCTTGCGCCCGTCGTCCGACAGTTTGGGCGCCACGATGCGGCTCCAGCCGTCGTACGCCTTGTAGTCGAGCGGAACGGGCCCCTCCGCCGCGACCGAGCGCGGCATGGCGGGAAGCAGCGCGCACGTGAGCGCGAGCGCGACGAAAACACGGGCACCGGACATGTCGGCGTCCGTACCTCCGCCGGGTCTAGGGCACCTGCGTTGTTAGGCCCGCGGCACCACGGTGAGCCACGGTCCGGGGGCCGGGCGGCGACCGCGCACGACGTCGGTGTACGTCGTGCGCAAACGGCGCGTGAGCGGGCCCTCCGCGCCGAGATCGCGATCGTCGATGCGGACGATCGGCACGAGCTCCGCGGCGGTGCCGGTGAAGAACGCTTCGTCGCACGCGGCGAGATCGTCGGTCGTCAGCGGGCGGACGCGCGTCGTGATCCCGGCTTCGCGCGCCAGCGCGAGCGTGCTCGCGCGGGTAATGCCGGGCAGGATGTCGGCGTCGGCGTCGTTGGTGATCAGCACGCCGTCGCGCACGACGAACACGTTCTCGCCGGAGCCCTCCGCGATGTCGCCGCGGTCGTTGCGCAGCAGCGCCTCGTCGAAACCGCGCGCGTGCGCGTCGGCAAGCGCGCGGATCGAGTTCGTGTAGTGGCCGCCCGCTTTCACCGTCGACGGCAGCGCGCGCGACGGCGTCTTCATGAACGGCGACACCGTGGCGCGAAACTGCGGCACGCCGTCGCCCGGCATGATGCCGTCGAACGGCAGCACGGCGATCATCACGTGCACCGGACACTCGCGGCCGGGATCAAGCCGCACCGTCTCACCGCCGAAGAATGCCAGCGGGCGCACGTAGCACGCATCGCGTCCGCTCGCGCGCACGGTGTCGACGATTGCCTGCGCGAGCCCGTCCGCATCCCACGCGAGCTCCATCCCGTACGTCGCGGCGCCGGCGATCAGCCGGTCGACGTGCTCGCGCAGCCGGAAGATCGCGGGCCCCTCCGGCGTGGGGTAGACGCGAATGCCTTCGAACACCGACGAGCCGTAGTGCAGCGCGTGCGTCAGCGCGTGCACGTGCAACTGGTCGTCATCGAGCAGCGTGCCGTCGAGCCAGGCGGTCGTGGCGGTGCGGGTCATCACGGGGTGGTTCTCCTCGAGGGCGATTCCGAACTCGTGTTCATTCTCGGTTCAGAGGCGCCCCGAAACGACGAACGCCCCGGCCGTTGCGGCCGGGGCGTTCGTTGTGCGTGTGTCGTGTGGTGTGACGTTACGCGAACGACGATCCGGCCGGCGAGCGAAGCTCGACGATATACGCAAAAACCGGAAGGACGTACGAGCGCGAAACCATGTCCGGGCAGCCTAGCACGGCGGCCGGGGCGGGGTCAAGCCGCCCCGTCGCCACGCGTCGACTTACTTCCCGACCGCGATCCCGAAGATCGCGAACGCGCCGGTGCTGACCTTGTAGATCAGGGACGGGACGCTGCCCGCGGTGATCGGCGCAGTGTACACCGTGACCGTGGCGTCGCTGAGGTTCCCGATGTAGAGGTTGCCGGCCGGATCGAGCGCGAGCCCTTCCGGCGTGTTTACGCCGGTCTGGAGGTTGAACGCCGGAGTGCTCGCCGCCGTGATCGGCAAGTTGTATACGTCGACCCGTCCAGGCGCGTTCGAGACCGAGGCCGCGTACAAGCGGGTCGCGTTCACCGCGAGCTTGCGATACGCGGTCGAGGCGCTGCCGAACGGGTAGTTGATCACGTTCGGCGTGATGATCGGCGGGCCGGCGTACGGCGGCGCGTAAACGTACAGGTTGCTTCCGCAGCCGCCGCCCGGACTCGAGGTGCCCGCACATGCCGCGGCGTTCCCGGTACCGGCGTTCGCGATGTAGAGGTTCTGCCCGGCATCGATCGCCGTGCCGATATCCGACACCATCCCCGGGTCGGTGACGAACGCCGCCGGAACGCTCGCGTTGCTGAACGGCGAGTTGAAGCGGTTCGCGCGGTTCGAGACCGTCGCGACCCAGAAGTCGCCCGTGGCCAAGAACGTGATCTGGCCGTCGTTCGACCCCGCGCCGTTCTTGAACGCGGCCGCGGGGACGCTCGTGCCGGAGAGCGGTGCCGTGAAGAACTGCAAGTTGCCGGCGTTGTCGCCGACGGCGAGGTTTCCGTTCGCGTCGACCGCGACGGCCACGACGTTGTTCGAGACGATCGCGAAGTTCGACGTCGTGGCCATCGTCAGCGGCAGGTTGAACTGCAGCACGGGGCCCCCCGCGTTGTCGTTGCCGACGTAGAGATGCAGCGGCGCCGGGGTCGGCGTGGGGGTGGGTGTTGGAGCAGCAACCCCAGTGTTGAAGGGCGGCGGCGAAGCCGAGCCGCCGTTGCAGCCGGCCACTATGGCGGCCAACCCGACGATCATGAGAACCCGACGTAACATAGGACCTCCGGTAATTGCAGTTGCCGCACCCGATTGAGCGTTCGCCGGACCTTTCGCTCGGGGAGGTGGCCTACCTGGCGACAGCCGCCGTAACGGCCGGATTTTCCAGGGCGCCGATCCCTTCGATCTCGACGCGGACGCGCTCGCCCGGGCGGATCCAGCGCTTCGGCGTGCGGGACGTGCCGACGCCCGCCGGGGTGCCGGTGGCGACGATGTCGCCCGGCTCGAGCGTCATCACCGCCGACAGCTCGGCGACGAGCCGCGGGATCCCGAACACCAGCTGCGCCGTCGACGAGTCCTGCAGCACCTCGCCGTCGATCGAACAGCGGATGCGCAGGGAGTGCGGATCGGGGATCTCGTCTCGGGTGACCAGCACCGGACCGCACGGACCGTGCGTGTCGAACACTTTGCCGAGCGTCCATTGCGACGTGCGCATCTGATAGTCGCGCACGCTCACGTCGTTGAAGCACGTGTAGCCGGCGATCACTTCGTACGCGTCGGCTTCCGCAACGTGTCGCGCGCGCGTGCCGATCACGAACGCCAACTCCGCTTCGTAGTCCACGCGGTGCGACTCGGCCGGGATGACGATCGGCGCACCGTCGCCGACGAGCGTGTTGGGCCACTTCGCGAAGATCGTGACGTACTGCGGCAGTTCCATCTTCACTTCCGCCGCGTGATCGCGATAGTTCAGCCCGATGCACACGATCTTCGACGGATCGGCGACGGGCGGCAGCAGCGTGACGGACGTGCGCGGCACGACGTGCTCGTCGCGCGCGTCGTCGAGCGCGCGCCGCGCCTGCGCGAGCGCGCCGTCACCGGCCGCGAGGAGCGCGCGCAGCGTGGGCGGGAGCTGTGGATCGACCGCGCGCAGATCGACGATCCCGCGCGGCGTGTCGGCGCCGAGCAGGGGCTCGCCGGTGGAACGAAACGTGCAGAGTCTCAAACGTCCTCCTGGTTTGAAAGCGCGCGCGCCGGGGTACCGACGGCTGCGAGGGGCTCTTAGCAATACACCGCAACACGCCCTCGGAAGCAACGGCGCCGTCCGCACCGCACACAGGTGGACGGCGCCGTCTTCTTTTCAACGCCGCGTAGAGCGACGCCTCAGACCGTTTCGATGCGCCGGTCCCAGACGGCGCCGCCGTCGAACACGACGCGCAGATCATGAACGAGCTCGCGCTCGCTCGCCGCCTTCGTCACGACCGCGGCGGCGCCGTTCGCACGGAACGCCTCGAGCCGGCCCGCGCCGCGTTCCGACGTGAGCACGACCGGCCGGATCGACGGCGCTTCGGCGCGCAGCGCATCGAGCACGTCGGCCAGGCGGTAGTCCGTGAAGTCGAGGTCGAGCACGACGACGTCGGGCGATGCGGTGATGATCGTGTCGAGGTCGAGCAGTGCCGCATGTCCGACCACGCGCCCGCCCGCGGCGCCGACCAGCCGCGCGAGCTCGGGACCGAACAGCGCTTGAGGCTCGACGACGTACACGGTCGGCATGGCGTTCTTGCCGTCTACCCTCAGCCGGGCGCGACGACGCGGCCGCGCTCGAGCCGCACCACCGGCGCCGCGAACGCGGCGACGTCGGACTCGTCGTGTGTGACGAGGACCACGGGAACGTCGAGCGCGGACAGCGTCGCGCGCACCTCGTCGCGCACGCCCGCGCGCGTCGCGTCGTCGAGCGCCGCGAACGGCTCGTCGAGCAGCAGCGCGCGCGGCGTCCACGCCAGAGCGCGCGCGAGCGCGACGCGCTGGCGCTCGCCGCCGGACAGCGTGCGCGGCCGGGCGCGCGCGAGCGCGCCGATCCCCAGCCGTTCGAGCCACGCACCTGCCGCCGTACGCCGCGCGGCGCGCGCGACGCCGCGCGCGGCGAGGCCGTAGGCGACGTTGTCGAGCACGTCGAGGTGCGGAAAGAGCGCATACTCCTGAAAGACGTACGCGACGTCGCGCCGGAACGCGGGCGCATCGGTTGCGCCGCGATGGAGCACGCGGCCGTCGATGACGACGCTCCCCGCATCCGGCCGCATCAGCCCGGCGACGATGCGCAGCAGCGTCGACTTGCCCGCGCCGCTGGGACCGGCCAGCACCGTGACGCCGCGTGCGAAGACGAGGTCGACGTCGAGCGTGAACTCGCGCAGCGCCTTGCGGGCGACGAGCTCGATCATGCGGCGCGCCGCTCGAGCGCACGCGCGGCGACGACGACCGCGAGCGCGATGGTGACGAGCACGACCGCCAGCGCTGCCGCGAGGTCGAGGTCGCCGCTTTCGAGCCCGAGATACACCGCGAGCGGCAGCGTCTGCGTGACGCCCGGCAAGTTGCCCGCGAACATGATCGTCGCGCCGAACTCGCCCAGGGCGCGCGCCCACGCGAGCACCGCGCCGCCCGCGAGCGCGGGCAGCGCGAGCGGCACCGTCACGCGCGCGAACGTGCGCAGCGGCCCCATCCCGAGCGTCGCGGACGCTTCTTCGTACACGCGGTCGATCGTCGCGAACCCGGCGCGCGCGGCGCGCACGTAGAACGGCGCGCCGACGAACAGCTGCGCGAGCACGACCGCCGCGGTGGTGAACGCGAGCCGCACGTGCAGCGCGTCGAGCGCGGGCGCCGCGAGGCCGTACTTCCCGAACACGAACAGCAGCGCCAGCCCCGCGACCGCGGGCGGCACGACGATCGGGAGATCGACCAGCGCGTCGACGACGTTGCGCCCCGGGAAGCGCCCGCGCGCGAGCGCGTACGCGAGCGGCGTGCCGAGCACCAGCGTCAGCGCGAGCGACGCCAGCGTCGTGACCAGCGAGATGCGCAGCGCGGCGAGCGCGTTCGGCGACGCGATCGTCGCGGCGAAGCGCGCGGGCGCGACGTGCAGGTAGAGCGCGGCGAGCGGCACGGCGATGAACAGAACCAGCAGCGCCGAAGCGATCGCGACGGCGGCGCGAATCATTCCTCGAAGCCGCGCGCTTTCAGAAACGCCGACCCGGCGGGCGACGTGATGAAGTCGACAAACGCATGCGCGCCGTCCGCGTTCGAGGCCTGTTTCACCGCCGCGATCGGATACGTCGCCTCCGGCGCGAAGCCGGGCGGGAAGCGCAGCACGCGCACTTTGGCCGCGAGCGCCGGCGTCACGTCGGTCGCGTACACGACGCCCGCGTCCGCTTCGCCCAGCGCGACCTTCGTCGCGACGGCTTTGACGTCGGCCTCTTCGCTGACGACGTTCGCATTGACGCGCCCGAAGAAGTCGTGCCCGTAGCCCGGATCCTTGGCGAGGTTCGCGAACGCCTCGCGCGCATACGCGCCGACCGGGACGCTGCTCGCCGCAATGACGACCCGCGCGTGGGGCCGAGCAAGATCCGCGATCGAGACGAACGACATGTCGTGGTTGCCGGCGATGACGACCAGGCGGTTGTGCGCGAGCGTGCGCGGCGCGTCGACGAGCGCGGCGACGCGCGTCATCTGCGCCGCGTTCGCCGCCGCGAACACATCGGCCGGCGCGCCTTGCAGCAGCTGCGTGGCGAGCGTATCGGAGCCGCCGAAGCTGAAGCGCACCGCATAGCCCGTGCGCCTCGTGAACGCGGGCACCGCCGCCTCGAACGCCTCGCGGAGCGACGCTGCGGCGAACACCGTCACCGGCTGCCTGTCGGCCGCTCGCGCTGTGCCGGCAACGAGCGCGACGAGCGCGAGCGCGGCAAACGGGCGCAGGACGACGAAACGCGGCATCGCTCCACGCTACGGCATGGGTATACAGCAGACATGCCGCCGATCGCACAAGAGCTCGTCGACCTCGCTCTGCAGACGCCGGGGCTCGACGGTGCGGCCGACGCCGTCGCCGGCGCCGTCAACAGCGCATACGCAGCGGCCGGCGCGGCGAAGCAGCCGCTCAAGGACGCGCTCAACGGCACGTGGCTCGGGCACAGCCTGCACCCCGCGATCACCGACGTTCCGATCGGCGCCTGGACGGCGGCGCTCGCGCTCGATGCGCTCGGCGAGCCGCGCGGTGCGCGCATCGCGGTCGGCGTCGGCCTGCTCGGCGCGCTCGGCGCCGCGGCGACCGGCCTGACCGACTGGGCGGACACCTCCGGCAAGCCGCGGCGCCTGGGCGTGGTGCATGCCGCGCTCAACGGCGCCGCCACGCTGCTCTACGGCGCGTCGTGGCTCGCGCGCGGAACGGGGAACCGGGCCGGCGTCCTGCTTTCGACGCTGGGCTACGGCATCGTGTCGCTGTCCGCCCTGTACGGCGGCACGCTCTCACTCGATCTGCAAATCGGGGTCAACCGGACGAGCGCGACGGACCCGCCGGTCGCCGAAGTGGACGTTGCGGCCCTGGCCGACGTGCCCGACGGCGGGATGAAGCGTGTCGATGCGAACGGTTATCCGGTGCTGCTCGTACGACGCGGCGGCGAGGTGCGCGGGATCGCGGCGGTCTGCGCGCACCAAGGCGGACCGCTGGACGAGGGCACGCTGGAAGGCGACATAGTCACCTGCCCGTGGCACGGTTCGAAATTCTGCGTGCTCGACGGAGGGATCGTCGCCGGTCCGACGGCATATCCTCAGCCCGCCTTTCGCGTTCGCGTCCTCGACGGCCGCGTCCGCGTCGCGGCTGCGGGACCGAACTGAGGAGGGTGGCGGCAATGCTGCTTGATCGTGAGGCTCCCCTGACGACGCTCGAGCACGGGCACTTCGTCGTCGAGGCCGATCCGCGCCGCTGGGCGCTGCGCGCCGCCGAACCTCGGGACGCCGCGCGGATGCGCCCCGCGTTCCGCGCGTATCTGGAGAGCGACGGCGATCCGTCGAGCGATTTCGACGCGGCCGAAGCCGTGTACGGCGAGCTGATCGCGAACTGCATCCTGCACGCCCCGGCCGAGATTCGCGTGGAATTCCACTGGCACGACCGCACGCTGGTCGTCATCGAAAGCGAGGACCGCCTGCGCAGTTGGCCGTTCTCGCTCGACGACATGCGGGCCGAGACGACGCACCACGCCTACGCGCTCATCAGCGCCTTCACCGACCGCATCCACCTCATGCGCGACGCGGGCGGCGGCACACGCGCGAGCGTCGTGCTCCCCGTGACCCGCGCCCGGCACGTCCCGGTGATCCGCGCCGACTGCTGAGCTTCTCGCGCTCGGCTAGCGCTCCGACCACACGGCGAGCTCGTACCCGTCGAGGTCGGCGTAGTGGAACCGCCGCCCGCCGGGAAACGCGAACGAAGGCTTCACGATGCGCCCACCCGCCGCTTCGACGCGGCGTTGCGCGTCGCCGAGATCGGCCGCGTACGTGATGACGAGCGGGCCGCCCGGTTTGGGTTCGCCGGCCGTGAAGCCGCCGTCGAGGCGCCCGTCGTTGAAGGCGGCGTACTCGGGACCGTAGTCGGTGAACTCCCAGCCGAACGCGGCACCGTAGAACGTCTTGGCGCGTGCGACGTCGCGCACGACGAACTCGACGTAGTCGATGCGGCGGTCGCGCGCTGAAAGGTCGGGGGACGGTTGTTCCACGGTCTCAAGTTTCGCTAGAAGACGCGCGGTCCATCCACCTCGGTCAGCGGTGCAAAGCCGTTCTCGGCGGGTCGGGTCGTTCGGTCAGGTGCTGGTGGGATGCTCCGCGTTCAGCACGCGATCGCCATGCGGTCGTCGATAGCGGCGATCAAGCGCCGCTGCACGTCCGCGTCGAGCGCGAGGAACGCCAGTCCGCGCGAGCGGGTCGCCTCGACCCATTGCTGCAGCTCCCAGAGGTTCCACAACACGAGGCGGTCCGCGTCTGCGCGGGCTGACCGGAGCGATTCACCCAGCTCCCGGGGGAGCGACGGTTTGGCGTCCATGGTGTATCTATCGGCACCTGTGAGCGCCGTTACAGTATGAACGGGCCTCGTGCGGCACGATTTACAAACGTGTCGGATTCGTCAAGCGGTCGTCGCGAGCGCTGGAACCACCGACAGGTCCGCGGGCGTGGCGGAAGGTGACCGTCACGCGCGTGCCGCCGAGCGCCGTCGGCTCGATCCGCACGCCGTCGCTCACAGCGCGCACCAGCCCGAGCCCGCGTCCGGTCTCCGCGTACGGATCGACGCCGCGCTCGTCGTGGCTGAAGCCGGCGCCGCCGTCCTCGACGACGATCGTCGCCGTCCCCTCCCCATCGGTCGACGCGAGCACGCGCACGGGACCCGGCGCGTGGCGCACCGCGTTGGCGATGAGCTCGCCGAACGCGAGCTCGCTGCCGAAACGCGTCTCCTCGCGCTGCGTCCACTCCGCGATCAGCTCGCGCACCTCGCGGCGCACCAGCGCGCCGGTGCGGTAGTCGTTGCTCACGAAACGCCATTCGCGCTCGTCGCCGGGCAGCTCGGCGGCAAAGCGGTCGATGGAGACGGTGAGGATCGCGATGTCGTCCGTAGGCTCGTCCTCGCCGAGAACCGCTTTCATCAGCGCTGCGGCGAGGTGGTCGATGTCCTCGCGCGCGAGCGTGCGGATCGCGTCCTCGATGCGGCGCTCGCCATCGTCGAGGTCGCGCGCGAACTCCATCAAGCCGTCGGTGAACATCACCAGCGTGCACGGTGCGCGCAAGCGGATCGCGAAATCGACGCCTTCGTCGTCGCGCAGCCCGATCGGAAGCCCGGAGCTCAGCAGCCGGCGCAGATCGCGGCCGTCATCGATCAGCGGCGGCGGGTGGCCGGCGGTCGCGTACGCGAAGCGGCCCGTCACCGGATCGAGCACGCCGAAGATCGCCGTGACGAACACGGTGCGGCCGCTCGCCACGAGCAGCCGGCTCGCGCGGTCGAGAATCGCCGACGGGTCGGCCGACTCGAACGACGTGGCGCGCAGCGCCTGTCGGATCTCGCCCATGATGACGGCGGCTTCGAGACCGTGCCCCGTGACGTCACCGATCGTGAGCGCGACGCGCCCGTCCGGCAACTCGAACGCGTCGTAGAAGTCGCCGCCGACGCGCTGCGACTCCGACGCCGCCGAGTACGATGCCGAGAAGCGGATGTCCGGGAGCAGCGGGAGCTGGGCAGGAAGCATCGCGCGCTGCAGCGCATCGGCGGTCGTCCGCTCGCGTTCGTACAAGCGGGCGTGCTCGAGCGACAGCGCAGCGCGGCGTGCGAACTCGCGCACCAAGCCGACGTCGTCGACGTCGTACGCGCGGCCGCTGGTGCGAGCGAGCACCAGCACGCCGACGGCGAGGTCGCCGCTGACGAGCGGCACGACCATCGCGGCGTTCGCGGCAATGTCGCGCGCCCACGGGTCGGGGAAGAGGTCCGGTTGCGCGAGCACGACGGGGTCGCCGCCCGCGACGATCGCTGCGACCGGATCGTGCAGCGTGGTCTGAATCGGTGCGCCCAGCCAGCGGCGCGCGTCGAGCTCGTCGCCCAGATCGGTGCTGCCCAGCCCGGTGAGCACGTAACGGCCGTCGTCGTCCAGTAGCGCGACCCACGTGCGTTCGGCAAGCCGCGGGATCAGCAAGCTCTTCATCGCGCCGACCGTCGCGGTGACGTCGAGCGACGCGCCGAGCCGTTCGCCTGCGCGCGCCAGGAACGCCTCGCGCTCCTCGAGGCGCTTCTGCGCGTCGACGTCGGTGCACGTGCCGATCCATGCGACGACCTCGTCGCGCCGCCCGCGCACCGGCACCGCGTTGGCGAGGAACCAGCGATAGCGCCCGGTGGCGCGCTCGCGCAACCGGTACTCGGCCGCGAACGGTTCGCCCGTGCGCAAGCTCTGCCGCCAGCGCTCGCGAATCGCGGCCTCCTGATCGGGATCGAGCGCGGTGCGCAAGCCGGCTTCGCGCGACGCGTTGAGGTCGAAGCCCGTGTACGCGACCCAGCGATCGTTGACGTACTCGAAGTCGCCGCTCGCGTTCGTCGTCCAAATCAGCTGCGGTACCACGTTCGCCAGCGACGCGTAGCGCGCTTCGCCCACCTCGAGCGCTTCGGCGGTCGAGCGGCTGCGCGCGGCGAGCCGCAGCATGAGGTCGTTGATCTTCGCCAGGAAGATCGCGAGCACGACGACGGCCGCGACGAGCTCCTCGACGCGCGCCGCATACCAGCCGAACGAGTAGCGGCCCGACGACAGCTCAGCACCCGTCATGATCGCGACGAAGCGCGCGAGCAGTACGATGCCGAGCCACACCTGCGTCACCGTCTGCAGCCCGTTCGCGACGATGAACACCGCGAGCAGCATCTCGGCGGCGACGATCGGCGCGATGACGCGCGTCCACAACGGGGTGAACGCGTTCCCGTCGTTGGCGCCCGGGACGAAATCGTGCCCCAACGTCACCACGAACGCGAACGCGACGATCGCGAGCAGCGCGCCGAGCGCAACCGCGCGCACGCCGTTGCGCGAAAGCCGCCAGCCGCGCCGCGCCGCGACGCCGACCGCGATGAGCAACAGCCCGAAGCCGATCTGCGACGCGATGTAGAACCACGACGCCGTCTGCAAGCCCGCCCTGAGCAGCCCGGTGTCGGAGAACACGCCGGGGAAGGTGAGTACGTACAGCGTCTGGGTGAGCGCCGCGAATGCGTACGCGATCGCGAGCAGCGCGAGCTTGAGATCGCGCTCGATCCGGTACTGCACGTACAGCAGCACCGTCGTCAGCATCAGCGCGACGACGCCCGCGCCGACGACGGTGGGCACGAACGCCGGCACCGTCGCGATCCGCATGCGCGAGAACGGGATCGACACGACGAACAATGCGATGATGGCCAGCGCGCTCGCCGCGGCCCAGCGCCGGTCGCCCGCCGTCGCGGGCGCGGTCGCGATGTTCTCGATCGCGCGCGTCTCGAACGTTCTCACCCGCGGACTCCGGCACGACGCGCGGCCCGCGCCACCGCCCGCGCCCGGCGGCGGTTGAACATACCGTGAACACCCAAACTGCGATCTTTGCCGCCGGCTGCTTCTGGGGCGTCGAGGCGGATTTCCGCGACATCCCGGGCGTGCTCGACGCCGAGGCCGGCTACGCCGGCGGAACGACGCAAGACCCGAGCTACCGCGATGTGTGCACGGGCCGGACCGGCCACGCCGAGGCCGTCCGCGTCACCTTCGACGCGGACGCCGTCGCGTACGACACGCTGCTCGACGCGTTCTGGTCGCTGCACGATCCCACGCAGCTCAACCGCCAGGGGCCCGACGTCGGGACGCAATACCGCTCGGCCGTATTCACCACGGACGAGGCGCAGCGCGCCGCCGCGGAAGCAAGCAAAGCCCGCGCTCAAACGCGGTTCTCCCGTCCCATCGCAACGCAGATTCTGCCCGAGGCGCCGTTCTTCCGCGCCGAAGACTATCACCAGCGGTACCTGGAGAAGCAAGGGCGCCGGACCTGCCGTATCTAGCGCGGGGCGGGCCGGTTCGCGAACTGGTCGACCGCGTCGGCTAGGGCCTCCTTGGTGATCTGCATCAGCCCGGCCGACACGTTCGTGCCTTTGTGGACCTTGTTGGCGGTGGTGTAGGTCTTCCAGCGGACCATCCCGTTGCAGTCGACGAGGTAGAGCCGCAGCATCGCGCGGATCGGCGAGCGGTCGAAGGCACCCGACGACGACACGACGCCGCCGACGACCGGGATGAAGCCGGTCAGGTTCCGTTCCTTGGACTGCTCGAAGCGGAGCTGCGGCACCAGCAAACCGTCGGCGTTGTACGCGCCGCACAGCTGGCGCGCCGTGCCGACCGCTTCGATCGGGTCGATCGGGGTGGCAACGGCGGAGCGGATCCGCCGGTCGGACAGGTCGACCGAGAACTGCTGGGTCGCCTGCTTGAACACAGGCTCGCTGTCGCCCGGCTCGCCGAACGGGACGATGACGTACAGCGGCCCGGTCGTCTCCTCGACCGCGGCCGCGGGGGCGGCGCGCAGCGCGCCGAGCATCAGAACGAGGGCGAGCGCGAGCGCGAGGCGTCGGACGAGCATCGCCCTGGCAACGTTCGCGGCGCCCGCGAGGTTCAGGATTCGGCTTGCTTCGCTCGCCGAATCTCGGCAAGATCCGCGTTCGACGCGGATCAGCCTTCCCGGACCGAACGCCTCCGGTTATGCCGGGGCTGTGTCCATCTTGGTCATCGCAACGACGTGCGACGTGTTGAACGCGAGCGGGTCGCGTGCGCGGTCACGACCCCGGCTCGATCGCGCGCGCGTTTCATGGATCGATCGCCGGCGCGGTCGTTCGCGTCCATGCCGCGTTCAGCGCGAAGAAACCGCTTGCAGCGTCCGGCGGCGTGTTCCAGAATCGGCTGCTCGTCGAATCGCTGCACGAGCGACTCGGCATGCTGCTGTTGGTCAACCACATCGTCCCGGCAAACGACGGCGGGCTTTGTCTGGGTCAGGCGGCGCTCGCCGCAGCGGGCCAATTGTTTCGGAGCGAGGTATGATATCGGCATGAAATACGTGCTCGCGACGCTGATCGCGATCGGCCTACCGCTTGCCGCCGGCGCGCAGACGCCGTCCGCGACGCCTGCACCCACGGGAATTACCGCGACCGGAAAGGGCGTCGCGAGGGCGGCCGTCACGACGGCGCTGGTCCGCGTCGCCGCGCGCGGTGTCGTCGATGAAAGCGGTTTGATCGAAGCGCTGCGCGCCGGGTGTACCGGATTGACCGCGGTGAGAACGAAGGCTAGTACTTCATGATCTCAGGCACGTCGGCGTTCTGCGGCCACTCCTTGCCCGCAGCCGCGAAGGCGTGCCAACGTGCGGCGGCCTGCTGAGCGACGGCGAGCGCGTTGCGATATCGTTTGCGGCGAGCGGGGTCTCGATGCGGGTCCCGGCTGCAGATCGTCAGGCCTTTGACGCCGAGATCATACGCCGCCGCCATCTCGGCGACGTCCTGATGCCGCTCCGCGTCGCCGAGCTGCATGCTCGCGTGCCACGTGACGTCGAGACACGCGTCGTCGCTGTAGCGGTGGTGCGCGGGGTTCATGACGTAGAAAAATCCGCCGAACAGCGCGCCGAGGACCAGCAGGGCGATGAGCAGCCCCAGAAACGACTCGCGGCGCGGGCGGAATGCGAACACCTCCCGGTCGTTCGATATGGGCGAAGGTTGTCCCAGCCGGTGAAGCGGTTCGCCCCTAGCCGGTCAACGTGCGCGCGAGCGCCGCGGCCTTGGCCTTGATCGTGTCGCGAATCTCGCGCACGCGTTCGGGCGGCTGACCTTTCGGATCCGGCAGTCCCCAGTCGGCGTCGATGTGCGCCATGCCTTCGACGTCGCAGCCCATCGTGATGACGCGGTCCGCGCGCTGCGCCACCGCCGGGTCGAGCAGCTTCGGCCGCGCGCCGTGAATGTTGATGCCGTCCTCCGCCATGACGGCGACGACACCAGGATGCGGTTCGTCGGCCGCGATCGTGCCGGCCGATGCGACCTCCACGCGGTCGCCCGCGAAATGCCGCAGGTACGCTTCCGCCATCTGCGACCGGCCCGTGTTGTGGCGGCAGACGAACAGCACGAACGGCACGAGGGTCTTCTCCATCGCCATCACGTCGACGAATTTTCCGTCGAGCTTTCCCATCTCGTGGAACGTCCCGACTTCGCGGTACCCGAGCTTGCGGTACAAGCCTTGACCGCTCGCGTTGAACGTGAACGTGAACAGCACGATCTTGTGAAAGTCGTGCGCCTTCGCCGTCTTCTCGAGCGCGCGCAGCAGCAGCGAACCGACACCCGTGCCGCGCGCGTCGCGCGCGACGTACACCGACAAGTCCACGACGCCATTGTACGCGCAACGGTTCGAGTACGGGTTCAGCGATGCCCAGCCGATGACGTCACCGCCTGGGTTCTCCGCGACGAGCACGGCGTAGCGCTCTTGATGCACTGACCACCAGGCAGTCATGTCGTCGGCGGTTTTCGGGTCTACGTCGAGCGTCGCGATGCGGTCTTCGATGCCCTCGTTGTAGATGCGCCCGATCGCGTCGAGATCGCCGGCGGTCGCGCTACGGACGCGCAACGCCGATGGAACCGTTTGCATTCGCGACCTCCGGGTGCGGGACGACGACCGACGCGGCCGCCGTTTTCGAGATTGGGGAAAGCCATGCGAACAGCGCCGTCGCCGCGAAGGCGCCCAGCAGCTGTACGACGACGAACGCGGGCGCGTCCTGCGGGCGGATGCCGGCGAAGGTGTCGGTGAGCGAGCGCGCGATCGTCACCGCGGGGTTCGCGAACGACGTCGACGGCGTGAACCAGTACGCGCCGACGATGTAGGCGGCGACCGCATACGGCGTCGCGGCCGGGCGCGCGCGCACGCAGCCCCAGATCACGGCCAGCAATCCGAACGTCGCGACGAACTCGCTTACGAGCATGCCCGGACCGGCGCGTGCGTGGCCCGACGCGAAGAACAACGGCAGCCCGAACATCCCGTCGGCGAGCGCCGTGCCGAACAGCGCGCCGGCGATCTGGGCGACGACGTACGGCAGGACGGCCGCCCGTGCGACACCGCCTTGCCACGCGTCGGCGAGCGTCACGGCGGGATTGAAATGCGCGCCCGACACCGGACCGAACGCGAGGATCAGCGCCACGAGCGCGCCGCCGGTCGCGAGTGCGTTCGCCAGCAGCGCCAATCCGGCGTTGCCGCCGCACAGGCGCTGCGCCATGATCCCCGAGCCCACGACCGCTGCGAGCAGGAACGCCGTGCCGGTGAACTCGGCGACAACGGGGCGCAGCTTCATCGAATGGCGTGGAGGCGCCCGCAGCGTCCGCCGGCACGTTGCACGAGCAGGCAACGCTCCAATTCCGCGATCGCCGCGTGAGCTCGGGCACGGTCGAGCGCCACGGCGCGGCTCAGTCCGGCGCGGAACCACTCCATATTCGGGACGTAGCCGAAGAGCATGCGTAGCTGCAGCAGCGAACGCCTAAGCATCGTGCTATGCGCAACAGGTGGCGCCGGACGCCACCGCGGCCTCGGTGCGACAGCAGGTCGTATCCTCATTGTCGCGCGCCTCGGATTCTTCGTGAACGAAGTACGTCTCCCAGCGTCGGCCTTCCGGGTCACGCGCCCAGACCTTCGTTTGGATGGCGTAGCAACACGTTTCTTCGCGCTCGATTTCCACTTCGTGGCCCGCCACTTGAAGTCGTGCGATCTGTGCGTCTACGGCATCGGCGGAATCGACCACGATGCCGAAGTGTTGTCCGCGTCCGGCTTGCGCGCCGGCGTCGAGATCCAGCGCCAACTCCAAGCCCGGCTGCTCGGTGATGAACAACACGTAGTCGGGTAGTCGCTTCGCGGGCTGCGCGTCGAGCAGCGTGGAGTAGAACGCGACGCTGCGGTCGAGGTCGCGCGTCGCGAGGTTGAGGTGCATCTTCATGCGAGAACTCTCTGTGGAATCACGGAGTGCGTCGCGGCATCGATGCGATCGCGTGCGCCGGCGGTGAGCCGATAATAGACCCAAGTGCCGCGCCGTTCGCACGTCACCAGTCCTGCTTCACGCAGGATGCGCAGGTGATGCGAGACCGTCGGCTGTTCTAGCGGCAGCGCGCCGGTGAAATCGCAGACGCACACCTCGTCGTCGGCGCGCGCCAGCGTGGCGAGCATCGTCAGCCGGTTGGCATCTGCGAGCGCTTTGAAGATCGCCGCGTCCTCGGATCGGTCGGCCCGGTCCACCGCAGCCGGCGGACAGCATCGCTGCATCGACATTTTTCAATACTAATCACTGGATCGGCGATTGTCAATACAGCCGGAGGCGGCTCGGCCGAAACTCAGGGCCTCAGTTGCTTTACGTGCTCCCGCAGCTGGCGTGTGAGCATCGTAAACGCGGCCCGAACGGCAAGCTGCGGGTCCCTGTGACCTTCGGGCTCGGCGCCTTTATGAACGCGCTCGGGCTCGTCGTCGCTGGCAGGCGGTACCGGGCGTACGTCGTCGGAGTGGTTCACGACGAGTTCCGCGCCCGGGAGACTGAGGTCGATGCGTACGTTAAAGGGCGAGCCGTGCTTGTGGCGGCGGTGGCTGTGCTCGACGAGCACGCGGCAGCTCACGATGCCGTGAAAGAAGCGCTCGAGCTTCGCCGCCTCGGCCTGGATCAGGCGCTCCAGCGCGGGCGACGGCTCGACGTCACGGTAGGCGATCTGCGGTTGAACGGCCATCGATGTTCCTTTCGCGCCTTCGAAGCGGAGCCCGGCAGGAGAGGTCGATATCTATGTCGCTCGTTCGAGTTGAGGATTCGCCATGGAAATTCACTCCACGAAGCCGCTTCTTGGCCTCGCTACCGCGGCCGTGCTCTGCCTTGCCGCCGCGTTGCCTTTGCGCGCCGGGGCGCAAGTCCCGTCGAGCCCGCCGGCGGCGCCCTCGACCCAGCCTGGTCCGCAGCAGTCCGATCGAATCAACGTGCTGGTGCTCGGGAACGTGAAGAGTAGCGGCAAGTTTCAAATGCGCCGTGGCTCACGGCTGAGCGACGCTCTTGCCGCGGCCGGCGGTATCGCGAGGATCGCCGACGTATTTCCGGAGGCCCGAATCTCGAGGGGCACTACCGTTGTGGTCGCGAGCCTCGAGAAATTGCTGCGTGAAGGCGATGCCACACAGAACGTTTCGCTCGACGACAACTCCATCGTGTACGTTATGGGCGCGACCATGATTCGGGTGCAGGTGCTTGGAGCCGTCTTACGCCCAGGCAACATCGACGTGAATGAAGGTGATCGGCTTTTGACGGCGCTTGCGCGCGCCGGCGCCGAAGCGTCCGCAAAGTCGGACATGAGTCGTGTCTTCCTGATCCGCGTCGATCGAGCGGGGGGTAAGACGGCGTCCTACATGATCGACGTCCACCAGGCGCTCGAGAAAGGCGACCAGCGGTACGACCCGATCCTGCGCGACGGTGACAAGATCTACGTGCCTGAGATTGGCCCGTTTCCGCCGTTGAAAATGCCGCGGCCCGCCGAGGCTAGTGCACCGATAAGCCGGTAGCGGCCGGCCGCCGCTTGCAGGAGGCGCTGATCCGGTTCTCCTACCGAATACGGATATGAATCGCTTCGCCCGCGCGCTGGCCGCCGTTTGCACGGTGGCCTTCGTCGCGCTCCCCGCACCCGGCTTTCCTCAACAGGTCGCGCCGTCTGCCGCCGCGTCGCCCGCGCCGCCGGGGCCCACGCCCGGACCGGGCGCGCTGTCGGTGCCGTTTGCGGATCCCTATCCGTCGACGTACGCGCCGTTTCCGTCGCGCGCGACGCTCATCGTTCACGCGACCATCCTCACCGCGGCCGGCCCGACGATTCGCGACGGGTCGATCCTGCTGCGCAACGGCAAGATCGCCGCGGTGGGCGCAAACATCGGGACGCCCGCGGATTTGGTCGTCACGATCGACGCGCACGGGAAGTACGTCACGCCGGGCATCGTCGACATCCACTCGCACTTGGGCGATTACCCCGCGCCCAGCGTGAGCGCGCATTCCGACGGCAACGAAGCGACGAACCCGAACACCGCCAACGTGTGGGCCGAGCATTCGGTATGGCCGCAAGATCCGCAGTTTCCGCGCGCGCTCGCGGGCGGCGTCACGACGCTGCAGGTGCTGCCCGGTTCCGCGAACCTGATCGGCGGGCGCAGCGCGATCCTCAAGGTTGTGCCGTCGCGCACCGTGCAAGGTATGAAATTTCCCGGCGCGCGCTATGGGCTCAAGATGGCGTGCGGCGAGAATCCCAAGCGCGTGTACGCGCAGCGCGGGCCGTCGACGCGGATGGGGAACATGGCGGGCTATCGCGCGGCATGGATCGCCGCGGAAGCATACAAACGCCGCTGGGACGCGTGGAACGCGACGCACAAAGGCGATCCGCCGGCGCGCGACCTGACGATGGAATCGATGGCCGAAGCGCTGCGCGGCGACATCTACGTGCACATGCACTGCTACCGTGCCGACGAGATGGCGCAGGTGATCGACATGTCGCACGAGTTCGGCTACAAGGTGCGCGCGTTCCACCACGCGATTGAGGCCTACAAGATCGCCGATTTGCTCGCGAAGGAAGGCATCGTCGCGACGATGTGGGCCGATTGGGGCGGCTTCAAGATGGAAGCGCTCGACACCGTGCGCGCGAACATCGGTCTGGTCGATGCGGCCGGCGCGCGCGCGACGATCCACAGCGACGACCCGTCCGGCATTCAGCGCCTCAACCAGGAGACCGGCAAGGCCATGTACGCGGCGAAACGCGCCGGCCTGCCCGTCAGCGAGGACGTCGCGATCAAGTGGATGACGATCAACCCGGCCTACGCGCTGGGTCTCGACGACCGGATCGGTTCGCTTGAACCCGGCAAGAACGCCGACGTCGTGCTGTGGGACGGCGATCCGTTCAGCGTGTACACGCACGCGGAGAAAGTGTTCGTGGACGGGGCGCTGCTGTACGACCGCGACGATCCCAAAGCGAACTGGCGAACCGACTTCGAGCTGGGCTACGTGCGAGCGGCGGTGCGCAAGTGAACGCTCGCGCGATGACATCGGTCGCCGCGTTGCTGACCGCAGCAACGCTCGGTGCAACTGCCGCGGCCGCTAGCGCGGAGACAGTGGCGATTACCGGCGGCACCGTGTATCCCGTGAGCGGGCCGCGCATTTCCAACGGCACGGTGGTCATTCGCGACGGGCGCATCGTGGCGGTCGGTGCGAACGTCGCGATCCCGGCGGGCGCGCGGCGCATCGACGCGCGCGGCAAGATCGTGACGCCCGGCTTGATCAACGCGCAGACGCAGCTCGGTCTCGTGGAAGTCGGCGGCGAGCGCGCGACGCGCAACACCAGCGCGCGCGGCGTCATCAACGCCGACTTCCGGCCGTGGGAAGGCTTCTTCTCGCAGTCCGCCTACATCGCCGCGACGCGCGAGGACGGCGTCACGACCGTGGGCATCATGCCCGCCGGCGCGTTCGTCGCCGGCCAGGCCGCCGCGATGGATCTCGCCGACGGTACGGCTTCCGACATGGTGCGGCGCGCCCCCGTCGGCGTCGTCGCGACGATCGTCGTCGGACCGCGTTTTACCAACGACATCGACGAGCAGACCGCCGGCGAGACTGCGGCGGGCGGCGAGACGACCACGCCGCCGCAGTCGCGCGCGGACGCGCTCGCCGCGCTGCGCGACCTGCTCGAGGACGCGCGCTTCTATGCCACGCACCGCAAAGGGTTCGACACCGGCGCGCTGCGCGGGCTGACCGCATCGCACCGCGCGCTCGAAGCGATGCTCGACGTGGTGAAAGGCCGCCAGCCGCTGATGGTCGGCGTCGACCGCCTCGACGACATCGACGCGATGGTACGGTTCGCGCGCCGCGAGCACATTCGCCTCGTGATCCTCGGCGGCGCGGAAGCGTGGCAGATCGCGCCGCGCCTCGCGGCGGCGCACGTGCCGGTGATCACCGGCGCGATGAATAACATCCCCGACTCCTTCGACACGCTGGGACAGCGCCAAGAGAATGCCGCCGTGCTGCGGCGCGCGGGCGTCGAAGTCGCGCTCGTCGGCAACGCGGGCGGCGGCGACGAGGAAGCGTTCAACGCGCGCAACGTCAAGTACGAAGCCGGCAACGCGGTGGCGTACGGCATGTCGCACGACGACGCGCTTCGCGCCGTGACGCTCGGGCCGGCGACGATCCTGGGCATCGCGGACCACGTCGGCTCGCTGTCGGTGGGCAAAGACGCGAACGTGGTGGTGTGGAGCGGCGACCCGTTCGAGCTGTCGACCAACGTGGAGCACGTGTTCGTGCGCGGCCGCGAATATCACGACCGCTCGCGCCAGGATCAGCTGACGGAGCGCTACCGCCACCTGCCCCGCACGAACAACTAACGAAGGGTGTTACCGAGCCGTGGAGGCGAGTTGCGCGCGCGCGTCGCGAACGACGCGCTGCCGCTCCTCGTACGATAGCGCGGTGCAGGTGCCGGCCTCCGCTCCGACATCGCGCGGTGCGCCGTGGCCGTCGTACACGACCACGCGGCACGACGTCGGCGCCGGCGGAACCGGCGCGCCCGGGCGGTAGATCGACATCATGACGTTGTCGGCACCGCCGGCAAAAAGCGTCGACGCCTGCGGGAACACGGCAATTCGGTTCGCGGTGACGATCACCGGACCGCCGCCGTCGTCGAACGCGGTTTCGCCTTCATGAAGGCCAAACGCGGTTGAGCGCGCCCGGCGCGCCGCTTCGTCGGTTTGGTGGACCCTGACCGTCGCTCCGTACACGAGCATCGTACCGCGTGGAAGAACCGACTTCGCGGGGACTGCCGGATCCGCGACTCCCGGTGCACCGTCCTGGCCGACGCACTCGACGAGGGGACTGAGCCTGGCCGCGGTCCCCTGGAGCGAGCTTCGCTCGACCATGTACGTGGGGTGCACGACCTCCGCCGGACGCGTCGCGATCCAACGGCCTGCTTGACCGTTCGCCGAACGGCACTGCGACCACACGATTCCCGACTCATCGACCCGTCCGTTCGCGATCGTCCACGTTCCGAACGGCAATGCGCCGTCGGGGTGCGCCGGCGCAGTTTGCGCGAGCGCCGCGAGCGGCGTGACAACGAGGGCGACGGCGAGCGCATATCGACTGACACGTCGGTTCATTGCGCGGTCCTCCCAAATCGATCGTTTTTCGTGGTCTGGAACACCGGCATTCAGGGACTCTTCACAACATTCCGCTCGATTGCCGGAGCTCGTATGGTGGCGCACCCTTCGACAGGCTCAGGGTGACAAGAGCAGGCTCAGGGTGACACGCGGCGAGCTTCCCACCGAGCAAATGGAGCTGCGAGCAAACACTTTGGCGCCGGCCGGCGTCTTTTACAGCATGAAGGATGGCGCCGGGCTCTTGGATTTGGCGAGAGCCGCTTCCAACGGGCACGAAGAAGCCTATGAGGCACTCGTTCGCGCCCTGTGGCCTAACGCATACCGGATCGCGTCGTCGATCCTCGGCGAGCGCTGCGCCGCAGAAGACGCCGCACAGGCTGCCTGCGCTGCGATCTGCGCGAAGCTGCAGAACCTTTCCGACGTGCGCGCTTTCCCCGAATGGGCATACCGGATCATTGTGTCGCACGCACGCGATCACGCTCGCGCCAGATCTCGTTTACGGCGACGAGAGTCGGTCGGCTACGAAACCGCGAGCGGCGTCTCGACACGCGACGACCCGAGCGCTCGCCTTGACCTCGAAGCCGGGATCGGCATGCTGCCCGAGCCGCTGCGGCTCGCACTCGAGCTCCACTATTTCGTCGGTTTGACAAGCAGCGAGGTCGGCCGCGCACTCGGCGTACCCGCAGCGACCGTGCGCTTCCGACTGATGATTGCCCGCCACCGCCTACGGCCACTTCTCTGCGATTCGACCGCACCATCAACGGCACCGGAGACTGTATCATGAACGAAGGCCAGATCCTCCAAGCGGCGCTCCAACGGCGATTTGCGCGTGTAGCCGTTCCCGAATGCCCCCAGGGTGCGTGGAGCCCGACGACGGCCGCGCCCGTTCGGCCGCGCCCTCGGTCGCGTGGCTTCGTGTACGCAATCGCGGCGCTCGGTGTTCTGGTAAGCGCCGGCGTCGCCGCTCAGGCCTCCGGCGCGCTACGCGCCGGCTACGCGCATCTCTTCACGTTTCACGGCTCGTCGAAACCGTTACCACCAATGATTCATCGCGCCGACCGGCTCACGATCGCACAAGCCCAGCAGCACATGCCGTTTGCGGTCGTCGCGCCAGCCGGATTGCCCCCGCACACGATTCTTCAATATGCCGGCGTGGGCACCGAACACCCGGCTCCGCGCGTGGAGCTGTTCTACCAAACCCAGATCGGCGGCCGATATTACCGGATCCTCATCGGCGAGACGACGGCAGTTAGCGGCCCTCCCACCGCTCACTTCGACGTGATTGGAAGTGGAAAGAATGGGCGACTACGTCATGAGACGGGGACGCTTCCGCTGCGCCGCTGGAAGCATGGAGACGTCATCATGGAGATGCTCGCGCCGGGATTACCGGCCACCATGATCGATCGGATCGTTCGCGAAAACACGCTCTGAGCCGACCGGCGATGATTTTGCTTGCCGCACCGCTACACCTATAATGACCGTTGCTTCGGCTACCGCCCCGTCGGTCACAACTATGAATCTTTCAGAATACTAGAATCGCATCGTGAGCATGCTTACCGATCGGTAGAGGTATTTGCCCTTTATGGCGACGACCGTCTGGGTTGCGATTGGCTCGTTTATCTACGTTCGAGTAGTCGGAGCCAACGCACGTGATACGGGCTGATCTCGCCCGTTCGCTCGGCAAGTGGACGGTAATCAGAGGTTAGCCCGTCCCATTCGTCACTGACGATTGATCCGGGAGTCCATCCAAGTAGGTCGCTCTTGCGCGTATTGCAAGGTGTGCACGCCATGACGTGATTGCTTTCGTCGCGCCACGCTCCGCCTAGCGACACGGCATGGACGTGGTCGACATTGGGATAAACACGTTCTACGGCCGGCTCGGTCCTTGCTACGGGCATGTGGTGGCCCGGGGCGAGACCCCTGAAGCCCGGGCACAGTGTCGTAAGAAGCTCCAGCACGCCCGGGACGATCAACTTACGGCCACAATAACGGCACCGCCACCCGTCGCGCTTGTAAATTCGGACACGAAGGGCGTTGTCGAGCGGCTCGGTTTTCAGTCTGGTTGGCCGCTCCGCCGCCGGCTCTGCTCCCACTGTAAGCTTCTGGATCGGATCTGTAGTGGGCAGCTTTGTCAGCTCGGAGCATGCTTCAATATCCTCGTTAACTAACAGCAACGCGACGGCCCGACCGATAATCTCAGCATCTTCAAGGTGAACATCGGATGGTTTACGCTCGTTCTCATTCATGTTTGAATCGTCGCCGCCCCGTCATTCGATAAGGCGTGAACGCGACGACCGAGATCCATCCAATGCTCCGTGGTTGTCCCGAATGCAGTCGGGTGCTTCTCGACGACGAAAACCGTCCGTCCGATGCGGGCCGGCTCGTCTACGCGGAACTCGTGCCGCGCGATCTTCCGGCAATGCTCAAGATACGGGAAATTGGTGCACTGGGTCATTTCCAGACCATAGAACACAACGAACTTCGGTGTCGTCTCGCCTAGATGCCGACGGAGCGAGACCCGGTGCTCGAACTGCTCCGGATCGTCGGAACCATTTCGCGTGGAACAGCCGGTTACGAAGCTAACTTGCCGCTGGGGCAAATTGACTGTATCGACTTGCGGATCGCCGGGTCGATGGGATCGCCCGCGGCGTGGGTGAAGATGAACCCGTAGTTCTGGGCGCCAACAATTGTCAAGTGGTAGACCTGAGAGATGACCTTACCGTTCGGTAGCGACAGGCGCGCATCAAACGTCCAACCTGCTTGTTGGCCGTGGCACGTCAGTTCGGCGTGGGAATTGACGATCTCTCGCTCCTGCGACAGCTCGCCGATAACGCGGCGCACCTCCGCATCAAGCGTGGTGCCGGCCGAAGCTGGATAAGTTTTCACGGAAAGATTCTCCCCATTTCCGTTAACACCAAATTTCGGTGACAGCCAAATGAAGCTGAGTTGTGCTTCCGCTGGCGGAACCTTCGCAACCCAGCCCTTCGGCGCGACAAAGGACATAGGCAACGCAAGGGAAGCAGCGAGGAGCAGCGGCGAAATCGTTGTGACCATCGCGGCCGCGAATTCAACGCAGGGCTAAGAAACCCCGCGATCCGGGCCTCGTGCGTTGAGCGCGTGGCGCGAACCCGATTCGCATGCCGGCATTCGGATATCGGTCGGGGGCCACCGATTTGACGTTGCCGGCATACGGATAGGAGATAAGAGCCTTACCACGCGAGTCACCGTCAGACCGCTGAATGAACTAGACCCAGCAGAAGACGAGATCAGTGACGAGGTCGCGACGGCGATTCAGAAGTTCGCCGAAATCCGAAACGGGCTGGCGCACAACCCGGATTTATGCTGCTCGGTACGACGTTCTTCATGGCGCGTCGGAATCGCGGTCGAAGCAGAGCATGCGGTACTGGTTGGACGCGATGGTCTCGAGGTAGAAGCCCGCTTCGCGCGGCAGTGCGACGTCGCGGCGGAACGATCGCAGCGAGACGCCAAAGCGGCGCCTGTAGTCCGCGATGGTCACCGATTCGCGGCGGGCGAAGATTGCGGTGAGCCAGATGACGCGGACGAGGCGGAAGGCGATACCGTCGCGGTACGTCTGCGGGGGACGGCCGCCGCCACGCGGCCGGGTTTTCGACGCGGGCGCGTCGAATTGGGTGCTTGTCATTCGGTGGTCCACTCCATCGGGTGACGGGCCTGGTCGGTGTTGACGCACCGGTTGGGCCGCTTTATTGTAAGACGGTGAAACAACGGTGTCGTTTCGTCGTGTGGCTATTTTACATCATGTTTGCGGTCGCTCTTGAGTGACACTGCAGCGACCACAACACAAAGAGCACGACTGACTGTAACCGCCGAACACCGTCGGCGCAGTGCACCCGCATGGAAGTGTCGTTCGTACTTGGCAATGACTCCCAGGTCGACTCCTTTCGGTTAATTACCGTCGCCGCGCGCCGCGCTGTTCTTGCGCCAATACTCAGATAGCCCGTTCGCGCTCGCGTCGATGTAGCGGTGAAGGCCCTCGAGCAATGACACTTCGTCGTCGGTAAGATCCGGATGCCAGATGTCGACGATCAACACGATGCGATCGCGGCCGCTCGTGTTGCGCGCTTCGTGAACGAACGAGTCGTCGAAGACGAGGCACCGGCCCTCATGCCAAGCACCGCCGACACCGTCAACGATCAGCTCGCAACCAGGGGGAACTACGATGCCGAGATGGCATCGGAGCCGCATGTTCGTCGGTCCTTGATGGGGCGCGATCGACGTCCCTGCAGCCATCCGCGAAAAGTATGCTAACCCCGCCAGGCCTTTGACGACCCGGTGCGATTTGAGTATCGATGTGGTTATCGGGCAGAGCGCCGTGACGTGCTCGTTTTCCTTGCCGCGCTCGAACAAGAACAGGACCTCCCATGCGCCAGACCGCTCGATGCGTTCGGTTTCCACATGGAAGTGCGACCGATCCACGGCTTCGAACTCCGCGGCGATCTCGGCGGCGTGCGCCTCGAGATCACGAACGAGCGGTAATGCGGCGGCGTTGTGCCATGGGCTCGCCTGGAGGCCCGGGTAATGGCGCAGCCCTTGCCCTGTCGCGCCATCGCGGCAACGCGCTATGTACCTGGCGAACCGCGGCGGCAGCCATTGGCCGTCCAACTCGCTACCGCTCGTGTTCTCGCGAGCGAGTCAAGCATACTCATTGCGTCGAGTTGTGCGAATACCGTTTCCGGGCGACCGCCAGCATGTTCCAGTATTTTCAGCAATCGTCGCGCTATGACGCAGAAGCCACCTGTCGCGAAACCCGTCCATCCGGGATCGGCCAGCGAGCGTCGCCGCTATCCGTCGCGCTGGGCGGCACAGGCGTCAAGGAGCGGCGCGTAGGGGCGATCCGCTCAATGGCCCAGCCCTATCTCGGCGTCCAGAAAGCCTCCCGATACCACGCTTGACAGAAGATCGGATATTATCTACAATGTCGACAATATGGCCACGCGCGAGTTTCTCGGAGAATTCCAGCACATCGTTCTACTGACGGTCCTCCGTTTGGGCGACGGTGCGTATGGGGCGATGATTCGCGCCGAAATCGAGCGCGTAACGGGGCGTTCACCCGCCATCGGCGCAGTACACGCAACACTCGATCGTCTGGAGCGGAAAGGCTTGGTTTCGTCTTGGATCGGCGAGCCGACCGCTGAGCGCGGCGGTAAAGCCAAACGTCATTTCAAGGTCGAGGCGGACGGCGTTTCAGCACTCAAACATGCCCGGCACGCTCTGAAACAGCTTCACGCAGGTGTATCGCTACGGAGCGCCGCCGTATGAAGCCACCTGTCGTCGCTCAAGGGATTCTTGCAGCAGCCGCACCCACAAGCGAATACCAGATCATTGCCGGCGACCTGCACGAGGAATATCTTCGCGTCGTATCCTCAAGCGGGACAAAAGCTGCGAATCGCTGGTACTGGTCGCAAATACTACTCTCAATACCGTGGCTGATTTCGTACTCAAGATCGAAGAGTTCAACGCTTCGCCGCACTAGCGTCGCGCTCATTTCGCTCGCCGTACTGTTCGCGATGCTCCTGGTCACTACGGTGATCGGAATGGTCTTCCAGAGCCTTTTTGGCATTGACCGAATCCCAGAATACGTTTGGATTTGCGTAGATTACGCCGACGCTGTCGCTTTCGGCGCGGTCCTTGCACGGCTGGTCCGCACCGACGGCGTGCGCGCTGCTTTTTTCGCATCGCTATTTCTGGTTTTGTGCTTCGTCATTCCAGCGCTGGCAGGCAACCCGCATTCGCAGGCGCGACTTTCCGCCTGGATTGTGCTTTGGGGCTCCATTCCCACAATGTGTCTTGGCGCGGGCCTCTACCAGGCCGCGATCCACCGCACCAAAAGTTTCTGATTAACCCCATTTCATTAAGGGAGCCGCGTGAACGCATTTAGCCTATTTCTTCGTACCGCGCTGATTAGCGCAGCCGGCATGGCACAAATCGCGGCCTCCCCGTCGCCTACGTCGCCCCCACACAAGCCGCCGTACAATGTCAACTTGTATCTTCATGCTCAGCGCCTAGTGGACATCGGTGGACGCCGGCTGAACATCATCTGCACGGGAAGAGGTTCACCGACGGTGATCCTGGAGGCGGGACTGCTCGCAGATTCGACCGCCTGGCGGTTAGTGCAACCGACTATTTCACGTCGAACCAGGGTCTGCTCGTACGATCGAGCCGGGTTGGGTTTCAGCGATCCCGCTGGTTCTCCGCGAGACGGCGCAGCGATCGTCGGCGATTTGCACGCGCTCCTCCAGCGAGCCAGAATCGCGTCGCCCTACGTCCTCGTCGGATGGTCGAGCGGCGGCCTGTATACGCGACTTTATCAGTACCGTTTCCCGAACGAGGTTGTCGGCCTTGTCGAGGTCGATCCAGATTCAGAGTTTGGCGTTGACAATTCGAAAATCGTCACAGCGATCATGAAGAAACCCCCTCAATGGTTCAAGCAACAAATGCATGGTTTTCACAAGCAATTCGGCGACTGCGCGGTAAATGTATCGAAGGGGACCTGCGCGCTCTTTCCCGGTGGTCTTACAACGTATAGGCAGCGTCAACGAGCAGCAGGCTGTCCGACGATTTCACCCGCAGAGTGCGCCCTTGCAGAAGTGCGCGGAAAAGCCTTGGCCCGCGCGTCGCTTTGGAAAGACGAGGCGCTCGAGCTGGAGGCTACCGACAAAAGCGCGGCGGAGGTCCGCGCGGCGAAGCGTCCCTACGGCAATCTTCCGCTCATCGTTCTCACGGACTCAGAAGAAGGCGACATCGACTACAGTGGTCGTCCGATATCGGTGGCCGCGCAGCGCGCGATGTGGGTCGCCAAGGATAAAGCCGAAGAACAGATCGCCAGACTATCCGGGATAGGCGCGCATTTCATCATTGCAGGTTCGCCCCATGCGATTCAATTGTCCCACCCATTCGTCGTGATTTCGGCTATTGCCGAGGTTGTCGATCAAGCGCGTTACAACGGCACTAGAGATCCTAACTAAGACAATCGCTTGGAACGGTTTTTGTCCGTCGATTCATCGGTCGGACCTCGATAGAGTTCACGTCTATCCGTCGAGGCCTACGGTTCCGTACCGTGATACATTTGCCGGTCGTATGGTCAAATAGGTGAGGCGCGTAGCGCAAGAAGCACGAACATTACCCGATTCACCAAACTGCGGAGCAAGTGCTTGTTGCAGATAGTAGGGCTCCGCGAGGAGTCCGCGGTGGTTGAAATCGGATGTACGTCCGATGATCTAGCGCGGCAAACTCTGTTGCTGACGACGGTATCACCACGGTCGGACGTCCCCAGTTTATCGCGCAATGCACTCCGATAGTAGATTTCGGCCCCGTTGAGCACATCAATGATGCAGATTGTCGCGCACGACGTTGGCTACCCATACGCGTCGCTTGGACCCCGCGTGCTTTCGACGGATCATGTGGGCCAAATGTGGGCCGCTCCGATAACGGGCGATGAAAAAATCGCCCGGATCGGCGGCTTTCCCTCGTAAATCTGGCTCCCGGAGTTGGACTCGAACCAACGACCCGCTGATTAACAGTCAGCTTCAGCCGTGCTCAGCATGGGCCTTCCCTCGCGGATCGGGCGGCATGATCGCCATAGATGGACAGAATCGGCACTTGGTGGAGGTAGCTGGTGGAGGTAGAGACTTGAGCCCTGTTCATCGGTTCCGACGAGTCGGGTCGCCACAAGCGCGGGGTTAGACGGGGCTTCTCGCGCGATTCCCACCCGCGGGATGTCAAATAGCGATGGGTCGCTTGCTTGCTCAAGTGATGGCGCACCGGAGCGAATATCCGGTACTCCGCCATTTGGGACCGAAACGTCGGACTTAACCGGAACTCCGCCTTTTGAACTCAATTCATCGGTTTGCCGTCAGTTGACTCCGCCCCCGATCATCCGATTGCAATCATCCTTCAAGAACTTCGCCTGAAGGCACGAGTACACGACGTCCGGCACCTCATACTTGCGCGCTTTCGGGTGCTTGGCATAGAAGGAGCCAACTGCAGCCACGTAATACGACAGCGGCCGGGGGTACACGGGCCCGTCCGGTATCGGTGCGCGCGTTATCGCAACGATCGCGCTTTTCGCATCGCTGGCGACGAGGGCTTCCGCGGCCTCGCTTCGGGCAGCGGAAACACCTAACTCCCACCCTGTCATCGATGCGAGAATAGTCGCGCGCACAGTGGCGGCTCGTGCCTGCGGGTTCGCCTTCTGCCACCATGCGTAATCGAGGCGGAGCGCCACCCCGGGAGGCGACGACTTCGCCAACCCGGGTGCTACCACGGAAGCGGCCAGCAGTACGGCGGCGACGAGAGCCCGCGTTATCATCATTTCGTACCTCAATCCTGTCCGCCGCCAGCCTGCGGCGCCGAGTAACCATTGAACGGCCCCCAATAATTGGGGAAGCGCGTCATTTTCGAATCGTGCCACCACAGCCTTCCCTCAAGTTTGCCTACACGCCATTGGAAAAGGTCACGGTACACGAGGTTTTCATTGCGCGCGTCGTAGATGCGAGCGTCTATGTTGAGCCCGTCGATACCGACGCGAACTATGCCAAATCCTCCGGTCTGCCTCCTATGCGTCATATAGTGCCAGCCTGGCTCGCATGGATCGTGCGTTCGGCGGTTTTTCTGTTCACCTGGTATTTGGGGCAACTGAGTTGTAGAGCCCCACCTGTGACATCACCGTCGGACCCGGCGTCGATTTTGCGAATCGGCTCGCCGAGCGGTTGACGACGACCAATCCGCAAGAGAGCATCCACTCGGCCTGGCAGAACACGGCCAAGGACGTTGGCGTCACGGACAAATGGAGCTTCTGGGAGGACGGAATCAACCTCGCCGACGTCCTGAGCGCTGACTCCGCGAACGTGAACAACCATCCGTCGGGTCTCGTGTGGTATTACGATTCGATCGACACGAACGGGTACTTCGCTGGCGAAGTCGTCCCGGTGGGGAACGAGACGTTCACCCTGAGCCCGTCCGGGCTCACGCGCGAGCCGCTCGACGACGGCACCATGCTCAACAACGCGCAGGCGTATTTCGGAAGCCCCGACACCTACACGAGCGACGGATCGGTCTCCGCCGCGACAAAGGGCGGCTCCACCGTCACCCACGATCTGCGAACCGGCGCGATTAGCTTTCACGGGAACGCTCAGACCAACAATTTCGTGTTCACGCAGGACGATGCATACGCGGCCGCCGTCCAAGCGGTGCAGAACGGGCCGGGGGGGATGCCGTCCGATGCGGTCCTCACGGAGACCGACGTGTCCTCGCAGGTTGACCCGCCGAGCGGCGGCGCGACCCTGCTCGGATACACGTTCACGTGGCGCCACTCAGGACAGCCGTTCGGCAACGACGCGATTCGCGTGACTGTCGACGACCAGCAGACCCGCCAGCGCACTTGCACGGGCGGATACGACGTGTGGTACGACCAGATTGGGCGGCCCCACTCATACTGCGTTGAATGGACGACGACGGTTACCGACAACCCAAACGTCTCGTACATGTTCCGGATGTGGCGTACGCGCAGCGCCGGCGGAGGGCGACACGTCCTCTCGGTCGGCCAGCAGTCGATCACCGCGGCGACCGCTGCGGCTTCGCTGCCGCCGAATATTAGCGTCTACGCGTATACGTCGGGCCTATGGACCGGTCAGTTCGACGACCCGAACGACAATGTCGGCACGCCGGCGTGGGTATTCACTATCTCCGACGGAAGCAACATCTACGTCGACGCGTACACGGGGCAAGTACTCGGCACCATGAAATAAGGAATCGCGGTTTCACTTCGGAAAGGAGCGCGTCTTGAGCTTTACCCACATTCTCGCGAGGCTCGTGGCAACGGCACTTCTCGCCACCTTTCCGAGCGCCCGCGCGGGGGTGGCGGCGGTATCGTACCCGCCGGTCCCCGGCGCGGACGCGAGACTCCTCGCAACGTCCGCGCCGTCCGACGTCATCTCACCCGTGGGCGTCGAAAGCGTGCTGTGCGCCCTTGCGCCAGTGATGACGTCGCCGGCCCGGGTACAGGTCGACGCCGCGCTCGGCATCACATGCCGCAGTTTCCAGTACTACTCGCCAGTCTCGGTCTGGTTGGAGCGGGGCCCGGCCTATCGGAAGGACGCGACCGACGCGCTGCAGCGGCATGCCGAGGTCTTCGTGCGGCCCGTCCCGCTCAATGCCGACATCGCTGCGTGGGTCGCGCGGCGCGGCGGCCTTCGGGTCCACCTATCCGAACCGCTGCGCTTTGCCGCGGTTAGCGCGCTTGTGTACTCCGCCGCTTGGCAATTCCCGGTCAACCGGCGGTTTTCGAAGCCCGGCACGTTTCACGGGCGCGATCGCGAGACGACCGTAACGTTCATGACTGGCACCGGCGCGAGAATCGTACGCGACGGAAGCTGCGAGCGAACGAGCATCCCGCTCTCGGACGGCGGCGAACTGCGCCTCGCGATCATCGGCGCAGGCTCGACCGACGCCGCCGTGCAGTGCATTGCGCGCAACGACATGCTCGGACGCGCAACCGTCGTCCGCTATACGATTCCTCGGCTGATGCGTCAAGGCCAGAACGACCTGACCGCTCGTTTGAAACGGCTCGGCATCACCGACCTGTTCTCCGCGGCGACACAGCCATTCTCGATGTTAGAGCACGGGCTGAAGCTCGACGAAGTGCTGCAGGCGACCGAACTGCGCGTCGACGAAGAAGGTGTCGGCGTGCGGGCGACCACCATCGCGGACACGATTCTCGGCGCTCCACATACGACGGGGACGGTCGTCTTCGACCGGCCGTTCGCGCTAGAGGTCGTCGAAAAGCACCATGCGCCGCTTGCGATCGGCGTGATGCATGATCTCTAACGCCGGGCTTCGCCGATTCGCATTTCTCGGCGCAATGCTGCTGGCGTGGACGTTCGTGCCCGCGAACGCGGCGGTTGGCTCGACCCTGAACGGCTTCACGATCGCACAGCCCAACCCGTCGCTCTTGCGGGTGCAGCTCGACTTCGTGCCCCAGACGCCGCAGTACCGAATCGAAGGATCGGGGACGACCAGAGTGTCGGTGCAGTTCTTCGGCGCAACGCGACGTCCGGGGGTTGGCAGCATTCCGGCGGCCGGCTCGTTCATCCGGGCCATCGACTTCGTGCAGAACGGTACGGCTCTGGCGCTGATCTTCACGTCGGAGCGACCCGTCCAGATCAACGTGACGCCGTCGATGCAGTCGCTCTTCGTGCTCCTCGCGGTTGCGGAACCCAATCAGCCGGCAAAATCCGAAAACGGCGTGCCGCCGTCTGCGACTGACGTCAGCATGATCCGACTCAAGTACGCGGACGTGAATGAGGTCGCTGGGCTACTGGGTGCGGCCAATCTCGCGGATCCGTTTGCAGGGCTGGCCAATCCGCAGCAGCTCGGTGGTATCTCCTCTTCGCTGGGGATCGGAGGGCTACAGCCCGGGCAGACATTGACCGGCGTGCCCCTCCAGCAGAGCGCCTCATCGCCGCAAATCGGTCTGCGCATCTCCGAGTCGGTCTCGATCGACCGCCGCTTGAACGCGGTCATTGTGAGCGGACCGGTGTCTGTGACCGAGCCGCTCAAGAAGCTGATCGCGCTAGTCGACTCGCCCGTCAATAGCGTGCTCCTCGAGGCGACTGTCGTCGAACTCACCGAGACGGCTGCCAAGGACGTCGGAATCGATTTCTCGAGCGGCGGTCCGCTGGCAACTGGTACGCTCTCCATCAAGAGCTTCGCGCAGCCGAATGCGACGGCCTCACTGCAGGGTGCGATCTACGCGCAAGTGCAGCGCGGCCAAGGACGGATTATCGCTCGGCCGTCGATCCTCGCCCAAAGCGGGACGCCGGCATCGATCAATACGGGCGACTCGATTCCGGTGTTCACGAACATCGCATTTCCCGGCTCGGGGTCGGGCTTTGTCCAGCAGCAGGTGCAGTACGTCAACGTTGGCGTGAATTTGCAGATCGTCGCGACGGTCGACGCGGACAACGGCGTCCATGCGCGCGTGATTGCGAACGTGTCGTCGGTGACCGGCTTCATCCAAGGCGTTCCTCAGATCAGCCAACGGCAAGCGACGACCATGGCCGATTTGAGCGATCGCCAATCGCTCGTCATCGGCGGACTGGTCCAGGAGAACGAGCTCAACAACACCGCTCGCGTTCCGGTCCTTGGATCGATTCCGGTCATCGGCGGGCTCTTCCGTGTGCGTCACGATCGCAGCCAGCGTACCTTCCTCTACATCGTGATCACCCCGACCGTGATGACGACACGGGGGGGTTGAAGACACTTCGCAGGTGCTTTAGACCAGCGAGAAGCGAGGTTCCCCGATCTCGAAATCGTTATGCGGCCCGGTCGTCAATTGAGCGAGGCCTGCCGCCGTTCTCCCGGCTCGGTGACAACCTCTGCGGAGCCAACACCTAGATGACCTAAAAGCGATGCCGGAGGAGGTCCAAGACGACCTCGGCTATGCGCTCGATCTGGCGCAACATGGCCTTCAGGCAGACTACGCCAAGCCGATGCAGGGCGATCTCCGAGACGTCCTGGAGATCGTCGCGGATAATGAGAGGGGCGACAGCACATTTCGAGCAGCGTACACGGCAAAGATCCGTGACGTCATTTACGTTCTCGACGCGTTCCAGAAGAAATCGAAGAAAGGTGCCGAGACCCCGAAGCGAGATCTCGACCGAATCCGCGATCGTCTCAAGCAAGCACGGGAGCATCATGCGCAGCAGCAAAAAGGTTGAATTCGAGCGTGGCAGCGGAAATGTGTTCGCTGACCTTGGCCTTGCGAATGCGGAGGAACGGCAAGCCAAGGCACGGTTAATGTACGTGATCAACGGTGAAATCAAACGCCAAGGCTTAACTCAAACACGCGCTGCCGAAGTCACTGGATTGAATCAGGCTGACATTTCCCGCCTCGCTCACGGACGAGGATTGAAATTTTCCACTGACCGGCTGATCGACGTGATCCGACGCCTTAGCATGGATGTCGAGCTAACCGTTCGCCACCGGGAGAGTGGCGTCGGAACGTTTGAAGTGCGCGAACTCGTGTGAAGGTGCGCCGGAAGCCGCTTTCCTTTCGTTTGCGCCGGGCGCGATCGTGGCTCACCCTTCGACAAGACCTCCCGAGAGCTTCACGCTTCGGCATCGATTGGACGCGTGACGCGAGAAACGAACCCGAGCGATCGTTGCGTGAAGCATATCTGACGTTCGAGAGTTCTTGCTGTGCTGACGGTCTGGTGTCGATTCTGCTTTTGGCCGTCGTGTCCCGACGTCAGGGCGCGGTCGCGGAAGATCTTCAGGCAGCGTCAGACTTCGCCGAGGTCATCTTGGGCGTGAAGCTGCGGAAGCACCGTGATGATGCATTGCAGACAGTTCACGACTGCCTTACAGAGGGCGGTCCGTTATGGACATGATGACCAAAGTACTGAGCTACGCTCCCCGCCGCGCCCGGATGGGCTGTTCTGTGGCAAATTTATCGCGCAAGGGCTTCAGTCTCGAAATTATCTTTGCGACAGGCGAGTGCATTGCGTCATAAAGATCGACCGCATACTGAGCGTTAAGCCAGAATCCGGCAGATGGTCCCAAGACGCGCTCTAGGCGCATCGCGGTGTCGGTGGTGATACCGCGTTTGCCATTGACGATCTCGTTAAGACGGTGATAGGTGATCCCCAAGTGCTGAGCGAGAACCGTCTGCGTGATCCCGAGCGGCTCGATGAACTCACGTAGAATGATTTCGCCCGGGGTGGTGGGGCGTCGGTGGGTTGGGATGCGTAGAACCATATGTGTCGTGACTCCGTGAGGTTCGGCGAAGTCAGTGATAGTCGACGATTTCGACATCGACCGGGGCGGCGTCGGTCCATCGAAAGCAGACCCGATACTGATCGTTGATGCGGATGGAATGCTGTCCGGCCCGGTCACCCTTCAGCGCTTCGAGTCGGTTACCGGGCGGGAATCGTAAATCGTCCAAGCAGGTCGCATATGCGATGGAGTCGAGCTTTTCGAGCGCGCGGCGTCGGACGTCAGGCGGAACGAGCCTTCGCGAAGCCGCCGAGCTGACGCCGTTATAGAAATCCTCCGTCGCGCGATCCGCGAACTCCACGGCTCTTTATACCATATATCGGTATACGAGGCAACTCTTACTCCAGCCGCGAGCAACTCACCAGCGCGAGCAGCATCGCGGCCGCGAAGTATCTCAGGTTAGCGGCCTTCTTCGGCGTCCTGTTTGTCGAGGTGCGACTTCATGTCGTCGAGCACGTACCGGTTCGCGGCGTCCCGCTGCGCATCGGATACGTGCTCGTCGAAATACCGCGTGAGGTCCGGGTCGCTCGCGCCGTCGCGAATCAGCTTGTCGAAGTCGTCCACCGAGACGCCCGCGCGGTCGAGAAAGCCCGTCGACAACCCGCAGTACGCGATGTACTCGCCTTCGGTGCCGGCATGGTCGGCACGCACCTTGTCGGCGAGTCGCGCCAACCACGTATAGCGGCCGAGCTTCTGGCGCCCGCTGCGCGGCGGCGTGGTGTTGAGGTCAGGTGCGGCAACGTTCATGCCGGGATTCTACCCGCGGACGTGGCGGGCTAGCCATGTGGACAGCGTGTCGAGCACGCGGGCGTCGATGCGCGCCGGCACGCTGAGGTACTGCTGCACGGCGGCTTGCGGCGTTTGCGGACCGTTCGAGACGATCGCTTCGAACAGGTGGTTGTCGTTGGAGAACGTGCGCACCGTGACGTCGCGGTTCGCGGCGCGCGCCGCCTTCGCGAGCCGCGGGAGATCCTTGGGCGACACCTGCGCGTCGCCTTCGCCCTGCAGGATGAGGATCGGCGAGCGCACGCGCGCGATGTCGACGACCGGATCGAGGTCCATCGACGAGCGGTACCACGCGTCGCTCCGTGCATCGCTGTGGCGGAGCTTGTCCAGCGCCGCGAGCTCTTCTTTTTCCATCGCCGCGCGGTTGGCGGGCTTCACGCCCGCGAGCACTTGTCCCATCGACACCTGCCACAACGGCAGCGACGGCGGCGCCATCAGGATGATGCCGGCGACGCTGCGTTCCTGCGCGGCCACGGTCGGCACGAGCTCACCGCCTTCGCTGTGGCCGAGCACGTACACGTGCTTCGGATCGATCTCGTGCTGCGCGCGCGCGAAGCGATACGCCGCCTTCACGTCGTCGAGCAGCTCGCCGCGCACGCCCGACGTGTTCCGGCCGCCGCTCTGGCCGATACCGCGCTTGTCGTAGCGCAGCACCGCGTACCCGCCGTTGGAGAGCGCGTTGCTGAGCTGCAGGAAGAACGGGTTGGGGCCGATCGTCTCGTCGCGGTCCATCGGCCCGCTGCCGTGCACGAACACCACCGCGGCGAACGGTGCGCGACCGCGGTCGGGGACGGTGAGCGTACCCGCGAGCACCGTGCCGTCCGCCGACGTGAACTGTACGTCGCGGCTCGAGAAATGCGGTGTCGGCGTCGGCAGCGCGGTGGCCGCGGGTGCGGGCGTGGGCGGCGGCGCGCCGGGCGCGGTGGTCGCGGTCAGGCGGTAGTCCGCCTGCTGCGCGGGGATCGCTACGTCGTGCACGACGTACGTCGACGGATCGTACCAATAGATGAAGCGAATCCCGCCGACCTCGAGCGCGAGCTCCACATCGCTCGCCGGAACGAACGCCGGCCGGCTCGGCAGCGGGTCGGTCACGACGTTGCACACGAGCGCCTTTCCACCGCTGAGCACCGCGAGGGTGAACGCCTTCGCCCCGGTCGCGTGCAGGATCGCCGGGATCATGATGCTGCTGCCGGCAAGGTTATCGCCGATGAGCTCCAGCGGGGCCGACGAATCGGCTGGGATGTCGGCGGTGCCACCCGTGGGGGTCGTTGCGGCGGTCATCGACCCGGGCTTCACCGTGACGATGGTGTGCTGCGTGCCGCCCGCAACGTTGATGTCCGCGGTGTACGCGGTCTCGTGAAGCGTCGCGGCATCGTATCGCATCGTCGTCGTCGCCGTGTAACGCGGGATCGTCATGCTCGCGCTCTCTTTGACGACGATTGTTCCCGGCGTCGAGCCGTCGACGACGACGGTGCTGCCGCCGAGCGTGGTGCCGAACGCCTGGAGCGCGTACGTGTACGTCGCATCCGGCGGGCGCGGCGGCAGCGCGACGGGCGCGGCAGCGGCGGCGGCGAGCAACAGCGCAGCGTGAATCACGGGTGCGGCGACGCAGCCGGCGCGGGTGACGCGATGACCGGTATGTCGACGACGTTGGCGGGATCGTTCCAGCCTTCGAACGTCTGCGTCATCGTCTGAACCGTGCACGTGCGCGGCAGATACGTCGTCTTGTCGTACGTGCACGACAACGGCGGCAGGACCATGCCGGCCGGCGCTCCGGGCGGCACCGGTATCGGCACTTCGTACGCGCCGACCGTCGTGCCGTTCTCGACGCGATCCGGGAGCATGTGCAGCCGCGTCGGATCCGTCATCGACTTCAGCGCCGCGTCGCTCATGAGGCCGCCGCCCGCCGGAAGGTCGGCGACGTTCCAGTCGCCGCCGTTCATGCGCGTGTACATGCGTCCGTCAGCCGCCACCATCTCGTTCATCATCGAGCCCATCGCGACCACCGCCTTGGTGCGCCTCGCCGGCAGCATCACAAAGGTGATCGTGCCGGCCATGCCGTTCGGGGAGCTCATCTGCACGCGGAACGACTGCACCTTGCTCATGGCGGAAACGAGCTTGACCGCCTCGGGCGAGGCCGCGGTTGCGGCGGCGGCAGGCGCAGGCGGCGGTGTGGTTTGCGCCGCGGCCGGAGCGAGTCCGAAGGCAAACGCGCAAGAGCATGCGAGCGCAAAGCGAGACATGAGGACACCCTTTCAAAGAGGAGGCAGCGGAAATCGTCCGTGATGGGGCTGGGACGCTCCTGCGGACGCGCTTTGGCGTACTGTGCGAAACCGCGCGCGTTTCGGCGACGTCACAAGCGAACGATGTCCTCGCTCTTCTCCCCTTTGCGCCTGCGCGACGTGACGTTGCGCAACCGGGTCGCCGTCTCGCCGATGTGCGAGTACTCGTCCGTGGACGGGTTCGCGAACGACTGGCACGTCGTCCACCTCGGCAGCCGCGCGGTCGGCGGCGCCTCGCTCGTGCTCACCGAGGCGATCGCGGTGACCGCCGACGGGCGCATCTCGCCGCAGGACCTCGGCATCTGGCAGGACGCGCACGTCGACGAGCTCGCGCGCATCGCGCGCTTCTGCGCGAGCCAGGGCGCCGTGTGGGGGACGCAGCTCGCGCACGCCGGGCGCAAGGCCTCGACGTTCAGGCCTTGGGAGCCCGCGCACGGCGCCATCGCGCCGGAGGCCGGCGGCTGGACGCCGGTCGCGCCGGGGACCGATCCGTTCGACCCGTCGTATCCGGTGCCCAAAGCGCTCGACGAGGCCGGCATCGCGGCGATCGTCCGGGCCTTCGCCGACGGCGCGCGGCGCACGCTCGACGCCGGCGGTTCGGTGATCGAGATCCACGGCGCTCACGGCTATCTGGTGCACGAATTCCTCTCGCCGCTGGTCAACCGGCGGACCGACCGCTGGGGCGGTTCGTTCGAGAACCGCACGCGGCTGGCGCTCGAGATCGTGCGCGCGGTGCGCGGCGTGTGGCCCGAACGGCTGCCGCTGTTCGTGCGGCTTTCGGCGACCGACTGGGTCGCGGACGGGTGGGACATCGAGCAAACCGTGGCGCTCGCGCGCCTGCTGCGCGAGGAAGGCGTCGACCTCATCGATTGCAGCTCGGGCGGCGCGGTGCCGGTGCCGCCGGGGACGATCCCGGCCGCCCCGCTCTACCAGACCCCGTTCGCCGAGCGCCTGCGGCGCGACGCCGGCATCGCCTCGGGCGCGGTCGGGATGATCACGGAGCCTTCCGACGCCGAGGCGATCGTCGCGGGCGGCCGGGCCGACCTCGTTTTCCTCGCGCGCGAGCTGCTGCGCGACCCCTACTGGCCGCTGTTCGCGGCCCGCGCGCTCGGCGCCGAGGTCGCCTGGCCGCCGCAGTATCAGCGCGCGGTCGGAGACCGTGCGACGATGCGAGTTCCGGCCTCGGTCTAGGACCGCTCCCCTTCGGGTAGGCGGCGGGCGGGGGCGCCTACCCGGTTTTGTGTATGGGGGTCTTTACACCGGACGGGCTAGCGTGTAGGCGAGAGGAGTTCGCCTGATGAGAAGAGTCGCGGTCCTGGCCGTTATCACTGGAGTGATCACCGCCTCCTGTTCGGGAGGCCATAGCGCGAGCACGATACCGGCGTTGGGCGCTGCGGGGTCGCAGAGCCCGCTGAGCCTGACCGGGGCGCACAGCGCCAAGGCAAAATCGGGGTTCACGGCACCGCCCGGCTGGGCGACGACCGGAACCGGCGCGATCGCGCTCGCGAACGCCGCCGATCTCGGCGAGCTGGCCGCTACGAAGCCCGTCAACGTCACGCTGGGCCTGCAGATGCGCAACGTCGACGCCGCCAAGGCCGCGATCGCTGCCCGGCAAGTCATCTCGCGCAACGCGTTCGTGAGCCAGTACGCGCCATCGAGCGATCAAGTGGCGGCGGCGACCACGTACCTGCGCACGCAGGGCTTCAGCAACGTGACCGCCGCGCCCAACAACATGCTCGTCACGGCGACCGCCTCCGCCGCTACGGTGGAGAAGGCGTTCAACACGACGCTGCACGGCTTTTCCGTGAACGGCGCGACGTACTTCGCAAACACGCAGCCCGCGTTCGTGCCGAGTGCGCTCGGCGGGAACGTGGTGGCGGTGCTCGGGCTGACGAACTTCCCGGGGCTCAAGGCGAATCCGGTGAAACAGCAGCCGGTTTCCGGCGCCCAGCCCGGCGTCTTCGACGCGAACGGCAATCCCAGCCCCACGGCGTGTCTGCAGAACGTCAACGTGACGACGGGTGCGCCGGTGTGCCCGCGCTGGTACGACCCCGCGACATTCAACATCGCCTACGACGCCGGGTCGACGCCCGCTGCAACGAACACCGAGGTCGCGATCTTCGTCGTGGGCGATCCCACCATCGGGATCAGCGATTTCCGTTACGGCGAGACGAAGTTCGGCCTGCCGCAGGTTCCCCTCAACGAGATCCACGTGCAGCCGCAGTCGTCCGACGTCACCGGCAACGGCGAGTGGACGCTCGACATGACGTACTCGCAAGGCATGGCGTACAACCTCAAGGCGCTCGATCTGTACGAAGTCGCGACGTTTTCGTTCACCGACATGACCGTCGCGCTGAACCGCTGGGTCAGCGATGACCGCGCGCCGATCATGAACGCGTCGGTCGGCGGTTGCGAAGTGTTCCCGTACCAGTCCGGCGACATGCTTGTCGGCGACATGATCCTCGTCGAAGCCGCGGTGCAAGGTCAGACGCTGTTCGCGTCCACCGGCGACACCGGCGGCTATTGCGGCGCCGCGGGCGTTCCGCCCAACGGCGGCGTGGGCGGCGTGCCGATGGTCGAGTATCCCGCATCCTCGCCGTACGCGGTCGCCGTCGGCGGCACCGATGTCTTCAGCAACGTAGACGGCACGTATCTCGGCGAACAGGCGTGGCAGTCGGGCGGCGGCGGGCTCAGCCAGTTCGAGTACTCGCCCACGTGGGAGTCGCCGACGCAACCGGTCGGAACGACGGCCGTGGGCTACAGCTTCCGCGGGATGCCCGACGTCGCGTACGACGCCGGCCTCGAAACCGGAGCGCTGACGTGGAACGGCGGAGCGTCGTTCGTCAACGGCGGCACGAGCCTCGCGTCGCCGATGGCCGCCGGCGTCTACGCGCGCATGCAGAGCGCGCACGGGAACACGCTCGGTTTTGCGCCGCCGCTGCTCTACAGCGTGTATCGCGCAGGCACGCCGCAGCAGATCAACGGACCGCCGATGACCGAGCTCATCGGACCGTTCCACGACATCTTGCAGGGGACGAACGGCTTGTACACCGCGCTGCCTCACTACGACTACACGACGGGCATGGGCAGCTTCGACATCGCACGGCTCTACGCCGCAATCGGACACTAGGAGCGCTACGATGAAGAAACTTCTCGGCATTGCAATCAGCACGGGCTTGCTCACCGCGTCGTGCTCCGGCGGCGGCGTGATGAGCCATCTGCTGCCCGCGGCCGGCGGCGGCGCGGCAGCCGCCGCGCACGGGCGCGCGGCGCAAGACGTCATCGTCGCGCCCGCCGGGTGGTCGGCGACCGCGACGCGCGGCGCGACGATACCCAGTGCGACCGACCGCGGCGCCTTGTCGCCGGCGACGCCGCTCACCGTGCGCGTCGCGCTGAACCTTCACAACGAAGATCAGCTCAAATCGCTGATCGCGGCGCGGCAGCGCATCTCCGGGTCGCAGTTCGCCGCGCAGTTCGGGCCGACGCCCGGCGAAGTGCAAGCCGTCGTATCGTACCTGCAAAGCCAAGGGTTCAGCAACGTACAGACGAGCGCGCAGCTCGTCAGCGCCGACGGGACCGCGGGCCAGGCGTCGAAGGCGTTCAATACATCGCTCGAGTCCTTTCAACTCGGCGGCGCGGCCGTCTACGTCAACACGCAGCCGGCATTCGTGCCGGCGTCGCTCGGCAACACGGTGAGCGCGGTGCTCGGGCTTTCGAACGCCGCGAAGATGTCGGTCACGCCCAAGCTGCGCACGCAAGCAAACTGCTTCCCGCAGGCCGCGCCGACCGGTCAGTGCGTGCCGACGTTCAGCGCCCACGACGTGCAGTCGTTCTACGACGCGGGCGGCACAGCGACCGGATCCGCCACGACAATCGCCGTCATGGCCGAAGGCGACGTCTCGCAAACCGTGAGCGACCTCCTCTACGCGGAGAACCGGCAGGGTTTGCCGCAGGTGCCCGTCACGGTCGTGAAGGTCGGCCTGGCGAGCCCCGATACGGCCGGCGGCGCGGAGTGGGATCTCGACACGCAAAGCTCCACCGGCATGGCGCAGACCGTCAGCATGCTCTACATCTACGCCACGACGTCGTTGTCGGACTCGGACATTGCCAACGAGTACAGCAAATGGGTGTCGCAGGACGTCGCGCAGCTCGGGAACTCGTCGTTCGGTGAGTGCGAATACCAAGCGTGGCTCGACGGCGCGATGAAGGTGGACGACCATCTGTTCATGCAGGCCGCTGCGCAGGGTCAGACGATGTTCGTTTCGACCGGCGATACGGGTTCGTCGTGCGCGCTCGCACCGACCAATGGCGCGCCGATGTCCGGGCCGCCGATGGTGGAGTATCCCGCGGCATCGCCGTACGCCGTCGGCGTCGGCGGCACAACCGTGGTCTCCAACGCGTCCGATTCTAGCTACGCCGGCGAAGTCGCGTGGAACGCCGGCGGCGGCGGGCTCAGCCAGTTCGAGAACTCGACGAGCTGGCAGCAGGCGGTGATCCCGTCGAGCACCGGGCTCGCGGCGACGAACCTGCGCGGCTTGCCGGACATCGCGATGGCCGCCGACGCGAACTCGGGCGCGTACAACGTGTACGGTCCGAATGTTCCGGGCATCGGCAACTGCAGCGCGGGTTGTGGGATCGGCGGAACCAGCGAAGCGTCGCCGCTCGCGATGGGCTCGTACGCGCGCCTGATGTCGGCGCACGCCAACGCGCTCGGCTTCGCGGCACCGCAGCTCTACCGAAACTACATCGAAAAGCAAGCCGGCGCGACGACGGTGACGGGGCCGCCGCCGACGCAGGCGCTGGGCGGTTTCCACGATATCATCACGGGCGGCAACGGTGCCTATACCGCGCTGACGGGCTACGACTACACGACGGGCCTCGGCACCCTCGACATCACGGTTATGAACGGCCAGATCGGCCAGTAGCAACCCGGAAAGGTTCGGCCAGACGGAGGCGCCGGTCACGGGACCGGCGCTTCTTCTGCTCGATAGGCAGGCGGGGGCGATGCCTGGAGCCGACGGCCGGACTCGAACCGGCGACCTGCGGTTTACGAAACCGCTGCTCTACCAACTGAGCTACGTCGGCATCTCACGGGCGCGCCCGCGACCGACCAGGGTTCGCGGACCGGATCGGTCACCCTTCCGTCGCATTCGGCCGAAACAGACTATGTGACCCGCCGCGCCGCCATTCTTGCCGCGCTCGTATGCTGACCGTGCCGGCCGCCCGCCGCGTCGCAAACGTCTTGCGCGGTGCGCAGCCGCTCGCCGACGCGCTGGCGTCGGCCGCATCCGAGTTGCGCGACGATCTCGGCGCGGAAGGCGTCGCGCTCGTCGTCTACCGCGACGGCCGCGCGATGCGCGGCCAGTCGGGCACGCTGGGCGACGGGCCGGCCGACATCCGGTTGACCGACATGGACGTGGAAGGCGTGCTGCTCGTCTCCAGCGACGTCACGGCCCACGACGACCTCGCGCTCATCGTCACGCTCGCGCTCGCCGCGCGTTTCCTCGCCGAGTCCGCACAGACCGACGGCCTGACCGGCGTCGCGAACCGCCGCACGTTCGACGACCGTCTGCGCGAAGAGTGGAAGCGCGCCGCGCGCGACCGCACGTCGCTCGTGGTCGCGATCCTGGACATCGACTATTTCAAAGTCTACAACGACCGCTACGGACATCTCGCCGGCGACGATGCGCTGCGCCGCGTCGCGCACGCGGCGTCGGCCACGCTGCAGCGCGCCGGCGACCGCTTCGCGCGCTACGGCGGCGAAGAATTTGCCGCGATCCTTCCCGCGACGTCGCTCGAAGGCGGGATCGCCGCCGCCGAACGCATTCGCGCCGCCGTCGCGGCCCTCGCCATCCAGCATCCCGTCGGCAAAGCGGGCCGGCTGACCGTCAGCGTCGGCGTCGCCGCGACCGAACCCGCGTTCGGCGGCAACGTGCAAGAGCTGTTCGCCGCGGCCGACCGCGAGCTGTACCGCGCGAAGGCGGAAGGCCGCGACCGCGTCGCCGCGGACGGCTACGCGCGCGAACACGCCGCCGACGACGCGCTGCCGCAGCCGTTCTCCGCGCTGATCGGGCGCGACGAGGACGTCACGTCGGTCAGCCGCGCGATCGAAACGCACCGCGTCGTCACCGTCACCGGCGCCGCGGGTGTCGGCAAGACACGGCTCGCGCTCGCCGTCGCGCACGAAGCCGCCGCGCGCTTCGTGCACGTACGCTTCGTCGATGCGCTGGGTGCGACGAACCGCGACGAGATCTTCGCTCGCATCGGCGCGGCGCTCGGCGTCACCGCCGCCGGCGACGTCGCGCACGCGGTCATGCATGCCGTCACCGACCCGACGCTCGTCGTGCTCGACGGCTGCGAGCGCGGCGCCGACGCCTGCCGCGACGTGCTCGACGAGCTCCACGGCACACCGCTGCGCTTCCTCACCACCAGCCGCGTCGCGCTCGACGCGTTCGATGAGTCCGTCGTCCGCCTGGGCGCGCTCGACGACGCCGCGTCGCGCGCGCTGTTCGCCAACCGCGCCGCCGCGGCCGGCGTCGCCGCCGCGCCCGACGATCCCGATGTCGCCGCGCTGCTGCACCGCCTCGCAGGCTCGCCGCTCGCGATCGAGCTCGCCGTCGGCCGGCTCGCGGGCACCAGCGCGCGAGCCCTCCTGCAGTCGTTCGCTCGCGACGATGCGGCCGAATCCACGGACCGCGCCACGCTGGGCTCGCTGCTCGCGAGCGCCGTCGGCGCGCTCGATCCGGACGAAGCGATCGTATTCGGCGCGGTCGCCGCATTCCGCGGCAGCTTCTCGGCATCCGACGCCGCCGCGGTCATCCCGGTCGACCGCATCGACGCGCGCCACGCTGACGTGCTGCTGCGCGCGATGGCGACCCGCTCGCTGCTCGACGCGGCATCGCACGACGGCATCACGCGCTGGCGCATGATCGATCCGGTGCGCGACGCCGCCGATGCGCTCCCGTCGGCTGCCGAGCAGCGCCCCTCCGCATACGCCGCGCACGTGCGCTGGTGCCGCGAGCGCCTCGACGCGATCGCCGCGCGGTCGGGCACCGGGACCAACCGCGCCGCGCTGATGGAGAGCGAGACCGTCATCGACGAGGTGCGCGCCGCGCTCGACCGTGCACTGCGCGACGACGGCCTCATCGCGACCGGCGCCGAGCTGTGCATCGCCGCGGTGCGCCAGTGGTTCGCCGTGCGCCATCCGCACGAAGGCCGCGTGCGCTGCGAATTGTTCGTCGAGCGCAGCGAAAACCTCGCGCCGCTGCTGCGCGCGCGCCTGCACGCCGCCACGGCGCGCATCGCGTTCACGCAAGGCGATCTCGCTGCCACCGAAACGCACGCGCGCGCCGCCGACGCGCTCCTCGGCGACCGCGACGTGTTCGACCGCTCGCCGGTGCTGAATTTCCTCGGGATCGTCGCGAAGTTCCGCGGCGAGTACGACGAGGCGGAGCGGCTCTTCCGGCTCGGCCGCGAAATGAACGTGCGCATCAAAAACCGCCGCGGCGAGGCGATCGCGATCGGCGCGCTGGGCACGGTGGCGCTCGACTTCCGGCTCGACCACGATGACGCGGTGCAGCGTTTCCACGAAGCGGCGACGATCTTTCGCGAGCTGGGCGACGACCTCAACGCGCTGGTGATGCAGGGCAACCTCGCGGAGTCGCTGTGCGCGCGCGGCGACGTCGATGAGGCGCTGCCGATCATCGAGTCGGCGATCGAAGAAAGCCGCGCGTTCGGGAACCGTTCGACGACGGCGCATCTGCTGTGCGTCGGTGCGCTCGTGCACGAAATTCAAGACGACCTCGGGCGAGCGTCCCGCGCGATGCGCGAGGTGCTCGCCGCCATCGACGGCACGCCCGGCGCGCTCGCCCTGATGGCATTCGACTTTACCGCGCGCATCGTGCAGCGCGCGGGCGACGACGCGATGGCCGCCATGCTGATCGGCGCCGCCGAACGCCGCGCGAAGTCCGAGGAGACGCCGTTCCTGCCGATCCAGTGCTATTGGCGGGATCCCGTGGTCGACGTTCTGAGCGCGCGGCTGTGGCCCGACTACGACGAGTTCGTCGCGCACGGCCGCGACGCGCACGAAGCCGAGCTGCTGCTGATGGCCGACGCGTTCCTCGCGCTGCTCGAGGCGAGCGGGCCGAACTAAAACCGCGCGCACGCGCGCGAAACTGCCACCGTTCTGCCCGCTGCGCGCGTTGTGGCACAACGTCGGCATTTTCGCGCCTTGTGACGCACCGCGCCGCGTGCGAGCATCGGATGTATCTCACTCTCGAGAGGTACACACGTGACCTATCGCATGGCTGACGCGCGCGAGGGCGGACGTATAGCACGCGCCCTCATCGCACTCGGCATCCTGCTCACGTTCCTGTGCACGCTCGTCTCGCCGGTCTACGCGGCGGGAACGACGGGCACCATATCCGGCACTGTCACGGCGCAAACCGGAACTGCCACGGTACCGGTCGCCGGGGTCGTCGTCACCGCAGTGTCGTCGAACGACAAGTACACCGCGACCACCGACGCCAAAGGCTTCTTCGCCATGACGGGCATCAACCCGGACACCTACGCCATCACGTACCGGCTCGCCGGTTACTCGACCTACACCACCAACGGCATCACGGTCGCGCAAGACCAAGTCGTCACCGCGTCGACCACGCTGTCGAAGGCGCTGGCGACGATCGGCACCACGAAGGCGCGCTCGACGAGCTCCGCCTTCCAGCCGACGCAAACCGTCGACCAGTACAACTTCAACGACACGCAAATCGCCGCCACGCTCGGCAAGACCGGCGCGACCAACGAGGTGAACTTGCTGGCGGCGATCCCGGGCGCGTCGTTCGACAACACCGGCTATCCCGTACTGCGCGGCGGGCGCGAGAACGAAGAGGGCTATCAGTTCGAAGGCATCGACTACACCGATGCGTTCACGAGCCAGTTCGTCAACGCCCTCGTCATCAACGGCGCGGCCAACTTCCAAGTCACGCCGGGCACCGGCAACGCCTCCACCGGCAACGCCGGCACCGGCTCGATCAACGTGATCGCCAAGCGCGGCAAGAACCCCGCGTTCGGCCAGTTCGAAGCCGACGTCTTCTCCGGCTTGTACACCCACGAGCTCCACGGCGAGTATGGCTTCGCCAGCCCGAACGGGCGCTTATCGAACTACACCGCATTCTACGGCACCCGCGGCGCCGCTCATTACGGCGCGGGCGGCGCCGACCCGCTGCCGCTCGGCGCGTACTTCGGCGGGCGCGCGTACCAGTGGCTCAACGAGCTCACCAACAACGCCGTCTACAAGTTCGGCCGCGACAACAATCAATCCGTGCAGTTCTTCTACGACAACACCGCGTTCGTCCTCAACTTCGGCTTGGGCACCGGGGGTCTGTCGTACAAGATCAACGACCCGCTGTTCCTCGCCACGGCGCAGCAGCAGCTCGGCCTCACCAAAGCGCAGATCCAGTCGGTGATGCCGTTCACCCTGGGTCAGTCCTCGCTCACGCAACAGATCGGCAGCCACGGCGTCGAGCTCGTTTCGGAGCCGAACGCCACGTTCAAGCTGCAGTACGCGAACAACCTCAATTCCTCGACCTTCCTGAGCGCGAAGTTCTACCGGGTCAACGCCGTGTCGATCTTCGACGCACCGTACAACTCGACGCGCGCGTTCTTCGGCGATCACGTCGACCTGCAGGGCGGTTTGCGCTCCGGCTTCACGCTCGATCTCACCAAGCAGCTCAACTCGCAGAACCTGCTGGGAATCGGCGGCAAGTTCGAGTATCTGACCCCCGTGTTCTCCGACCCGTCCGCATCGAACGCGCTCTACACGTTCGGCGGTTTCGGACACTCGTTCGAAGTCGCCGACTTCTTGCCCAACGATGCGAGCTGCCCGCTCGGCCCGGGCGCCTGCGGCTACCTGCTGGGCAACAACGCGACGTCGACGGCGTACGTGCCGGCCGGAACGCGCCTACCGTACGTGAGCGAAGGCACGGCGACGAACCGCCAAGACTTCGCATTCTACGCCACCGACACGTTCTCGCCGACCGCCGCGCTGAAGATCGATCTCGGCCTGCGGCTCGACGGCGCGAACTACCGGTTGCCGACGTGCGACATCAACTGGTGCCTGCCGACGTCCGAAGGCTTCACCGCCGGCGTGCCCGATCCGTCGAAGGACCGCTTCAACTACGATGCGTCCACGCGCACGCCGCGCGTGCTCGAACCGCGCGTCGCGGTCGCGTACCAGATCGGCAAGAACGACGGCGTGCGCGTCGCGTACGGCCGGTCGGTGACGTTCCCGGCGCTCGGCTTCGTCGACGCGGCCGGACAGCGCTTCCAGTTCAACGCGTACAACAACGTGCCGTCGCGCGATCCGCTCACCGGCGCGCCGGCGACGTTCTGCGGCACGACCTACGACCGGCCGTGCACGAGCTATGCCGACCAGCTCTATTGGGAGAACTCCGCGGTGTGGAGCGGCATCCCGATCAACCCGCTCAAGCCGACGACGTTCCAGAACTGGGAGGCGTCGTTCACGCACCAGTTCCCGAACGCGATCGCGATGAAGGTCACGCCGTTCTACCGCAAGGCGTTCGACGCGACCGCGCTCACCGCGCAGCCGGTGACCAAGAACGGCGTCGTGCAGACCGACCAGTTCGGCGCGCCGCTGCTCGGCCCGTCGGTTCCGAGCAACCTCGGCAAGAGCCAGATCACGGGCGTCGAGTTCTTCGCGACGAAGACGGCGGCGTACGGGCTGTCCGGCTCGGTGTCGCTGACGTACCAGAACGAGTTCTCCAACGTCATCCCGACGAGCGGCGGCGAGAACTTCTTCCCGACGATCCCGCCGGAGTCGCTGCAGCTCGGCAACACCTACCGCGTGGGTTTCTTGTCGCCGCTGGCGGGCGCGCTCGCGCTTCAGGAAAAGACGCACACCGGCTGGCGCATCAACCCGGTCATCTACTACAACCACGGCTACCCGTACGGCTCGGGGCTGCTCACCGCGGCATCGGTGAACGGCAAGCCGTACAACGTCACCAACACGAACGTCTCGATCTCGTCACAGCTCGGCGGTTCGCCGGCCGCGACGTCGTATGTCGACCCGCGTAACCCGGGGTCGCTGTTCAGGCCGAACGTAGCCGTGACGCGCGGCACGCCCGAAGCGGCGTCCGCCGGCGGCGTGCTGTCGGCGGCGCGGTTCGGTCCCGCGCAGATTACGTTCGAGTTCACGTCGCCGACGAACCCGCATTCGACGTTCGGCCTCCTCGTCGCAAACGTGTTCGACCAGCTCTACGCCGAGCCGACGTTGAACCCGCGCTTCCAGCCGATCGCAACCGGCATCGGCGGCCCGTACTCAGGCTACTCGAGCGCGGCGGTCAACCCGAACTTCCACGGCGTCTACAACTACAACCAAGTGCAGGGAAACCAACCGTACCTGCTCTTCCCGAACAACGTCCCGCTGAACATCCAGTTCTACTACCAGCTAACCCTGTAACAAAGCCGCACCCCAGCAAAGGAACGAGGGACGGCGCACGCGCCGCCCCTCGTTCTCGTTCTACGCCGCGTCGCGCCACACCGGAATCACCGACCGCACTTCGCCGCGCCCGTCGAACCCGCGCACGGCAGCTTCCAGCGCGTCGATCGCGACCGCATCGTTCGTCACGACGCTGCCTTCGGCGAACCGCACGAGAACGGGCGCACGCAGCGGGCGCGCAACGAGATCCTCACCGCCGTGCACGGCAACGCGCTCGCGCGCATCGAGCGCCGCGAGCACGTCCGCAACGACGGCCGACGCCGTCGCATCGCCACCGGCCCCGGCGCCGGAGAACACGAGCGGCCCGCACCCGCGCCCGAGCACGCGCACGACGTTCTCCGCCCCACGCGCCCGCGCAAAGGGATGGTCCTCCGCCACGTACGCAGGCGTCACGCCGGCCTCAACCGCGTCGCCAACCCGGCGCGCAACCGCAACCAGCTTCAGCCGCAAACCGCGTTCGGCCCCGGCGCGCACGTCCTCGCGCGAGATCGCGCCGATCCCGCGGCGCGCGAACGCCGTCGACACCGCGGGCCGCCGGAACGCGAGCCCGGCGAGGATCGCGAGTTTGTGCGCGGCGTCGTGCCCGTCGACGTCGCTGCGCGGATCCGACTCCGCGAAACCGAGCCGCTGCGCCTCGGCGAGTGCCTCGCCGTACTCCGCGCCAGACTCCATCGCGTCGAGCACGAAGTTGGTCGTCCCGTTGAGCACGCCGCCGATCTCGAGCACATCCTCGTCCGCCAGCGACCCGCCCAGCGCGCGCACGATCGGGATCGCACCACCGACGGCGGCCTCGTAGCGCAGCGACGCACCGGTGCGCGCCGCGAACGCCGCGAGCCAGGGCCCTTCGGTCGCGATGAGGTCTTTGTTCGCGGTGACGACGTCCTTGCCGCGCGCGATGGCCCGCAGCACGAGCTCGCGCGCGAGCCCGAGCCCGCCGATGCACTCGACCACCACGCGCACGTTCGGATCGTCGACCACGTCGAACGCGTCGCCGGCGAAGTCGTCCCACGCGACGTCACGCGGTTTGCGCGGATCGCGCACCGCGATTCCGCGGATCAGCCCGGGATGCGACGCGAGCAGCCGGCGCGCCACGCCGGACCCCACGGTGCCGCACCCGAGCAGCCCGACGCCGCGCACGCGCGTGGTCGTCAGCGACGCCGCAGTGGACGAGGTCGCATCGGACGAGCACAGGACACGCGGTACGGAAAGCACGGGAACCTCCAGAGAAACAAAAAACCCTCGCCGGTTCGGCGAGGGTCGGTGCTGTATCGGTTGCGGCTTGCGTTACGCCGACGTCGATCCAGACCAGCCCTCACCGAGGGTAGTCGTCATCGTGGTCGTCGTCGTAATGGCCGTCAGGCCGAACGCGGACATGGAGCGACCCTACCACAAGCGAGCCCCCGAGCGCAAGCCCTTAACCAAGCCTTGTGGCTTTGTCAACGCGTTGTCAGGCGGAGCGTTGCGAACCAGGACGTCGGCCGCCGACAAAGCCGGTGACCGCTATGAGCATCGCTTCTAAGCCCCGCAACGACGGTCAGTTGCGTTGGTGGCGAGCCGCCAATGTATGATCGTGCAAGCGCTCAGCGAGACGCGCCAGAGACGAATTGCTTTTCATGAAAGGAATGCCGAACTGGCGGACCGATGTGACAATGGGCCCGATTTCGTGACGTTGAGGTTCGCTGTCGAAGAACCACGGGTGGTACGATCGTTCAGGCACAGCACGCCCGCGGTGGGATGAACCGGTGCCTACGGCTCGCGCACCGCGTGGCGAGGTATCAGATTGAGCAGGAACTCGTTCTGGAATTCTTTCTCCGCGACATTGCGGAACTCGACCGCGACGCGGCCCTCGCGATGACCGTCGATGCGGACGATTTGCTCGGTCGTCTCGGAACCGATGTAGAGCGCGTCGCCGGCACGGCGAAACGTTACGGTCCACGTCAAGCCGTCCCACGGGCGCGAGGTGAAATTGCCGTGCAGCCGCGCTTTGAGCGGCGCGCCGTCGGATTGCGCCACCCACATCTCGCGCAAGCGCGCCTTCGGACTCGGCGAGCGCGGCACGAGCGACAGGTGCCGGCACGGTTCGCCGGCGACGTCGTCGTCGTCCAGGTACGTCACCTCGTAGTCCGCCGAGGTCGTCGTCACGTGCCCGATCTCGGCGAGATCGCCGGGCGCGACCGCGGGCCGCGCGACGGTCCCGCGCCCGAGACCGAAGGCATACGTCGGCGACAGCAGGGGAACGCCGATCACGTCCGGATCCGACGCAGGCCGCCCCAACAACAGGCGCGACCCGATGCCGTTCGAGAGAAACCCGATCGCGACGTTCGTTCCGCGGGGGGTGACCGGCGCGGCTTGCTCTTCGATGCTGATCGACTTGGTGTACACGACGTTGCGCGCCACGTCGTACGCGCTGCGATACGTTCGCGTCTCCTCGATCCCGTTGGGCTTGCGTAGCGTGACGCGCACCTCGTACGCAATGCGCGCCGGGTACTTCCGGCTTGCGACGAACGACCGCGCGGATTGCAGCAGCGCCGACGCGCACGCGCCGGTGCAATCCGCCGGCCCCGCCGCAAGCGCCAGCGTGAACGCAAACGGCATCAGCATGCGCGGCGCCTCACCACATGGGGGGAAGCGAGCTCGGGAACGTATAGCCGTCGAAGAAGTAGTCGAGCGAGCCGCCCTTGTGGGCGAGCAGGAAGTGTCCCGCCGCTTCGACGTGGACGTGTTTGACCAACCAGTACTCGCCAAACGACCCGAAGTCGAATCGTCCCGAGCCACCGCCGCCCATGAGCAGGCCGCGCTGGCCGCCGCCCAAGATCACCGAACGCACGAGGTAGGATTTCGCATCGACGTAGACGTCGGTGACCGGGTGGTTCGTGGTATCGCCGTCGCGCGCGGTAAACTTCAAGTGGTACGCCGGTGCGTCGTCCACGGTTTCGATGCCGGCGTCGGCGATGTCGTAGGCCTTGCTGTAGAAAGCGCGCGCCGACCCGATCTTTCCGAGCACGTCAATCGGCGGTTCCGCGGCCGACGCACTCGGCGACGGAGTGGGTTGCGGTGACGGCGCCGTGTCCGCCACGGCCGATTCGGCGCTGCCCGTTCGCACGAACGCACGCACTTCGGGACCGAGCGGAAACGGGACGCAGCCAACGACGTCCTTGCCGGCGCTGTCAGTGAATACACCCGAGCCGTCCGAGGAGTCATAGCGCGCCGTGCCGTGGCCAGTGAAATCGCGGCCGTCGAATATGGGCGAAGCGTTTAAATAGACGTGGCGCCCGCTCATGACGAAGTACAGGCTCAATCCGTGGTGCTCGCCGCGCACGCGATAACGCAAGTACCGAGGTATCTGCAGCTCGCGCATCGCCGCAACCGCCTTGCTGTAGACGGACTGGCCCGCCGGAAGGTCGTCCGCGAACCCCGCAACGGGGGCGTTCGCGAGCAAGACCGCGGCGCAGACCGTAGACCGGACGATCGTCTTCATGCGTGGCATCAACATACGGTGGAACGGGGTCGCACCCCCGCGAGCGACCCCAGCCGGCGGAGGCTTCTTAGAACGTCAGCGTCGCGCCGAGCGAGCACGTGTCCGGCGTGCCTTGTTGCGACAGCGTGCACGGTTGCGGACTGGCGGTGATGCTCCACATCGAGAGCTCGAGGCGAGCATCGAGTTCGGTGATGCGCGCGAGTTCGGTCGTGTCGAGGAGGGTCGTTGATTCCATGAGCACACCTTCGATCGGAATTTTGCGAGTGGGTTGAGCTCCCGGGACGCAAACGCAATCGTCCTTACAACGATTGCATGTCCGTTCAGCCCGTCGGCCTACCGGCCGAGTTAGCCGGCAAGCCTAGCGTTTCCTTCTGCTACTTTGTAAAACAGCCACCCAGTAGTTCGGCTTAATGAACGTGGAGCGCCCAGCGCAGCGTCGGTACGATCTGCGAGAGCATGAGCACGACCGTGCGCAACGTGAAGCCGAGGTAGGCGATCCAAAACGCGCACAGGAAAAGGGCGCCGGCCGCGACGAGGAGGGACGGCTTGCTTCCGTCCGCGCGCCGTCGCAGCAGCTGCCACGGCCGGGTGACGCCGAGCAGATCGCGCATCGCCCAGTAGCCGTCGAACCGCAGCACGGGGTTCGCGTTCGTCACGATCGACACGCCGGTGATGAGGGCCGCGAACGACCACGCCGCCCAGCCCGTCATCACCGTGCCGATGAAGCACACCATGAACGCCAGCGCTTGAAAGTACACGCCGCCGGCATCCACGAGCACGCGCCGCCACTTCGGCAGCCGCCACGTTTCGGTGACGTCGCTGTAGAGCGCCGGGAAGATCAAGTACATGGCGAAACCCACGGCGCCCGGTTTTGCGCCCGAGAACCGCAGGGCGCTCGCATGTCCGAGCTCGTGGACGAACGCGAACGCGTACGCGACGGCGTAACCGAGCACGAAATCCACCGCGGAGACGGGATGCGAACGTCGGGCGACGATCGCACACCCGGCCGCGCCGCCCACGCCAAGCGCGAGCATCAGCGGCCACCAGGGTTCGCGAAACGCGTGCGCGCCAGCGTCGGCCGCACGCGCCATCGTCCGCGCCGAGATCAAGGGCACGCGCAGCCAGAACCCCGCGCGCAGGAGGCTCTTGGCGCGGTCGCTGCTCTCCTGAAATCGGGCGATGATGGCGCGGGTCGACTCATCGACGGGTCGGGTCGTGTCGGCAAGCACGTCGTACACCGATTTTGGCACCGAAAAATGCCGGCCGTTCGCCGTTGATATGACGAACTCGGGGTTGTCGCCGGGGTGGTGCGCGAGGTCAACGGAGAACCCGTCGATCGTCAAGGTCATGCGGTCGCGACGCTCCGCAGCGCCTTGGCGGCCAGCGCGTCTTCCAAGGTTCTGCTCTCGTACGACATCGTGCGCGGCGGCGCGGTGGGCAGGACCATCTTGATGAACGGCACCGCAGGTTTGTGGTAGTCGGTGAGCGTCCGAACGATGTCGCTCGTGGCATCGTTCGGCGTCGCCACTTTCGCGTGGACGAGCGCGAGCAACGCGAACGCGGTCGAAAGGCGATCCGGCGCGGCGTCGATTCCCCAGCCGCCGGCGCCGCGCGAGCGTTCCAGGAAACGCACGGCGCTCGCCACCGCGTCGGGGAAGTCGTCCAACGCGTTCCACCCGTCGAGTGCCCGCAGGACCGCGTACGTGCCGTAGAACGGACCGTGATACCACGTGCTGTCGAAGGTGCCGTCGCGTTTCTGCGCGGCGACGACGGCCGCCAGCAGCCGCGGCGCGTCGGGCGAAGCCGGCGCGTATGCGGCCAGCGCGCCGAGGTAGTTCGCGACGACCTCGATGTCGCGCCGTTCGCCCCAGCAGCGCGTCACGAACTCCGCTTGTCGCGTGTGCAGCGCGTCACCGCTCCGCGGCACCAGCCACGTGCTCGGCACCGGCGTTCCCGCGACGGATCGAATCTGCGCGAGGTTGACGTCGATGTCCGCACGGAGCGGTGCGAGTTCCGGCAGCGCCGCGGCGAGGCGCATGAGCTCCGCGAGGTCGTCGAGGTCGGGCGGAAGCTCGGGGAGGTCGGAAAAGTACGACCACGTGCGATGCCCGAGCGGATCGCACATCGCGCTTGCCGTCACGTACTCGCTTTCAGCGGCGGCGTACGCGCAAAAGGCGGGCTCGCCCGCGGGCAGCGTCAGACGCAGCGCGTCGAGTACGAGCAGCCGCTGGAAGAGATCGCCGCGCTTGAGCGGCCGTTCGCCCGTGAAGCCGCCTTCCGGCGGAAAGTACATGAGGTGCTGCAGTTCGCCGAATCCGCCGGTGAACTGTTCGAGCACGCGCGCCACCAGCATCGCGACGGGCTCGCCGAGCTCGGCGGATGTGGCCGGCCGCAACGGCACGATCGTACGCACGCGCGCGCTCGTCAAGCGGCGCCGGGCGTGATCGAGCGCCGCGAGCAAGTTCGCCGCCGCTCGCCGGTGACCGTCGATGAACGCGGCCCAGCGGGTCAGACCGAACTCCGTTGCCGTGCGCGATGCGCCGCCGTGCTGATCGGCGGCACGCTCGAGCGCCTCGTCCACGACGCCTTCGAAATATAGCTCCTGATCCAACCGTGCCACGGCCTCGCCGCGCCGATGCCGCGCGAGGAAATCGTGTTGGGCGTTAAGATACGTCGGGGTGTCCGACGCGAGGTTGGCGCGCCAGTCGTGAACGTCGTCGGTCAGTTGGAGACCCAGCGCGAACGCGTCCATGGCGCCCGCGAGCGCCGAGTAGTCCTCATCGCGCGCGCCCGACGCGCACGCCATCGCCGCGATGACACCGCGGTGCAAGGCGTTCTTGTCGCGGTATGCGTCGAGCACCGACGCGGCCGCGGGCAGCACGCCGCCGTTCCAGGACGCTTCGGCGATCACGCCCCGGCTGTGTGCTCCGCAGAGCTCTCGAAACCGCGCCCAAAACGCGTGTTCCGGCGGAAAGATGCGATAGAGCGACTCGAGCCCTTCGTACTGGAGCGCGACGCACCCGAGCGCGAGCGTGACGACGTTGGCGGGATCGTCGCCGTCCACGAGGTGGTCGAGCGCGATGAACGCGCGCGCGATGCGTTGCGTCGCGGCGCTGATGAGTTCCACGGCGTCGAGCGGTGCGGCCGCGAACACACCTTGGTGCAGCATGCCCGCGAGCTTGCCGTACCAGTCGTCGTCACGAAAGAACGTCGCCGTGACGGATCGCGGCCATGAAATCGGCTCGGCGTCGACCGTCGGCGCTAGATCCACCATACCGCACCCCTAAGTGGAAATCCATGAGGCGTCCACGCGGCTGCTTGCAGCGGCGTGGACGCCTTGCGACGCGTAGACGGGAACGGAAACCTTCTCCTTCAGCCCAAGGAGGCGGCAGAACGAAAGTTTACACAGAAGAAACCAACCGAGCCGCAAAGAACCGCTACCGCGCCGTCACGCCGGAACGGCATCAAGCGCGGCACGCGCGCGCAACGCCGGCAGTGCGGCGACAGCCGCCGCGAGCACGACGATCACGGCGATGAACCCGGCGGCGAGCGAGGCGCGCGCCGCGATGATGACGCCGGTCGTGAACGCAACGCCGCCGGCGCCGCCGACGAGCACCGTCGACAGGTACAGCGACACGCCCGTCCAGCTGACGACGGTCACCGCCAAACCGAACGCGAGCGCCCGCGCGACGACGTCGCGCGGATACGGTTCGTCCGATCCCACCTCGGACGCCGCGTGCACGCCGGCGCCGAGATCGAACGCGACCGCGGTGATCAGCGGCCCGGCGAAGATCCGGGTCGCCGACGCGATCACGGTCCACTTCCCGGGCGCCCGAGCCCGGTTATCGCGAACGCCGCAGCGTGACGGTCGCCGTCGCGCCGTCGAGCAGCCCCGGTTTGCCGATCGAGACTTCCGCCGCGCGAACCCGCTCATCCTCGAACGCGCCATCGAGGATTTCGGCACCGAGCCGTTCCAAGAGATCGAACGACCGCTGCTCCACGATCTCGACGACGCGTCGATGAATCGCCGCATAGTCGATCGTGTCCGCAAGCCGATCCGACCGCGACGCCGGCACGAGATCCACGTGCATCGTCAACGCCACATCAAAGGCCTGCGGACGATCCGTCTCACCCGTATACGCACCGTGTCGCCCGTGAGCGCGAATACCACTGATTCTGATTTCGTCCATTGGACATCCAGACTTCGGCATTCGACTGCATTCCGCTTGCTAGCCCCATTCGCGAATGCTATAATCTAGCTACGCGCGCACACACATCAAAATAGCGACCCGGCCGGTGCGTTAACACCGACCGAGTCCGTCACCCGATGGAGGAAGCCACCGAATGACAAGCCCCCGATTCGGCGCGCCCGCGTCGAAAACCCCGCGACGCCGCGGCAGCAACGCGGATGCGGTTTAACGTGCCGCAGCGACCCGTGAAGAGCACGAACGTCGTTCCGTTCAAGTCCCCCAAGACGTTCGAACGTGCCGGCATCGACTGGACCCGAGCAGCGACGAGCGATCGCGAACGAATGCTACGCGAGGCATTTCTCACCCGCGAGACGTCTTGCGGTCCGGACGGGCTCGTGTCCGTCCTTCTCTTGGCCGTCGTATCCCAGCGCCAAGGAGCAGTCGCGGAAGACCTCCAGGCGGCCGCCGATTTCGCCGAGGTCATGTTGGCGATGAAGCTGCGAAAGCACCAGGATGACGCGCTGGAGTCGGCCCGAGAATACCTATCGAACGGAGGCACGCTTTGGTCGTGACCGCGCCGACCTTGCGACCTTAGCGACGTCAGCGGGCGGCGTCCGCAACGCGGCGGTGACGACGATCGCACGCCGATCCTCGCCCGTCCAAACGGCCCGGCCCACACGCGGGTGCGTCAGCCAGTCGAACGCCGCGACCACATCGGCGCGGCTGCACCGCGCCGCGCTGCCGGCCGCCGCGAAATGTTCGTCCAGCAGCATCATCGCAGCATCGACATCGAGCAATGGAGCATCAGCCGGCGGCGCCGCCAGTGCGACGCGCTGCGCACGCACCGCGATCGCCTCGAGCGCATCGCAAATCGCGCCGATGCGCTTTGCCGCGCCGTGCGCCGCGCCCCACACCGCATCGTCGACGGAATCCGCCACGAGCCCGGGCGCGAACAGCGCGCGCAGGTCTGCGGGGTCGAAGCCTGCGTGCACCACGGAAGCGAGGTCGTCCACCGTCCAAGCCGACACGCCGTGTGTCCGCAGCTCGCTCGCAAACGCCGTCTGCGCGCCGAACGCAGGTCCCACCAGCGCGCAAGAGCTCGCTCCGAACGGCGTGCGGTACTTCGCCGCTTCAGCGACGTTGGGCTGCGTCACGAACCCGTTCGCGCTGCCCGTCTTGCACTCGAGCATCACGCGGTATGCCAGCGGCCCCATGGGCGCGTCGAGATAGCCGTCCGGCGCATCGTTGCCGCCGATGTGCGTCGCCGCGAAACCGAGCGAGTCGAACAACGCACATACCGCAGTCTCGAACGCCGCGGGATCGAGGCCGGTCGCCGTCGCTCGCACCCGCTCCAGCGCGACAATCGACGCGGTAGAGCTCGCCCGCCCGCTCGGTGCGTCCGCCGGCGCCGGCCACGGATCTGCCGCATGATTCGCACGAAACTTTCGCTCGCGATCCTGGACGATCGCAGGCTTGCGCTCGTGCCCTTTCGTACGCGCGATGTACTCGATGAGCGCGGTGTACACGTACTTCTTCGACGTTCGCGGCGGCACGAGCCCGCGCGCGAGCGCGAGCGCACAAATCTCCTCCGCCGTACGGGGCTGCCCGTCCGCGAGCACGGCGATCGCCGCAGTGATTACGTGCCCGCGCACGCGCCGAACCGTCTCTCGGGCGACCCGCCGACTGGCAGCACCCGCCGAGTGCGATCGCGCACCCCCGCCTGAGCATATCGGCACATTGCCTCGAGGAAATGCGGTGGCAAGATCGCACGGCACATCACAGTCACCCGTCGTGTGGAGGTTACGTCGAAGATACGAACGCCGAGGCCGAGCGACCTGCCGCCGCGTTACCGCCTCATGTCGAGCCTGCCATAAACCATGAGGAACGGACGGCCCGCAACGCCTATTTCGTCGACTTTTTGACGGGCCGCAAACGGATGCGCTGCTCGTTTGCATCGTTAGAAATGAGCTCCGCGAGAGAAGGGAACCGCGATGGGGGGTCTTCATCGATCGCGGCCGGTCCATCACGGCGGTCGAGCATCGAGCGTACTAGCGATAGTTGCCGTTGCGGCACGAGCAGCAGCTCCAAGCCGAGAGCGCGGGCGTAGGACTGCAGCGTGTCAATGCGTGCATTTTTCCCGTGCTCGATCTGCGAGAGCCGCGCCTGGGTTAGGCCGAGCATTTGGGCGACTTGGACTTGAGTCAAGCGCTTGCGAATTCGAGCCTTTGCGAGTTCAGCGCTGATATTAGTCATAACGCATATTTTCCGGACAGTATTCCGCAAAGCTAATAGTAGCTCCAACGATACGTTTCCACAGCCGAACATATCGTTCATTATCATGCTCTTGCTATCGAAGTGTTTCGCCGCCCTCCGCGCCTCTTCAAACCGTCGATTTCCTATGCGCGGCCTTGCGCGTTGTCTTCTTCGCGGCGGACTTCCTGGGTGCGGCTTTCTTTTTCGGGGTCGACTTCTTGTGAGTGCTCGGACGGCTACCCAGTTCCCGCCAATCGCTTTCGGACATTGCACCTTGTAATGCTTGGCAGCCTTCTTGATATTCGCGAACGCCGTAGCGCGCTCGTCGTCGGTAACGCCCGTGACCTGGTCGGAACCCGTGTTGTCGAGTTCCCCGCGGCGATGGTTATGCCAGCGCTGTCCGACGTGCTGGAGCCTGTATCTGTCTGAGTCGCGCGATTTCGGCAGCGCTTTCGGAATGCAGCTCATCCCAGAGATCCACGCGCTGCTGCAGGTTCAACCAGAGCTCGGGCGATGTCCGCAACACGCGCCCGAGACGGAGTGCTGTGTTTGGCGTGACGCCGCGCTTCCCGTGCGTAATCTCACTCAAGCGTGCGCGAGTTACGCCGATCTGCGCGGCGAAATCGGTTAGCGTGACGCCGAGAGGATCGAGGTACTGACGAACGAGGATCTCGCCTGGAGGCGTGGGACGGCGATTCTTGGGGAGGCGCATATTTCTTGAATCCTAAAAAACCTTAGTGATAGTCAATGATTTCAACGTCGATGGCGCCTTGGTCAGTCCAGTAGAAGCAGATGCGGTATTGCATATTGATACTGAGTGAATACTGCCCTGCACGGTTGCCGCTAAGCTTGTGGAACCGATTTCCTGGGACTGAGGCGAAGTCAGCCAGCGAGGATGCGCTGTCGATGTGATCGAGCAGGTCGGTCGCCGCCTGATGGAGCTGCGCCGGAAGCGTCCGGCGCGCAACCTTGGAGTCGATACCATCATAGATATCAGCCGTGCCGCGGTCTTTAAATTCCACCGTATTTTAAATTGTATCGCGTCTCGATACGCGAGTCAAGCCGAATGCACGCGCTCCCCCGGGGAGTAGCCCGAAGCAGTCAAGCTGACTGCTCGGTGCGCGCCGCTCCCGACAGGGAACCGCGCGCGCACCCGCAGCACGTCGGCCGAGCTACCAGGTCTTCGGCGTGTACCCCGCGCGGTCGGCGATCTTTTGCGTCGCCATGTTCGCCGTCGCCGCCTTCGCCCACGGTGAGTCGCACGTGCCGTCGGATTCCGATGCCGGCACTTCGCCCACGATGTCGTACATGAACTGCGTCTTGCCGAACTTGGCCGCTGAGACCGTCGCGCCCGCGTACACGTCCTGAATGCACTGGTGGTCGCAGCCGCGGTACGTCGAGCGCGCGCTCTTCGCGCCGTCGAAGCTGTAGTTCTCGAACGCCGCCGCGAGCTTGTCCGCTTTCGTCGAGCCGACGGTCTTGATGTGCTCGATCAGCGACCACGCCGACATGTAGCCCAGGTAGTGGCGGCCGCCGATCGGTCCCGGAATGCCTTCACGCAGCCGCTTCGCGAGCTTCGCGGCGGAAGACGACACGCTCGGCGCCCACAGCACCGGGAACGTCGCGCCGACGACCGCGTCGAGCGGCAGCGCCTTGTAGTAGATGTCCTCGAGCGAGATCCCGGTCAGGTGCATCTTCTTGTTGAGCCCAAAATCGACCCATTGCTTCGCCGTGTTCGCCGCGTCGAGCCCGCTGTTGCACAGCACGAGCACGTCGGCGTCGCTGTTGCGCAGCTTGGTGAGCTCCGATGAAAAGTCGCTGGTGCCGAGCTTGACGATGTCGTGGCCCACCTCGGTGCCGCCCGCGTGCTTCAGCGCGGCCGACATCTGCGCGTACGCGTCCTTGCCCAGCGCGTAGTCGGCCTGGATGAAGTACCATTTCTTGCCGAGCGCCAGCGCGCGGCGCAGCACCGGCCCCAGCAGCATCCGCACGTTCGGACCGAACCGGTACGTCAACTTCGATGCCTTGGCGCCCGTCAGCGCCGAGTCTTGCGGCCCGAGCGACAGGTTGAAGATGCCTGCGTCGAGCGTGAGCGGTTCGAGCGCGCCGCCGTTCGCCGATGACGTGCCGCCGTACAGCACGTCGACGTTCTCCTGCGTGATGAGCCGCCGGGCCTCGGTGGTCGCCGTCGCCGGGTTGGACCCGTCGTCGCCGAACACGAACTCGAACTTCACGCGGCCGGATTTGTTCGCATCGGCAAGCGCGAGCTGCGCCCCCAGCTTGTGCACACCGCCGAGGTCGGAGAACACCCCGCTGAACGATTCGAGGAACCCGATTTTCACCGTCGCGGCCGTTCCGGCGGCGAGGGTGAAGCTCGGTGCGGCGAGCGCGGTTCCGGTAGCGGCGGCGGCGGTCAGGAAGGTCGTTCGCTTCATGGGCTTCCCTCGTTTCGTGTGGAGTGGGCGGGGATGCGAGCGAGAACGCGGTCGACGACCGCGCCTGCTTCGCCGGTGGAACGGTTGGGGTCGAGCAACGCTGCGAGCGCGGCACGGTCGAGGTGCGCCGCGATCTCCGGCGTTTCGGCGAGCACGTCGGCGAACGCGCGGCGCGATTCCAGCGCGGCCGACGCGGCGTGCTCCACGGCGGCGTGCGCGCGCTGGTGGCCGAGCGACGTGGCGAGCGCCGTCGCGACCGCTTCGGCCACGATCAGCCCGCCGCTCGCGTCGACGTTGCGGCGCATCCGCGCCGTGTCCGCGGTCATGCCGCGCGCGATCTGCAGCGCGTGCGCGCAGACGGCAGAGGCGAGCACGCAGATCTGCGGCAGCGCGATCTCCTCGCTCTGCCACGGACCGGTCGAGCGCTGGTGATCGCCGGCCATCGCCGCGAGCATCACCGGCACGAGCGCGTGCACGCCGCGCGTCGCGGCCAGCACGTACTCGCTCGCGATCGGGTTGCGCTTCTGCGGCATCGCGCTCGATCCGCCGCGCCCGGGCTCGTGCGGCTCGAACACTTCGGCGACTTCGGTTTGCGTCAGCAGCGCGACGTCGGTCGCGAACTTCGCGAGGCTGCCGCACAGCAGCGCGAGCGCGCAGGCGACGCCGGCGAACGCGCTGCGGTCCGCGTGCCACGGCGCGTCGGGGGCGCGCAGATGCAGCTCCTCGGCGAGCGCCACCGTGACGTCGCGGGCGCGCGGCCCCAAGGACGCCAACGTTCCGACGGCGCCGCCGAACTGCAGTGTGCGCACGCGCTCGCGCGCTTCGCCCAGACGTTCGAGATGCGCGACGAGCGGATGCAGCCACAGCGCGCAGGCGTAGCCGAACGTGATCGGCAGCGCGTGCTGCAGGTGCGTGCGCCCGGCCATGACGTCGTCACGGTGTTCGCGCGCGCGCGGTGCGAGCGCGTCGACGATCCCGCGCACGTCCGCCTCGATCGCGGCGAGCGCCGCGCCGAGCTGCAGCACCGTCGCGGTGTCGAGAATGTCTTGCGTCGTCGCGCCCCAATGCACGTAGCGACCGGCGTCGGGGCCGGCGAGCCGCGCGAGCTGCGCGGTGAGCGGCACGACCGGATAGCCGATCACGTTCGTGCGCGCCGCGATCGCGTCGACGTCCAGGCGATCGACGTCGGCGGCGGCGGCGATCGCATCGGCCGCGCCGGCCGGGATCACGCCGGTACGCGCTTGCGCGCGTGCGAGCGCGACCTCCACGTCGAGCATCGCGCGCAGCCGCCCGCGCGCCGAGAAGATCGCACGCATCGCCGCGGTGCCGTACAGCTCGCCGTAGATCTCCCAGCCGCCCGCGATCACGTTCGTGCGCTCGCGCTCAGATCGCCAGGAACGCGGTTTCGCCCGCGCCCTGCAACACGACGTCGAACCGGTACGCCGGCCCATCCGGGCGATCCGAACGCGCCGCGATCAGCGTCGCGCGCACGCCGGCGTCCGCGATCGACGAAAGCAACGGATCGCGCGCGTTCTCGCTCGCACGGTCCGCGAAGTAGATGCGCGTGACGAGGCGCTTGAGCAGGCCGCGCGCGAAGACGGTCAGGTTCGCGTGCGGCGCTTGGATCGCGCCGTTCGCGCCGGCGACGGCACCCGGGACGATCGTGCGGAACCAATAGCGTCCCTCCGCGTCGGTGCACGCGCGGCCGAACCCGCGAAAGAGCCGGCCGCTCGGCACGGGACCGGCGTCTTCCGGATGCGCGTAGCGGCCGTCCGCGTCCGCCTGCCACAGTTCGAGCAGCGCGTCGGGCACCGGCTCGCCGTCGCCGTCGCGCACGACGCCTTCGATGCGAACGACCGTGCCGGACGCGCCGTCGCGCGTGAGGTCGCTCCACGCCGGTCGCTCGAGCGCCTCGCGGAAGAACGGTCCGATGGTCTGCGACGACGTCGGGACCAGCGTCATCGCGCGCGCTCCAACGGGGTTTCGAGCCGCCCGCGCAGCACGACGTCCCAGGTGTAACCCAACGCGTACTCGGCCTCGCTGAGGTCCGCGTCGTACGCCGCGACCAAACGCTCGCGGGCCGCGGCGTCCGGGATGCTGTGGAACACGGGATCGGTCGCCAGCAGCGGGTCCCCCGCGAAGTACATCTGCGTGATCAGCCGCGTCGCGAAGCTCGGGCCGAACACCGAGAAGTGGATGTGCGCCGGGCGCCACGCGTTGTACGTGTTGCGCCACGGGTACGCGCCGGGCTTGATGGTGAGGAAGCGATACCGCCCCTCGTCGTCGGTCACCACGTGACCGGCGCCGGTGAAGTTCGGATCGAGCGGCGCGTCGTGCAGGTCGCTGCCGTGGTGATAGCGTCCCGCCGCATTGGCCTGCCACACTTCGACGAGCGTCCCGCGCACCGGCCGCCCCGCTTCGTCGAGCACGCGTCCGCTCACGATGATGCGCTGGCCTTGCGCCTCGGCGGCGCGACCGTCGATGCGGGTGAGGTCGGCCGCATTCGGCCCGCACCACAAGTCGTCGAACGTCGGTCCCGTCACTTCGGAGAGCGTGTGCGGCGCTTCGATCAGCGCGCGGGTGGGATGGCGCTTGATCGTGCTCGTGTACGCCGGGTAGTCGTACGGCGGCTGCGTGCCGTCGCGCTCGCGCGCGTACGGCGGCGGCGCGATCACGACGTGGCCTCGTCGTCGAGCTCGCGATACACGCCCGCGGCGTGCGCGAACGCGGAGTTCCCTGCGGGCACTCCCGCGTAGACGGCGACTTGCATCAGCACCTCGCGCACCTCGTCGCGCGTCGCGCCGGTGTTGCGCGTCGCGCGCACGTGCAGCCGCAGCTCCTCGGAGCGCCCGAGCGACGCCAGGATCGCGATCGTCAGCAAACTGCGCGTCTTGCGGTCCAGCCCCGGCCGCGTCCAGATCTCGCCCCACGCATAGCGCGTGATCAGCTCTTGGAAGTCGCGGGTGAACTCCGTCGTGCCGGCCTGCGCGCGCTCGACGTGCTCCTCGCCGAGCACCGCGCGGCGCACGGCCATCCCGCGCTCGTACCGTTCGTCGGTCATCGTCCGCCCTCCAGAAATCGCAGCAGCGCAGCGTTGGTCGCTTCGGGCCGCTCGGCGCACAGCATGTGCGACGCGGCGTCGAGCACGAGCAGCTCCGCGGACGGGATCGTGTCGCGCATCTCGGCACCCATCGCCGGCGTCGTCGTCGGGTCCTCGGTAGCGGCGACGACCAGCGTGCGGCAGCGGATGCGCGCGTCGTCGGCGCGCAGGTCCGCGTCACGCACAGCGGCACAGCCGCCGACGTAGCCGCTCACCGGCGTCCGCGTCAGCATGTTCGCAAAGCCGCGAACGAGCTCGGGCCGCTCGGCGCGCGCGCGATCCGTGAACCAGCGGAGCATCGCCGCGTCGGCGATCGCCGCAAGCCCTTCGCTTTCGACCGTCGCGATGCGCTCGTTCCATCCCGCCGCGGTGCCGATCCGGCTCCCGGTCGCGCAGAGCACGAGCGACTCGACGCGTTCGGGATAGTGCGCCGCGACGCGCTGACCGACCATGCCGCCGATCGAAAGACCGATGAAGTGGACGCGCCCGATCGCGAGCGCGTCGAGCAGCGCCACCGCGTCATCCGCGAGGCGCGCGATCGTCACCGCCCTGCCGTCGCCCGACGGCGTCGTGTCGGTCAGTCCGTGACCCCGCATGTCGTAGCGCAGCACGCGGTGCGAGCGCGCGAGCTCGACAACCTGCGCGTCCCACATGGGGAAGCTCGTCCCGAGCGAGTTCGCGAGCATCACGACGGGCGCGTCCGGGTGCAGGCTCGCGCCCGCTCCGTCCACGGCGTAGTGCACCACGAGATCGGCCGCGCGAGCGAACGGCATGCGCCTACCGCTCCAGCCAGTGCGCGGCCGCGTTGCGCACGTGCTCGCGCGCGAGCCGCTCCGCCGCCTCGGGATCGCCGGCGCGGATGGCGTCGAGCACGTGCGTGTGCTCGTCGGCGGAGTGCGTCAGGCGGCGGCCTTGGTTCTGCAGCCGGGTGTAGACGACTTGGGCCGACACGCGCACGAGCGGGACGAATTGCTGCAGGCGCGCGTGGCCGGTCGCCTCGACGATCTTCACGTGGAAGTCGGCGTTGGCGACGAGATAGCGGTGCTGGTCGCGCGCGGCGCTCGTGCGCATCGTCTTCGCGAGCGCGGTGAGCTCACGGTCCAGCTCAGCACCGATCCCGCGCTGCGCCAACAGCCGCGCGGCCAGCCCGTCGACCATCTCGCGCAGGTCCAGGATCTCGAGCGCATCGTGCGCGTCGAGCGACACCACCGATGCCGCGCCGCTCGGCGCGATGGAGATGAAACCCTCGCGTTCGAGCGCGATGAGCGCCTCGCGCAGCGGCGTTCGGCTGACGTGCAGCTGCCGCGCGAGATGCTCTTGGCGCAGCACGGTGCCCGGCGCGAGCTTGCCTTCGAGGATCGCCTGCCGCACCGAGTCGACGATGCCCTCCTTCATCCGCGGGTGGCGCACGAGCGCGAGCGGCGTCACCTCGGCAAGCTCCTCGCGCACGCGTCTCATCGCGGCGCCTCGACGAGCAACGGCGCGATCTCGGCCTTGAGCCGTTCTTTCGCGACGCGCATCGTCGGCGTCAGCGGGAACGCGTCGAGAAACACGATGCGCACCGGGATCTTGTACGGCGCGAGCCGTGTCGCGCACCATGCGCGCAGCTCGGCTTCGTCGACCGTCGCGCCGGGCGCGCGGACGATGCACGCGACCACGTCCTCCTCCGAGAGCGACGACGGAACGCCGACGACCGCGGCTTGCAGCACGCCGGGATGGAGCGCGAGCGCGTCCTCGACTTCGCGCGGCGCGACGTTCTCGCCACGGCGCCGGATCATCTCCTTGTAGCGCCCGACGAGCACGACGTCGCCGTCGGCATCCACATAACCGGCGTCGCCGGTACGCAGCCAGCCGTCCTGCAGCGTGCGCTCCGTGATCTCCGGCGCGTTCCAATATCCGGGCGTGACCGCCGCGTTGCGAAACTGCAGTTCGCCGACGGTTCCGCGCGGCACGAGCGCGCCCGCCGGCGCCACGATCCGCAGCTCGTTGGGGATCAGGCCGCCGGGATGCGCGCGCGGGCGGCCGATGCTCGCGCTCTTCGCGCGCGACGTGGGTGTCTCGATGCAGCCGAACGTGCATTCCGACATCCCGAACCCGGTGACGATGCGCACGCCGAAGCGCGCTTCCAGCGCGCGGTTTTCGGGCGGCTCGAGCGCCGGCGCGGCGTAGATCGTGCGCAGCGCGCCGCGCACGAACATCTCATCCGGCTGGCGCGCGAGGATCGCGAGCATCGCGCCGATGAGGTTCACCTCGGTCACGCCGAGCTCGGCGGCTTCGCGCCAGAACGTCGACGCGCGGAACTTCGGCGACACCACGAGCGGATATCCGTTCGCGAGCGCGGTCATCAGCGAGTACGCCTGCGCGTTGATGTGAAAGAACGGCAGCACACACCAGAGCCGCTCGACCTCGTCCAAATTCAGCCACGAGCGCATCGACTGCCCCGCGCCGACGTAGGCGAGATGGCGCACGAGCGCGCCTTTGGGGCGGCTCGTCGTCCCCGACGTGTACACGATCGCGGCGGCGTCGGCCGGGTCGCCGCCGGGCAGCGGAGCTCGCGCAGCGTCGCCTGCCTCCGCGTGCAGCGCGGCAATCTGCGCGTCGCCGAGCAATGCGACGCGCGGCCGCAAGTCGTCGACGACGTACTGCAGTTCGGGCTGGGTCAGCGCCGGGTTCACCGCCGCCGGGATCGCGCCGGCGTGCACGGCGGCGAGCCAGGCTTCGATCGTGCCGACGCCGTTGCCGGCGCTGACGAGCACACGGTCGCCGCGCGTCACGCCGCGGCCGTGCAGCACGGTCGCGCCGCGCGCGACGTTCTCAGCTACCTGGGCGAACGTGCGCTGCTCGGTCGCGGACGTCAGGAACGGGGCCGAACCGAAACGGTCGGCGGCGGCATAGACGAAACGTGGGATCGTCGGGAGCCCCGGAGTCAGAGCACTATCTCCCATTTTGGATCCTGGTATCCAGAATCGAGTTTTTTCATCCGGTCACTGCGGGCTCCTCCAGACGGCAAAGCGCCCGGAAGCCGAAGCTTCCGGGCGCCGAGCCGATCGAATCACCCGGTCAGAGCGCCTCCGAACAAGTCACCGTTCTCGGACGTCGTGGCGAGGGAAATCGCCCGAGAACAGACACTTGATCAGAGTCGCCTTAGATCAGTGGAAGAACGTGTTCGTGTCGACGTGGAACGTGCCGATGAGGTCCCACGATCCGACGTGGATCGCGTTGGGCGCAACGAACGGCGTACCCTGAGGCACGGAGTGGTAGTCCGAGTGGCGCATCGCGAGCGTGAAGCCGGGGCTGAAGCGCTTGCTCAGCTGAACCGTCAGCGCCGAGTTCCAGCGGTACGGCTCGCCGGTCGTCGTGCCGAAGTTCCCGAAGATTCCCGGGTTCTCGTAGAAGTTCAGCGCGCCCCAGCGCTCGTTCATCAGCAGCGTCACACCGTGGCGGGCATCGACGGGCAGAATCCACGAGACGCCCTGCGTGCTCTCCCAATACGCGCTGGTGGTGGGATTCTCGTCGAAATAGCCGACGTTGCCGTTGCCGTTCGGGCACGTCAACTGGTTTGCAGCCTGGTGGAGCGACGCGATCAGCGCCGCGCTGCAAACCATACCGACGTGGTGGTCGACGTTCTGGTGGTCGGCCGTCATCGAAAGGACGAACACGCTGTTCCAGAAGTTACGGAACGGCTTGCTCGTGTACGACAAACCGGCGTAGCCGTAATGGTGCTCGGTCGAGCTGACCGTGCAGTTCGCGCCGGTCGATTGACCGCTGTTGTTGCACAGGTACGGCACGGTGCTGACGCCGTTGCCGCCGTTGGACCAGATGCGGTGACGGAACGAGTCGCCGACGTCGAGCGTCCAGTACCGGTCGAAGGCGTACGTGGCGTGGTACTGCAGGATGATGTCGCGAGAATCGCTCGCGCAAACGCGCGCCGCCGGGCCATTCGGGACGGCAGGCTGGATGATGCACTCCAGCGGCTGATTGACCGTGCCTTCGGTGATGCGGTCGAAGAGCAGGTTGAACTTGCGCGTGATGGGGATGCGCACGGTGCCGCCCAGGTCGAGCGGGTCGTATTGGTTGGTGGGGCCGGTGACGGGCACGCCGGGCCCGGGCCGGCTGCCGTAGTAGGCCGGCTGCGTGAAGGTCGCGACGAAGTCGATGACCGGCAGATGACTGAGCGGCGGCGGCGGCTTCGGAGCCGGCTTCGGAGCCGGCTTCGGCGTCGCTTGGGCGATCACGCTCGCCGGATCCGGGTTGTTCGGGGTCGCCGGCGGCGCGGCATTGGGGGCCGGCGCGGCGGCTGCGGTTTCAGCGGGCGGCACGGTCTGCGCGCCGGCGACGTTGATCGTGCCGGCGAACAGCACGACGGCAGCGCACAGCGCGGTCATGATGCGGGTCAGCGGGCGCGAGGGATGCGATGCATCCATTGAAGAGTGCCTCCACGTGTGGAAAGCTTCGCGAAGGAGCGAACCTCTCGCGAAGCGGTGAGTCGGAACCGGCATACATCTCGAGGACGGCGATCTTGAACGGCCCGCCACTCATCCGCATACGGTCAGACAACGCTGGATACAAGTATCCAGGAATGAAACGGGCGTTTGTCGGTTTGCGTTCCCCATCCTTTAATGAATGGGGTACGAACGCAAATATGACACGTGGGCGAGGCGGGCGGGCGGCCCGACTTTGGTCGGACCCGGCGCCGTCGCTCCCGGGCACCGCCTGAGCCGGCGGGCCTGGGCCGCGGTGGCAGCGGTCGTCGTCGTGGCCGTCGCGTTCGGGGCCGCGACCAGCCACCGCGTCTACAACCGCACGCTGCCGGTCGGGCTGATCGAGCACCTGTTCGGTGAGGACGACGGCGACTGGCTGTCGGCGCTGGTCGTGCTGCGCAAGCTCTACAGCATCGCCGCCTTCACGCTGATCGGCTTCGTCGTCCACCTGGCGCTGCCGCCGGCGCGCCGCCCGGCGCTGCGCGCGGCGGTCATCGTCGCGGCGTTCTCCGCGCTGATCGAGGTCGCCCAAAAGCTGCACCACGCCCACGAAGGGCTCGCGTCGAACGCCTTCGACGTCCTCTGCGGCGCGTTCGGCGGCTGGCTGGCCGTCACGATCGCGCGCGCGCTCAAGCGACGGGCGTGAGCAGCGGCTTCCCATCGGCGAAGGCGAGCAGGTTCTCCGCCGCCAGCATCGCCATGCGGGTGCGCGTCTGGGTCGTCGCGCTGCCGACGTGCGGCGTGATCACGACGTCCTCGCGCGCATAGAGCGGATGCCCGGGCGGCAGCGGCTCGGGGTCGGTCACGTCGAGCACCGCGCCGGCGATCTCCTTGCGTTCGAGCGCGCGCAGCAGCGCGTCCGTGTCGCAGATCGGACCGCGCGCCGCGTTCACGAAGGTCGCGCCCGGCTGCATGCGCGCGAACGCGTCGTCGCCGAACATGCCGCGCGTCTGCGCCGTCAGCGGCAGCAAGGCCACGACGCAGTCGGCCTCGGCGAGCAGCGCGTCGAACGTGCGGTACGACCCGCCGGTCTGCGCGTCGTCGGCGCGCGGCGTGCGCGTGTGGTAGACGACGTGCATCTTGCTGGCGTGCGCGCGGCGCGCCAGCGCGACGCCGATCGCGCCGAAGCCCACGACGCCGAGCGTCGCGCCTTCGAGATCGCGGCTGTACGGCGGGTCGCCGTGAGCCAGCCAGCGTCCGTCGCGCGCCCACGCGATCGCCGGACCGAGTTGCCGTACGGCGATGATGACGAGCCCGTATGCGAGGTCGGCGACGGCCTCGACGAGCGAACCGCGTGAGTTCGTGAGCGCGATCTCGCGCGCGCGCAGGCTCGGCACGTCGACGTTGTCGTAGCCGACCGACTGCATCGCGACGATGCGCAGCGCGGGCGCTTCGGCGAGAAACGCCGCGTCGATCGGCACGTTGGAGCTGCTCAGCACACCGGTGGCATCAGCGAGGGCAGGGCCCCATTCCGCGCGCGGCAGGCCGGAGACGTCGGTCACCGCGGTGCGCTCGTGCAAGCGTTCGAGCACGACGTCGGGGACGCGCGTCAGCACCACGATGCGATCCATGTCAGATCGCCGCGGCGATCGCTTTGCCGACCTCTTCGGTGCCCGCGGTCCCGCCGATCTCCCGCGTGCGCGGGCCGCTGGTCAGCACCGTCTCGATCGCGCGAACGACCTCGGCCGCAGCGTCGGGATGACCGAGGTGGTCCAGCATCATGGCGCCCGACCAGATCTGTCCGATCGGGTTCGCGACGCCCTTGCCGGCGATGTCGGGCGCGGAGCCGTGCACGGGTTCGAACAGCGACGGAAACGCGCGCTCGGGGTTGAGGTTCGCCGACGGCGCGATGCCGATCGTGCCGGTCACCGCCGGACCGAGATCGGAGAGGATGTCGCCGAACAGATTCGAGCCGACGACGACGTCGAACCAGTCCGGGTGCTGCACGAAGTGCGCCGTGAGGATGTCGATATGGTACTGGTCCACGTTCACGCCGGCGTACTCGGCGGAGATCGCTTTGACGCGCTCGTCCCAATACGGCATCGTGATCGCGATGCCGTTGGACTTCGTTGCCGAGGTCAGGTGTTTCTTCGGGCGGCTGCGCGCCAGCTCGAACGCATAGCGCAGGATGCGGTCGACGCCGCGGCGCGTGAAGATCGACTCCTGAACGACGATCTCCGCGTCCGTGCCTTCGAACATCCGGCCGCCGACCGACGAGTACTCGCCTTCGGTGTTCTCGCGCACGATCCAGAAATCGATGTCGCCCGCGTTGCGGCCCGCGAGCGGCGACGTGATCCCGGGCATCAGGCGCACCGGCCGCAAGTTGACGTACTGCTGGAAGCCGCGCCGCATCGGGATGAGTAACCCCCACAGCGACACGTGGTCGGGGACGTTCGGGAAACCGACCGCGCCGAAGAAGATTGCGTCGTGCCCCTTGATCTGCGCGAGCCCGTCCTCGGGCATCATCGCGCCGGTCTGCGCGTAGCGCTCGCAGCTCCAGTCGAAATGCTGCCAGTCGAAGGCGAAGCCGTGCTTGCGCGCGACGGCGTCGAGCACGCGCACGCCCTCGGGCAGCACCTCTTTGCCGATCCCGTCGCCGGGGATCGTCGCGATGCGGTACGTCTTCACCTTACTGTCCTTGCGCCTTGGGCAGAAAACCGAGCGAGATCCACGGGATGAACGCGATGAGCAGCAGGCCGATGATCAGCGCGATCATGTACGGCACCATCGCCTTGACGACGTTCTCCGGATTCGATTTGCCGATCGCGCTCGCCGCGTAGAACCCGATCCCCAGCGGCGGAGCGAACAGCCCGACGCCCATCGCGAGCACCGAAACGATCGCATAGTGGACCTCGTTGATCCCTGCCGCCTTCGCGACCGGAAACAGCAGCGGTCCGAACAGCACCATCGCCGGGATGCCTTCGAGCACGGAGCCGAGCACGATGAACATGACGATCGAGAGCAGCATGATGCCGACCTTGCCGCCCGGCGCATGGCTCAGGATGTCGGCGAGCTGCTGCGCGAAGCCGGACTGCGTGAGCGCCCAGCCCATCGCCGTCGCCGTCGCGATGATCAGCAGGATGGCGCCGGCGAGCGAGACCGTCTCGATCAGCGTCGGGTACAGCGAGCGCCACTTGAATTCACGGTAGACCGCGACGCCGATGATCACGGTGTAGATGATGCCGACGACGCTCACCTCGGTCGCGGTCGCGATGCCTTTGACCACGAAGTAGCGGATCAGCAGCGGCAGCAGTAATGCCGGCACCGCCAGCAGGAACGCGCGCCCGATCACGCCCCAGCCCGCGAACGACGCGAGCGTCGCGTTCGCTTTCTTGGCGTACCAGAGCGCGACGGCGATCAAAAGGATCGAGCATACGACCGCCGGCAGCAGGCCGGCGGTGAACATCGCCTGGATCGACACGCCGGTCACCGAGCCGATGATGATGAGCACGAGGCTGGGCGGAATGGTCTCCGCCATCGCGCCCGACGTCGCGAGCAGCGCGATCATCGACGGCCGCTTCTCGCCGCGCCGCTCCATGTCGGGGAACAGCACCGGCGCGACGGCCGCCATGTCGGCGATCTTCGAGCCGGAGATGCCCGACACGAGGTACATCGCACCGACGAGCACGATCGAGAGCCCGCCGCGGAAATGTCCGACGAGGCTCGCGAGCGCAGCGACCAGCCGCTTCGCGATCCCCGCCGTCTCCATCAGCAGCCCGAGGAAGATGAACAGCGGCACCGCGAGCAGGACGAGGTTCGAGACGCCTTCCTGCATGCGCTGCACGACGATGTCCGCGTGCACGTTGGTGACGATCAAGATGTAGCTGAGCGTGCCCAGCCCGAACGCGAACGCGATCGGCACGCCGATCGCGACGCACGCGCCAACCAGCACGACGAAGAACAGCACCAGGTTTACGTTGCCGAGCCCGGCGAACGCGCCGCGGCCGAACCACACCGCCGCGCTCAGCACGACCGCCGCGACCACGACCCCGGCGACGATCTTCGGATCGTATTCCGAGAGCCGCAGCAGCGCGAGCACGAGGATGAGGCCGAGGCCGACGATGATCGCCAGCACCACGTAGGCCTGCGCGATCCCCAGCGCCGGCGTGACGTCGTTCTGCTCCAGCTTGAAGAACTTGAGCGTCGCGGGCATCAACTCGATCACGAAGATCGCCGCCACCACCGATGAGATCGTTTCGAGGATCTGGCGCACGCGGGGCGACGAGCGCCGCACGACGACCGACAGGCGGATGTGCTCGTTGCGGCGGTACGCGACCACCGAACCGAGCATCGCGAGCCACAGGAACATGATCGTCGCGAGCTCGTCGCTCCACACCAGCGGGTTGCCCAAGACGTAGCGCGTGAAGACGCCCGCGCTCAGGATCGCGATCTCGACGATCACCAGCAACGCCGCGAGCGGCTCGACGACCGCGCCGATCGCGCGGTCGATCGCAGCGGCCCACGGCCGGCGGAAGCTGAGGTCTTCCGCCTCGACGGCCGTCTCGGTTACGTGCATCGCCACTATGCGAGCTTGTTCGCGTACTTCTCGAGCGCAGCCCACGCCTTGGGTCCGAACTCGGCCTTCCAGCGCTCGTAGTACTTCGCGTCGACGAGCTTCTGCTTGAAGCTGTTCTTGTCGACGTCGTTGAACTTCATGCCGCGCCGCGTCAGCTTGTCGCGCACCGACTTGTTGAGGTTGACGTTGTCGTTGCGCGCCGCGACCGTTGCCGCGCTCATCTCGCGCGAGATGATGCCCTGCACGTCCTTGGGAAACTTGTTCCAGACGTCTTGGTTGAACAGCGTCCAGTAGCCCGACCAGATGTGCTCGGACATCGAAACGAATTTCTGCACTTCGTAGAACTTCTGCTGGTCGATGAGCAGCAGCGGGTTCTCCTCCGCGTCGATGACGTGCGTTTGCAGCGCCGTGTAGAGCTCGCTCAGCGCAATCGGCGACGGCGCCGCGCCGAGCGACTGGAACGTGTCGACGCGAATCTTGCCGGGCGAGACGCGAATCTTCAGGCCGGCGAGGTCGCCCACGGTGCGGATCGGCTTGGTGGAGGTGGTGATGTTGCGAAAGCCGTTCTCCCAGATCTTGTCGAGGACGACTATTCCGCCCTTGGCGGCGATGTCGTCGCGCACGACCTTGCCCAGGTCGCCGTCCATGGCGCGAAACACGGTGTCGCGGTTGGGGAACGCATAGGCGAGGTTCTCGATCGACGCGAGCGGGGCGATCGCGTTGAGGAAGGCGCCCGGCATCGCGAGCGATTCGATCGCACCCGAGCGCAGCTGCGCGATCATGTTCGGATCGCTGCCGAGCTGGCTGGTGGGGAACGACTTGATCTGCACGCGGCCCTTGGTCGCGGTCTTGATCCGGGCGAACGCTTCGATCGAACGGATGTTGATGGGGTGCTCCGGCGGCAGATCGTGCCCGTACTTCAGCTCGAAGTCGGCGGCCCGTGCGGGCGTGATGATGCCGATGGTGGCGAACGTCGCCGCGGTGCCGAGGACGAAGCCTTGTCGGGTCACGGGCATGGGGCACTCCTTCCGTCGCACGGGCGCGACTCGATCGATGTCTCGGGTGCTACGTCCTCGGGTTGCCGGTGTCCCGGTCGCGCGGCCCGCCGATGGCGCCGCTTTCTTCGAGCGCGCGGAGCTCGTCGGGCGACAAGCCGAGCTCGCGAGCGAGCACTTCCTTCGTGTCGGCGCCGACCACGGACGGCCCGGGCCGGAGCGGCGGCGCACCCGCGCGCTCGAAGCGCGGAAACGCGTTGTTGATCACCACCTCGCCCAGCTCGGGATCGCGCAGGGTCGCGAGCGACCCGCGCGCCGCGATCTGGGGGTTTTCAAAGACTGACGCGATCGACTCCAGCGGCCCGACGGCGCAGCCCGCGCCGGTGAGCACGTCGATGACGTCGTCGCGCGGGCGCGTCGCGCAGAACGCGTCGATCAGCGCGTCGAGGGCCGCGCCGTTCGCGACGCGGTCGGCATTGGAGCGAAAGCGCGGATCGGCGACGAGCGCGTCACCGCCGATGGTGCGCAGCACGCGTTCGGCAACTTCTTGCGTGCTGCCCGACAGCGCCACGTACGCGCCGTCGCCGCAGCGGTAGGCGCCGCGCGGCGCGGTGTCTTCGAGCCGGTTGCCCAGGCGCCGGTGCTCGGTGCCGTTGGCGGCGTACTCGGTGAGCTGCGACTCGACGAGCTTCATCACGGCCTCGTAGATCGCGAAGTCGATCACCTCACCGTCGCCGGTGCGCAGGCGGCGCGCGTACGCCGCGCAGACCGCCGCCGCGCCGGCCTGCCCGGCCATCACGTCGGCGAGCGGGAACGACGGCAGCAGCGGCGGACGGTCGTCGTAGCCCGACACCGCGGCGATCCCGGTCATCGCTTCGGCGAGCGTGCCGAACCCCGCGCGGTCGCGGTACGGTCCGTGCTGGCCGAACGCCGTCATACGCAAGATCACCAGATGCGGCGCCGCCGCCAGCAGCCGGTCGGGACCGAGGTTCCAGCGCTCGAGCGTTCCCGGCCGAAAATTCTCGATGAAGATGTCGAATGAAGGAAGCCAGCGCAGCAGCAGCTCCTGCGCCCGCGCGCCGTGCAGGTCGAACGCGACGCTGCGCTTGTTGCGCCCGAGCGCCTTCCAATACAGCCCGATGCCGTTTTTCTGCGCGGCGTAGCGCCGGACGTGATCGCCCGAACCGGGTCGCTCGAGCTTGACGACGTCGGCGCCGAAATCGGCGAGCATCGCCGCCGTCGTCGGCGCGGCGATCATGGTCGAGCAGTCCAGCACGCGCACGCCGGCAAGCGGACCATTCTGCGCCATAGGCGTTCTTGAAGTCTCGAATCGAGGGATAAATCCTGCCGCCGGCGTCAGCCGAACGGCTCAGCTTCGTGCGAGCGCGATGATGCCGGCCAGGATGAGCAGTGCGCCCGCGACGCGGCGGCGCACGTCGCCTTCCGCGAAGAGCCGTGCGCCGAGCAGTGCGCCGAAGACGATGCTCACTTCGCGTGCCGGCGCGACGAGGCTGACCGGCGCGACGACCAGCGCGAACAGCACCAAGATGTAGGCGAGCGGCGACAGCACCGCGACGCCGAGCAGCTCCGTGCGGTACGCGCGCCAGGTCGGGCCGAGCGCCGCGCGCCGCGCGCCGTTCCACACCAGCGGCGCCAGCAGCACGGTTCGCACGCAATAATGGCCGACCTCGTACACGACCGGCACGATCGCGAGCGTGCTCACCGCGTGCTTGTCCCAGAGCGTGTACGCGGCGATCGTCGCGCCGGTGGCGAGGCCGTATCCGATCGACACGCGCGCGCGGCGAACGTGCAGCCGCGCACCGGTCGCGACGAAGATGCCGCCGACGATCGCCGCGATGCCGAACGTGCCCGCGATGCCCGGGCGCTCGCCCAGGAACAGCACCGCGGCGATCGACGCCAGCAGCGGTCCGGTGCCGCGCGCGACGGGATACACGAGCGACAGATCGCCGGCGCGGTAGCCGCGCTGAAGCAGCAGAAAGTACGCCGAGTGGATGACGGCGGTACCGGCGATGAACGCAAGGTCCAGGGCGGTCAGCGGATGTCGCAGCGGTACGACGACGAGCCACACCGCGAGCACGGGCAGATACACGGCGGCGGAAAGCGCCGTCGTCAGCCACACGAACGCGACGGTATCCGCGGCCTGCGCGCGCTTGGCGAGCAGGTTCCACGTCGCGTGCAGCACCGCCGCGGTCAGCACGAGCGCGAGCACCACGGGCGTCATCGCGCTGGGGCCATAGCGAGCCGCCGCGTTCGGGGGCGGGGCCGTTCGCGCCTCCGCCGAAGCTTCTCAACCGATGCGCCGTTCCACGCTCCTCGCCGGGCTCGCAGCGACGACGGCCGCGCCGTCGGCCGCTTCAGCCGCGGCGCGTGGCGGCGACGCCGATCTGATCGTCACGGCCGCGACGATCGACACCGTCGACCCGAGCACGCCGGGCGCGCAGGCGCTCGCGGTGCGCGACGGGCGGTTCATCTACGTCGGTGCGCGCGAGGGTGTGCACGCGTTCCGCGGACGGCGCACGAAGGTACTCGACCTCGGCGACGTCACGGTGCTGCCGGGACTCATCGACGCGCACCTGCACTTTACCGGCGTCGGCTTAGCGCTGCACGAGGTGGATCTCATGCACGCGCCCACGTTCGAGGAGGTCGTGCGCCGCACCGTTGCGTTCGCGGCGACGTCGCACGACACGTGGATCATCGGCGACGGCTGGGACCAGAACCTCTGGCCCGACAAGAACTTTCCGGCGCACGACGCGCTCAGCGCCGCGATCCCCGACCGGCCGGTCGTGCTGCACCGCGTCGACGGTCACGCGCTGCTCGCCAACGCGAAGGCGATGGAGCTTGCCGGCGTCGTCGCGACGACGCAAGATCCTAGCGGCGGCCGCGTGGTGCGCGACGCCCACGGCGCGCCGAGCGGCGTGTTCATCGACAACGCGCTGACGCTGGTGACGCACGCGATCCCGCCCGCGTCGCACGATCAGCTCGTGCGCGCGAGCGAAGCGGCGCTCAAGGAGTGTCACCGCTGGGGGCTGACGGCGATCGGCGATCCCGGCAACGGGCAGAACGTCATCGCGGCGTACGAAGAGCTCGCGCGCAACGGGCGCTACACGCTGCGCAACCACGTCATGCTTACGGGCAGCGATCCCGCGCTGGTCGATGCGTACCTCGCGCGCGGTCCGCGGACGCTGGACTTCGGCGGTCGGCTGTCGCTCCGCGCCATCAAGCTCTACATCGACGGCGCGCTCGGCTCGCGCGGCGCCGCGCTGCTCGCGCCGTACAGCGACGACCCGAGCAACACCGGCTTGCTGCGCACGGCCCAGGCCGACGTGCAGCACCTGTGCGAGCGCGCGCTGAAGGCCGGCTTCCAGGTGTGCACGCACGCGATCGGCGACCGCGGCAACCGCGTCGTGCTCGACGCGTACGAGGCCGCGCTGCGCACCGCGAATGTTCGCGACCACCGCTTCCGCATCGAGCACGCGCAGGTGCTCGCGCCCGAGGACGTCCCGCGGTTCGCGCGCCTCGGTGTGATCCCGTCGATGCAGTCGACGCATCAGATCAGCGACATGGGTTGGGCGCAGGCGCGCCTCGGCCCGGATCGCGTGCGCGGCGCGTACGCGTGGCGCGCGCTGCTGGACACGGGCGTCACGATCGCCAACGGCACGGACGCTCCGGTCGAAGCGGTGAACTCGCTGCGTACGTTTCACGCCGCGATCACGCGGGAGAACGAAGCGAATCAACCGCCGGGCGGCTGGTATCCGCGGCAGCGCATGACGCGGCGCGAAGCCTTGAAGTCGATGACGATCTGGGCAGCGCGCGCGAACTTCATGGACGACGTCGCGGGCTCGATTTCGCCCGGCAAGTACGCCGACTTCGCCGTCGTCGACCGCGACTGGATGCTGGTCGCGCCGGAGGCGATCATGGCGACGCGCGTGCTTGCGACGTACTCCGGCGGAAAGCCCGTCTACGAATCGGCGATTTCCGCGAAAACGACCGCGCTGCGCGCGCGTGGGAGGCGCATCGGCTCGTGCTGCAGCCCGCACTCGGCCTGATCCTCGCCGCGCTGCTCGGCGCGGCGGTCGGTTTCCAGCGGCAGTACACGCAGAAGCCGGCCGGAATCCGCACGCACGCGCTCGTGTCGCTGGGCTCGTGCGCGTTTGCCATGTATTCGGCGCTGTACGACGACACGCGCATCGCCGCGGGCGTGATCACCGGAATCGGTTTTTTGGGCGCGGGCGCGATCGTACGCCAGGGGTTCACGACGCGCGGACTCACCACCGCGGCGTCGATCTGGACCGCGTCGGCCATCGGGATGGGCGTCGGGTTGGGGAAGCCCGGATGGCTTGGCGCGGTCGTTGCGCTGGCCGCAGTGACGATCGCGCTGCTGACGATCCCCGACGACGCGATCATGCAGCTGCTGCCGCGGCGCACGCGGATCGCGATCGTCGTGGAGGCGGACCTCGACCGCATCTCGCTCGATGCCGTCAAAGCCGAGCTGGTGCGGTGCGCCGACCGTGTCCGCTTCCGGGACGAGCTCGAGATCGAACACATCGGCGACATCCGGCGCGCGTCCATCGGCTACATCATCCAGCTCGACGTCAAACACGCGCTCACCGGCGTCTTCGAGGCGATGAGCGTCGTCGACGGCGTGCTGCGAATAGCGGTCGCCGACGAACCGGTCGCCCCAACGACCTGAGCCTCTCGTCCATGGCTGGCCCCTTGACGTACCGGGTGATTCTGGAACCGGACGATGATACGCTCCGCTGTATTATCCCGGCGTTCCCCTCGATTTTCACATCCGGCACGGACCGCGAGGATGCGCTCCGCATGGCGAAAGACGCCATCTTACTCGAAATCGAGCACGCCGTGGAAAACGGGCTTCCGATACCGGAGCCGGATGCGGACCTGCCGATGCTCGTCGAACGCGTCGAGGTTGGAGGTCAAAATGTTGAGTAAAGTTGTTGCGGCTATTTTAGCCGTCATCTGCTTCTTGGGCTGCGTTTCTGTGAAAGCTCAAGAGGTTCCCACGTCTATCGTTACCCGACGCCGGCGCAAGCACCACCTACCCCTACTTCCCTTGTGCCAGAGTTGGCGGATGCAATACCATCAACTCCCTGCCTTCTCTCTCCCCTTAAAATTGAAGAGGTCCCGCAGCCGATCCAGCCATGTCGGTTTACGGAAGGCCTTGAGATAACCTATCAAAGAACGGGGGAACGAGGAGCAGGGGAAGTAAAGTTCAAATTCAAGGGCTACGTACCTCATTGGCCTAAACTTCTTCATCCCGATCCACGCTGTATAGCCGTTCCTCCTTGTCAATTGTGGGAAGAACACCTGAATTACGCGAAGGCGAAAAACCAGACGCTGATCGTTATTCGGGACGGAGACGGGGACATCGTCGCACGATTGAGTACCAGCACCTTATCTCCATCGGGGACAGCGGGATTCGGAAAAACAAAACACTCCCCTATGATCCTCGGGGACGTGTGGTCTTTTGAATATCAAGAAGACATCAATCCCTCCTTCACGGTCCAACAGAAAGTGGAAGTTCTCGCCTGGGAAACGCTACCGTTGACCATTAACGGGATACGCTCACTCGTCCCCGTAATTCACCGAAGAGTTACGGGAACGAACCCGAGCAGGTTTAATGGCTGGTTTCAAGAGACGAGCCACTACTACTACCAACCCAGCTTGGGGGTCGATGTAAGACAAGTTCGCCCGCATGAACAGTGGGAAATGACAGGGATACAGATACCCACGACCCGCTGAGACAGATCTACAGACCCTCCTGTGAAAGCAGGGGGTCTTTTTGTTTTGTCTTCGTTTATAAGGAATGCTGCCCATTCAAATCGAGTACGCACCATCTGTTCCTGTTTCAACTGATTCAGATTATTTTCGTATGCAGAAAGAGCGTCAGTAAATGCGCGAGAAACCTCGGATGTCTGTATTGATCCACAATACGCCGAACGCAACCGGTTACTATGCGGTCAGCACGCTTGATATTCCCGCGTCCAATACCGGCGTGTGAGCGGCCATCTCTGTTGAGAGTTGATCAACGAAAAGAGTAGATGAACATGAGCGACTGGCCTCCGAAGTACGTACCCGAGGACGACCCGACGGGCAGCCCGCCGGTACCGCCTAATTGGGATTTAAAAGCGCATTCCTCACAGACACGCAAACGAACGGCTTCCTTCTGACGTTGCCCCAGATCTCAGGCCGCGGCTGACCGTGAGTTTAAGCTAGTGCGATAATGCTCGATGAACTCTGCCGGCGTCAAGCCGTCGAGTGCGGTA
>Ga0208078_1000016_pt1 | contig 94069 bp, 83 predicted proteins | sample NGESurdeep072012_3_FD_184468 | JGI IMG/M metagenome (GOLD analysis project Ga0208078, IMG submission 184468) | Arctic peat soil microbial communities from Barrow, Alaska - NGEE Surface sample 53-2 deep-072012 (SPAdes) | ecosystem: Environmental > Terrestrial > Soil > Wetlands > Peat ...
TGGGGGCGATGCGGTCTTCGTCGAGCACGACGTCGCCGATGAAGCAGGGTGGGATCACGTCATGAAGGTCGTAATCGAACGGTTCAAGAAACTCGACGTTCTCGTAAACAATGCCGGCGTCGCACTGGCCAAAGACGTCGAGCACACCACGCTCGAGGAGTGGCGGTGGCTCATGAGCATCAATCTCGAAGGCGTCTTTCTCGGGACGAAGCACGCAATCCAGACCATGAAGGCAAATGGAAGCGGCTCGATAGTGAATCTGTCCTCGATCGAAGGCCTGGTGGGCGATCCGAACCTGGCCGCGTACAACGCGAGCAAAGGCGGCGTGCGCCTACTGACGAAATCAGCGGCGCTCTACTGCGCCAAAGCGGGCTACAATATTCGGGTCAACTCGGTGCACCCTGGCTATATCTGGACGCCCATGGTGGAGAACTTTCTAAAATCTCAGGGCGATGTGGCGCAAGGTCGCAAGCTGCTGGACAGTCTGCATCCAATCGGTCACGTCGGTGAACCCGACGATATTGCGTATGGCGTGCTGTACCTCGCGTCGGACGAGTCAAAGTTCGTCACCGGAACGGAGCTGGTGATCGACGGCGGCTACACCGCTCAGTAGCCGCTGCGATGGTGTCGCCGCTTCAGCCAGTATGGCGCGCGCTCCCCGTCAGCCAGCGTGGCCGCAACAAACTGGCACCGAGCAGCGCACAGGGAATGACGAACAACACCGCGACGGTATCATACCATGCGGCCCCCGAGCTCCAGAACTCGGCCACCATGCCCGCCCCAAAAAACAGCTCGAGGACGATGTAGGCGCTCACAGCACCACGAGTGTTGTGCAGGCGTGCCACCACATAGCCTCCGAGCACGACCGACGCTGCTGTCCAGAGGAACGCGATCAGCACGACCATGGTGGCGTAGGCGGACTGTTCACTGAGGAATGACCCCCCACCGAGCCTGATAGTGAGCCAGTTGCCGGAGATCGCGAACAGGCTGGACACGAACAGCCCGAACAATGCGGCGAGCAGAGTTTTCATCGGCTCGCGTCGACTCCTCACCGACTCCGCAATCGCATGCAGTCTTTTCCACACGATCCCCTCCCGTGTTTGAACAAAGTGTGCCCAGGTTGCTGTTGTTATTCTGTGCGGATCCAGCTTCGGAAACGAGGGAGGATTTCCTGAATTCCTGTGAGGATTTCTCGCAGAGCCTAAGGCGCGTGCCCGGTTTCGACTGTCCAGACCCAATCGCGAATCTCAGGAGCATCCTGCAGCTGGTCGCGCGAGTAGCGCACCGCGTCCGCGATCATCATCTCCAGGCTCTTGATAGAATCCTCGCGTGCTGACTTTAGTGGTGACCGGCGGATTGCCTCAGCCGCCAAATGAAACCGGCTCATGGCGTTCAGGATCACCATATCGAAGGGAGTAGTGGTTGTTCCCTGCTCACTGAAGCCACGCACGTGGAAACGGCCCGGATTTGAGCGATGATGAAGCATCTGATGAATCAGATGCTGATATCCGTGGAACGCAAAGATGACGGGCTTGTCGGCCGTAAATAGCCGATTGAAAGCATCGTCGTTCATGCCGTGGGGGTGATCCCCCGGTGAAAAGAGCGTCATGAGATCGATCACGTTAACAACCCGCACGCAAAGTTCCGGGGCGAGCCGCCTGAGCCACCACGCGGCCGCAACGGTCTCTAGGGTGGGTGTGTCGCCGGCGCACGCCAGCACCACGTCGGGATCGCGGCCCGCGCTCAGCTCCGGCTCCACGATGCTCTTTTCGTTTCCCGCCCAGCTCCACACCGATGCGCCGCGTGCGGCATGCTCGATGGCCTCTGCAATCGAGAGCCACTGGAGCTGCGGCTGCTTGTCTATCACCATCAGGTTGACGTAGTTGCGGCTGCGGAGGCAATGATCAGCGACGGCGAGGAGCGAGTTGGCGTCGGGCGGGAGGTAGATGCGCGCGACGCTGCCGCGCTTCGACATCATTACGTCAATCAATCCGGGTCCCTGGTGGCTGAAACCGTTGTGGTCGTTGCGCCAGCACGTGGATGTGAGCAGGATGTTGAGCGACGCAATTGGGGGGCGCCACTCGAGCTTCATGGCTTCCTGCATCCACTTGGTATGCTGGACCGTCTGCGACGCCGAGACCATGGCAAACGATTCGTAAGTCGCATACAGGCCGTGGCGGCCAGTGAGGAGGTAGCCCTCGAGCCAACCCTCGCACAAATGCTCGCTCAGGACCTCCATCACTCTGCCATCGGGCGCGATATGATCGTCGATGTCGAGCACTCGCCCGACGAGACATCTCTTCTCCACCTCGAAGACGTTTCCGAGCCGATTGGAATTGGTTTCGTCCGGACAAAAGAGTCGAAAGTTTGCGGCGCCCTTATTCTCGACGAAGATGTCACGCACCATCTGCCCCAATTGCCTTGTGGACTCCCGGCTCACAGTCCCCGGCAAACGGACATCGATGGAATAGTTGCGGAAATCGGGCACGCTGAGGGGAACAAGGAGGCGGCCACCATTGGAATTTGGATTCGCGCCCATGCGGCGGTCGCCCTTCGGGGCAAGCTCCGCCAGCTCTGGTAAGAGGGCCCCTGATTCATCGAAGAGATTTTCGGGCTCATAGCTTCGCAGCCACTCCTCCAGTTGCCGCATCTGTTCAGCGTTTGCGGGCACCTCACTCAGCGGGACCTGGTGCGAGCGAAAAGTCCCTTCGACCGGAAGTCCATTCACAACTTTGGGACCAGTCCATCCCTTGGGAGTGCGCAGGACGATCGCCGGCCAGCGCGGGCGATCCCTGATCGCGCCGGCAGATTCCGAACGAGCGCTCGTCTGGATCTCCCGAATTCGCGCATAGCAGCTGTCAAGCGCGGCGGCAAACTCCTGATGCAGACGGAATGGCTCATCACCTTCGACGAAATGCACCTCGTAGCCGTGCGCCCGGAGGAGTCCACCTACATCATCGTCGCTGTCGCGTCCGAGGACGGTGGGCCCGCTGATCTTGTATCCGTTCAGGTGGAGGATCGGAAGCACCGCGCCGTCGCGAACCGGATTCAGAAAGCTCGTTCCCTTCCACGACCCTTCCAGCGGCGCCGTCTCAGCTTCCCCATCGCCCACAACGGCCACGGCGATGAGATCGGGATTGTCGAACGCAGCCCCGAAGGCGTGCATGAGTACGTAGCCCAGTTCTCCTCCTTCATGGATCGATCCTGGTGTCGGTACACTCACGTGGCTCGGAATTCCGCCCGGTGTTGAGAACTGCCGGAAGAGGCGCCTGAGACCGTCGGCATCTCGCGTAACGGCCGGATAGACTTCGCTGTAAGTGCCCTCCAGGTAGACGTTCGCGACGAGGGCCGCACCGCCGTGTCCCGGTCCGGCGAGATAAATGATGCTGGCGTCGCGCTCCGCGATCAGTCGGTTGAGGTGCACGTAGATGAAGCTCAATCCCGGCGCCGTACCCCAATGTCCGAGCAGCCGCGGCTTTATATGCTCTGCCTGGAGCGGCTCACGCAGAAGCGCGTTCTCCCGGAGATAGATCTGGCCGACGGTGAGATAATTGGCGGCTTGCCAGTACCGCTGCATTCCTGCCACTTGCTCCGGAGTCAGCGGCGATACTGAGGGTGATTTTGATGCGCGCGTGGCCGTGACGCTACGCGACGTCTCGTCGGTTTTCGCGGTGCGTGGCGGCGCGACAGCCGGGACCGCGCTCGACACGGTCACATCGAACTCAAAGGTTGTCGTTCGCCCTCCCTCGCAGAACGCCCGCGGCTTCGCGCGCCAGTACGGCTCCTTCGTCGACAGCTACCACCCACACGTCGACAGGACCTTGCGAGCTACTAATCCGAGCGTCCGTCTCCTCGGTTCCGCGTGCGGCATCATTCCTGTCGTGGTCAAGGGTGACGCCGCACCACTCCATGCCCGCGAGAATCCGCTCGCGAACTTCAGGAGCGTGCTCGCCGACACCGCCCCCGAATACAATAACGTCGATCCCGCCAAGCACGGCGATGTAGGCACCGATGTACTTCCGGATGCGATAACAGTAAAGCTCGATCGCGAACTCGGCGTCGAGGCTCTTGGATGCAAGGAGCGTTCGCATATCCCCGCTCAGCCCCGACAGGCCGAGGAGACCCGATTCCATGTTGAGCACACGCTCGAGCCTCTCGGCGGTGAACCCTGCCGTGCGCTCCAGAAAGGTGAGCAGGCCGGCATCTATGTCTCCCGAGCGCGTGGACATCACGAGTCCTTCGAGCGGCGAGAAACCCATGGAAGTGTCCTGGGGAACGCCGCGATCGATTGCCGTGATCGAACAGCCGCCGCCGAGCTGTAGCGAGATGATTCGGCCACCGCGATCGAGGTCCGGGCGGAGATGTTGTATACGCCGCAGCATCGAGTCGTGCGCCAGACCATGAAAACCGAAGCGCCGCACACCGTGCGTTTTCTGGAGGTCGAGCGGAATCGCATAGCGCTGCGCCACCGCTGGAAGGGCGGCGAAGAACGCGGTGTCGAACACGGCGATTTGTGGAACGTCGGGACCGAAGATCGCGCGGCAGAGCCTGACCCAATCGAGCGCTATTGGTAAATGCAACGGTGCCAGCTCACTCAATGCGAGCAGAGCGCGCTCCGCCGTGGCGTCGAGCACACACGACGCGGAAAAGCTGATTCCGCCATGGACGATTCGATGAGCGACCGCCCGCACGTCGCCGATGGCATTTTGCTCGAGAAAGGAATTGAGCATTGCGTTGAAGGCAATCGATTGTTGCTCATCGGGCAGTTGCTCATGCGCGCGGGCAATACGTCTCGGGTTTTGCGTGGCGGCGTTCGCGGCTGGTGATGGCGGGAGCCTCAACGAGATCGCATCGAGACCTCGAATATCGTACGCGGCCAGCTTCACCGACGCGCTGCCTGCGTCCACCACCAGCAGCGTCGCCGTCATGAAAGGCGCCTGGCGAACTGGACTGCGATACCCCTGATCGATTGCGCGCATCGATCTAAAAGTTAGCGGAATTTTTTCCCTCGCCAGGCCCGGCTTCAGTTATCGCTTCCACGGGAGCGGACTTGCACTCCGTCATCGATCTTGTGGGGACATCCAAACCGCCGAGGATGTTGAGGAGAGTCGACTTGCCGGAACCCGAGGCGCCGAGGAGCACGACGAGCTCCCCGGAGTAGAGCTCGAGATCGATTCCGCGAAGCGCCGGTACTTCGACCTCCCCCATCTTGTAGATCTTCGTCAAGCCGCGGGTCTGGAAAACCGCGGCGGCCCCGCTCGTTTTGGGTGAGCCCGAAGCGTGAGGGGAGCGAAGAATTTCCGGGGCCGGGCCGGCCGGCCTGCGCGCGACAGAGATTCCCCCGCCGGCCAGAGTCTTTTCTGCAATGGCCAGGGTCATCCTGCGTAGTCCCGCAGCCCGCTACCGCCCTGCGGGCGGAGTGAGGAGCATGGGCCAACAACCTTCACGCACTAACTTCCGACTGACGCTCCCCAACATGAGGCGGGTAATGAGATGATGCCGTTGACTCGCAATCACGATCAGCTCAGGCGAAATGAGGTTGGCCGCGGCCATGAGTTGCGTCCCGGCGTCACCGGTTCGACTGACGGTTTCAACCCGAATCGACCTGCCTTTGTTGATCTCCTCGGTGAGGTGAAGGAAGGCATGCTCAATTCCTTCGCGCTGGACCAAGGCCGCGCCCTCGTCCCCTTCTTCCACGATCGGTGACGGAAGACTTACGTGGACGAGGATCACGCAACCGCCAGGCTCAGCTAGATTTGCGGCGAGGTGAGCAGCTTCGCGGCTGGCGTCCCCGAAGTCGGTGGCGACCATTATTCTCCTCGGCAAGCCGGACAACGCGGGTCGGACGCCAAGCACCGGTACTGATGCTCTGCCCATGACGCGCGTGGCAGTGTTCTCGCCGATCGCCTGCTCGAAGGCGCCGTGCTGGTGGATACCCATCACGATCAGCTCGCTGTGTTGAGCCTCCGCTTCCTTGGCAATGCAAAGCGCAGCATCTCCAACGACGCTCGTGATCGGCCAATCCTGGTCTCCGCCGGTCGCCGCTGCAATCAGGGCTTGCAAGGAGCGACGGCGATGGTAATGGAAATCTTCTCCGATCGCTGCTTCCGTATAGGACACCATCGAGTCGGGGGTCCCGGGCGCCGGTATCATGAACTCGGCGGCGCTGATCACGCTCGGGGTTGCCCCGCGAGCGGTCAACGCATCGGCGACGCGAATTGCGGTTCGAGCATTGTCGTCGTTCTCAATCGCCAGCAGGAGCTTGAACGAGGTGCCGGGACGGAACAGTTGGCGAAATCCGCTCGCGGCCGCGGCAGGTTTTGATTCCGCGGCTGGAGTCTGAGCTGTCCGGGTTGTCACGGCTCGCTTCTGCTCCTTCGGCTTCGGTGGCGGCGGTACAGCTTCGGTCGGCGTAGGGGGAGTGCGCTTGCTGTCGCGCGGCGGCGCTACTTGCGCACCTGTGAGCGGATGCGCATCGGCCCACGGCAACAGTGCGGCGTGGAGGTGCCGCACAGATTCCGTGCCGGTGGGTCCGGTCTCTTCTGTGTGCCCCGGCACACAGACATTTCCGTGGAGCGCCGAGAGGTTCTCGTCTTCAGCCAGTTCGGACGGAGAGCGATGACCGTGTCGCGGAGGGGTGTCTTCGCTGTATCCCATGAGCGAAAGGTGCAACAATCAGAGCTCTCTGTCCGTCGGAGATGTACTGGTTTTTTGTGAGAGTTTTCCTCACGCAAGACTTTCCCCAAGTGGCCAGCACTAGCGAGCTGTCTGGATGCCATGCCATCGGGCAAACGCTTACAAGCGTAGCGGCATCCCCCGACCATCAAAACGAGTCTTCCTGACTGACGCATCGTGTCCCACGATGCAGTGTTCGTGCATGACAACCACTCTGACTCCCCGGCCCGTTGTTCAATCCACGCCGCCGGGCACGAACTCTGGCGAACGCTCGACCGATCTGATCGTCGCATTCGCAAATGCTCGGCGTTCCGATGTTCCAACGCTCGGTGGAAAGGGCGCCAACCTCGGCGAGATGACGGCGGCGGGGCTGCCAGTGCCTCCCGGCTTCATTCTCACCATAGAGGCGTACCGTCAGTTCTATGAGAGCAACGAGCTCGGACCCAGGATCGTCGCACTGCTCAAGAACATCGATCCGGATGATCCGGTCGCACTCGATCGTAGCGCGAGCGCGCTGCGACAATTGATCCTTGCGGGCACCGTGCCTGACTCGCTACGCGGCGCGATTGAGAGCGCGTACGATGGGTTGACGAAGGACAAGACGTCGGGCAGACGAGTCGCCGTGCGCTCGTCGGCGACCGCCGAAGACACCGCACAGTTCTCGTTCGCCGGAATGTTCGAGAGTTTTCTCAATGTTTCGGGGAAGCCCGCGGTCATCGAGAGCGTGAAGGCGTGTTGGGCGTCAACGTTCAGTGCGCGCGTGCTCTTCTATCGCATCAAGCAGGGGTTCCCCCTCGAGATGCCGGTCGCCGTCGTCGTGCAGCGGATGGTGAACTCGGAGAAGTCGGGCGTCATCTTCACGTCTGACCCCGCTACCCGCGACCCGTCGCGGCTTGTGATCGAAGCAGCATGGGGACTCGGGGAGGCGGTGGTCCAGGGAGCCGTGACACCCGACCGGCACGTCCTCGACAAACAGTCGCTCTCGGCAATCGTGACCGAGATCGCGCAGAAAGAGTTTCTACTCGCGTGGGACGACGCCAAGGGGTCGACCATTCGCGTCGATCTGACCGGAGATCCGCGCGCAAAGGCGCCCGTACTCACGGCGAGCGAGGTCCAGACGCTCGGCACTCTCGCGCGTCGTGCCGAGGAGCACTATGGCGTGCCGCAGGATCTCGAGTTCGCGATCGAAGGGGCCGATGTCTATTTGACACAGAGTCGTCCGATCACCACGCTGGCCGCGAGACCCGCGATCGCCGCGTCTGGCCCATCGGCGAAACCGCTCGTGCATGGATTGGGAGCCAGTCCCGGTCGTGCGACTGGTGCAGTTCGCGTGCTCGATTCACCGACCGACGAGGCCTCGATGAAAACGGGCGAGATCCTAGTGACGCGCATGACCTCGCCCGACTGGGTCCCGATCATGCGGCGGGCGGCGGCAATCGTGACTGACTCCGGCGGGATGACATCGCACGCCGCGATCGTCGCGCGTGAGCTCGGGCTTCCCTGCATCGTTGGTGCGCACGACGCCACGCGACGACTCGCTACCGGAACGATCGTTACGGTTGATGGCGCAGCCGGAACAGTCGTACTGGGCAGGACTGTCCAATCGGAGCCGGCAAGAGCAACCGCGACTGCAGTTGGCCAGGGCACGACCGCCGCACCTGGAGCACTGATCACCGCGACACGCCTCTACGTCAATCTCGCGGAGCCGGATCGCGTCGCCGAAGTCGCATTACGCGATGTTGACGGCGTTGGACTCCTGCGCGCCGAGTTCATGATGCTGGAGGCACTCGAACACATGCATCCGCGTGCCTTCCTCGCGCAGCGAAGTGCCGACGAATTCGTGCGCCGCATGGCCGCGAGTCTTCGCGCGTTCGCGCAGGCTTTCAGCCCACGGCCGGTCGTGTACCGGGCGATGGACTTCCGGTCCAACGAGTTCCGGAATCTGACCGGCGGCGCGGCGTACGAGCCCACCGAGGCGAACCCGATGATCGGGTATCGGGGCTGCTTCCGGTATACCCGGGAGCCGGATCTGTTTGCGCTGGAGCTCCGCGCGCTCGCCGAGGTGCGGCGCGACTATGAGAACCTTCACCTCATGATCCCGTTCGTTCGAACCGCGCACGAACTGCAAACCTGTCTCGCCCTCGTGGATGCGAGCCCGCTTGGGTCTGATGCGCGGCTCGAGCGGTGGATCATGGCGGAAGTGCCATCGGTGGTTTACCGGCTGCCGGAGTACGCCGCGCTCGGCATTACCGGCGTCTCGATCGGCTCGAACGATCTCACGCAGCTCATGCTCGGAGTGGACCGCGACAGCGAGCTGTTCGGTGCTGACTACGACGAGCGCGACACGGCGGTGCTCGACGCGATCCACTCGATCATCACCGAGTGCCGGCGGCTCGGACTCACCTGCTCGATTTGCGGGCAGGCGCCGTCGGTGCACCCGGAGTACGCCGAGCGTCTGGTGGAGTGGGGCATCGACTCGATCTCGGTGAACGTCGATGCGATCGACCGCACGCGGCGCAACATTGCGAGCGCGGAGCAACGGCTTCTTCTCGCACGGGCTCGGGCTATGCCGGCCTGAGGCCGACACTCTGATCGGTGCAAGGTGGCGATTATCGAGCTGGACCACCTGACGATGCGATTCGACGACATCGTCCGCTGTCGAGGGCGCAGACGATCGTCACGCCCCGGGTGCGCGTCGGCTCGCCAGGCTCAGGAAGAAGCACACCGAGGCGACTGACACGATCATCGGGCCGCTTTCCCGGTCGAATCGCTCTGCCAACCATCCGCCAAAGAGTGTCGCGATCAGAGCCACCGCCACCGAGATGGCGAGCATGCTGGCCAGATTGCGCGCGAGGCGGCGCGCCGTGGCAGGCGGAATAATCATGAGCGAACCCATGAGGAGCGCGCCCAGGTAGCGGAGTCCAAGCGCGACCGTGATAGCGAACGCGAGGAGGTACAGGAGACTCAGGCGCCGTACGTTGATTCCAGCCGTCCGCGCGATGTCCGATGACACGAACATCATGATCAGCCGGTCGCGCGCCAGAAGAACGAACAGTATGACGGCGCCGGCACCGACGAAGCCGGCGATCAGCTCCGCCCGCGACAGCGTACCCGGAGCACCGAAGAGCGCGTCCATGAGTTCTTCGCCGGTGGTGAGCAGCGCACCAACAGCCAATGCCGCCGAGAAGACGACACCGATGATCGTCTCGGTAGCCAGACGCGTGCGACTCTCGAGCGCCCAAATGAGTACCGCGCCCGCCACCAGCGCGACGACCGCGCCGGCCAGCGGATGCACGCGCAACAGGATCGCCACGCCGATGCCGGGCACCGCCACGTGCGACAGCGCGTCGGCCGCGAGCGTCATTCGTCGCATGAGTGCGAACGAGCCGATGAGGCCAGCGGCGACCGCCATGGCGGCCGAGAGCGCGAGCGAGCTAGCGGAGATGCTCGTCATGAACGAAGAGCCCAACCGGCTCGCCGTAGACTTGGGCAAGAATCTCAGGGGTGAGCACCTGGCGGGGGATGCCGAAGCAGGTGTGGTCACGCGAGAGGCACAAGACGGTCGTGGCGAATCGCATCACCACGCTCAGATCGTGCGAGATGAGAAGCACCGTGACGCCCTCCGTCTGGAGCCGGCGCACGGTGTCGTTCCATCGCTCCTGCCCGGGCTCGTCGACGCCGGCGGTTGGTTCGTCGAGCAGCAACACCGTGGGATCGGCGAGCAGCGCCAAGGCCATGAGTAAACGCTGAAACTGGCCGCCCGAGAGCGTGCCGACCAACTTGCCCAGAATGTCAGGCGCGAGTCCGACCCGCGTAAGCGTGCGTTCGATCGCGCTCGGAGGTGCCGACGCGAGGCGCGCTCGCGCGAGGAGAAGATCGCGACCCGTGACCGGCAGGTCGCGATCGAGATCGAGCTTCTGCGGGACATATCCGATTCGGGTACCCGGCGCCCATCGCACGTTGCCGGCGTGAGGAATAGCGCCGATGAGCGCGCGGAAGAGCACCGTCTTTCCCGATCCGTTCGGCCCGATGACGGCGACGGACGACGCAACGGGCACCGAGAAGGATAGATCGCGAAGAATGTCTACGTCGCCGAGGCGGACGGAGAGATGGTCGACCTCAACAGCGTTGGCGGTCTTCACTGGCATCAATGCAGGCTTCTCGCATCGTGGGCGTACTCATGTTAGCAAACAACAATAGCACTTGCCGATGGCTGCCGCAGTTTCATTCGAAACTATGGCTGGTGTTCGCGCTGCTTCTCGGCTTCGCGTCCGGGAGTGGCGTTTCGGTGGATGACTATCTAGTCTGAGTGCGTGAGATGACAATGCGCGCGATGCTTCTACGACAGCCAACGCCGTACTCGAGCAACGCGTCGCCGCTCGAGATGACCGAAGTTGGAACACCCGCCGTCGGGAATGGCGAGGTGCTGGTACGCGTGTCGGTCTGCGGAGTGTGCCGTACAGACCTCGATGTCGTCGAAGGCCGCGTCGCGGCGCCCCGCTATCCGCTCATTCCAGGGCATCAGGTGATCGGCCGCGTTGCGGACCTCGGCAGCGGCGTCTCCGACATTCGAGAGGGCGATCGCGTCGGCATCGCATGGATCCACTCCGCCTGCGGCCACTGCCGGTGGTGTCGAGCGGGCACGGAGAATCTGTGTCCGCAATTCCGATCGACCGGTTGTGACGTGGACGGCGGATACGCAGAGTACACCGTGGTGCCGGCAGCGTTCGCCCATGCCGTACCGGACGCGCTGACCGATGCTGAAGCCGCACCCTTGCTGTGTGCGGGCGCGATAGGATGGCGGTCATTGCGTCTTGCCGGCTTGTCGAACGGCGAGCGACTGGGTCTCGCCGGCTTCGGCGCCTCGGCGCATCTCGTGCTGCAATTGGCGCAGCATCGCTATCCTGCGTCGCCTATCTACGTCTTCGCGCGAAATCCGGAGGAGCGTGCCTTCGCGATCGAGCTCGGCGCGGCATGGGCGGGTGACACGTCGGATGCGCCGCCCGAGCAACTGGACGCAGTCATCGATACAACGCCGGCCTGGAAGCCGATCGTCGATGTGCTCCCGCACCTTGCGCCGGGCGGCCGCTTTGTGATCAACGCCATTCGAAAATCATCGACCGATCAAAACGAGCTGCTGCGTCTCGATTACGCCGCGCACCTGTGGATGGAGCGAGAGATCAAGAGTGTCGCAAACGTGACCCGCGAGGACGTGAGGCAGACCCTGGCGGCCGCTGCGGAAATCGATCTGCGTCCAACAGTGGAGATCCTGCCGCTGCAGCTCGCCAACCAGGCACTGGCGCGACTCGCCGGTGCCACGCGACTTCGTGGCGCGATGGTGCTCGACGTCGCGGTACGGTGACGATCCCCGAAAAGCTGACGATTCTTCGTTCTGCATGCCTTTTCCATTTGAAGACGACTAGGCAATTAGCGCTGCGAGCGCCTCACGCGAAGAGTCGCAAGCGTGCGAACGGTGCCCGCCGCAGGCATTTTCCGATGCGCAGTTGAGGGTTTTGCTGACTGACGGCACGGTCTGCGCGCCCGATGTTCAGTGTCAGTGTTCTCTGCCGTAGAGTCGCTGCTCGCGTGTCGGAAGAAGCGACTTCCCATCGATCAAGAGCTGGAGCGGATGCCCAATGAAGTGGTCCTGGAAGATCGCACGCATTAGCGGAATAGAACTGCGCGTGCACGCGACGTTCCTGATTCTGCTGGTCTGGCTGGCGCTCATCTACTATCAGGAGACGGGAACCGTCGCAGGCGCTGCGTATGGGGTGCTGTTCACGCTCGCGCTATTTTGCTCGGTCGTACTCCACGAGCTCGGACACGCGCTCATGGGGCGGCGATTCGGCGTACCGACCCGCGACATTACGCTGCTGCCGATCGGTGGCGTGGCGCGCCTGGACCACATGCCTGAGCAGCCACAGCAGGAGCTCCGGATCGCACTTGCTGGACCAGCCATCACCGTCGGAATCGCAGCGGCGATCTACATCCTCCTGCGTGTCGTCGGATTGCCCGTGGCGCTCGTCGAGCAAGCGACCGCGCACGGGGACCGCGGTGCATTTCTCGCTCAACTCATGTGGGTCAACATCGGGCTGGCCGTTTTCAATCTGCTGCCAGCGTTCCCGATGGACGGTGGGCGCGTGTTGCGCGCGGGCCTCGCGCTTCGCATGGACCATCTTCGCGCGACAGAGATAGCGGCGCGCGTCGGAAAGTGGTTCGCGCTGCTGTTTGGCATCATCGGCCTGCTGTTCAACCCGTTCCTTGTGTTGATCGCCTTGTTCGTCTGGCTCGCAGCCGCGAGCGAGACGGGCGCCACACAGATGCATACTTTCCTGGGCGGCGTTAATGTCGAACGCGTGATGATTCGCGACGTCCGGACTCTCGCTTCCGGTGACACTCTCGACGCGGCCCTCGATCACGTCCTTCAGGGCTTTCAGCATGACTTTCCGGTCCTCGAAGATGGCAAAGTCGTCGGTGTGCTCACTCGTGCCGGGCTGCTCGCGGGTCTCGCGCGACATGGCCGCGACGCGCCCGTAGCTGGTTCAATGGAGGCTTCGTTCCGCACCGCGGAGCCAGGCGAGCTCGTGGAAAACGCTATCGCGCGACTCGGCGGTTCCCCGTGCCACACGCTGCCGGTGCTCAGCAACGGCCAGCTGAGGGGCGTACTGACGCTGGACAACGTCGGTGAGTTCGTGATGATCGAGGCGGCATTGCGCTCGTTGTCGTCACATAAGACGACGGCCGGCAAGCTTCAACCATGACCATGCTTCAGGACCTCTACCCTGCTGACTTCGCCCACTGCTACGGGTGTGGCCGACTCAACACGAACGGCCTGCACGTCAAGAGCGAGTGGACCGACGGCGAGGCCATCGCGCGGTTCAAACCCGCACCGCATCACATGGCGCTCCCGGGTTTCGTGTACGGTGGGCTGATCGCTTCACTCGCCGACTGCCATGCGATGGCCACCGCCGCGGCCGCATCGATGGTTGCTGCCGGCGCACTGCCGGGACGCGATCCGACGCCCCGATTCGTCACGGCATCGCTGCACATCGACTTTCTGCGTCCCACCCCACTCGGGCCGGAGCTCGTGATTCGAGCGCGCGCCGTAGAGGTCGGCGAACGTAAAGTGATCGTGGAGCTGAGCGTCTTTGCCGACGGCGCCGAGTGCGCGCGTGGACGCGTCGTGGCAGTCCGCGCACCGACCTCGATGGTGCGCGATGCCGTGTCAAACAGCGCTTGACGTCGAGCGCCGCGGACGCACGGTTGTGTTCATGTCAGATTTGTAATGCGAAAAGCATTCGCCCTCGCGGCCGCGAACGACACGGCGCCGAGCGAGTGGGCCCCTCCGTTCCGTCACGACGGTGCACTGCCGCTCGCCATCCCGGCCGTCCCAATAGATCACCACCCAGTCGTGCATGCGCCGGAGCCGGTGAGCAGTAGCCGTGTTGGAAAAGAGTGCGGTGTAGTGCCGCTCCCCGCGTGTCGTGTGCAATATCGGAAGCCACCGCTCGCCATACGGGTTGAACCGGCGGGGAGCGATTGTCGGCAGCTCCTTCGCAGCGACGCGCTCGTTGTACTCGCGATCCACATCGAGCAACTCGGCAACGTTTGGCACAGGGTCGGGGCCGCCTCGCCGCAGCGTGCGAAGGCGTGTTGCCAGCGCGTCACGAATTCCGGCCAGCCGCTTGGGCCCCATGCCGGGGAGACGCGCCAAACGACCATCGTGCGCCGCGAGCTCGAGCTCTTCCAGCGATTCGATCCCGAGTCGGGCGTGGATCCGTTTGGCGAAAGTCTGTCCAATGGCTGGCACTGATGCCAGTAGCGCAACGGGATCACTCTCGCCTCGCAGCCGGTCTAGCGTGGCGAGGCGTCCCGTCTCGACCAGCTGGCGCACCGCACGTGCGAGTCCGGGCCCGATTCCCGAGAGCCGGTCCAACCCCTCTAGCCCTTCCTCATCGAGAAGCTCTCGCACAGGCCTCGCGAGGCGGCGAATGGTCGCGGCGCCACCGCGCCACGCCTGTACGCGAAATTGGTTCCCACCCTGCTCCTGCAGCAGGTTCGCGACGTCTTCCAGACGCTCCGCAACATCGGCGTTCGACAGTGGCGCGGCAATTGTCGGCTCTGCGTTGCTTGCGATCATTCCAGCTCCGTCATTACACCATGCTTGGCACGTCCGGATGCTCGAGGACGTCATTAGATCCTATTGTGAAATCGCGTGCTGCCGCGTCGGCGGCGAGGCTCCGCTTTTCTCCGGGATCGCCTGACACGTTGTGAGGATTGTCTCCATCAACGGCCGGCCCGACAAAGCCGTCTCGTCGCAACTCGCCGCAGTGCTGCGCTACGGCATCAGCCGCTCTATCGCGTAAGTCGACCGCGGCTTTCCATCCGGTGCCGACGGCTCGGAGCGGCTCACCGATCCAGACATGCGCGAGGCCGGGGTGAGGCAGGTGCGTGTCGGCGGGGAGCAGCCGCCGTGTTCCTCGCAGTGCGACTGGCACGACTGGCGCTCCGGCCGCGACGGCCGCCTCGAACGCCCCGAGTCGAAACGGCCGGAGACCGCTGGCGCGCGTGAAGCCACCTTCAGCGAAAAACAGAATGGCCTCTCCCTCTCGTAACCGTCGCTCAATGGTGGCGGCGTCCGCGAGGCTTTGCGATAAATGCCACCGGTCGACCAATGGATGCTTTCCTCGGCGAGAGAACGTGCCGATCAGAGGCCACGTGAGAATCTCCGTCATCGCGACGATCACGAAGTCGATAGGCAAGGCAGCGACGAGAACGGGAGTATCGGCGTAAGAAGTGTGATTCGTGACCAGAACGAGAGGTCCTCGCGTGGGGAGTTGCGCAAGCCCCTCGATGTCGATCCGACAACCGCTGATCGCGAGCGCGATTCGAGATACGATCCGACTCAACACACGTACGGGCCGGCCCGCAGGGAGCGTATGCATGAGGATCCACACCAACGGGCCCAACACGAGCAGCGCGAAGCTCCAGGCAAGGACCAGGTACACGCACTGCACGGCTCTAACCGCCCGGCGCGCGCCCGAGCGCACAGCGGTAATCGCGACTCCCGTCGCCAGGCTCGCGCGCAGCCGGAGCGGAGCACGACGCGCGCCGGAGATCTGTCCAGACGCAAAGGCATCGCGCGCCGCCGTGCGTCGGATCTTTCCGCTTGGCGTCTTCGGCACCACGCCCGGCGCCACAACGCGCACGGTGTCGGGAGGCACCCCGACGCCAGCTGCGACCTGCGCGACAATTTCGCGTTCGAGACGGTCGCGCTCCTGGTTGGACTGTGTGTGTGATTCGGCGAGCACAATCAGTCGTTCCGTGCCGGTCGACGCGTCGGCAACCCCGAACGCAGCGACGCAACCTTTGCGAATTCCTTCGATCGAGCCAACCACTTCCTCAATCTCCTGAGGAACGAGGTTGCGACCGGCCTTGATGATCAGGTCCTTCACTCGACCTGTGACGAACAGCTCGCCATCGCTCATGTAGGCGAGGTCGCCGCTGTCGATCCATCCGTCCGGCAAAACCGCGCTCGCGGTCGCGGTGGCGTTACGATAGTACTGCGCCATGCACGAAGGGCCACGAAACAACACGCGTCCGACAACTCGTTCGGCGACGTCGCTACCGCTCTGGTCGGCAACCCGGACCTCGTGCTGCGGGAGTGCCTTGCCAACGGAGACGAAGCTGAGCGCCGCTGCCTCATTCAACATCGCTGGCACCGCGCGACCTTCGCGCGCGAACACTTCTCGCGCGACACGCTCCACTCGAGGTGCTCTACCAACCGGCGGAAGACACAGGGCCACCGAGCTCTCAGCCAGTCCATACATCGGCGTCATCGCCTCTCGGCGGAAACCGAAACGTTCGAAGCGGTGGACGAACCGGTCGATCGTCGCGGCGCTTACCGGCTCCGATCCATTGGCGGCGCAACGCCAGGAGGAGAGGTCGAGTCCCTCGATGGCTTCATCGCGAATTTTTCGCACGCACAGCTCGTACGCGAAATTCGGCGCGGCCGACAGCGTCGCGCGTCGCTCGTGGATGGCCCATAGCCAGCGTTCGGGGCGCGCGAGGAATGCGAGCGGGGACATCAGCACGAGAGGAATCCCGTGAACGATCGTGTTCAACCACGTGCCGATGAGGCCCATGTCGTGGTACAAAGGCAACCAGCTCACCCCGACGTCGGTCGGCCGCAAGTCGATGCCTGCCGCGATCGCACGAATGTTCGCCAACAGGTTGAAGTGCGAGAGCAGCACGCCCTTTGGGTCCCCCGTGCTGCCGGACGTGTATTGAATCAGCGCGTAGTCGCTCGCGGTCACCTCCGGGCCATCGCCCAGCTCCGCGCCCGTGCGAAGCGCCTCGACGGTCGTGGTTGTGGAGAGAGCGCGTGCACCAGCGCGAAGCAGACGGGCGACGGGGGCAGCTTCCGGCATGGAGATCAGGAGGCGGACGTCGGCATTCGCGAGGATGCGAGATTGACGTTGGAGATACTCTTCCATTCGGTCGAGTCGCGCGGGCGGATATAACGGGACGGCGATCGCACCTGCAGTGAGAACGCCCATGAACGACTGAAGGTAGTCGAGACTCGTCGGCAACATGATCGCGACTGGCTCTCCTCGCTTGATACCGCGTGCCGTCAATCCGGCGGCAATCCGCCTCGCTCCATCCCAGAGCTGGCCATAGGTGACAGGTTGCGTGCGTGTGTCGACACGCAGGTGAACATGGACCCGTGCGGGCTCGGCGGCCGCCCGCCTGCTCAGTGCCTCGACGAGCGTCGCGATGTCGGGGAGAGCCACGGCACTCGCGGCGGCGGGATGCACAATCGGTGGCGTCTCTGTTCGCTGGACGGCAGGGGCTTGAGACAGCGCGCGTGCGATCTCGCGTGGAGTATCGAGCATCAGAAAACGATCGCCCAACTCGCGCTGAAGGCTGCTTTCCAATCTGGTGAGGAGCTCGACTCGCTCGAGGCTACCGAGACCGATGTCACGTTCCAGCGAAGCGGTCGGAGATACAGCGCTCGCGGCGCGGTCGCCGCTCAACTCGAGCGCGAGCTCGCGTACCGCGTCCATGATGCGCCGTTCGTCCTGCTCCTCGGAGGACCCCGGCGCCGAACTCACTGGTCCTAAGGTCGTCGCCATGATGATGAGGCGCCCGTGTTGCGCCCGCGGCGCGGTCACGCGCCGTATATGCTCACGGTACTCTCACTTCAGACTCGCGTCTATAAGGGCATTCCCGCGCGGTCCGTGCGGAATGCCCTGACGTTCGTTCTCTCAGGCCGCGGCCCGTTCACCCATGGTCGCGACAATCGACTCGATGGCTCGGTGGCCGGTTTTCCCCGCCGGTGTTCACTCCCGGGGTTCGGCGGGCTGAGTGCGAGTAATGCCTACACACCACTGCGAGTTTTCCTGACTGCGCTGAAAGTCGGAGGGATGTACCGTGCAGTCGCATGCTAAACTTCTCACAGCTGGTCGCGCTGGAACATTCGCTCAGAGGCACGCGCGTTCTGAGTGTATATCTCGATGGGACCGCGAGTGACCCCGCGCAACAGCGCGCGTGGCGGGTGCAGCTTGACCACAGCCTGGATGATCTGCGCGTCTGGCTGACGGGGTCGCCGCACGCGGAGCGCGAAGACTTCGAACAATGCGTGCGCTTGCTGGACCATGAGCTCGAAGCGTTCACCGGAAGCGTGGGAGCGCACGGCTGGGCCGCGTTCATAACGGCTGATCGCGTACACGAAGCGTCGCCGCTTCCCGTTACGATGCCGACGCAGGCCGTGTGGAGCACTGGCATGAGTATGGCGCCCTACATGCGCGCGCTGAAAGAGATCCGGCCTGTCGCTATAGTGCTCGTGGACTCTAAGAGAGCGGATGTAAACCGGTATTATCGCGGCAAGATCGAGCATATCGAAACGCTGCACGCGCATCACACGGTCATGCAGCCTTCGCATATGGGTGACGCACCCCGGCCGGGTTTCCACTCGGGCACCCGCGGTGCCACCGGCCATGACGAAGCTCAAGAGAGCTTGCTGGCTGGAACGAATCGCATGCTCGCGGACGCTGCCGAGCGCGCGATGCATGTCGCGGGCGCCGAGGGATGGATCGTCACGGGTGGTATTCCGAAGGTTGGCCGAGAGCTGGCGGAGAGGCTGTCTTCGCGCGCGAGAGACCGCATTCTGAATGTCGAGTCTCTTGATATCCACGCCTCGAAAGCTGATCTGGCGGAGGCGGCACGCGTGGGGGCGTCGACACTGCGCAATGCAATGGATGCGGCGCGCATCGCCGAGATCGCCGATAGCGGCGAAGCGACCGGGCTGGGCGCGCTGGGACCCGCCGCTACGAGAGAAACTCTCGATCAGCGCCGTGTACGAGACCTATTCCTGACACACCGCTATCTGGAGAACCATGCCGCAGAGGCCGAGGATGCGGTTCGATCAGCGATCGATCAAGGTGCCATGGTGGAGGAAGTGTCGGGAGCCGCCGCGGAACAGCTGGATGCGCATGGGGGCATGGCAGCGCGGCTGCGATATCGCTTGGCGTACAACGACAGCGCTACGCCATGACGAAGGACGAGACCTCGGAGAGCACACAGGAGTTACAAATGAGCAGTGATAATGACGCAGTGCTCGCGGGATTTGCGCTAATGCACACGCGGCCCGAAACCGTCCGCGCCGCTCATTGAATTACGGCGGCATCGGCGGGTTGCCGAGTCGCTCGATATCGCCCTGCAGAAGTACGGGCTTAACAGCCTGCGTTAGCCACTTCTGGCAGGTGGCGCGATAAGCATCGACCAACTCCCTTCCCGCACGAGCTTCCTGGTAACACTGCCGAGAATCAGGCGAGTGATGAGGTTATGCCGCTGGCTCGAAATCGCGATCAGATCGGGCGAGATCTGTGCAGCCGCGGCCATCAGCTGCGCTCCGGCGTCGCCAGTGCGGCTAACGGTTTCAACCTGAATCGATTTGCCTTCGCTGATCTCATCCGTCAGGTGAAGAAAGGCATGCTCGATTCCCTCGCGTTGAATGAGCGCTGCACCCTCGTCTCCCTCCTCAACGATCGGCGTTGGCAGGCTCGCGTGAACGAGGATCACCGAACCGCCCGGATCGGCCAGGTTTGCGGCGAGGTGAGCAGCTTCGCGGCTGGCGTTTCCGAAGTCGGTGGCGACCATGATGCGCCGCGGTAATCCTGATAATGCCGGACGCACGCCAAGCACAGGTACCGCTGCCTTTGCCATCACGCGAGTAGCGGTGTTCTCGCCGATCGCCTGCTCGAACGCTCCGTGCCGGTGGATCCCCATCACCAGAAGCTCGGAATTTGTCGCTTGTGCTTGCTGCGTGATACAGAAAGATGCTTCTCCGGTAACGCTTTGCACCGGCCATGATTGAGCTCGACCGGTAGTGGATGAAATCAGTTCGCGAAGGGAATGTGCCATTCCCTCGTGAAATTCTTCGCCGAGCACCGCTTCCGCATAAAACAGCATCGAGTCGGGAGTGCCGGCAACCGGCGTCATCAGCTCGGTGGCATGAATGACGCTCGGCACCGCGCCTCGTGCGGTCAGAGCATCGGTTACGCGAATCGCGGCTCGAGCATTGTCATCGTTTTCAATGGCAAGCAGGAGGTTGAACGAAGTACCGGGCCGGAACAGGTGACGAACGTCATGCACGACCCGTGATGCCTCTAGTTCCGCGACTGGTGTCTCAGCTGTCTCAGTTGTCATGGCTCGCTCCTGCTACTTTGGTGTCGGCGCTGCAAGTTTTTCAGCAGGGGCTGGGGCAATGCCCGCCCTGCCGCGAGATTGCTTCACCGATGTTGCTGTGAACGGATGCGCGTCAGCCCACGGCAGTAGCGCGACGTGCTTCAAACGCACGCATTCGGTACCAGTCGTTGGCCGAGGCTCTTCCTTGGCTTCCGGCATCCCACAGAAATCTCCGTGGAGCGCCGAGAGGATCTCGTCCTCAGCCAGCTCGGACGGAGTGCGGTGTCCGTGACGTGGAGGTCTTTCTTCGTAGAATCCCATGATCTGAATGTGCAACAGCAAGTCATGCGCGTCCGTCGGAGATGTGCTGTTTTTTTGTGAGAGTTTTCCTCACGAAGCCCAACTGAACCGAGTATTGACTGACCCCGCTCAGGAAGCCGTCCGGGACCCTCGCTCCGCCCGCTCCCTGATGCCGAGGAGCATCCTGCGCTCCATTATGAAATGAGCCGGTTCGAAGCCCAGCACGCCGAGCGGCGACAGAGCAACGCTCTGCAAGCTCGGCGTGCCCGGGCCCCGCAGGCGGATCAGCAGCCGCGTCGTGTGCTGATCCGTAGGGATGAGCACAAATGCGCCCCAGCCCTCGAGAACGATTGCGCGCCCAGGGACGATCTGAGTGACTCGCCAGCCTACCTCTTTTCCAAACACTCCGCCCAGCCAGTTTGGAGGGACTGACCGCACCACCTCCCCGACGTACCGCTGTTGCCACTCAGGAACGATCCGATCGGCATTGGTGATCTGGGCGCCGATCGCGTTTTCGAGGTTCGAGTAACTGTAGAAACCACCACGATCCTGACCTATCTGTATGAGCCATGGCCAGACGGCTTCAACCGGCGCGTTGATCGTGATTGCGTGATCGATACGATAGTGCGCGACGGGGACGATCTGGTCACCGGGAAGGGGCATGGCGAATTCGGCGTCAGTCGTTCCCCAACGTGAATCCCACGGCCGGAGTGCGAGCACCAACGCTACGTAGATGAGAAGCGCCCAGACGATGACCGCGAAGAGGCCGCGGCCGACTTGCCCCCGAGCCGCGTGCGTTGAATCGTTCGGTATCGCCGCATCGCGGGAGTAGAGAACGAGGGATACCGCCATGACGTCGATTGCCATCCCGGCCACGAACAACCCACTCGGCGCGAGCAGGAAGAGGAGAAATGACCCTACTGCCGCGACGACGGTGAGGCCGCGCCAGTAAGGTCGGAGCGCCGCAACTCCCAGCGCACCGAACCCCGCCGCCAGGAAACCAACCATCCCGAGCTCCCACAGCGAGGTGACGATCCACCATCGGCCGGTCTCGCCCGCCCATACACCGATTCCGGCGTGAGCCAGCCCATGAAACAACAGAAACGATCCGAAGAGCTTTCGCTGCGTCGATGTAACGTCAAACAGAGCGCGCGGACGCGTTTCGCTTCGTGGTAGGACTATGCTGGGCGCCGTCACGGATGCAACCTCTGAGCAGGGGACGCCGGCAAGTTGTAAGTGGGGGGGACGATCAGGTATCGGGCGATGCCCGAAATGATGTAAGCATCACGCTTACAGCCTGCCGCCCGGAAAGTGTGTAGGGCTTTTCCTCACCGCAGCGCGGCCCATTCACTCAGGACTCGACCGTGCTCCCCGACAGTCAAACGCACGAAGCTCCAGCATCTTGAGGGATGTTACCTACCAGTCTCCTTCAGGTACCGGGGCCGCGATTCCCCCGACACGTACACCGCGCCATCCAGCTCCGGCAACCCGGCTTCATTGCTCTCGCCGTGATCGGTGTCTGTGCCAGCGGCCGCGTACCCTCCGAGACCGCTGCGCTGCCCTTCTCCGTTGGAGAGAAGCTCACTTACGAAATCAGCGTCGCGCACGGCGGGAAAGTCGGAACTGCGGCAATGTGGATCGAAGGGCCGGTCGATGTCCGCGGGACCAGCACATACCTTCTGCGCTTCGATTCCAGGATTCGCATTGCACTCCTCAGCGCAGTCAGCAGCAGCTCATCGTGGTTCGACCCGCTTCGAGGTTCCTCGCTCCGTTTCTTCAAGCACGAAAAGAATCCTTTGGCGCGTCACGACGAGTCGATTGACCTCTATCCCGATCAGAAAGAGTGGAAGTCGGCGAAGGGAGAGACCGGCCAGAGCCTGAGCAACACGCCGCTCGACGAGCTGTCGTTCATGTATTTCATCCGCACGCTTCCAATGACCCCGGGGGCGACGTACCGCTTTGATCGCCATTTCGACTCCGCCCGAAATCCGATCACCGTAACCGTGATCCGCCGCGAGATGATTCCGACTCCGATGGGAGAGTTGCGGGTGATCCTGGTCGAGATGCGCGTACGCGACCCTCAGCACTATAAAGGAGAGGGCATCATCCGGATTCATATGACCGATGATGCCTGCAGGCTGCCGGCGAGAATCGAGAGCACGATGCCAGTAGTCGGAACAGCTGTACTGACCATCGCTTCTCAAAACAGCCACTGCGCAAAACAGTAAATCATACGGTCGGTCCCTCACGGTAAGAGCTTCCCCGGAGGTCTGGCATTGAATCAGGGATTCCCTTACAGTGTGAGAGAGCGCCTCGCGATTACGTTAACGCGCTGGCGCGAATACGCCCGCAGGTCGAGTCTTTCCTTCCTGTTCACGGATTGCTCCATGTGCATGCGCCGGATGCCTGGCCATTTCAGAATCACCGTTGTATTCGCGCTTTTCGCATTGACCATGTTCTCCAGCGCAGCGAGCGCTCTTCCCGGCAGCGCGAGCCGACAGCCAATATCGACAAGGGCCGGTCGCGCCGATGCGATCCCTGGCTTTCCGGCCAGTCATACAGTAGCTCCAGCTTCGCTCTATGCGGCGCTTGCGAAGATTTTCGTTCCGAGCTTTTCGCGTCAAACCGGACTGGCGTGTAGCGCCTGCCACTACCAGTTCCCGCAGCTCACTCCATTCGGGCGGATGTTCAAACTCAATGGCTACACACTCACCGGCCTGCCTACGATTGGCCAACCCGGCGACAGCGTCGGTCGGGAATCACTCAAGCTGGCTACGATTCCGCCCTTGGCTGCCATGGTCGTGACGGGTCTGACGCAAACTTCCCGGGCCCAACCGGGAGCGCAGAATGGGACCGTGAGCTTCCCTCAACAACTCAGTATTTTCCTCGCGGGACAGATCACGCCACACGTCGGAATATTCACCCAGTTCACTTACGCGGCAGCCGATGGCGGGATCGGCATCGACAACGTCGATCTGCGCTGGGCGAAGCATGTGACCGTAGCAAACCGCGACATGCTCTTCGGTTTCACCTTGCACAACAATCCGACCGTCCAGGATCCGTGGAATACTGCGCCCGCATGGAGCTTCCCGTTCATGAGCTCCGACGTCGCTCCATCTCCCGCGGCGAGCACGCTCATCGATGGCGCGCTTGGCCAGCAGGTAGCGGGGCTCGGCGCCTACTCGTTGTACAACGACTTGCTGTACACCGAGCTCACCGCCTACAGATCCGCGCCGCAGGGCGCAACCGAGCCACTCGACGGGACCGCCACAAACGTAACGAAGGGCGTAATCCCGTATTGGAGGGTCGCCCTACAGCACGCCTGGCCCTCCACATATGGGATGATCGGAACGTACGGCTTCGCGGCGCGCTTGTATCCGCAGGGCGTGAGCGGGCCAACGAACAACTACACCGACGCGGCGATTGATGCGCAGATCGAGCATCAGGCCAAGATCGGCATGTGGATTGGACGAGCGGTGTTCATTCACGAGAGCCAGACTCTTTCCGCGTTTGCTGCCGCGGCACCACCAGAGGCCGCAAATCTGCACGAGACGCTTTCCACGTTTCGGACCAATCTTACGTTGGAGCCGAGCCTGCGCTACGGACTGACCGCTGGCTACTTCCAGACTACGGGCACGAGCGACGCCGTAATTTTTGCTCCGGCATCCGTCACTGGCAGTCGCACGGGGAGCCCGAACTCGAGAGGAGAAATCGGAGAACTCACGGTCAACCCATGGCAGAATATGCGATTCGGACTTCAGTACGTGTTCTACAACATGTTTAATGGCGCATCAAACGATTACGACGCCGCCGGCCGCAAGGCAGCGGACAACAACACACTCTTCCTGTATTCGTGGGTGGCGTTTTAGCAGGAGACGTCTGCGTCTCGATGAGCGAAAGGACACGTCACAACCCGGAGAAGTGAGATGAAATACAGCGGCGCTCGATTCGCCAAGTGGGGGATGCTTCCACTGCGGATTGTGGTGGGACTGGTGTTCCTGATGCATGGGGGGCAGAAGTTCTTCGTGTTCGGCATCGGCGGAACCGCTGACATCATGGGAAAGCTGGGACTTCCACTGCCGCTCATCTCCGCGGCAGTTGTCATCACGGTTGAAATGCTTGGAGGATTGGCGATCATTCTCGGGGTATTTACCCGATTGGCTGGCGCTCTGTTGGCATTTGAAATGGTGGTTGCCATACTCGTCGCGCGATTTCATGGTGGCTTCTTCGCTCCATATGGCTATGAATTCGAGCTCACCCTTCTCGGCGCGTGCCTCACGTTCGCGTTGAATGGACCGGGTCGAATGTCGGCCGAAGAGATATGGCACCGATCTCCGACGGTTTGATGCCGGCGATTGGGATCCGGGGCCTTTGCGCACGGCAATGAAAACGCTCCTGCTGGCGGTGGCGATGGTGATGTTCGCCGGTGCCGGCGCACTCGCGCTGCATCCACAGGGCGCGCAGCAGCCCGACACGAGCGCGATCACCCCGGCAACGGTGGAGCTGGGTCGGGCGATCTTTCACGGCCAGGGGACATGCTTTGCGTGTCACGGCCAAAAACTCGAAGGGACACAGATCGCTCCGACTTTGAAGCCGCACGCCTGGAGAGATGCCAAGAACGGCGAATTCGCGCAGATCTACCGCGTGGCAACGCACGGCGTGCCGTCTACTCTTATGGTTGCTTACCCCGGCGGAATTACGCCCGCGCAGGCGCTGGCTGTGGCGTCGTACGTCTGGTCAGTCAGCACGGGTAAAGTGAAACCCTAAAGAGCTCTCGACCGCGGGTGATATCCCCTCAACCCACCAATCCGGGGGGCATTGGACCGGCAGTAAGGTCAACACCCGCGCTGGAACAGGGAAACTCTGACAAGAAATCAGCCTTAAACTGACTGAGCTCCCTCCTCATTGTGTCGAGATTGAATGCACCGGGGCGCATTCGCGCCGCGAAATACGAGCGTGCAATCACAAGGAGTCTGCATGTACAAGGTGATCATGGTCCCGACCGACGGATCGGGGTTCGACCGCGAAGCGATCCGGGTTGCACTCAGGATAGCGGAACGTTGCGACGCGAAGATCCAGCTTGTGCGCGTGCTCGGAACGGGCTCCTTCTTCGGGATGGCAACGGCAGCCGATGGCCTGGCCGTCGCAGCCGAGCTCGTGGTCAGCGAGCGTGACAGAGCATTGAGCGAGCTCTACGCGCTGGCGGCAGAGTGCCGGGCTACATCGAAAGCCATCATCACCATCGATTTGCACACCGGGCCGGTCGCCGAAGTCCTCGAGGGGTACGCTCGACGTCACGACGTCGACCTGATAGTAATCAGCACCCACGGACGCAGCGGCATTGCCAGGTTCACGCTTGGAAGCGTGACGGACTCGCTGATACGCCATACGACGATTCCCATCCTGGTCGTGAAGCCGCCGACGAGCTATCTGAATCCGCAGATCAATGAAGCATTCAAGCGCATCGTTGTACCGCTCGATGGATCCACGCTGGCCGAGCAGATTCTTCCACGCGTAATGGCGCTGGCGTCGATCGAGGAAGCCGAGATCACCCTGCTCAACGTTCTCATTCCACAATCGCACGCGCAGAAGGAGATCGTCGATCCCAGCCTGCCCTGGTGGGACAAGGACATCGCGGCCGCGCGGTCATACCTCTTCGGCATCGCCAGCAAGCTCCGCCGGAATGGCACGGCAGTGACGACAGATGTCGTCATCGGCGAGAACATAGCCAGCGCCATTGGCGACTTTGCTGGCCGGCAGCGGGCCGATCTGATTGCGATCGCGACGCACGGCCGCGGCGGGTTCGCCAGAATGCTTCGTGGCAGTGTCGCTACCGCCGTAATGCATTCCGCTAGTATGTCGATGCTCGTGCTCAAGCCGGACAGCGTCGTGGAAATGCAAGAGTCGCCGGCCAAGGATGGGGTCAGGGCGGATTTGATTCCCGCCTGAGCGCGAAGGTTGTCCTCAATCAGATACTATTAGTTAGTGCCGCTGACTCCGCACGTTGAGAAGCACTTTACCTCGAGCGATGCCGTACGCGACGTCGTAATCGGGATGTCCGACGGGTTGACGGTGCCGTTCGCCCTGGCCGCAGGTCTAACCGGGGCGATCGCGCAGTCCCGCCTCATCGTCACCGCCGGTTTCGCCGAGATCGCAGCCGGCTCGATTGCAATGGGCCTCGGAGGCTATCTCGCGGCGCGGGGCGACGCCGAGCACTACGCACACGAAGTGGCGCGCGAGCAGGATGAGATCACGCGCATTCCGGAGGCAGAAGCGAAGGAGGTCGCCGACATTTTCCGAAGCTACGGGCTCTCGGATGGCGAGAGCTCCTCTGTCGTTCAGTCGCTCCGACAGCGACCGCAAGACTGGGTGGCATTCATGATGCGCTTCGAGCTCGGCCTCGAAGAGCCGCAGCCGAGTCGCGCCTGGAAGAGTGCTCTGACGATCGCGCTCGCGTATGCGGTGGGCGGAATCATCCCGCTCAGTGCGTACCTGTTGCTGCCGGACGCGCGCACAGCCTTGCGCCTGTCGGTGATCGTCACACTCATCGCGCTGGCCGTCTTTGGCGGGGTGAAGGGAAAGTTCACCGGCGTCCCCGTTTTGCGGAGCGCGCTCCAGACGAGCGTGATCGGAGGGCTTGCGGCTGTTGCCGCATTTGGAATCGCCCGCTGGATTTCCTGAACCTGGAACGGAGGAGTGTTTTGGGACATCTTGAATCGTGCATTCACTCGTCCGCCGCTACATCAAGACCGCCATCGCGTTTTTAGTCCTCGGGCTCGCGATCGGAACCAGGATACTGATTCGACGCGAGATATTCCTGCGGTCCCCAAGTCTGTACGAGGTAAGTGCGCACACCCACGCGATCCTGGTGGGCTTCGTGATGATGATGATCCTGGGTGTGGCGCTCTGGCTCTTTCCGCGCGCTGAACGCGGTGAGCAGCAGTATGACCCGAGGTTGGCCGCTGCTGCTTACTGGCTTCTCACGATCGGGACGGGCGGACGTGTCGTGGGCGAGCTGGCGCGGGGGTACTCCGCGGCTCTGTGGCTGCGATCGGCCGTCGTAATTGGTGGCCTCGCTCAGTTTGCAGGAATTGCGCTCTTCTTTTTTACGATGTGGCCCCGAATCCGCTCCGCCGGAAGCCACATTCGAGAAGCGAAGGGCGAGAAGTTCTAAACTCAATTCGGAGATTGCCATGACGACCGCACTTCCGACGTTATCCAAACTTGCTGACAGCCCCGCCACTCGCCGAGAGTTCCTGATCAAGGCGTCAGTGTTGGGCGCGCTTGCGCCACTCGCTCTGGGCGCCTGCGGCAGTGACGAGTCGGAACACAAAACCGGGGAGCCCGCGGGCTCGAACGCTGCCATCGCTCCGCAGGCCGGGCCGGGAACAGCCGTGCGCAATCCCGACAGCAAGCTCGACACCGGTGGCCATGCCAATATCCATCAGTCGACAACCGCGACCGCGAAGGGCCAGAACGTAGCCTTTCACCAATTCGATCCGACGCTTCCGCCGGTTGCGCGCGAGCGTACTACGCGGCTCGAGTTCACCGCCCAAGAAGTACCGATCCGCATTTCGGACGATACCGTCATCTCGGCGTGGACATTCGGCGGCGATATTCCGGGGCCCATGGTGCACGTGAAGCAAGGCGACACCGTCGAGTTTACTCTCACCAACCACGGATCGATTCCTCACTCGATGGATTTTCACGCAGCGCAGCTCGATCCGAAGGTCGCTTTCCGCTCAATCGCTCCCGGACAATCTGTGTCGTATACGTTCAAGGCACGGTATCCGGGGGTGTACTTGTATCATTGCGGAACTTCCCCGGTCCTCATGCACATCGGCTCGGGAATGGTCGGAGCGGTGGTGGTTGATCCAACCCCTCCGCTGCCACCGGCGAAAGAGTTCGTCCTCGTGGAGAGCGAGTACTACCTCGGCGCGGCGGTCGCCGGTGCGATGCCGTTCGACTACACGAAGATGCTTGCCTTACTGCCGGACTATGTCGTCTTCAACGGGCGTCCAAGTCAATACATAACCGCGCCGCTCAAGGCACGAGTGGGGGAGCGCGTGCGATTCTACGTTGCGAATGCCGGGCCCACTCACGCCTGCAATTTTCACGTGGTCGGAGAGCAGTTCGACACGGTTTACCTCGGTGCGCCGCCGGGCATTCCGCTGCGCGGCGTTCAGACTTTTGCCGTTGCGCCCGGAGGCGGAATGGTGTTCGAGATGCTGGCGGACGTTCCGGGCGAGTTCGTGTTCGTCAACCACGGATTCGGCCACGGACAGAAAGGGGCGATCGGAATTCTCAGCGTCGAGGGCTAGGACTCGCCCGGCACGAGCGGAGGCCGCCGCGATGCTGGCGCCTCCGCGATCCGGCGGAGCGTCGTCGGCCCATCAATCGTGCGCCAGATGTTGAAGATGAATGCGAAAGCCCCGAGGGCGCTGAGCACACCCCCTGTCGCGAGGACGGGGACGCTCCGCTCTCCAACATGTGGCGCCATGACGAATCCTACGACCATCAACGCCAGCCCAACGTTCGAGAGCCACCAGTGGGCGCCAGCGAGCCTCTTGCTGTACAGCGGGTGCCCGAAAAAGCGTGGCACGACATGGTAAGCCACTCCAAAGATCATCATCGTGACAAATCCAAGGAGATTCATGTGCACGTGCGCCGGCCGATAAATGATCCACATTGGATGCGCGGCCATTGCGACACCCAGGGTGACTCCCATGCCGAGCCATGCCAGCGCCGACTTTATGAATCGTCTAACGAACCAGTCCACGTCAGTGAATGTAGCATTAACATGGCCGTGTCAGGGCTGGTTGCTGGGGAAGCTCGTCCTTCAGGCTGAGCAGAGTCATGGCGAAAGATTGCGATGACATTCGGAATGAGGGGTCCATGTTGAAGGCTGGCAGAGTTGTCGCCGCCTCAGCATACTGTCTAGCATCAATAGGGGAAAGCACAATGGAAATCAAATTCACTACTGGAAAGAGCCCTCTCGGAAGCGTGCTCGTCGCGGCAACGGACAAGGGAGTGTGTGTCGTCAGCCTGCGCGAATCCGACGCGGGGGCAGAGGACTACCTGCGCGCGCGATTTCCAAAGTCGGAGGTAACGCGCGACGATGTGGCGCTCAAGCGAGCACTCGATACCGTCCGGGAGCGAATCGCCGGTCGCAAACTCGACAGCGCACTGCCGCTCGATCTGCGGGGCACGGAGTTTCAGCGTGAAGTGTGGAACGAGCTTCTGGCAATTCCGGCCGGTAAGACGCGGACCTATCTCGATGTCGCGCAGGCGATAAAGCGGCCGAAGGCGACGCGCGCGGTGGCGCAGGCGTGTGGGGCGAATCCTGTTGCGGTCGTGGTGCCGTGCCATCGCGTCGTGATGAGCGACGGCTCGATCGGCGGGTACAGCGGGCTGCCCGGTGTTAAGAAGGCGTTGCTCGCGGCAGAAGGAGTGCAGGAGTTCGCGACGTCGGTCTAGTTACTTAGTACAAAAAAAACGCTACTTCGCCTTGAGCTTGCTCCGGAACGGCCTCTCCGGCAGCCCAGTGTATACCTGCCGCGGCCGAGAGATCTTCTGCTCCTTGTCCAGCAGCATCTCCTCCCACTGGGCGAGCCAGCCCGGCATGCGGCCGATCGCGAACAGCACCGTGAAGAAGTCGGTTGGGAACGCCATCGAGCGGTAGATCAGTCCAGTGTAGAAGTCGACGTTAGGGTACAACTTGCGCGACGTGAAGTAATCGTCGGACAGCGCGATCCGCTCCAGCTCGAGCGCGATCTCCAGATCCTTGTCGACGCCGACGACCTTGAATATTTCGTCGGCCAGCTTCTTTACGATCTTGGCGCGCGGATCGTAGCTCTTGTAGACGCGGTGGCCGAACCCCATCAGCCTCCCGCCTTCGCCGCTCTTCACCGTCTCGATGAATTTGGGGACGTTCTTGACGCTCCCGATCTCACTGATCATGCGGAGGACCTGCTCGTTGGCGCCGCCATGCAACGGGCCGAACAGCGCGGCGACTCCGGCAGAGACCGCGGAGAAGGGATCGACGTGCGAGGAACCAACTCCGCGGACCGCGCTTGTCGAGCAGTTCTGCTCGTGGTCGGCGTGGAGAATGAACAGGATCTCGAGCGCGCGGGCGAACACCGGGTTCGCTTCATACTTCGACTCGCTCATGCGAGCGATCATCGACAGGAAGTTCTCGACGTACGAGAGCCGATTGTCGGGATACACGAAGGGAAGTCCCTTCACGTGGCGGTACGAGAACGCGGCAATCGTCGGCGTCTTCGCGAGCAGGCGGATGATCGAGATATTCCGCTCGGTCTCGTCGAAGATGTTGCGCGCCGACGGATAAAACGCCGCCAGCCCGGCGACGGAGCTGTTGAGCATCGCCATGGGATGCGCGTCGTAGCGGAAGCCCTCGAGGAATTTCCGCATGTTCTCGTGCACGTAGGTGTGAAACGTGATATCGTGGGTGAACTGGTCGTACTCCGGCTGGGTCGGCAGCTCGCCGTGGCGAAGCAGCCACGCGACCTCGAGGAATGTGGCATTCTCCGCGAGCTGCTCGATGGGATACCCACGGTAACGGAGTATTCCCTTGTCCCCATCTATAAAAGTGATGGCGCTCCGGCACGACGCAGTGTTCAGAAATGCCGGATCGTAGCTCATGAGCCCCGTATCGTCGGGATCGTTCGTCCTGATTTTCTTGAGCTCGGTGGCGCGAATTGCGCCGTCGGCGACCGGCACGTTGTATGTCTTGCTGGTGCGGGTGTCCTTTATCTCGAGCGCGCTGCCTGACGGAGCAGCGGCGGGTGGCTTGGCAGAGGCCCGGGCGGGTGTCCCGGGGGCTGGCTTGGCGTTGTTTTTCTTGGGCGGGGCGGGTGGCGCACTCGAGCCGGTTTTCGGCATCCTGTTCTCCAGTTGATTACATCAAATTTAGCGCAACGCCGCCATGGGTGATAATCGAATGCATGTAACGGGGAGAGACTGATGGCATTCAATCGCAGGGTTACGGGCCCAATGCCTGATCCGAAGATCATGATGATCCCGATTCCGCCGCGGCGTTTTTTCATTCGCCGAATGCTCCACAACGCCGGGATCGCGGCCGGAGTGGTCGGTGGCGGCCTCCTGATCGGGATGACCGGCTACCACCGGCTGGGAGGCTTGGGTTGGGTGGATTCGTTTTACTACTCGTCGATGATCCTCTCCGGCGAGGGACCGCCGGTGGATCCGCAGGCACTCACCGGACCCGAGATACTGAACCTGCACCTCTTTGCCGGGTTCTACGCGCTTTTCAGCGGCGTGACATTCATCACGATGGTGGGTGTGCTCTTCGCGCCGGCGATTCACCGCTTCCTGCACAAGTTCCATCTGGAGATCGCGGCTCACGATGAGCCCGATGAGAATCCCTAGAGCCGCTTCACTCGTGTGACCTTCCATGTCCCGCCGGTGACGCTGCGTCCCGGCTGGGATGGAACGGTGCTGAATGTTCCCTCGATCGTGCGCGCATCGCGAAAGGATCCCTGAAACGTCGTCGTGACCGGGCAGGCGCAATCAGGATCCGAGTACGGCTCGAGCGTGCCGCTCAGATTGCCGCCTTCCTTCCTGATGAAGTGAATCGTGAGCACCGTTCTCCCCGGCGCCGAAACATTAGTCACGAGCTCACGCTCGGCTGGCGACAGCAACGAGTCGGCGCGCGGAATCATCACGATGTTGCCGGACGCGGAGGACTCTCCCGCGCGGAGCGTGAAAGCGATTGTGCCCGTTCTTCCGGTTTGGGTGCTGCTGTAATCCCCACGCCATTCACCGACGAGTGGGTTGAGGTCGAAATCGCTGGCCGTCACTTCGGTCGACGGAGGGTGTGACGCGCAGGCAATGGCAGAAGCGGCAAGACCTGCCGCAATAATCGAGGAAACTCGTAGCATCGGTTTCTCCGGTTGAGACTTTCTCTCCATCACCCACAGATTGGCAGGTATTCGTTCGCTGGGCAAGGCGCGGGGGCAACACCGCCTACGATGCCGTCGCGGGCTCGAAGCCTTTTCGCTCCATGCTCCCCCAATCCTTTTTTCCGCGCAGGAATTTCCAGAGGCCACGGAGCCGCCAGTACACCGTCATCTGCCGGTAGCCGAGGTTCTCGACGAGCGCCCACCAGAAAAGGAGGGCACGGTCGCGGAATGTCTCGTAACGGTGGAAGCTCAAATCCTCGAGAATCAGCGTGAATGCGGTGAGCGCGGTGCCGAGTCCGTAGGCAGTGAGATAGAAGAGTCCGGCGAAGGTCCAGTCGACGGCGCCCGTCGCGAGCCCGAGAGCCAAAGCGATCAATCCGGCGGCCTCAATCACAGGGGCCAACAACTCTACGAACGCGTAATACGGGAAAACAAAAAGGCCCGTCACGCCATATCGGGGATTGAACAACATTCGGCGGTGTCTCCACAGCACGTCAGCCAGCCCGCGATGCCAACGATCACGCTGTCGTCCGAGCACCTTTGCCGACTCCGGCACTTCGGTCCACGCCACTGGATCGGGAACGAACGCGATCTTTCCGGGGCCGCCGCGTTCGTACGAAAGCCTCTTCAGACGCAGCACCAGCTCCATGTCTTCGCCGACCGTGTCGTGGAGATAGCCCCCCGCGTTAACCACAGCGTCGCGTTGAAAAAGTCCAAAGGCGCCGGAGATGATGATGTTCCCGCCGAGGCGATTCCATCCGAGACGGCCGAACAGAAACGCGCGGAGGTATTCGACGACCTGGACTCCGGCCAGCAGGTTGGTTGGAACGGACGTCTTGACGACGCGGCCGAATTTTACTTCGGATCCGTTGACGACTCGAATTGTCCCGCCGGTCGCGACGACGTCCGTTCCATAGAGGAAAGGGCGTATCATGCGCTGAAGACCGTCTGCTTCGATCAGAGTGTCGGCATCCATCGCACACACCAGCTCTCCGCGCGCGAAGCTGAGCCCAACATTCAGGGCGTCGGCCTTTCCTCCATTGTCCTTGTCGACGACAACGAGCGAGGGGTATGTCGAGGAGCGATAGAGTGACCGTACCGGCTTCGTCTTGATGCGCTGCTCGTAGATTGTTTTCACCGGCACCAGGTCGAACCGCTCGACGAGAACCTGGACGGTCCGGTCCTTCGATCCATCGCTTACCACGATCACCTCGAGATTCGGGTACTGGAGCGCCAACAGCGCACGCAGGCTCGCATCGATCGTCGCTTCCTCGTTGTACGCCGGCGCAAGAATCGAGATCGTCGGCGAGAGCGTCGAGCTTAGCAGGAGATGGCGGCTCTCGTCCGCGATGAGGAGCATGTGGCGGCGTAGCTCCAGCAACGAGCTGACGAGCAGGATCAGATACCACCCGTTGACGGCGAGGAAGTACAAGAGCACGATGAACTGGCCCTTGAGCAGGATCTGGCTGACGCCGGCCTGCAACAAACCGCTCATACTGACGCCGCCGCGGCGGGAAGGTCGAGTACCTGCTGCGCCATGTCAGACGCGAACGCGTCGTCTTCCTTGAGCGCCCGCCGCAGGAAGAGCACACCTGGTGCGCCAATCGATCGAAGAGCGAGACCTGCAGCGCGCCGAACCCTCCAGGCCGAGTCGCGCAGGCGATGCGCCAACAGTGATGCCGCCTTCCAGTGCTGCATCCGACCGAGGCCCTGCGCCGCAGCAGCTCTGACACTAGAGTCACCATCATCCAGCAGCTCGATCAGTCGTTCGGCCCCGGCAGCATCGCCGACCGCACCCAGCAGCTTCGCCGCCGCGATCCGAACGCCTACATCCGCGGTCCGCGACAGACGCAGCCCGGCCTGCCCGAAGGTTGGCCCCGCCAGTGATTCGGCGACGCGAAGGCCCGCTTCCGCCGCTCGCCCGGAATTTCTCTCCAGGAAAGTGGCGAGTGGCCCTGCCACGACGCTGCCCATGCGCAGGAGCGCATTCTGCACCGCAAAGCGCGCCTGCGTCGCGGGGTCCGCCAGCAAGGCCAACATGGCGGAGATCACCGCGACCGACGGCTGAGCGGCGGCCCATTCCGCCGCTTGTGCGCGCACCGCCGGGTGAGGATCCGACAGCAGTCGCTGAACCAGCGGATCAACTACATCCAGGCGCGACAGGATGCGAGCGCCGCGAAGACGCCGCGCCCAGCGGCGGCTCTCGCACAACTTCCGGGCGCGATCCACCACCCCCACCTGGAGCGCGACGAAACTGAGTCTTTCCTTTCCCGATCCGCTCAGGTGACGCGACATCTCGAGGAACGCGATTACCTGCACATCGTGCGGAAGCCGGCGGAGAGCTTCGATCTCCTCGACGTTCACGGTTCCCCGCGTCGCCAGATGCGCGAGCGACTCACGCGCTGTTTCGGTCAGGCGGGCGAGCCGACGCTCGTAGAAAAAGAGCCAGAGGCCGTGCGCAAAGAAGAGACAGACCGCGAGTACCAGGAGTCCGATCTCCACCAGCATTACTATGTTGAGGAGCTGCCTGCTGATCATGCCTGGCTCTGCTTCAACATCGCGCGGACCTTGTGCATGAGGACCGGAACGCTGAACGGCTTGGCGATGTGGTCGGCGGCGCCAAGCTCGAGGGCGGCGAGTACGTCGCGCTCGCCAGTGCGGGATGTCAGCATCACGACGCTGCTCGATCTCGTTATTTCGCCGGCCTTGAGCCGGCGCAGCACGTCGAGCCCATTTAGTGCCGGGATGTCGACGCCAAGCAGGATCATGGATGCCTGCACCTCCGGTGGGCTTCCGGTTAGCGCGGCCACCGCGGTCTCTCCGTCGGCAAACGTGGCGACGCGAAGGTTACGACTCTCCATTGCGTGCTGCAGCAAGGACACCAGCGATGTATCGTCGTCAACGATGGCGACATCCACGCGACGCGTCATCGGTCCCGTGGCTTTCAACCCGGAGATGCCGATGCGGACGATGCCGCCGGTCGTTCTGACGCCACCGGTCGCTCTTACTTGCTCGAGAGCCTTCAGCGCCTCCTCCCGCATCGCGGTGACGGAATCGCCATCCGTCTGGTACTGTGCAACTCCGCCACTGCAGGCGACGTGAACCCTCCGTCCATCTTCCGAAAGAAAATTCTGATCGGCGATTTTCGACAGGACCTGGGTGAGTTTGATCGCGGCGTACTCCTTGGTGCATCCGTACATGCCGATCGTGAAATCCGGCCCGCCCCACCAGCCGACAATGTCCTCGGCGCGAAAGGATTTTGGCAGCAGCTCGCCGATGGCGCGCAACACGACATCGCCGGTGCCGCGACCGAACGTGCTGGCAAGGCTCGCGAAGGCGTCGACCTGAAGGACGGCGATCGAGTACGGATCAGATTTTCTCCGTGCCAGCCGTAGAAAGCGGTCGATTTGCTCCGTCGCTTTGTGCGCTATCGGCAGACCCGTCAGAGGATCCGTCTCCACCGGGGCGCGCCGGGCCTTCACTCCGTTGAGGCGGTTCTCGATGCGCATCATCAGCTCGGCCGGGACGAACGGCTTGCCGACGTAGTCGTCCGCGCCCGCCGCAAACACCCGCTGCACACTCGCCTGATCCGTGTGGCCCGTCAGAAAAATCACGGGCAGCTCGCTCCAGCGGGAATCGCTTCTCACCACACGGCACAGCTCGGTACCGCTGATCTTCGGCATCTCGAGATCGAGCAGAATCAGATTCGGCTTCGCCTCCTCGAGCACAGTCCAGAATCGAAGCGGATCGTTCACCGCCGTCACTGACATTCCCCGCTTTCCGAGGAGAGTGGTCAGGCCGCGGGATATCATCGGCTCGTCGTCCACGACGAGAATCCTGCGGCCTTCGAGGGAGAAATCGTCGGATACGGCTTCGGAGGCCGCTGGCGTCGGCCGGACCGACTCGGCGCGCGACCAATCGGTCGGCTGTTGCAGCGCGGACGGAGCGGACGGGGCGCCCACCAGGCTCTCTCGCAGCGACAGCAGCTGCTCCGAGATGGCAACGCCGTCGATCGCGGTGAGTGATCCATGCGCGAACCGATCCGCGAGGTCACGAGCGACGCGCTCTCCCTTCTGGAATCCGAATCGGGCCGCCACCTTGGCGATGTCCTGCGCCTCCCGCTGGGCCGCCGCTCTCAGATCGGTAGACAGGCCGTTGTCGAGAAGCGCGATCGCCGCGTCGTCCAGCTTGTCGATCTTCTCCAAGGTGGATGCACGGGTGCGATCCCACGCCGCGACTACGGCGGCCGCGATGTGCTCGCCATGCGATGCGTGAGGTGGGAGGACATCGACGCCACCCATTTTTGCGAGCTCTCGCAACATCTCTTCCGTGTCCACCGGAGACAGAAAGAAACGATCGACATGGATTTCTTTTAACGCACGTAGTGCAGTTTCCGCCTGCTGCATCGAGATCACGTACGCTATCCGAACATCGTCGTTCGCGTCCTTGGCGCGACGGGCAACCTCGACGGAATCCTCAACAGGAAGAGTGTCACTGAGAAGGACCAGGCGGGCTTCTCCGCGAGCAGCAGCCTCGCCCATCTGCTGAGCGTTCTCGAATTCGCTGATGACGACGCCACGAAGCCTCAGCCCGATTTCGCGGACGATTTCCGCGGGTATTCCCGACACCAGAAATGAGACGGATTCCGTCATCTCCTACGGAACATACCACTCCAGTCCTGGCGTCGCTGTTCGGCGCAATTTGGTTGGGCGGCCCCCACTCAGCCGGACGTCTGCTTGGCCAGCGCCAGGACAGCATTCCACTCGGATGCGCCGACCTTCTGGACCGAGAGGCGGTTCCCCTTCTGAAGGAGCGACATTCCCTCGAGCTCGGGCTTCGTCCGCAGCTCACTCAGGGGGACGTGGCGGGGAAAGCGCTCGATGGCCTGGATGTCCACCATCGACCAGTAGGATTCCCCACTCTTGCTTCTCGGATCGTAGTGCGGATCCTTAGGGTCGAGCGCGGTGTGGTCGGGATATCCTTCACGCACGATCTCGACGATTCCCACTATACCCGGATCAGCCCCGCCGGAGTGGTAGAAGAAGGCAAGATCGCCCTTTTTCATGTCGTCGCGCATGAAATTCCGCGCCTGAAAATTCCGCACACCGTCCCAGTGAGTGGTCCGGGTGGGCAAATTCCAGAGATCCTCGAAGGAGAACGAATCGGCATCCGACTTGAGAAGCCAGTAGTGCCTGTCTTTCTGCAAGGGTTGCGTAACCTTCGTCATTCGACATACCGCCGTTGGCAAGAGACAGATTCCAGTGGAACCTAACCGGCGAAGCGCCGTACATTGGAGTACATCATAACCATTAGCCCAGCAGGCCAGTCACCCATGCGCTACAACTTCCGGACGCCCCACCTTCGCGTCCCCGTCCTCTCCCTACTCCTGTCGGTTGCGGGCGCGCTGTCCGCGCAGACGACGAACACGCCCCTCAGTTATCCGGCAGCCGCCCGCGGCACGCAGGTCGATGACTACCACGGAACGAGCATCGCCGATCCTTACCGCTGGCTCGAAGATGTCGATGCGCCCGCGACGAAGGCGTGGGTAGAGGCCCAGAACAGGCTCACCGATTCCTTCCTGGCGACGATCCCCGAGCGACCGGCGATCAAAGCCAGACTCACGACGCTCTGGAATTACGCGCGATATTCCGCGCCGTTCAAGGAGAACGGGCGCTATTTCTATTTCCAGAACACGGGACTCCAGAATCAGAGCGTGCTGCTGGTGCAGGATGGCCGAAACGTTCAACCACGCGTGGTGGTCGACCCAAATACGCTCTCGGCCGACGGCACTGTCGCGCTTTCGGGAACAGCGGCGTCGGACGACGGACACTATCTCGCCTACAGCGTCTCGACCAGCGGCTCCGACTGGCAAGAGCTGCACGTCCGAGATGCAAACATCGGAGGGCGGGATCTCCCCGACACCGTGAAGTGGGTCAAATTCTCGGGAATATCGTGGACGCACGACAACAAGGGCTTTTTCTACTCGCGTTACGACGAGCCGACGTCGGGCAACAAGATGACCAACACCAATCGCAACCATAAGCTCTACTACCATCGGATCGATCGGCCGCAGTCGCGCGACGAGCTGGTGTACGATCGCCCCGACCAGCCCGATTGGCTGTTCAATGGCACCGTCACCGACGATGGCCAGTACCTGATCATCACGGTCTCGCAGGGGACCGATGTCCGCACGCGCCTCTACTTCATCGATCTCGACAACCCCGGCAAGCCGGAGATCGACAACCCGGTCGTCAGACTGATCGACAAGTTCGACGCCGAGTACTCGTTCGTGGGCAACAGGGGCACGAATTTCTACGTGCGCACCGACCGGAATGCGCCGAAGGGACGGATCATCTCCATCAGCATCGATAACCCGCGCGAAGAGCGCTGGAACACGATCATCCCCGAGAGCAAGGACGCTCTTGTGGAGGCGTCTATGGCCGGCGACGACATCGTCGCCAATTATCTCCAGGACGCGCACTCGAGCGTGCGCTTCTACAGCGGGTCCCGCAACGACACGCGCGAGCAGAGACCGCGGGGACAGCCAACGCAGCAGCCGCGCAATCCGGGGAGTGTCTACGATGACACCAGCACGGCTCCGATCATGGTGCGCGAGCGCGGCCAGCCCCTCGGCGGCGGTTTCACTCAGCGGGGAGAGCTGCCGCTGCCTGGGATCGGAACGGTCGGCGAGATCCAGGGACGCCAGGGCGACGACGAGATGTTCTACAGCTTCACCTCGTTCCTCTACCCCACCACGATTTACCGCTTCGATCTGAAGTCCCGGAAAAGCGAGGTGTTCAAGGCGCCGAAAGTGGCGTTCGACCCGACACCCTACGAAACCCGGCAGGTCTTCTACACGAGCAAGGATGGAACCCGGGTGCCGATGTTCATCACGTCAAAGAAAGGCATCCAGCTCGACGGAACGAACCCGACGCTCCTGTACGCCTACGGCGGCTTCAACATCTCCATCACACCTTCCTTCTCGGCAGCCAACGTCGCGTGGATGGAGATGGGCGGCATCTACGCAGTCCCCAACCTCAGGGGCGGTGGCGAATACGGAAAGGACTGGCACGAGGGAGGGATGCTGGCCAAGAAACAAAACGTCTTCGACGATTTCATCGCGGCGGCAGAGTATCTGATCAAGGAGAAGTACACTTCGACTCCGAAGCTGGCGATTCGCGGCGGCTCGAACGGCGGACTGCTGGTGGGGGCAGTGATGACTCAGCGTCCCGAGCTTTTTGGAGCAACGCTGCCGGAAGTGGGAGTGATGGACATGCTGCGCTTCCAGAAATTCACGATTGGGTGGGCCTGGACTTCGGATTACGGATCGTCGGACAACGCGGAGCAGTTCAAGTACCTGCGCGCGTATTCCCCGCTCCAGAACATCAAGCCGAGCACCTGCTATCCGCCGACGCTCGCCTTCACCGCGGATCATGACGATCGAGTCGTTCCCGGCCACACCTTCAAGTTCGTGGCTACGCTCCAGGCATCTCAGAGCTGCGGCAACCCCATTCTCGTGAGGATCGAGACGAAAGCGGGGCACGGCGCCGGGAAGCCGACGACCAAGCAGATCGACGAAGCGGCAGACAGATTTGCATTTCTGGTGAAGGAGCTGCACATGAGACCCACGCTCCAGTAAATGGAAACCTTTCTCGCCGGCGCGGACGCAGTAATCCTTGTTCTGCGTACCGCGCTGCTGTCGATAGCGGTCGTGTTCGGCGCGATGTGCCTGCTCGACTGGGCCGTCCGCACAAGGAAAATCAGTCCCTTCAACGCCGTCGCGCGGTTCTGTCGCTCGACGGTGGATCCCATCATCGCGCCCATTGAGCGGACCGTGGTCCGCGCCGGCGGAACTCCGGCCGCGGCTCCGTTGTGGGCGCTCGCCGCAATCGTGATCGGTGGAATACTGCTGCTCACGGTGTTGGACATGATTCGGCTCGAGGTCGTCAGATCCATCATCGCCTCGCAAGAGGGAGCTGCCGGAATCTTCCACCTGCTCGTGAGCTGGACTTTCACGATTCTGAAGGCGGCGATTATCGTGAGGGTGATCAGCTCCTGGCTACCCATTTCTCCCTACTCCAGATGGGTCAGCTGGAGCTACCGGTTGAGTGAGCCGATGCTCGCGCCGCTCCGGCGCGTCGTTCCCAACCTCGGCGGACTCGACATAACTCCGATTCTCGCATACATACTGATCAACCTCATCGAATCGGCTCTGTTCCACCTGATGTGACCGATTTCGACGCTCATCAGCGAGGTGACGCGGTACGATTCTCGGTTCGTCTCCAACCTCGAGCGTCGAAGAACGAGATCGTAGGCTTGCAAGGCGTCGCGCTCAAGGTGCGCGTGACAGCTCCGCCGGTGGATGGATTGGCGAACGACGCCCTGATCGAGTTTCTTTCCAAAGCGCTGAAGACTTCACGGCGCAATGTGTGCATCGTGTCTGGGCACTCCTCGCGGACGAAGGTAGTCGAGATTAGCGAGGCAGACCTGGAATCGGTTCAACGCCTGGCTGACTGAGGAAAACTCCATAGTGGTCAAAGTGATTCTCGTTGGGACCGATGTGGCGCTGCTCGAAGGGCTCGCGCAGACACTGATTGGATTTGGACATGAGGTTTTGCTGGCGGCAACGGTTGGAGAAGTAGTGGGTGCGATGAACGGAGGTCTGCCGGCGATAGCCGTAGTCTCTTGTGAAGCGCTCGAAAATGGAGGGCCCGGCGCCGCACTTCCTCTCACGCCTGGCGGGGCGATCATCGTTTACGGGAAAACGCACGGCGAGCGGCCATTCCTCGCGCAGAAGCTCCAGCGGGCAACGCTCGCGCATTTGGTTCTCCCGCTGGAACGCAATCGGCTCATAGCCCTCGTGCAATCGTTCGAGAGCCGATCGCGCACAACCGGCCGTTCCATTGTTCGTGACGACATGGACGACGATCCTCAGCTGGAGTTCTGACGGCAAAGCGCGACCTCGACCACATCGCGGCGATCATAGATCAGGGATGGCGTCGCGTCTCCATGACTTCGGGCTATCTCTCCGAGCGCGAAGCGCGTTTCCTGATGGCCGCGGCCGCGCTCGCGCCCGCGCAGGGAAAAAATCTCGAAATCGGCAGCTTCAAGGGCAGGTCGACCGTCGGACTTGCCTACGTTACCCGTGAGCTGGGACTCGGCAGCGTCGTCGCCGTGGATCCGCACACCTCGCCAGCGACAACCGATCCTGATCTCCGCGGCAAGACGAGCTCATACGACGACTTCGTCGCCAACCTCAGGACAGCGGGAGTCTTCGAGCGCGTCGAGATCCAGCGCGTGTACTCGCATGAGCTGGCGCGCGAGTGGAAAGACTCGATTCGCTTTCTTTGGATCGACGGTGACCACACCTACGAGGGCGCGAAGGCGGATCTCTACATGTTCAAGCCCTATCTCGTCGACGGCGCCATCGTCGCCATGCACGACGTACTCGGCACCTTCGAAGGGGCGTTGCGCGTTTTCGTCGAGGAGGTCCTCGACTCCGACGATTTCGGCGCGGCGGGTTTCAGCGGATCCATCGGCTGGGCGCAGTACCGTCCGCGCGATGGCAAGGCCGCCCGGTTTCGCCGGCGCCGGCGGTTGCTCGCCGTCCCAGCTCGGCGACTCATCCCGATAGCTCGTCGTGCCGATCGCGGATTGCACGGCTGGAACAAGTTCCTGTACAAGCTGTGGCGCCCCTTGGCCCCTCACGGAGATGTTAACCTGAAATACCTCGCGGCGGTCACTTCGTGAGTCCGCGCCAGCGCTGACTCAGCTGGGTTTTCGTCTTGCCCTGCCGAGCTTCCTCCGCTACTATAGTGAAGGGCACAGCTGAACCCGTGGCGATTTAATGCAACTTGCGGCCACGTTAAACAATCCGCTAAAGCGCTCGCCCGGCGCCTATGCGCGGGCTTTTTTGTTGTCCCCATTGTCCGGGGCTGACTACTTCGAGACGAGGTTTTTGTCTCCGACTACCTGATTCCGCAACGCATCAATGACCGAACGCAGCACCGAATCACCCTATTTGAAAGCATTAGAGCGCCGAGTGCTGATATACGACGGCGCGATGGGGACGAACATCCAGAGGTACAACCTTTCCGCTGAGGACTTTGGCGGCAAGGCGCTGGAGGGTTGCAACGACAATCTCGTTCTCACGCGCCCCGACGTGATCCAGGCCATTCATGAGTCGTTCCTGGCGGTGGGATGCGATGTCGTGGAGACGTGCACGTTCCAGTCGACGCCCCGCCGTCTCAGGGAGTGGGGGTTGGGCGACAAGGTTCGCGAGATAAACGTTGGTGCCGCGCGACTGGCGCGGGCAGCTGCTGACAAATACTCGACACCCGATCAGCCGCGGTTCGTCGCGGCTTCGATGGGCCCGACGGGGATGCTGCCGTCCAGCTCCGATCCCGTGCTGTCGCAAATTTCGTATGCCGAGCTGGCAGACAACTTCTACGAGCAAGCGAAGTACCTGGTCGAGGGCGGAGTCGATCTGCTTTTGATCGAGACGTCGCAGGACATCCTCGAGGTGAAGGCGGCGGTCGCGGGCATCGAGCGATTGTTCGTCGAGATCGGACGGCGGCTTCCGTTGCAGACGCAGGTTACGCTCGACGTGAGCGGGCGCATGCTCCTGGGGACCGACATCGCGAGCGCGATGACGACGCTCGAGGCGCTCGGCGTCGATGTGATCGGGTTGAACTGTTCCACCGGCCCCGAACATATGCGCGAGCCGGTGAGGTATCTGTCCGAGCACGCGACGCTTCCGCTGTCGGTGATTCCCAATGCGGGTTTGCCGCTCAATACGGGGGTCGGCGAGGCGGTGTATCCGCTCGAGCCAGGACCGATGGCGACCGCACTCTCGGAGTTCGTGAAGGACTTCGGTGTCCGCATTGTCGGTGGATGCTGCGGTACGACTCCGGAGCATCTCTCTGCCATCGTCGGAGCGGTTCGCGAGGCGGAGCGAGCATCGAAGCCCGTCAATCATGCGCAGCACGTCCCGCGTGTGAGCTCCGCTATGCGCGCCATCACCCTGCACCAGGACCCGCCGCCGCTCTTGGTGGGCGAGCGCGTCAATGCGCAGGGCTCGCGCAAGGTGAAGAGACTGCTGCTGGCCGACGATTACGAGGGAATCCTCGAGGTCGCGCGCGAGCAGGTGGACTCTGGCGCGCACGTGCTCGACGTCTGCGTCGCTCTTACCGAGCGCGGGGATGAAGCGGAGCAGATGTCGAAGGTGGTGAAGCTGCTCTCGATGAGTGTGGAGACGCCGCTCGTGATCGATTCGACCGAGGCGAACGTGATCGAGGCTGCGCTCGAGCACATCCCCGGTCGCGGGATCGTCAACTCCATCAACATGGAGAACGGCCGCAAGCGCATCGATTCCGTCGTGCCTCTGGTGAAGAAGCACGGAGCGGCGGTGATCGCGCTCACGATCGACGAGATCGGCATGGCCAAGACGAGAGAGAGAAAACTCGAAGTTGCAAAAAAGATTTACGATATCGTGGTCGGTGAATATGGGTTGGCGCCGGAAGATCTCATTTACGACGCGCTGACGTTCACGCTCGCGACCGGCGATGCCGAGTGGATCGACTCCGGCAAGGAGACGGTCGAAGGCATTCGTCTCATCAAGCGCGAGCTTCCGGGCGTCTCCACCATACTCGGTGTCTCCAACGTCAGCTTCGGGTTGACTCCAGAAGCCCGCGGCGTCCTCAACTCGGTATTCCTCCACCACTGCGTGCAGGCGGGGCTCGACGCGGCGATCGTCAATCCGGCGCACATCCGGCCCTATGCGGAGATTTCGGCGGAAGAGCGCGAGATGGCCGACGATTTGGTCTTCAACAAAACTCCGACTGCCCTGCAACGCTTCATCGAGTACTTCTCGAACGTTGGTGGCGGCGGCGCGGCGGCGCAGGTCGAGAAGGAAGATCCGACCGCCGGAATGACGCCGGAGCAGAAGATCCACTGGATGATTCTGCACCGGAAGAAAGAGGGCATCGAAGAACAACTGGATGCCGCTGATGTGCGGAAGCATCCAGTCCGGGTACTGAACGAGGTGCTGCTGCCTGCGATGAAGGAAGTCGGCGACAAGTTCGGCGCCGGCGAGCTGATACTTCCGTTCGTGCTTCAATCCGCCGAGGTAATGAAGAAAGCAGTCAAGCATCTCGAGCTCTTCCTCGAGAAGGCAGAGGGGTACACCAAAGGGAAAGTCGTGCTGGCGACCGTGTACGGCGACGTACACGACATCGGCAAGTCGCTCGTCAACACCATCCTTTCCAACAACGGCTACACCGTCTTCGACCTCGGCAAGCAGGTTCCGGTCAACACGATTCTGGACAAGGCCGTCGAGGTCGGCGCCGATGCGATCGGGCTGAGCGCTCTGCTCGTCTCGACGTCGAAGCAGATGCCGCTCTGCGTTCAGGAGCTGGACAAGCGCGGAATGAAGATCCCGGTGCTGATCGGTGGCGCGGCGATCAATCGTCGCTTTGGCCGGCGCGCCCTCTTCGTCGAAGGCGAGCGCGCGTACGACTCCGGCGTCTTTTACTGCAAGGACGCGTTCGAAGGGCTGGAGACGATGGACGTGCTCCAGGATCCGAAGAAGCGGACGCATTTTGTCGATAAAAATCTTGACGACGCCCGGAACGACGTGTTCCTGCGCACCGCCGTCGGCAAGGACATCGCCGTTGGCGATGCCGGCGGAGCTCGCAGTGATGTCGCGGCCAACAATCCCGTCCCGTCGCCGCCCTTCTGGGGAACTCGGGTAGTTCGCGACGTTCCGATCGACGAGATCTTCGATCTTCTCGATCTCGACGAGCTCTATCGCCTCCAGTGGGGTGCGCGCGGCTCGGGCGATCAGTACAAAGCGACCATCAAGAACGAATTCGAGCCCGCACTCGAGCGGCTGAAGAAGGACGCAAAGAAGAACGGCTGGATCAAGCCACAGATGGTCTACGGTTATTTCCCCGCGCAGTCGCGGGGGAACGACGTGATCATTTACGATCCCGCGGCTTACTCGAGCGACGGCGGCTCGCTGCGCGAAATCGCGCGCTTCCACTTTCCGCGCATGGTCGGCCGCGAGCGCCTTTGTCTGGCCGATTATATCCGCAGTGTCGATTCGGGCGACGTCGATGTCATTCCCCTTCAGATCGTAACCGTGGGCAGGGAAGCGACCAAGAGATTCGAGGAGCTGCAGGCGAAGAACGAGTACACAGAAGCGTTCTACTCTCACGGCCTGTCAGTAGAGGCGGCGGAAGCCGTAGCGGAGTGGGCACACCGGCGCATCAAGAAGGAGTTGGGCGTGCCGAGCGGGAAGAGGTACTCGTGGGGCTACGGCGCGTGTCCCGATCTCGACGACCACACTACTGTATTCAAGCTCCTCCCAGCGAAGGAAGCGCTCGGCATGGATCTCACCGAAGCGTTCCAGATTCTTCCCGAACAGTCGACGGCCGCGGTCGTCATCCATCATCCGGAAGCGAAGTACTACGCGGTTCGTGGCGCCGACACCGGCGCTTCGACTGAAGCGGAGGCCGCCGTTGCCTGAGAACCCGCTGATCGCCCGGCTCCTCGACCCGTATCAGGTCATCGTTTTCGACGGAGCGATGGGCACGATGCTCTACAACAAGGGCGTGTTCATCAACCAGTGCTACGACGAGCTGAACCTGCGCGCCCCGGATCTCGTCCGCGACGTGCACAAGGCGTACAAAAAGGCCGGAGCCGAAGTGCTGGAGACGAACACCTTCGGCGCGAACAGGATCAAGCTGGCGCAGTATGGTCTCGAGGCGCAGGTCGCCGACATCAATCGCGCCGCGGCCAAGATTGCGCGCGAAGTCGCAGACGATGACGTCCTCGTCGCCGGCGCCGTTGGTCCGCTCGGCGTTCGGCTCGAGCCATTCGGGCCCACCAGTCTCGACGAAGCGCGGGCGGCATTCCGCGAGCAGCTCCAGGCGCTCAAGGAGGGCGGCTGTGATCTCTTCATTCTCGAGACGTTCGCTGATGTGCACGAGATCGAGCAGGCGATTCTCGCCGCTCACGAAGTGGATCCGACCATTCCCGTCATCGCGCAGATGACCATCGGCTCCGACTGCCACACGCCGTACGGAGTATCGGTCGAGGATATCGCGCAGTCGCTGGACGCGTTTGGCGCCGACATAATCGGCCTAAACTGCTCCGTTGGTCCGCAGATAATCCTGGACGCGATCGAGAAGATGGTGCCGGTCACGAGGCGCAAGTTGAGCGCGCAGCCCAACGCCGGGATGCCGCGCGATGTGAGTGGGCGCAGCATGTACATGGCGAGCCCCGAGTACATGGCGACCTACGCGCATCACCTGGTCCAGGCAGGAGCCAAAATCGTCGGCGGCTGTTGCGGCACCACGCCCGAGCACATCGCGGCGATGGTAGAAGGCGTGCGCCCCCTTTCGCCGAGGCAGCCGCGGGTTCCGGCGCGGGAGCGACGGCAGGTGCAACCCGACGTTCCGCCCGAGAATCTGGGCGTGCAACCCGTCCCGCTGGCGGAGAGGTCCAAATGGGGCGCGAAGATCGCGCGCGGTGACTTCGTCACCTCGGTGGAGATCGTTCCGCCGCGCGGCGTCGATGCATCCAAGATGTTACGCGACACGGCCGCATTGCGCGACGCGGGAGTGGACGCTGTGAACGTGCCTGACGGCCCACGCGCACAGAGCCGCATGGGCGCGCTGCTCACCAGCGTGCTGATTGAGCAACAGGTAGGAATCGAGACCGTCATTCACTACTGCTGCCGCGATCGCAATCTGCTCGGCATGCTGAGCGACCTGTTGGGGGCTGCGGCCGTCGGCTTGCGCAATCTGCTGCTCATCACCGGCGACCCACCCAAGATGGGGCCGTATCCCAACGCAACCGCGGTGTTCGACATTGACGCAATTGGCCTGACCAATCTCGTGAGCCAGCTGAATCACGGTCTGGATCCCGGTGGCAACGCCATTGGAGCACCCACGAAGTTCACGATTGGCGTCGGCGTAAATCCCGCCGCGCTCGATCCCGCGCACGAGCTCAAGCGCTTCGAGTGGAAAGTCGAAGCCGGTGCGGAGTACGCGATCACGCAACCGGTGTTCGATGTGCAACAGCTCGAGAAATTCCTGTCGACGATCGAGCATACGCGGATTCCGATCGTGGCCGGGATCTGGCCGCTCGTGTCGTTGCGCAACGCCGAGTTTCTCGCGAACGAAGTGCCGGGCGTCGTCGTGCCGGCGAAGGTCATCGAGCGGATGCGCGCGGCGAGCGCCAAATCCAAGGAGCACGGAGTGGCCGAAGGAATCGCGATCGCGAGAGAGATGCTAGAGCGCGTGAAGCCCCACGTTCAGGGCGTGCAGGTGTCGGCCCCATTCGGGAAGGTCGAGCTGGCGCTGGAGGTGTTCCGCGACACGCTTGCTCCAGCCCAAGCGAGGACGGCGTAGTGTCGGTTCCCGAGATCTTCCTTTCGCGCTCGCGCTACTGGCTGACCAAGGAATATCCGATCAAGCTCCGGCACTGCGTCAACGCGCTGCCCCGCAGCGCGGTATGGGCGAGGCCGAATCAGAGCTCCAACAGCATCGGCAATCTTCTCGTCCATCTCACCGGAAACGTCACCGAATGGATACTCGGCGGCATCGGCGGACGATCGATCACCCGCTACCGCGCCGGCGAATTCGCGCAAACCGATGGCGCCGACGGGTCGAAGCTGCTCGACAATCTGGAGGCAGTCCTACGCGAGGCGGACGGTGTGCTCGCCGGATTGACGGAAACGGATCTGGGACGATCGGTCGTGATCCAGGAGCGGGACACGACAGTGCTGGCGGCCGTGTACCACGTGGTGGAGCACTTCTCGATGCATACGGGCCAGATCGTCTTTCTCGCCAAGATCTACGCGCCCGACAAAATCCACTTCTACGACGAGGCCGGCGGCCTGGCGCGTCCGATCTGGCACCTGGGAAGCGCCCTCGACGAAGCCGCGCACTAGTCGCCAAGCGGGCACGGCGCCATTTTGCACACATGAAGGGAATTCTGATCGTCGACCACGGCTCTCGTAAACGGGAGGCGAACGACATGCTCCGCTGCATGTCGAATCTCCTGCAGACGATGGCCGGCCCGGAAGTCGTCGTACGCCATGCTCACATGGAGCTGTCTGACCCGGACGTTGCGCATGGATTCGCCGATTGCGTCGGCGGAGGTGCGACGGACGTTATCGTCTTTCCATACATGCTCTCGCCAGGTCGGCATTCGACGGCGGATATTCCCCGCATGGTAGCCGAAGCGGCGCGGGCATTTCCGCACGTGACATTCAGCGTGACGCCCGCTTTTGGTGTCCACGAAAAACTTGCGGAGCTCATTCTCGATCGCGCCGGAATTGAAGCCGTGATACCTGTTGACGGCGCCGAGGGTGATCGGTGCTGGGATCCGGAATGTTCAGAGAAACTGTGCGGCGACGCCTGTCGAGCGAAGACCGCGCGCCAAACGGCCCCTCCTGGAGGAAAATCCTGATGTACTCGCATCGTGCTGCCCTCAGCTCGCTCACCCTGCTTCTGGCGCTCGCGGGAACGGTGCGCGCACAGGCACCATTGCAGACCGTGCCCTTCGATCGCGCCAACCTCGATACGAGCTCCCCCGCCTGCCAGGATTTCTACCAGTTCGCCAACGGCGGTTGGCTGCAACGCGCGAAGATTCCCGGAGACTATCCCTCTTTCGGTGCGTTCGACCAGCTGTTCGATCAGAACCAGGAGGTTCTGCGCAACATCCTCGACACCAGTGTGGTGCGAGTGAAGTCCGGGCAGTACAAGCCGGGCACGGGGGAATGGAAGGTCGGAGCTTTTTACTCGACGTGCATGGACACTGCCGCCGTCGAGCACCTGGGAGCGGCACCACTCAAGCCCGGCTTCGATCGCATCGCGGCGATCAACAGCGTGGACGATCTGAAGCGAGCATTCGGGGAGCTGGAAAAGAGTTACGGACTGGCGCCCATCTCGGAGGGATCCGCCCAGGACGCGAAAGACGCGGCAAATACGATCGCCGGCCTGTATCAAGGCGGGTTGTCGCTTCCAAACAGCGAGTACTACACGAAGACGGACACTGCGTCCGCCAATCTGCGCGCCAAATTCACCGCTAGTGTCTCACGAATGTTTCAGCTGCTCGGGGACCCTCCGGCAAAGGCGGACGCTGAAGCCAGTACCGTACTTGCGGTCGAGACCCGGTTCGCCAAGGGCTCACGCACTCCCATTCAGCTGCGCGACGTAGTCAACAACTATCACGGTTTGACGCTGCGGCAGGTCGACTCGCTGACGCCGCACTTTTCATGGGCGCAGTTCTACTCGGAGCTCGGAGCGCCGATTCCGGCCAAGATCAATGTCGGGCAGCCGGAATTCTTCCAGAACTTCGACGGGATGCTGACCAGCGTGCCGCTTCCCGATTGGAAGACACTCCTGCGCTGGCGGCTGATCAACGGCTCCGCGCCGTCCCTGAGCACGCCCTTCGTGAAGGAGAACTTCGAGTTCAACAAGCTGTTCACGGGCGCGACAGAGATCAGCCCGCGTTGGAAGCGGTGTGTCAACGCCACCGACAATTACCTCGGCGAGCTGCTCGGTCAGGAGTTCGTGGCGCGCAAATTCTCGCCGGCCGCCAAGGCGCGAGCGGTAACGATAGTGGACAATCTCGTGCGTGAGCTGCGCTCACGCATCGAACAGTTGCAGTGGATGGGGCCGGAGACAAAGCAACAGGCGCTGGTCAAGCTCGACGCATTCAATCGCAAGATCGGCTATCCCGACAAGTGGCGCGATTACTCGAAGCTGCAGATCAGTCCGACGGGATACTACGCGAACGTTCTCGCCGGGCAGCAGTGGGCTTCGGCGCGCGATTGGGCAAAGATCGGCAAGCCGACAGACCGCACTGAATGGGGCATGACGCCTCCAACCGTCAACGCGTACGAGAACCCGCTTCTCAACGAGATCGTATTCCCGGCGGGAATTCTCCAGCCGCCTTTCTACGATCCCAAAGCCGATGATGCGCTGAACTACGGAGCCATGGGCGCCGTGATCGGGCACGAGATGTCGCACGCCTTCGACGACCAGGGCAGGCAGTTCGACAAGTTCGGCAACATGCGCGACTGGTGGAGCAAGGACGATGCTGCGCGCTACGACGCGGAGGCGCAGAAGATCGTCAAGCAATTCGATGCGTACACCGTGATCGACACGGCCACGCACGTGCAGGGGCAGCTGACACTCGGCGAGAACATCGGCGACTTTGGCGGTTTGACCGTCGCCTATGCCGCGATGAAGCGGGCTCTCGCGGCGCATCCCCAACCGGTGATTGACAGCTTTACTCCGGAGCAGCGTTTCTTTCTCGGCTGGGCACAGGTGTGGCGCACGCTCGATCGACCGGAATTCCTCCGATTCCTCGTCGCCTCCAACCCCCATCCGCCGGCGAAGTGGCGTGTGAACGGGCCGCTCAGCAACATGCCGGAGTTCAAAGCGGCATGGGGATGCAAGGACGGTGATCCAATGGTGCGCGCGACCGCAATCCAGCCGCGAATCTGGTAGATGCGATGCAAGCTGACGCCACTACTTCTTCGTCCGCGCTGACTCTCCTCTCCGAGGAGGAGATGATGTTCCGCAACGCGGTTGCGGCGTTTGCGGACGAAGAGGTGCGTCCCCGATCGGCGGAAATGGAGAAAGCAGGGAGACTCGACCCGGCATTGTTTCCGAAGTATTTCGAGCTCGGGCTCATGGGCATCGAGGTTCCCGAGGAGTACGGGGGAGCCGGTGGCTCACTCTTCATGGTGACGCTGGCGGTCGAGGAGATCAGCAAGGTGGATGCTGCGTCGGCCATCGTCTGCGACGTTCAGAATACGCTGGTGAATTATCCCATCGTGCGATACGGCAGCGACGCGCAGAAGTCGAAGTATCTGCCGTTGCTCACTTCGGATGTCCTCGGCGCGTATGCGCTCTCGGAGTCAGGCTCGGGCTCAGACGCGTTCGGCCTTGCCACGCGCGCCGAGAAGCGCGGCGATCGTTGGTTCTTGAGTGGTCAGAAGCTCTGGATCACCAACGGGGCGGAGGCAGGAATCTTCGTCGTCTTCGCGAACGCCGACCCATCGGCCGGTTATCGAGGGATCACGGCCTTCATCATCGAGCGGGACTTCAAGGGATTCAAGGTCGGCAAGAAGGAGGACAAGCTGGGGATTCGCGCCTCGAGCACCGTCGAGCTCCTGCTGGACAACTGCGAGGTTCCCGCAGAGAACGTCCTCGGTCCCGTGGGACAGGGTTACAAGATTGCGATCAACACGCTGAACGAAGGACGCGTCGGCATCGGCGCGCAGATGATCGGCGTCGCGCAGGGCGCGCTCGACGTCACCATCAAGTACCTCAGCGAGCGCAAGCAATTCGGGAAGCCGCTAGCCGAATTCCAGGGGATCCAGTTCCAGATCGCCCAGGCTGCGACAGATGTAGAGGCCGCGCGGCTGATGGTGTACAACGCGGCGCGTCTCAAGGACGCCGGAAAAGACATCGCGCGCGAAGGGGCGATGGCGAAGCTCTTCTCCTCACAGGTGTGCGAGCGCGTCACGTCGCTCTGCGTCGAGCTCTTCGGAGGCTACGGCTACACGAAGGACTACCCGGTGGAGAAGTTCTATCGCGACGCCAAGATCGGGACGATCTACGAAGGGACGTCCAATATGCAGCTGCAGACCATCGCGAAGGCGGTGCTCAAGCAGTCTTAACTGCGACGGAAGACTGCCTGCTGGGGGCTGCGGGCACGGGCTGTTAGGGCTGAGTTACTCCACGCAGTAGTCCGTCTCTCACTTTGCGTGCTTTGGCCGAGGCGCGCGCGTCCTCGATCAGATGCGAGCCGACGCTAGTGACGAAATGGAGTCGAGCGGTCAGAGTCTGCTCCGCCCCGTTTCGACGAATAACAACGGGAAGCTCGGTGCCTTCCGGTTGACGGGCGTAACGCGAGCGGAATTTCTCGGTCCAGTTTGGATCGTCGGCATTGAATCCGCCCACGGAAATGAGTTGATCGCCGGGCTGGACGCCCGCGACCGCCGCGGCGCTTTCCGGAATCACTTGGGTCACGTGCAAGCCGGTCGAATCCTGAAGACTCGCGATTCCGAGCTGAGGAACGTGAGTGGTATCGCGCGCGAGCCGAAGTCCAGCCAGCGGCAGAACCTTGTCGTACGGGAGGGGCTCGCGGGCATCGATGTAGCGCGCGTAGAAATCACTGAAGGATCGTCCCTTCGCCGCCTTGCTCACGGTGCTCCACCACTCGTCCGAGGTGAAGCCGCGACCACTCTTGTAAGCGGTGTTGTACAGCGTGCGCAACACGTCGTCGAGCGAGCTGTGGTTGTCGCTCGCGTCGCGGATCATGATGTCGAGCAGCAGTCCGGCAAGCGATCCCTTTGAATAGTAGATGTACTCGGTCCCATCGCGCGGATGGATCCACGTCGAGAGCGACGCATCCTCCAGCGCCGTCGGTGCCAGCGCCTCGACTTCGGATATCTTGTCACTCGTGAGAAGGTAGAAGCCGTTCGCATCCACGATCCCGCCACGGACTTCCGCCAGATCGGCGTAGTAGTCGGTGATTCCCTCGCTGATCCATAGCAGCGGTGTGGGCTGCTCCTCGTCGTACCTGTACGGAAAGAGATCGGCGGGGCGCAGGCGCTTGACGTTCCAGGCGTGAAAGATTTCGTGCGCGTAGAGGGATGGCAGCACGGGCGTGCCGAGCATTCCGGGATTCAGGACATCGACGTGGGAATTCTGGTGCTCGAGCCCCGAGCCGCCCCCGTAGGATGGATCGGTGATCTGCAGCACGCTGTACGTGCTCCACGGCACTTCGCCGAACACTTTCACCTCTGCCGGAATCACGCGCTTGAGCGCCTCCCAAACGGCGACCCGCGCGCCGCCGGTCACACTTCCCGACGGATATGTCGCAAAGCGGACCCACGTCCCGGAGATCTGTGCGCTGTCGAGATCGAACTGCCCGACGAAGAAGGGCATATCCACGAGATCGTGATAGTTCGGTGCGGAGTAGCGGTGCGCGCCCGCCTGCGTCATTCCGGTCACGATCTTCCATCCGGCTTCGGTGTTCACCGTCACTGAGGCTGGAAAATCGAATCCTCTGCCCTCCGGATATGGAAAGAGATTCGTCCCGTTGAAGAGAAGAAAGTCTGGACGCGACCACGTGTTGGCGTTGTCGAGGCTGTCGGCCAGATAATCGAATTTCACCGTGATCTCGCCCACTCCGCGGGGGCGGATGCGCCAGGTATCCGGATCGATCTTGTCCCACCTCAGCGATGTCCCCGCCTGCTCCGCCGAGAAGCTGGAGACGTCGCGCGCAAAGTTGGCGATCTCGTAGGCTCCGGGCGTCCATTTGGGAATCGAGAGAAGGACAGGATCCGTCCCTCCCACGGTGAACGTCATCGTGGACGTCACCTGCCGCCGCTCCCCGTTTGCGCGCGTGAACGTCACCTCGTATCGGATGTCGGTGATTGGCGCGGAAGTCGCGGTGCCCTGGGCCGATGCGCGCGGCGGGACCAGTGGCGCGGAGAGCCCTGCGAGCAGCAGAATGACGCTTGTTCTCATTTTTTGAATCGTGGCGTGGACATCGCAACCGCTAGCGTAGAGGGGACACCAACCGCGATCTCTGACTTGCAAGACTCGTTCGCGCGCCATGTTAGGAGCGCCCCCCGCGTGATGCTATATTCGACCCGCCTCGACAATCCCGCTGTCTCGTCGGTTCGTGCCCCCCGCCTTTACACGAATTCCCACATATCCTGATGATAGCCTCTGATTCTCTCAGCTTCCTGAAAAAGCTGCTCGATACGCCTGGCCCTTCCGGCTTCGAGGCCGCGCCCGCAAAGGTGTGGCGCGACTACGCAAAGAAATTCGCGAAGGTGAGCGGGGACGTCGCCGGCAACAGCCTCGCCGAAGTGAATGGCGGCGGCAAGCCCACGATCATGCTGGCCGGCCACATCGACGAGATCGGCGTCATCATCAGCTACATCGACGACCAGGGCTACGCGTACATCCAACCAATTGGGGGCTGGGATCCCCAGGTGCTGATCGGACAGCGGCTCCGCTTCATCGGCCGCCATGGCGAGGTGTTCGGCGTCGTGGGCAAAAAACCGATCCATCTGATCAAACTGGAAGAGCGCGAGAAGGCGGTGAAGTTCACGGAAATCTGGGTGGACCTCGGCGCCAAGACCAAGAAAGAGGCGGAGGGGATGGTTCTGGTGGGCGATGCCGGCGTGATTGACTCGCGCACCATGGAATTTCCGAATGGGAGACTCGTTTCGCGCTCGATCGACGACCGGATCGGCGCATTCGTCGTCCTTGAGGCGCTGCGTCGGTACGCTGAAAAGCCCGGTTCGGCCAAAGTCGTCGCCGTCGCCACGACGCAGGAGGAGATCGGCTACCGCGGAGGCGGCGCTGGCGTGTGCGCGAACTGCATCGCGCCGCAGATGGCGATCGTCGTCGATGTAACGTTCGCGATCGATCATCCCGGGGTCGAGAAGAAGGAATACGGCGATGCCGCCATCGAAGGAGGCCCGGTGTTGACGCGCGGGTCTATCATCTCGCCGGTGGTGTTCGGCATGCTGATGAAGACGGCGGAGACCAGGAAGATCCCTTTCTCGTTGCACGCAGCCGGCCGGGAGACGAGCACGGATGCCGACGCGATTCACATCGCGCGCGAGGGGGTCGCGACGGGGCTCGTCTCCGTCCCCAATCGTTACATGCATTCGCCCAACGAGCTGGCGAGCCTCCAGGACATCGATCACGCCGCGGAGTTAATCGCCGAGACATGCCGGGTGGTAACGAGCAAGACCGACTTCACGGCACGGTAGTCGAGGGGTGTTTGTCGCCCGGACACTCGAGCGCAGGATTGCGTCCCCACTCCCCCGAAGTCGCTAACCTAACTCGCCATGCCGAAGCCGATCCCCGCGCCACGGGAGGAAGGATTCACGACGACCGCGGGGTCGCCGCTCTACTGGGTGAAGTACGGTCGTCCGAATGCTCCGAAGCTGCTCATTCTTCACGGCGGGCCGGGGGCGGACCACCGGTACCTGCTGCCGCAGATGCTGCATCTTGGCGAGAAGTACGATCTGCTCTTTTACGACCAACGGGGCGGTGGTCGATCCAAGGCCGACGCGCGCGTTCCGATCACCTGGAAGACCCACGTCGAGGATCTGGGCGCGATCGTCGACGAGTTCGCATTGGACCCGTTGTCGATCGTCGGGTACTCATGGGGGGCGATGCTCGCGCTCCTGTACGCAGTCGAACAGCGGGGAAACCCCCATCTCCGCGCGCCCGATCGCATGGCTCTCATCAGTCCGGCGCCTTTGACGAAGGAGTACCGGCTTCAGTTCGAGGCGGAGTTCACCCGCCGACAGCTGAATCCGGAGATACACGGGATGCGCGAAGAGCTGGCGGCGTCAGGCCTTCGAGAGCGGGATCCGGACGCGTACCGGCAGCGCGCTTTCGAGCTGGGGGTCGCCGGTTATTTCTCGGATCCGCGCAACGCAAAGGACCTCACACCCTTCCGGGTCGTCGGCAGGGTGCAGCAATCCGTCTGGGAAAGTCTGGGGGATTTCAACCTCATCAATGACCTGAAAGGGATCAAAATCCCCTCGATCATGATCATCGGCCGTGACGATCCCATTCCAATTGCGTCTTCCAGTGCAGGCGCCAGTGCGCTCGCAACGAACCTCGTGGTTCTGGACGAGTGCGGCCATGTGCCGTACGTTGAACAGCCGGAAAAGCTTTTCACGGCACTCGACCCATTCCTTAATGAATCCACTCCGACCGTACGAAGCTGAAACTCTGCCATGACATCTGACTCCGGCGTCACACAGCACGCGATCAGCTCGATCACGGTCGACGGCAAGGAATACAAGGTCGCGCTCCGTCTCGCCTACGATGGCGTGGAATACATTGGCAGGTTGTGGTTCAGCGATCCTTCGAGCGACCAGATGGGAATCCCGGATCACGGCGCCGTTCCTGGCCGGACGATCGCTGAAGCGGTCGAAGTAGCCAGGAAGCTCACTCCGCAGGACCTCGAGCGACGTTGCCACCGCGCTCTGGCCGACAAGAGACGCTACATCCGACTTCGTCGCGCGACCGAAGAGATCATCACCAAGATCAAGTACATGAATCGCGTCGCGGTAACGATGCGACACGGAATGCTCGATAGCGAAGGCGCCAGCCAGGAGCTCGAGCTGATCCAGAAGCAGATCGAAGACATCGTCAAGACGCTGCCCTTCCACGCCGGAATCGAAGAAACGGCGTAGTTCTCCGGCGATCCTGGACTCCGAGTCGCAGGATTGGATGGGAAGGACCTGCGTGTAGAAACCGCGGAGGATGGCCCTCGTATATTGGGGGAATGGATTCCCGCTCGGCCGCGCACGTTCTTTCCCAGATCGGCGCCCTCCTCGAAGTAAAAGGCGAACAGAAATTCAAGGCGCGCGCTTACGCCGGGGCAGCCCGTTCGCTCATCGCGCTCGACACCGATGATCTAGCCCCACTGTTGCGCTCGGGCGAGCTGGCGGACATTTCGGGGATCGGACCGGCGACGTTGTCCGTCGTCCGTGAGCTGATCGAGACTGGCGAGTCGTCGTACCTGAACGAGCTGCGCGAGGGAATCCCCGAAGGACTGCTGGAGCTTTTTCGGGTCCCCGGACTCAACGCCGCCAAGATCCAGCTCATTCACGACTCGCTCGGTGTCCAGACTTTGGAAGATCTCGAGCGCGTGGCCCAGAATGGCCAGCTGGCCGAGCTTCCGAAGTTCGGCAAGAAGACGGCGGAGAGAATTCTCAGAGGGATCGAAATTCTCCGGCGCAACGCGCATCTCAAGCGCTTTCCGGCGGCAGCGGTCGAAGCGCACCTCCTTCTCGCGAACGTCGTCAAGCATCCCGACGTCACTCACGCCGACGTCGCGGGCTCGATCCGGCGTCACAACGAGGTCGTGGCCGACATCGATATTGTCGCCGAGTGTTCGGGCGATCCGGCGAGTGTGGCGGCATCATTCGGACGATCGCCCGGCGTCAGAGAGAGCAAGACCCGTGAGGATCCGGGCTCGGTGCATATTCGATTCGTCGATGGGACGCACCTCGACATGCACTGCGTCACCAGGGCGGATTACCCGGTGGCGTTGTGGCGCGCCACGGGAAGCACGGCCCACGTAGAAGAGATGAAGGTGCTGGCCCGGAACAGGGGCTTCGAGATCGCCGGCAATTCGCTCATCGGGAAGGGAGGGGATCGCGTTCGCCTGAAGGACGAAGACGCGTTGTTCACCGCGCTGGATCTGGAGCCGATTCCGCCCGAAATGCGGGAGGGGATGGGTGAGATCGAGGCCGCGGCGCGGCGGGAGCTGCCGAATCTCGTGACCTTCGACGACATCCGCGGGGTGCTCCACTGCCACTCCGACTATTCCGATGGCACCGCGACGATCGAAGAGATGGCTGCCGCCGCAAAGGAACGCGGCTGGGACTATATCGGAATCTCGGATCACTCGGAGTCGGCGTTCTATGCGGGCGGACTCAAGCGGGACCGGCTCCTTAGGCAGCAGGAGGAGATCGACCGCGTGAATGCGCAGATGAGCGGCTTTCGCATCCTCAAGGGAATCGAGGCGGACATTCTGGCCGACGGGCGTCTCGACTACGACGCGGAGATTCTGGACAGCTTCGACTACGTGATAGGGTCGATCCATTCGCGATTCAGCATGGATGGAGAAGCGATGACAAAGCGCGTGCTGGCCGCGCTCGACGACCCGCACCTCACGATCCTGGCGCATCCGACCGGCAGATTGCTCCTCACGCGCGAGCCGTATGCGATCAACATCGAGGCGGTGCTCGAAAAAGCAGTACAGGTCGGAGTCGCGGTGGAGCTCAACGCCGATCCTCATCGCCTGGACCTGGACTGGCGCTATTGCCGCCAGGCGAAGGAGCTGGGCGTCACGATCGAGATCGGGCCCGACGCGCACTCGACGGCTGGGCTCGACAACGTGCATTTTGGAATTGGGATGGCGAGAAAAGCCTGGCTCGAGGCGGGAGAGATTCTCAACACGCGCAGCGCGGACGACGTGATCGCGTTTGCGCGGAAGCGACGGGCCCGGTGAAACGCACTACCGCAAAATTGAAAAAGCGCGATCCTGTGGCAGCGAAGCCAAGAGTCGCCGTGCGGCTGGCGCGAAAGCCGCGAGTCACAGGTCCTCGGGCCCGTCCTCAGCGAAAGGCTGCGCCTCGCCGAATCGCGAAAAATGCCATCGGCCCTTACGCGCGCGAGGTTCTCTCCCGTCTCAGGCGCGAATACCCGGACGCCCGCACCGAGCTCGATTACCAGACGCCGCTCCAGTTGTTGATGGCGACGATCCTGAGCGCGCAATGCACCGACAAGCGCGTCAACATGGTGACGCCGCTCCTCTTTCAGACCTTCCCGACGGCCGCGTCTCTCGCCGATGCGCCACCGGAAAAGCTCGAAGCGATCATCAAGAGCACCGGGTTCTTCCGCAACAAGACGAAAAGCCTCATCGGGCTCGGCAAGGCGCTCGTCGAGCGCCACAACGGCGAGGTGCCAGATTCGATGGACGCGCTCGTCAAGCTACCCGGCGTCGGACGCAAGACCGCCAACGTCGTGCTCGGGAACGCGTTCGAGAAGAACGTGGGGATAGTCGTCGACACACACGTTGCGCGGCTGAGCCACCGCCTCGGCCTCACCAAGGGGACGGATCCGGTCAAGATCGAGCAGGATCTGATGCCGCTATTCCCGCGGGAGGATTGGGCGCTGCTCGCGCACCTGCTCATCTTTCATGGGCGTAGAGTCTGCGAGGCGAGAAGGCCCAAGTGCGAAATCTGCGTACTCAATGACATCTGCCCGTCAAGCACGGTTTAATGTTATCATACAGCGCTAATTTCCCTTAACGCGACCATGACAAAATTCGCCACGATAGAAACCAACAAGGGCACCATGAAGGCCGAGCTGTACGAGAAGGAGGCGCCAAAGACGGTCGCCAATTTCGAGAAGCTCGCCAACTCCGGCTTTTACGACGGCACCAAGTTCCACCGCGTCATCAAGGATTTCATGGTCCAGGGCGGTGACCCGTACTCGAAGGGCGGGGAGCACGCGAAGGGTCCGGTGGGAACCGGAGGTCCGGGTTACAAGATCGATTGCGAGACGAGTGGAAACCCGCGCAAGCACGAAGTCGGCGCGCTGTCGATGGCGCATGCCGGAAAGAACACCGGCGGCAGTCAGTTCTTCATCGTGCTCAGCGAGCAGAACACCAAGCACTTGAATGGAGTCCACACGGTTTTTGGCAAGGTTATCCAAGGGGCCGACGTGATCCCCAAGATCAACCAGAACGACACCGTAACGAAGGCCAGAGTTTCGAGCGGGCCGGAGGTGAAGTGATGGCGACGAAAAAGAAGACCGACCGGAGAGCAACCTGATGGCGACCAAGAAGAAGACCGACCTGAGTGCCGCGCTTACGGGGCTCATTCTGGGCTCCGTGACCCTGTTCCTGCTGCTGACATCGATAGTCCTGCTGACGAACGCGCACTTTCGGGGCAAGGAGGCGGTGGAGGCGACCCACCAGTAAGACTGCGGTTCGAAGAAATTGACTAAAGGCGCGTCCGTCGTATATTACTGACTGGTCAGTAACTACCTGTTTAGCAATGCCTGGAACCAAACCAACCAAGTCAGTAAAGTCAGCCCAGCCGAAGTGGCGTAGACAACCCGAGCACCGGCCCCAGCAGATCATCGAGGCCGCTCTCGAGGTTTTCGGCGAGTGCGGGCTCGCCAACGCCCGGCTTCAGGACATCGCCGAGCGCGCCGGGGTCTCCAAGGGCACCATCTACCTCTACTTCCCCAACAAGGAAGAGCTCTTCCGCGAGATGGTCCGGCAAACCGCCGTCGCCGCGATCGAGTACGCCGAAAGTACTGTCGGCAGCGGGACACCCACCGAGCAGCTCTACGTCGCCATGCGGGGCTACTGGAATTTCGTCCGCTCGCCCGTCTTCAGCACCATTTACCGCCTCGTCCTTGGCGAGCTCCACCAATTCCCCGATCTTGCCAAGTTCTACGCCGATGAGGTGGTGTCCCGCGGGCTCAAGCTGCTGAGCGGAATCATTCGCAAGGGAGTCGACGCGGGCGAATTCCGCGAGATCGATCCAATGATCGCCGCGCGTATGCTCGTTGCGCTCACTGTCATGAACGGTATCTGGCGCGATGAGTACACCGGAGTACCACTCCTCTGCGACAAGAAAGACGAGCAGGTCTTCCAGGAGGTGGCCCAGTTCTATCTCCACTCGATCACGCCCTTTGCGGGCTGCTCCGCGCAAGCCGATGGCGCTCCGTCGGACACAACTTTGTTCATTCCCTCCAACAATGACTAAGATTCTTCCCAGTATGACCAGGCGCCTGTTCGCGGCCGTTGCAACGATTGCAACCGCATCGTCTTTCGCGCTCGCGCAGACGCCGGTGACCGCGCCAACGCCTGTCCTGTTCCCGCCAGCGGTGATTCCCCTCACCCTGGGCGACGCCGCGCGACTTGCCGCGCGGCAAAGCGCGATTTCCCGGGGGGCTCGCCTTCGCGCCGACGAAGCCGTAGCTCGCGTGCGCCAACGCAAGTCGGATCTGCTCCCAACCATTAGCAGCTACGTCCAGGAAGCCGGGCGTACCTTCAACACCTCCACGCTCGGCATCGATTTCCCTGCCACGCCTGGCCAGCCAGCTCTGTTCGATCCGCAGGGCCAGATCGAAGGCCCCGTCAACACGTTGGACTTTCGCGGGCAGGTGAGGCAGAGCCTTTTCGATTTCGGCGCCCTCGGACGAGTTCGCTCGGCTCAGGCCGAGGCACGTTCCTCGAGCGCGGACGCCGACGCCACCGCCGAGCAGGCCGCGACCATCGCGACCAACGCTTACGTGAGAGCGATGCGCGCGGACGCCGATCTGCGCGCGCGTCAGGCCGACACCGTCCTCGCCACAGAGTTGCTCAGCATCGCGCAGTCACAGCTGCAGGCCGGAACCGGTGTCGGGCTCGACGTCACGCGCGCCAAGTCGCAGCTCGCGAACACACGCGCCGCCCTTATCGCGTCCCGCAACGCGCGTGACCACGCGCATCTCGATCTCCTCCGCGCCCTCGCCCTTCCCGTCGGAACCGACATCGTGTTGGCGGATTCTCTCTCCACCGCCACCGACAATGGGACGCTTCCGGACGAAACAGCGCTCGTGGCGCAGGCGATGCGCAATCGACCGGACCTCCTCGCCGAAGACGAGCGCATCCGCGCGGCAGAACAGGGTCTCTCGGCCATCAAGGCCGAGCGCCTTCCCTCGCTGGGGCTCGTCGCCGACGATGGCGTGATCGGAAAAAACGGCGCGAAGATGCTCAACACGTACACGTGGGGACTGCAGGTCACGCTCCCGATTTTCGACGGATTCAGGCGGGAAGCGCGGGTTCAGGAGCAGCAGTCGGTGGTCAAGGCGGCGGAAATTCGCCGGCGCGATCTCGAGCAGCAGGCTCAGGTCGACGTGCGCGGCGCATTGATCGACCTCTCTGGCGCCCGCGAGCAGCTCGGCGCAGCGACCGAGAGGCTTAGCCTAGCCGAGCAGGAAGTGGTGCAGGCGCGCGACCGCTTCAACGCCGGGGTCGCCGGAAACGCGGACGTAGTGAACGCGTCGCTCGCTCTCACGTCCTCGCGGACGCTCGTGAACGACGCCGAGACGCTGTACCAGCTCGCGCGCGTTTCGCTCGCGCGAGCGACGGGAAGCGTTACGACACTGAAATAATCGTCAGGATTTTGCAAGACTCCAATTAGACTATCAGGAATACAGGAAAGGTTATGGCAACCGCAATCAATACCGAAGCACCCGCGACTCCTGCTTCACGCAACGGTAGAACCGGCGCGTCCGAACCAGACACACCGTCGAATAAGAAGAAGTTCCTTCTTCCCATCGCTGGTGTCGTCGCGCTGATCCTCCTCGTCTGGGGGTTCCAGAAATGGAGTTACGGCCGCACGCACCAGTCGACTGACAACGCGCAGGTCGACGGTCACATCGTGCCGGTGCTGGCGAAGGTCGGCGGCTACGTGAAGACGGTCAACGTCAACGAGAACGACCATGTGAACGCGGGACAGCTGCTCGTGCAGCTCGACGACGCCGACTATCGCGTCCGTCTCCAGCAGGCACAGGCTGATCTCGCGGCTGCCGAAGCGACGGCCGGGGGCGGTGGTTTCTCCGGGCAGGCGGAGGCGCAGGTTCAGAGCGCCACCGGCCAGCGTGCCGCGCTCGACGCGCAGATTGGCGCCGCTCAGGCCAACGCGAACAAGGCTGACGCCGATCTTGCCCGCGCCAGGGAGCTCGTCGACAAGCAGATCATCTCCAAGCAGCAGCTTGACGCCGCACAGGCGACCGCGGATGTTGCGCACGCGAACCTCCTCGCCGCCCAGCGTCAGGCCTCTGCGGCCGGTGGAACGGTGAGCACCATGGAAGCCGGCGTCCGTGTCGCCAACGCGCGCTCGCTCGCTTCTCGCGCGGCGGCCGAGAACGCTCAGCTGCAGCTCGACTACACGCACATCACCGCACCGGCCTCCGGCGAGGTTTCGAGAAAGCAGGTCGAGGTAGGACAGCTCGTCGCGCCGGGACAGCCCCTGCTCAGCATTGTCGCTGACACAGGCGTCTGGGTCACGGGGAACTTCAAGGAGACCCAGCTCGCAACGATTCGTCCGGGCCAGCCAGTGGAGTTCGAGATCGACGCTTACGGCAACTGCCGCGGCGAAGGAAAGGTCGCGAGCATCAGCGGCGCGACCGGAGCGAAGTTCGCGCTCCTCCCGCCCGACAACGCAACCGGGAACTTTACAAAGGTGGTTCAGCGTGTTCCCGTACGGATCGCCGTTACCAAGCCCTGTGCGGGTAACTATCCCCTGCGGCCAGGTCTCTCGGCGAACGTCCACATAGACACCTCAAACCGGTGAGCACGGCCGTGCTGCGGTCTTCGGGGATGACTTCATCCTCCGAAGACCGCTACTCGCACAAGTACATAATCGCCGCCACGGTCACGATGGCGGCGATGCTCGAGCTGATCGACACTTCGATCGTCAACGTTGCCATCCCGCACATGATGGGGAATCTGGGCGCGACGCTCGACGAGATCGCCTGGGTTTCGACCTCGTACATCATCGCCAACGTCATCGTCATCCCGATGTCGGGATGGCTGTCTGCGTTCTTCGGCAGAAAGCGCTACTTCACGGGCTCGATCCTTCTCTTCACCCTCGCGTCCTTCTTCTGCGGCTCATCGCACTCGCTGCTCGGACTCATTTTCTGGCGCGTGATTCAGGGAATTGGCGGCGGGGCGCTCCTCTCGACGGCGCAGGCGACGCTGTACGAGTCGTTCCCGCCCGAAGAAGCGGGAACCGGCATGGCAATCTTCGGCGTCGGGGTCATGGTCGGCCCGACCCTCGGCCCCACGCTCGGCGGCTGGATCACGGACAACTACAACTGGCCGTGGATCTTCTACATCAACGTTCCGCTCGGCATCATCGCGGCAATTCTTACGGTCACTTACATACATGACGCCATCCACCAGGAGCGGGCCGACAAGATCGACTATCTCGGAATAATCCTGCTGACGCTCTGTGTCGGATCGCTGCAATGGATGCTGGAGCGCGGTGAGCGCTACGACTGGTGGGAATCGCGCTTCGTCACGATGCTGGGCTTTACCGCGCTCTTCGCGGGAATCGCCCTCATCTGGCACGAGCTGACGACCGACGAGCCGGTGATCAACTTCCGCATTCTGAAGAGTAGGCAGGTGACGGCCGGCGTGAGCATAGGCCTGTTGCTCGGGTTCGCGTTGTACGGATCCGTCTTCATACTCCCGGTCTTTCTGCAGCAGCTGCTGCAGATGACGGCGTGGCAGACCGGAAAGATCATCCTGCCCGGAGCGATCGCATCGGCTGTGACAATGGCAGTGGTCGGGAGAAACGCCATGCGACTAGATGCCAGATACACGGTAGTAGCAGGGGCGTTTCTCTTCTTTCTGTCGATGCTCAAGCTCTCACACCTCACCTCTGCGAGCGGCTCCGGGGATCTCTTCTGGCCCCTGATACTTCGCGGCATGGGGCTGGGGCTCATCTTCGTTCCCCTGACGAACGCGACGATGGCGGACCTCAAGGTGAAGGATCTGGCGCAGGGGACCGGCATGTTCAATCTCATGCGCCAGCTCGGAGGCTCGCTCGGAATCGCGGTGATGGCGACCCTTCTCGCGCGCTTCATGGCAGCCGAGAAGGCGGTGCTGGTCGAGCACGTCGGCGCGAACGATCCCGAGACATTGAGCCGTCTCTCGATGCTGGCACGCGGTCTCGTAGCCCGCGGAATCAATCCGATGATCGCGCAGCAGCAGGCGCTCGCCATCCTCGACCGCCAGGTCACCGTGCAATCGAGCATGCTCGCCTTCTCCAGGATCTATTTGTACAGTGGGCTGGTATTGATATTCGGGCTGCCGCTCCTGCTACTGTTCCGGACCGGTCGCGCGCGCGGCTCCATGGGACCGGTTCACTAGCTCGGGATAGCGCCAATTGTCGAACAGGAATGCTCCCGACGCCGGTAAGCCGGTTCCGGCCGTATCTTACGGCCAGAACCTCGACCCACCGGTATTGACAGCCCCTCAACAGTCGCACCCAGCCATACGTATTTCTGATGAGGAACGAGCGCTCGTAAGTCTGGCCAGGAATGGGGACGAACGGGGTTTTGCAGGGCTCGTACGTCTTCATCAGCGGCGCGCGTACATCGTGGCACGCTCGATCGTCATGACGCACGAGGATGCGGAAGATGCGGTGCAGGAGGGTTTCCTGCGCGCGTATCAGGCGCTCGACCGGTTCGATCCGGCGCAGGCTTTTGGCGCGTGGCTCAATCGAATCGTCGCGAACGCGGCGCTCGATCTGGCTCGTCGCCGGAAGGTAAGAAATGCGGAGGAGATCTCCGAATCGATTCCGGCCACGTTCCGCGATCCGGCAGTATCCGGCGAGCTGCGGGAGCGGCTCGAGGCGGCGCTGGCGCAGCTTCCGGATCGTGCACGGGCGGTAATCGTCATGCATGACATCGAGGGCTTTACGCACGCAGAGATTGGCGAGATGCTGAGTATCCCGGGCGGAACGGCTCGCTCGGATTTGCACCACGCGCGGCAGAAACTGCGCGTGGTCCTCGGAAACCTGAGGGATTAGAGATGGAAGATCGTACCGACTTGCGACTCGACGATGAAGGCGATGCGAAGATCACGGAGATGCTCCGTGATGTGTACGCATCGCCCGCCGGAGGCGCATATTGGGACGCCCTCGAGACGCGCATCATGGCGTACATCAAGGAACACGAGGGAGCGGTCGTCAGCATCCCGGTCAACTGGTGGTCGGATCTCGCGAGCTGGGCAGGGCCCGGACTCGCTGCCGCGGCTCTCCTGTTCGTCGCGGCCGGCTTGATGTGGTCGCGGCAGAAAGACGAAGATCTGCGCACGACCTACGAGGCCGTCACGGAGCCACTCGCTTCGGACGTTCTGCCTGGAGCTGTTCAGGTTGTAACAGCTCCGCGCGATGGCTCTTCGCAACGCGAAGCGACGTTCCGCTACGTCTTGTCACACTGAGGATCGCGATGGAAAGCCAAAAGGGTTACGCCATGATGGTTTTGCTCGGCGCTTTCGTCGCGGGCGGCGCGCTGGGTTTCACCGCCGACCGGATGATGGACGCCAAGCATGGCCGCGATATGCGGGGTCCGCGCGCGTACAGACAGAGAATGGCCGAAGAGCTCAAGCTCACTCCCGGGCAGCAGGCATCCGTTGATTCGCTGATCGAGCAGAAGCACAGGCAGATCGTCACGCTCTACAAGCCGGTAAAGCCGCAGCTCGATTCGATTGCAGTCCTGGCGCGGGTAGTCAGCGACAGTACTCACGCGCAGATCAAGCGGCTGCTGAATCCGGACCAGCAGGTGAAGCTCGACAGGATGCGCGCTGCCGCGCGCCGCGAGCTCGCTGAGCGGAGAGGCGGAGACTCGACTGCGCGCCCTCCAGTTCCCCCACCGGGAGATGCGCCTTACTAAGGATTGCAACGCCCGAAAACAAAAAAAGCGCCGGTGCAGACCTCTGCACCGGCGCTTTTTTCTTTATCCCTTCGAGGTGTTAGACGTTATCCGGGTCGGCTTTTCTCTCGGCCTTCCCGAAGTTCTTCTGGACCTTGCCCTTGAGCTCTTCAGTACGCCCCTTGATATGCTCGCTGGAGTTGTCGGTGGCATCGCCCAGATTGCCGCGAACCCTTCCTTTCATTTCCTTCGCGGTTCCTTTGACTTGGTTCTCGAGACCCTTTTTGTTTAGATCCTTCATTTAACCCTCCTGGGTAGAATCAGGTGCTTTCTGTTGTGCCTCTCATAACGCAAGCGATATGCCCCAATAACGTCTGTTTTTTACCTACTGGGATCAGCCTTGCAAGGGGGGATCGGCCTTGCAAAGGGTCGCGCGCTTGAGGAAATTCCGAGTTCAAAGCTGCCGGCAGTTAGGCGGCCTGAACCTCTATAGGTCGCGCAAATCAGCACTAACCTCGAAGCTCGTCCGAGCGGCCGCCGTCTCGCAAAACTCACTCTTCTCGCGTTAGGCGTCGTTTATGGGGACATCGGCACCAGTCCCCTCTATGCCCTGCGCGAGTGCTTCAAGCTGGAGCATGGCCTTGCTCCGGTGCCGGACAACGTCTACGGCGTTCTCTCGCTGATCGTCTGGTCGCTGATAGTCATCGTCAGCATCAAGTACATCATCTTCATCATGCGGGCGGACAACAACGGCGAGGGCGGAATCCTCGCGTTGCTGGCGCTCATTCTTCAGAAGCAGCGTCGCGATGCTGACTCCTTTCGTCGCAAGACGATCATCGCTCTGGGATTGATCGGAGCGGCGCTCCTCTACGGCGATGGCGTGATCACCCCGGCGATCTCCGTGCTGAGCGCCGTGGAAGGGCTGGAAGTGGTGGCGCCGCAGTCGGTGCATCTGGTGCTTCCTCTGACCGTAGTGATACTCGCCGGGCTGTTTTTCTTTCAGCAGCACGGCACCGCGAAGGTCGGACGGATATTCGGGCCCGTGATGGTCGTCTGGTTCGCGACGATAGGCGGACTCGGCCTCGCCGAAATTCTGCAGGCTCCGCAGGTCCTCGCCGCGGCGAATCCGCTATACGGCGTGGAGTTTTTCCTTCGACATGGGCACGCTGGATTTGTCCTGCTCGGAGCGGTAGTCCTGGCCGTCACGGGGGCCGAGGCGCTGTATGCCGACATGGGACACTTCGGCAAGCGGCCGATCCGCCTCGCCTGGTTCCTCCTGGTGTTGCCGGCACTGCTGGCGAACTACTTCGGGCAGGGCGCGCTGATTCTGAGGGACCCGACGACCGCGGTCAATCCGTTCTACCTGCTCGCGCCCAGCGCGCTCCAGTATCCCCTGATCGCACTCGCGACGATCGCAGCGATCATCGCATCCCAGGCTCTCATCTCCGGCGCGTTCTCGCTCACGCAGCAGTCCGTGCAGCTTGGCTACAGCCCGCGCGTCCAGATCATCCATACCTCGCAGTCGGAAACGGGCCAGATATTCGTTCCCGAAGTGAACCGCGCGCTTGGACTCGGGTGCATTCTCGTCGTGCTCATGTTCAGATCTTCGAGCTCGCTCGCCGCTGCGTATGGAATCGCCGTCACGGGGACGATGACGATCACGACGATTCTCTTCTACGTGCTGGCGCGGACGCATTGGCAGTGGAGTATCTGGCGAGCCGGACTCCTTACCGCCTTTTTCCTGATCATCGATCTCGCGTTCTTTTCCGCCAACTTGCTCAAGATCGTGCAGGGTGGCTGGGTGCCTCTCGTCATCGCGCTCGGGATTTTCACCCTGATGACGACGTGGCAGCGTGGACGCCTGATCGTGCGCAGCCTGCTGGTGGACGCTTCGATCCCACTCGAAGCGCTGCTCAGGGATCTGGGCGACGAGAATCCGGACAGGCGCTTCAAGCCCCCGCGTGTTCCCGGCACCGCGGTGTTCCTGGCATCCGAGTCGAAAGACGCACCACTCGTGCTCCTGCACCACCTCAAGCACAACAAGGTGCTCCACGAGAACGTGGTCCTGCTTTCGATTGTCTCCGCCCAGGTGCCGGAAGTGCCGATCGCGGAGCGCATCGAGGTGACATGCTTCCCGCACAACTTCGCGCGCGTCAAAGCGAAGTACGGCTTCATGCAGACGCCAAACGTCCCCGAGATTCTCGCGCTGGCGGCGGAGCGCGGCATCGTCGCCAAACCGACCGAGACGACGTTTTACCTCGGCCGCGAGAATCTCATCCCGACCGGCAACAAGCCGCTCGCGCACTGGCGCAAGCGGCTTTTCATTTTCATGCAGCGCAACGCGCGGCCGGCGACGGAGTTTTTCGGGATACCCCCGAATCGGGTGGTTGAACTGGGCGCACAGATGGAGTTCTAGCGCTGATGCGCTAGGCGACTAGCAACTGCAACTGAACGGGATCCGAGTGCTGAGAGGCATAGATCTGAGTCGGTAGTCACCACGCTCTGACCATATCTCGCGCGTATCCGAGTACAACCCACCGCCTGTGCCATTAACGCCACTTGGATATGTCGCAGCGTAGTTACCAAAACCTGGTATCTACGCTTCTGGGATCTCGGATCCCGTTCTGTTGTAGTTGAGATCTCGGATCACGTTCAGTTGCGGTTAATCCCTCAGTTGCATTTGAGCCTTCAGTCCCGATCCGGCCTCCTCACCCTTTCAAGATCGCGCCGATCCTTCTTGGTGGGCCGCCCGCGATCGTAGCCGGGAACCGATCGCGCCACCTTCACCTGCAGCTGCATCGCCTCGCGCGCTTTTCGCCCCTCTTCGGTTTCTTCGTAAAGCTTGGCCGCAATTGGAGCTGGTCCGCGGTTCTCCGAGAGCGCTCGGACCGTCACGATGTGATGGTATGGACCGAGCCGGATCCGCAGGGAATCGCCAACCTGGAGCTGTTTGGCCCGCTTGGCCCGCTCGCCATTGACCTCGACCTTTCCGGTTTCGATCGCCGTCGCGGCGAGCGCCCGTGTCTTGAAGAAACGCGCGGCCCACAGCCATTTATCGAGCCGGACCCGGATTACGTCGCCTAAATTCATTTTTCGTTGCCGTGACGAGGCTGCGGAGTCAGAAAGATAAGTGAGGTACGTCCCCTGCCGGGAGCAATCGTGGCTCAGCAAGACGACTGGTCAAATCAACTGAAAAAAATCGAGCGGGAGTTCGATGGACTTCCCCCCGAGCCTTCGCCTGCGATGAAGAAGCTTCTGAGCGAGGAGGAGCGTCGCGCCCAGGAGCGCACCCAGCAGCGCGCGGCCATGTTCGGTGGCGGAGCGCGGTTGATACTCGTGTTCGCGCTCTTCGCGGCGCTGGCGGTCTGGCCGTACGAGCGCACGTGCGGCTTGGGTCTTTTCTACTATCTCGGCGTCGAACTCGTCATCATCGTGGGCGGCTTTTGGGTCGCCCTCACGACCTGGCGCCACCGGCTCCCCAAGATGCATACGCTGTCGCTGCTCATCATCCTGACCGGGCTGACATTGATGGCGGTCGAGATACTGCCGAGGATCGGATACGCGGCCGTCGACCCGAAGCATCCTCCGCAGTTCTCGTGTCCGGCTACGCAGAGCGCGTTGCCCCGTACTTCCGCAGTAGAGCAACGCGTCCAAATTGCGACTCGTTCGATAGAGGCGCGCTGGCAGGCGCGCGCGGACGAGCTGTCTAGGAGATTCCGTCCGCAGCGAGCTGCTTTAACGCGGATCGAGCGTTCCGAATTGTTGTCGCCACAAGCTCCCTGATCTCGTCGGCTGAAACCGGCTCGGTTCCGCTGGCATCGACTCTGTAAGTCCGCTGAGCGCGCACCGGAGCGAGAGTTCTGATCCGCACGGGCGCGCGAAGCCGGAACGTGCTCGGCAGATCGTCCAGGCGCTTCTGCAACAGCGGCTCCATGCGCTCTTTCATCAGCGGCTCCATGCGCTCTTTCATCAGTGGCTCCAGGTGCTCGCGCATCCTCTGCATGTCCGGCGCAAACATCATCCCCTCCGGACCGTTGAACTCCATCATGCCGTCCATCCCGGGCATCATGTAGTTGAATCGATTGCCGAGACGCATGAGGTCGCTTGCCTTCCCGGCTGTGACCTGCACATCCCGGAACCGCCCGCCCGAATAGACGCGAAGATTCACCCGGCTACCGGGCGCGAGCTTCTGCACTTCGCGGCTCAGACGATGCGCCGCGAGCCCATTTGCATAGGAGTCGTCGGTGTCGCCCGAGGACGTGCGAAGATCCACCCCGTTGATCGAAGTGATCCGATCTCCTTCGATGATGCCGGCGGTCTCAGCCGGCCCCTTGGGGGTCACCGCTTCGACGAAGACTCCGAGCGTGTCGCGCTTCGTCCCGGTGGTGCGGAGCTCGAGGCCCAGCGCCGCGCGTTTCGCCATCGCCGAATCCACCCTGTAGAACATCCGGTTTCGAAGCGCTGAATCCCCACGGCCGCCGCCGCGAAAGATGCGGCATTCGACGCGCCCATCGGGGTAATTCGTGCAGCTCGAGTCGGGCTTGGCGGGTGTCACCTGCGCGTTCACCGTTGCCGCGGCGGAAGCCGCGGCTACGGCGGAAAGAAGCAGTAGTGCCTTCATCCTGTCTCCCTTGATGGTTCTGTGACATAGGACATCGGGCCGCATCCAAGGGTTGCCGCCGGTGCAAAAGGGGGCCGGCCGGGGTGATATTGAAGGCATGTCTACGACGCTGGAGCCCCGCGAAGCACCACCGAACGTTCGCGAGATCGACGTTCACGCGTTCGAGCACCATTGGCAGGATGAAGCTGACGCCGCCTATCTCTATCGTATCCTGGCCGCGGCGGAGCTCGACGCGAAAAAGAAAGACATCTACTCGAGACTGGCAGACGTCGAGGACCGGCACGTCGTGGTCTGGTCCGATCTCCTGGCACAGCATGGACATCCGCCGGCGGAATTCCGTCCAAGCCGACGCGCACGACTGCTCGCCGTATTAGGGCGCCGGTTCGGCCCGGGCTTTCTGCTGCCAATGCTCCTCGAAGAGGAGGGACGCGAGGTCAGAGCGTACCTCGACATGCATCGTGAGACACCGGTCGGGGCGCCGGGCGGCGCCGAGGCGCTCGTGCTCGCCCGTGAATCAGCTGATCACGCGACAACGCTCGGCGGGATCGCGGGCAAGGGTGGGGAGCCGTGGCACAAGACGGCGTCCGGCGGATTCCTTCGCAACGTCGTGTACGGATTCAACGACGGACTCACTGCGAACTTTGGCCTTGTCGCGGGCGTGATCGGCGCCGCGACCGTGAACCAGCACCAGGCAGTAGTCGTTGCCGGGATGGCCGGTCTGATTGCCGACGCCCTGTCGATGGGCTCGAGCGGATATCTCGCCAGCAAGAGCGAGCGCGAGGTCTACGAGTACGAGATCTCGATGGAAAAAACGGAAGTCGAGCTCATGCCGGAAATCGAGCGAGACGAGCTGGCGGTCATCTATGAGGCGAAGGGGATGGATCGCGGCGACGCTCACATGCTTGCAACGCGAATCATGGCGGACCCTCAGCAGATGCTGAAGGAGCAGGTGCAGGAGGAGCTCAAGATCGGCGAGTTCACCGTTTCGCCATTCAGGGAAGGATGGATCACCGGCCTCGCGACCGCGTTCGGCGCGGCGATTCCGGTATTTCCATTTCTCATCTGGCACGGCGCGACCGCGATCGCGATCTCGTTCACGGTGGCCATGCTCTCGCACTTCCTGGTCGGAGCCGCGAGATCGGTGTTCACGGGTCGCGGAGCTTTCCGGTCCGGCTTCGACATGTTCGTGGTCGGCGTCGGGGTCGCGCTAGTCGGCTACTACGTCGGCGGGTGGGTGGGGCGGCGGATCTAAAGTCTCAAACTGCGAGCTGAACGAGAGGGGAGCTGACAGCTGTAAAGCTGATCGCTGCAAGCTTTACTACGTCGGGACGCTACCGCCGTGGATCGGGGCACAGGCCACTGCCCTTTTCTTCACGCCACTGAGTGGCGTCCCGAAGTTTGCAGCTAGGAGCGAAATAGCTTTGTCAGCTACCAGCTCCCTTCTCGTTCAGTTGCAGTTGTTAAACCGGCTGTCTCTCCCGCAATGAGATGGCCTGGAGCACGATCGTCCCAAGCCCGAGGACAGCGGCTACCAACGACACCCAGCCCCCGACAATCGGTATGATCCCCACGACGAGCAGAAGGAACCCGCCAAGGAAAAAGTTCATGAGCGCTCCTTCACGCCCTTTTCGTGCGCGCGCGCCGAGCAGTAGCTGCCCCAGCCAGACGGCGAACGGGACAGTCGCCAGACACACCATGATTGCGTAGATAGCGGCCGTAAGGAGCGCGAGTGGTAGCCCGACGATCGTGATGGCCGCGAGGCAAATGGCAATTGGGACCAGGATCGCCCATCCCAGACCGAACAGTGCCGATCGGCCCGGACGCTGAGGTAGTATCTCGGCCGCCTCCGCCACAAAGCCGGGGAAAAGAGCCACCGCGACTGCACCCATCATGAGGAAGCCGAGTAACCAGAGCACGCGCTTGAGTCCCCACCTGCCTGCGACCGGAATAGCGGTAACGGTCCCCGAGATGCGCGCGGCTGGATCAATGCGGACCTTTCCTGCCGGCACGCGATAGCGAAGGTTCCCGGCGATCTGCGCGCGCGGTCCGATGCGAAGCGCTCCCCCGGCGACCTCGACATCGCGTCCGACCACGCCGTTCAGTATGATCATGCCACCTGACGCCAGGAGCGCTCCGCGCACTGTCCCGTCGACCTGAACCGTCCCACCCATGAGATAGGCGTTCTTGGCTATGACCGCTGCGGAATCCAGGCCGACAGCACCGCCCGCGATAGTGGCGTTCCGATCGACAGCAGCGGCGACGTGAACCTGACCACCGGCTGCCCGGAGCGATCCATGGATGCGCCCGGTGATTGCCTGCTTGCCACCCGCTCCCAGATAATCCCCGCCGGTTACCCCGCCGAAGCTCACATCACCGCTGGCGAGGATTGCGTCGCCCGGCACGCTATCCATGATTGTCGCCATAGATCCCGTCGCCAGCACATCGTCGCCACGCCGCGCGACCTCGCTTTGCGACTCGTCACTAGCACGGCGGCAAGATAGCGTCAATGACACTAGCACAGCGCCCAACAGGGCAAGAAAACGACGCGGATGTGTGTGGAACACCATTGGGATGTCTCAGGAAGGACGATTCACAGCGGGACTCGATGATCGGTCAATGTTGGTTCCTCCTGTTGATCTCGCAAGCGGGAGATCATGCGCACTGGTGCCGGACTGCTCCCCTTTGCTACCATCATTGATGCCACCACGCCCATACGTTCTCGCCGGCTCCAACTGGAAAGCGGTCAAGGACACGCCCTTCGAAGTCGCGATTCTCCCCTGGGGCGCGACCGAGCCGCACAACTATCATCTGCCCTACGGCACCGACAACTACGAGACCGGCGCGATCGCCGAGCGCGCGGCCGAGATCGCGTGGAAGAAAGGGGCAAAGGTCGTGGTGCTGCCGACGGTTCCGTTTGGGGTCAACACCGGCCAGCTCGATCTCAGGCTCGCGCTGAACATCAATCCGAGCACGCAGCTCGCGTTGCTCACCGACCTCGCTTCGGCGATCGCCGGGCAGGGCTTGAAAAAACTGCTGATTCTCAACGGGCACGGCGGCAACGACTTCAGGCAGATGATTCGGGAGCTGCAGCCGAAGCTCGACCTCTTCATCTGCACCATCAACTGGTGGACGTGCGTGAAGGGGGCTGACTACTTCGACGAGCCCGGCGACCACGCCGGCGAGATGGAGACCAGCCTGATGATGGCTCTCGAACCGGATTTGCTGCGGCCGCTATCCGAAGCGGGCCCCGGCAAAGCGAGAAAGTTCCGCATAGCCGGGCTGCGAGATGGATGGGCGTGGACGCCGCGACAATGGTCGAAGGTCACGGATGATACCGGCACCGGGAATCCTGCGGCGTCCACCCAGGAGAAAGGCGAGAAGTTTCTGCGCGCGGTGACGGATCGGATCGGCAGCTTCCTCGTTGATCTCGCGAATGCAGATCTCAACGAGATGTACGAGTAGACCAGACAACGGAATTGCAACTGAACAGACTGCAACTGCGTCAGACGACGATGTTGATCAGCCGTCCGGGAACGAAGATGACCTTCTTCGGCGTGCCGTCAGCGAATTTCGCCACCGTCGGCTCCGCAAGCGCGGCAACGAGCGCGGCTTTCTCACCGATGTCACGCGCGACTGTGATCTTGCCCCGCACCCTGCCGTTCACTTGGACCACGAGCTCAATGGAATCGTCCACTGCGAGCGCGGGGTCGAAGCTCGGCCACGCCGAATCGAACACGCTCCCGGTTCCCCCCGTCTGCTCCCACAGTTCCTCGGCGATGTGCGGCGCGAACGGCGACACCAGTGGAATCAGCGGCAGCACCTCGTCGCGATGGGGCGTCCGCTCCCCTTTGCGGAGAACGTTCATGTACTCCATCATCGCGGCGACCGCGGTGTTGTAGCTCAGACGCGGAATGTCCTCACTGACCTTCCTGATCGTCTGATGCAGCTTGCGCATCACCGAATGATCCGGCGCGCCGTCGCTCGACATGCTCTGGACCGATGCGAACATCCGGTCGAGGAAACGACGGGGCCCCGAGATGCTCTGATCGCGGAAATCACCGCCCTGCTCGTACGGCCCGAGGAACATGAGGTACGTGCGGAACGCGTCGGCGCCCCACTGCTCGATGTACTCGTCGGGGTTCACGATGTTGCCCTGCGTCTTCGACATCTTCGCGCCTTCACGGATGATGTGACCGTGCGCGCGAAACCGCGTGAAGGGCTCCTCAAAATCCAGATGACCAGCATCATGTAGTACCATCGTGATGAACCGGGAATACAGCAGGTGCAGCACCGCGTGCTCGTTGCCGCCGATGTACGAGTTCACGGGCAGCCACTTTTTCGTGACGCTCTTGTCGAACGGCGCGTCGTCCCGGCCGACACTCGGGTAGCGCAAGAAATACCAGGCGCTGTCGAGGAACGTGTCCGACACGTCCGTCTCGCGGCGTCCCATCTTGCCGCACTTCGGGCACTCGACGCGATACCACTCCTCGTGACGCGCCAGCGGCGACACTCCAGAATCGTCTGGCTTGAAATCCTCAATGAACGGTAACACGACCGGCAGGTCCTTCTCCGGCACCGGCACCACTCCGCATGCTTCGCAGTAGATGATCGGAATCGGTGGACCCCAGTATCGCTGCCGTGAGATGCACCAGTCGTGGAGCCGATAGTGAACGATCGGCTTGGCCGCGCCACTCTTGGAGAGCAACTCCACTATTGCCTTTTTCGCGGCCTCGACCCGGAATCCATCGAACAGGCCGGAGTTGACCAGAGTCCCCGATTCGCACTCCGTGAACGCCTCGTGCAGCGGCGTGCTCGCATCCTCGCGCTCGCCGCAAACCACGCGCACGATCGGAAGCTCGAACTTGGTCGCGAATTCGAAATCGCGCTGATCGTGGCCTGGCACTCCCATGATCGCGCCCGTCCCGTACTCCATCAGCACGTAGTCGGAGACCCAGATCGGAATCTTCTTCTCGGTCGCCGGATTGATGGCGTAGGATCCGGTGAAGACTCCGGTCTTCTCGGTGCTCGTCTTTCGGGTGATGATGTCCTGCTTCTTCGTCTTCTCGCGGTACGCGTTCAGCCGCTTTCGCTCGGCCGGCTTTACGAGCCCGTCAACAAGGGGATGCTCGGGAGCGAGAACCAGGTACGTGGCCCCGTAAATCGTGTCAGGCCGGGTTGTGAAGACGCGGATCTCGCACTCGCCCCCCGCCACGTTCTCCGCTTCGAAGGCGATTTCCGCCCCTTCGGAGCGACCGATCCAGTTTCGCTGCGCGGTCTTGGTGGTCTCCGACCAATCGATGTGGTCGAGATTCTCGAGCAACCTTGGAGCGTAATCGCTGATGCGGAAGAACCACTGCTCGAGGAGCCGCTGCTCGACCGGCGTCTTGCTGCGCTCGCACAGCCCACCTACAACCTGTTCGTTGGCCAGCACCGTCTTGCAGTCGGGACACCAGTTGACCGCCGCCTGCTTCTTGTAGGCGAGCCCCTGCTCGTAGAGCTGCAGGAAGAGCCACTGCGTCCACTTGTAGTAGCTGGGGTCGGTCGTTGAGAGCCTGTAGCGCCAATCAACCATCAAACCAGCTCTTTCGAGCTGGCGCTGGAAGTTGGCGATGTTCCGCGGGATGAGCTCCATCGGATGCTGCCCGACCTTGAGGGCATAATTCTCCGAATGAATCCCGAAAGCGTCATACCCGAGCGGCTCGAAGACGTTGTGTCCGATGAGACGCTGGAATCGTCCATAAATGTCATTCCCTGTGAACGCAAAAAGATTTCCGACGTGGAGTCCTTCGGCGGACGGATAGGGGAACATCATCAGGGCATAGAACGGCCTTTGGGCGCGCTGCAGATCCGTGTGGTTCGTGCCACGCTCCTGCCAGATGCGCTGCCACTTCTGCTCGATCGCCGATGGATCGTAAGTGACGGCGTCTGAGGGGAGAGGGTCGTTCCGTGTCGCCGAATTTTCCATCTGTACAAACTAGCGGCTGAGCGACGGAGTTTCATCTCCGGCGCGGCTGACCGAGTCGTTCAACAATCGCACCTCCAGATGACAGCAACGCCGCTCCCTCTCGTTCCGCGCCCTTCCGCCGGCTTACTCAAGCCGTTCTTCAGCGCGTTGCAGCGTCGCGCGCTCGGAACGAGCATCACTTTCGGATCGGTGTTTCTCATCGGTCTCGGCGGAATCTGCTGGCAGGTCTATCGCCAGATTCCCGCGGGAACGCGCGAGGATCTGCTGTCGGTGGGTGGTGTCGAGTTGGCGCTCGCGATTGCTGTCCTCTGGATCGGGGTCGCGCTCGCCGCCACTGTCTGGGCCGCGCTGATCTTCGTTCGCCAGCACGTTAGTGGGCCGGCCGCCGAGCTCGCGCGCACGCACGAGGCCATCGCAAAGGGTGATCTTTCGAGCAACTACAAGCCTTCGGCTTCCAACCGGACCGTCGACCGCCTCACTAGATCGACGATATCGATGCTCACCGAGCTGAGGGGCGTAGCCAGCAAGATGCAGAGTTCCGCCGATGACAACAGCGAGCTGGCATCGCAGGTTGTGAAGGCATCCGTGTCCGCCGCGGCATCAGCCCGCGATGGCGCCGCGACGACCAACGCACTGAGCCAGGACGCCGTCACGCGCGAGCGGGCGATCAAGGAATTGATGGCCGAAGCGACAAAGTTGGTCGAGATCTCCGGAAATCTTCGCGAAGCGGCACAGGAAGGATTGCGACGCGATCAGGCACTGCGGCAGCTGGCGCGCGAAAACCGGATGCGTCTCGAGCGCACGGCGAGCTCGCTCCAGTCTCTAGCTTCCGACGCGCTCGAGAGCGCCGAAGGAATCGATGCGATGTCGGCGGCGGTGGACGAGATCGGAGCGTTCCTCGTACTCGTGCAGAAAATCGCCAGGCAGTCGAAGCTCCTCGCGCTCAACGCGGCGATGGAAGCAGCGCGCGCCGGTGAGCACGGTCATGGTTTCGCGGTGGTCGCGAGCGAGGTGCGGCGCCTTGCAAGCAGCTCCGCAGACGCCGCCCAACGCACGACGTCGCTCGTTCAGGAGATGGTGGACAGCGTCGTGCAGTCGCGCGAGGCGACATCGCGCACTGTGGCCACGGTCGAACAGGCTCTCGAGGCAACGCGCGCCGGACGCCAGTCGCTCTCACGGGTCGAAGAGGGAACGGTCGAAGGAGAAGACCTGAGCGGTCGCATCGAGAGAGCCGTTCGTGAATCGAACGAGCTGATCTCGCTCATGACCCAGCGTCTGGCGGGCCTATCCTACGGCACCAGCGCGTTCTCGCGCGCGATGCACGACGTGGCAGTGTCGGACGAGGAGCAGAGCAGGAACATCGCGGACCTCGCAGCCGTGGCCGCGGCGCTGACCGACGCCTCGGGGCGCATTTCGGACCTGGTCGGCACCTTCAAGCTCGGCGACACCTGACTTCAGGCATCTGCGGCCTCTCCGATCGCGCGAACTTGAACTTCATCGGAACGAGCCGGGCTCCACTGGAGTCGGCGACCGAAAAGCGGGCGCCCTCGTAGGCGGTGGCCGAGCCGAACCGCCCGTCCCTGTGCAAGGCATAGAACTGCAGGTCGAATAGCGGCCGGCCGGCGGGATCGAGCAGCCGCCGCTCGGTCATTGCGATCACTCGATCGATTGTCTTCATGCACGCCTGGTCCGGCGACATCCCCTGCCGCATGAACTCGACGATCAGGAACGCGCCGCAGACTTTGATGTTCGCTTCACCGCGCCCGGTGGATCCCGCCGCGCCCACGCTGTTGTCGCAGTATTGCCCCGCGCCGATGATCGGTGAATCACCAACTCTTCCCGGCACCTTCCACGACAGTCCACTGGTCGTCGTGACCGAGGACATGTCTCCCGCGGCATTCACTGCGTTCATGTTGATGGTCCCGGTGGTGAATTTCACGTGAAGCGGATCATCAAACGACAGGCTCGCGGTTGGTGGAGGCGAAGCTGCGCTGTCACTCCGGGTGTCGAGCCAGTTGTCGACCGGGTTGAGGCAGGCTTTCCAGCGGAGCCAATCGCGCCTGCTCTTTTCAGTGAGAAGGTTCTGCTCCTTGAATCCCATTTCGAGCGCGAACTTCTTCGCGCCCGCGCCCACCAGCATGATGTGATCGGTGTAGTCCATCACCGCTTTCGCGACGAGCGATGGCGTCGCGATGTCCTCGAGGGCGCCGACCGATCCGGCCCGCTTCGTGGGGCCGTGCATGCACGAGGCATCGAGCTGCACCACTCCTTCTTCATTCGGCAGACCGCCCAGCCCAACCGACTGATCCTCGGGATCGAGCTCCTGGATGTTGACGCCGGCGATGATCGCGTCCAGCGTGTCGGCGTTCTGACGCGTGATCATGTCATAAGCGCGCGCGACGCCGCGGATGCCGTTCGCGGACGCGACCACGACGGGCTGGAACGCCGGCTCCGAAACCCTCGCCCTGTCGATGACCGAGATCCGCGGAGTAGCGGCGTTGGCGCTGCGGTCGAACGTGAGTGCAGCAGCCGCCGCCGCGCTGGTTCCTAAGAATTTCCTTCTCGATATTCCCATTTACCACTCTCCATTAGGTGTTTCTTTGAAAATGGGCCTACGCTTTTCGAGGTGACGAACGTTAGTCGCGGCCTACGCTTTTCAGGGCGACAAACGTTAATCGCGGTAGATCTTGACCGTAATTTTTCCGTCGCTCGTCACCCATGCCCGATACATCCCCGGAGTATTGAAGGGCGTGGCGATGTTTCCCTTCCGGTCCATCGCGATCACTCCGCCTCCGCCGTTCTGCGCCACGAGCTCTTTCATCACGACATCGTCCGCCGCCTGCTGGAGCGAGACTCCGCTGTAGCGAACGCGCGCGCAGATGTCGGCCGCGACGTTGTTGCGAATGAAGAACTCTCCGTCGCCGGTGCCGGAGACGGCGCAGCTCAGATTGTTGGCGTACGTCCCGGCGCCGATGATCGGCGAGTCGCCAACGCGCCCGAACCGCTTCATGTTCGTTCCGCCCGTCGACGTCCCGGCAGCGAGATTGCCCGCCTTATCGAGCGCCGACTGTGAATGCACAGCCGAGGGAAGGCAAAGCGACGCGAATAGGCCGGCGCATGCGGCCAGTCGAAGCAGAGAGCGCTGCATATTCCTGGTGGACGGGGATCGTTGCGGCGCCTGCCTCGCGGGGCGGGCGAGTGACTTCAATAAGGTATTCGGCCAGTATAGCTTCCCGCTACGCATGAAACCTCCCCCTCCATCAAGGCTGAGAAAGCTACGCCTCGAAGCTGCCGGCGCTCCGCGCGTAGATCTCTCCGGGCCAACCCGCCGGGAGCACGATCTGCTCGGCGAGCGCGACGTTCCCACCTCGGCGCTGTACGGGATTCAGACTCTGCGCGCGATCGAAATTTTCTGCATCACCGGCATCGAGCTGCGTGAATTTCCCACCCTTGTTGCAGCGCTGGCCACCGTGAAGGAGGCAGCCGCGCGCGCCAACCTCGAGATGAAGCTCCTCGACCGGGATATCGTTGATGCGATCTCACAGGCGGCCGGCGAGATCAGGGAAGGTCTGCACCACGAGCATTTTCGGGTCGACATGATCCAGGGCGGCGCCGGAACTTCGTCGAACATGAACGCAAACGAAGTGATGGCCAATCGCGCGCTCGAGATCCTCGGCAAGGAGCGCGGGCAGTACGACATCGTTCACCCCAACAATCACCTCAATCTCAGCCAGTCGACCAACGACGTTTATCCGACCTCGGTGAAGCTCGCGCTTCACACGAGCATCGGGGACCTGCAATTGGCGATGATCGCGCTGGCCGCGGCGTTTCTGCACAAGGGCGAGGAGTTCGGCTCGTTCATCAAGATGGGACGCACTCAGCTTCAGGATGCCGTCCCGATGACTCTCGGCCAGGAGTTCAACGCCTTCGCGCACACGATGCTCGAGGATGTCGACCGGCTCGGCGAAGCGCAGGCGCTCATTCGCGAGATCAACATGGGCGCGACCGCGATTGGCACGGGGATCAACGCGCCGCCCAAGTATGCGGAGAGCGTGCGCCGGCATCTGGAGCACATTACGGGATTGCCGTTCATCACCGCGCCCGATCTCGTCGAGGCCACTGCCGACACCGGCGCGTTCGTTCAGCTCTCGGGCGTTCTCAAGCGCTGCGCTGTGAAGCTCTCCAAGATCTGCAATGATCTGCGGTTGTTAAGCTCGGGTCCGCGCGCGGGGCTGGGCGAGATCAATCTTCCGCCAATGCAGCCGGGCTCCTCGATCATGCCGGGAAAGGTGAACCCGGTGATTCCCGAGATGGTGAATCAAGTGTGCTTCGACATCATCGGCGGTGATGTGACGGTAACGATGGCCGCCGAGGCCGGGCAGCTCCAGCTCAACGTGTTCGAGCCAATCATCGCGTTCAGGCTGCTCAGTGGAATGACCTACCTCGAGCGCGCGTGCAGGATTCTTCAGAACCGCTGCGTGGAGGGAATTACCGCGAACGCTGAACGTATGCGTAGCTTCGTCGAACAGTCGGTCGGCGTCATCACCGCTCTCGTTCCGGTGCTCGGCTACGAGACGACTACCGAGATCGCAAAGGAAGCACTCGAGACGGGGCGAGGGGTTTACGATCTCGTTTGCGAGCGTGGGCTTATGACGCGCGGCCAGCTCGACAGTTTGCTCAGCCCCGAGGCAATGACGGCGCCAAGGGCAACTCCCGCAACGGACGCTTGAAGGTTAGTTTCTACGTGCTTCAGTCAGAAAAAATCCGTAAGTGTTTCACCCGGCGAAGGTGAGACGCTCTTCACTCGACGAGAACAGGATTTCCTTCGCATGAATGGTTCTGACCGCCTCCGGCGGCTTGCATCCTACGCATTTGTCGCGGCGCTTGTCGTCGCGGCCATCTCCTGTAACGAAGCGCATCCCAATTCCACCCTCACTCCCCACACCGATCTCGGACGGGAGATCGATTTCCTCTGGGATCGCCTGCTGCTGCTGGGCACGATTGTTTTCGTCCTCGTCGAAGTGGTTCTCATCTACGTCGTGTTCAGGTACCGGCGCAGAGAGAACCAGGGGACGCCGCCGCAGACCCACGGCAGCACCAAGCTCGAGATCGCGTGGACGCTGATCCCGGCGGTTATCCTGGTGTTCATCGCCGTTCCGACGGTCAGGACGATCTTCATCACCCAGGCGCAGGCCGCGCCCGGCTCGCTCGAGATCGATGTGACGGGGCACCAGTGGTGGTGGGAGTTTCGCTATCCCGATTACGGCGTGACGACGGCGAACGAGATCTACCTCCCGGTCGGACGCACGGTGAATTTCAGGCTCCGCTCGGCGGACGTGATTCACTCGTTCTGGGCGCCGGAGCTCGGCGGAAAGCGCGATGTGGTGACGAATCGCACGAATTACATCTGGTACACACCGGACAGTGCCATCACCGGCAACGTGTGGAACGGATTCTGTGTGGAGTTCTGCGGCGCGTCGCACGCCAACATGCGCTTCAGGGTTTTCACGGTGACGCCGCAACAGTTCGAGTCGTGGGTGGCGGGACAGAAAATGCCGGCGCGATTTGGCGCAGTTGGCCCCGCCGCGCCCACGACAGGTCCCATTCCGCCGCCACATGAGGGGCCTGCGGTGACGACTCCAGGCGGCCCGAATTCACCGACGCAGGCCGCCCAGGCGGCGGCGCATGGCATTGCGCAACAAAGCTCCGGCACCGGTGCGGTCGGCGGGACACAGCCGGCGATTCCGCGTCCTCAGAACGCCGAGGCAAATCCGCGGGCACGCCTTGGAGCTGCTCAGTTTCCATCCGTGGCTACGGCGTCCGCCGGCGTAGCGCCCGGCTACATCTTCCCGCGCGAGAAGGTTCCCGACTACGCGATTCCACACTCGCCGATACCACCGGGCCTCAAGTTCACGGCCGGACTCACTGGGAATGCGCAGCGCGGGTTGAAGATCTTCAGCGGCGCCGCATGCATCGGTTGTCACACGATTGCCGGCAACCCAATGGCGATGGGCACAACTGGTCCAAATCTGACTCACGTCGGGTCGCGAATCGCGATCGCGGCGGGTCGTTTTCCCAATACCGCCGCGTATCTAGCGCTATGGATCAAGAACGCACGCGCAATGAAGCCTGAAGTCATCATGCCAACGCTCGGCCTCGATGAATACGATCCTGTTCTCAAAGCGAAAGTCACGTCAGCAACCGGCGGCCTCACCGATCAGCAGATCGCCGACATTGTCGCTTACCTAACCGCACTGAAGTAACCGGAGACAAGACTTGGCAACCACTGCACGCCCGGCCCCGAAACATTCCCCTGATGCCTACGGAGAGCACTCAGGGCTTTGGAGCTGGCTCAGCACCGTAGACCACAAGCGCATCGGCGTTCTGTACCTCTACACCGCGCTCTTCTTCTTCATGTTCGGCGGGGTGGAGGCGATCATCATCCGCGCGCAGCTCGGTGCTCCGAATCAGCACCTCGTGTCGGCCGAGTTCTACAACCAGCTCTTCACGATGCACGGGACGACCATGATCTTCCTCGCGATCATGCCGCTCTCGGCAGCGTTCTTCAATTTCCTCATTCCGCTCCAGATCGGCGCGCGCGACGTGGCCTTCCCGCGCCTCAATGCCTTCAGCTACTGGGTCTATCTGTTCGGCGGAATCTTCATCACCATTCCGATTTTGTTTGCAGTCGCGCCAAACGATGGCTGGTTCGGCTACGCACCGCTGACGACCAGAGCGTACTCGCCGGGAATTAACATCGACTTCTGGGTGATCGGCCTCCTGATCCTCGGTGTATCGTCGCTCGCTGCGGCGTTCAACTTCCTGACGACGATAATCAATCTCCGCGCGCCCGGCATGACGCTCATGCGGATGCCGATGTTCACCTGGATGGCGTTCATCGTTCAGGTGCTGCTGGTGCTGGCGTTCCCCGTCATCACGATCGCGCTGGTGTTCCTGCTGTTCGACCGCTTCTTCGGAACGAACTTCTACAACACGGTGAGCGCGGGCGCCGATCCACTGCTCTGGCAGCATCTGTTCTGGATTTTCGGGCACCCGGAGGTCTACATCCTGGTCCTTCCGGCATTCGGACTGGTCTCCGAAGTGCTGCCGACGTACTCAAAGAAGCCGCTCTTCGGGTATCCGGTCATGGTCTACTCCGGAATTCTTATCGCGGTCCTTGGGTTCGGCGTCTGGGCGCACCACATGTTCGCGGTGGGAATGGGCCCGATCGCCGACACGTTCTTCGGCTTGACCACGATGCTCATCGCGATCCCGACCGGAGTGAAGATCTTCAACTGGATCGCGACGATGGCGCAGGGCTCCATCCGCTACACGACCGCGATGCTGTTCGGAATCGGTCTCGTCGCCCTGTTCACCATCGGCGGAATCTCGGGGATCATGCACGCGTCCCCGCCTGCAGACTTGCAACAAACGGATACGTATTTCATCGTCGCACACTTCCACTACGTGCTGTTCGGCGGCTCGATCATGGGGATCTTCGGCGGCATCTACCACTACTTTCCCAAGATCACCGGCCGGCTGATGGACGAGAAGCTGGGCAAGATTCATTTCTGGCTTACCGTCGTCGCCATGAACCTCACCTTCTTCCCGATGCACTTCTCAGGAATGCTCGGAATGCCGCGCCGCATCTACACCTACGACGCCGGTCAGGGCTGGGATCTTTTCAACGCGATGTCCACCGCGGGGGCGATGATCTTCCCCATCGCGATGCTCGTCTTCATCTACAATTTCTTCGTGAGCAGAAAGCGCGGCGAGATCGCCGGCTCGAATCCCTGGGGCGCCGGAACGCTCGAGTGGACGATCCCGAGCCCTCCGCCCGAGTACAACTTCGCGAAGATCCCAACCGTGACGAGCAGGTATCCGCTCTGGGAAGGGAAGGGAATCGACTACGAGTGCGCGCGCATCAACTCGCAGGAAGGCAAGACCCCGGCTGATCTCGGGATTGTGATGCCGTACAGCACCATCAAGCCGCTCTTCGTGGCGCTGGGCCTGGTGACCATGTTCTGCGGACTCATCTTCGCGCGTGCTCTCATCGGTGTCGGCGCCGCACTAATGATCTTTTCTCTCTACAGCTGGCTTCTGAGCCCGCTCGAGCCGGAGCACCACTAGACAATGTCTGCATCCGCCACGCACACGAGCGCGCCCGCATCGCACCACTACACGACGCTGGGCCTCGACAGCCGTAAGGTCGCCATCTGGGCCTTCATCGGTTCCGAGTGCATGCTCTTCGTCTCGTTGATATCGACATATCTGATTTACAAGGGACGGAGCATCGTCGGTCCGTTCCCGCACGAGACGTGGACGGATCCCGCTACCGGACACGTCTTCAAGCCGATTCTCAATATTCCGGTGACCTCGGCTTCGACATTCGTGCTGCTCATGTCGTCGCTGTTCATGGTGCTGGCTCTGGCCGCCGTGCAGAACAAGGAAAAGCCCAAGCACACGCGGGGTGAGCGGGTTCTCGGGAACTCCAAGCTGTGGCTCTGGATGACGGCGAGCGCCGGCGCGACTTTTCTCGGATTTCAGGCGTTCGAGTTCACGTCCTTCGTCCACGAAGGACTTTCGATTCGGACGAACCTGTTTGGCTCTTCCTTCTTCACGCTCACCGGCTTCCACGGCGCGCACGTGACCGCGGGCGTGATTTGGCTGGTCACGCTGCTCGCAATCGATTACCGGCGGGGCCTGGGCTCCAAGGATTCGCTGCTCGTTGACATCGCCGCCCTTTACTGGCACTTCGTCGACGTAATCTGGATCGTGATTTTCACGCTCGTTTATCTCATCAAGTAACCGGCAGGAATGATGGACTCTCACGCCAGCATGACCAATCTCCCGGATTCGGCCGAAGGGCAGGCACACACGCCGCACGCGGAAGAAGAGCACGCGCATCCGGACTGGTCCATCTACTGGAAGGTCGCCCTCATACTCACGCTGATCACGGTCGGTGAGGTCTGGGCCTTTTACGTTCCTTCCTTCGCCGCCTCACGGGGGTTCGTACCCACGTTGCTGTTTCTCTCGGGGTTGAAGTTTACGATCGTCGTGATGTTCTACATGCACCTCAAGTACGATCACAGACTCTTCCGGGTGCTCTTCACCGGCCCCCTCCTGGTGGCGAGTATCACGTTGATCGGGTTGCTCTTCCTTTTCGGACATCTCCACATCAAGATCATGTAACATGTTGTTTCTGGCGCTGCTGCATCCCATCGCCAATCTCAGCTGGAGGCGATGGTCGGTTCACCCGAGTACCGCCATCGGCATCGCAGCGCTCGGCGTGCTCTACATCTGGGCATCCCGAAGATTCCGGCAAGAGCCCACCCGCTCCCAGAAGATTTACTACTTCTCCGGCCTGCTGCTGCTGTTCGCCTCGCTCAACGGCCCGATTCACGATCTGAGCGATGACTATCTCTTTAGCGCGCACATGGTCCAGCATCTTTTGATAACGCTGGCGGTGCCGCCGCTGCTGCTGGCCGGAGTGCCCGGTTGGATGTTGCGCCCGGTATTGTCACGGCCTCGCATTGCGCCCATCGCGCGATTTTTTACGCGGGCGCCAATCTGCTTCGTCGTCTTCAACCTCATGATCGCGGTGTGGCATCTGCCGCAGTTCTACAATGCGGCGATGGCGAATCACAATCTGCACATCCTCGAGCACCTGATGTTCATGGTTGCCGCGGTGCTGATGTGGTGGCCGCTCATGAGCCAGCTCCCGGAGCTTCCGCGGCTCGCGTATCCGGGGCAGATGCTCTACGCCTTCCTGATGAGCATCCCGATGTCGATCGTCGCCGTGTACATCGCGATGGCTGACCACGTGCTTTATCCCGCATACAGCGCCGCACCGCGCGTGCTGCCACTTTCTCCGCTCGAGGATCAGCTGCTTGGCGCGCTCATCATGTGGATCCCGGGCGGGCTCATCTTCATCATCATCATGACGGTGGTGTTCTTCAAATGGAACGCCCGCGGCGAAGACTCGACCGCGGGCGCTCAGGTAGACTGGAAGCCGTCGACCGCCTAGTCGTCGTCCGTTCCTTCGAGCGCCTGCTTCAGCTGCCGCTCCAGCTTCGGGTGCTTCCGCCACAGATAGCCGAGCATCAGCGTCGTCGCCACGAGATTGGCCACAAAAACCTGAACCCAGGCGATCTGGCCGAGCGCCGACTGAGCGAAAGCCGCCGCGATCATGTAGAAGCCGAGCGACGTCATCACTACCGCCACGACCAATCCGGCAAGGATTCCTGGTGTGCGCTCGGCTTGGTGCACGATCACAGTCAGAAGGATTCCCACGATGAAAAAAGCGACGTAGTGGAAGATCGTGTAGCCCAGCACCTGCGTGAACGCAGTGTCACCCATCATGTTCTTTCCCAGCACGCTGACGACGCCCTTGCCGAGGAATATCGGAGTGTAGAAGGGACGTCCACCAATGGTGTCGACGACGAGGAACCAGATTGCGATCGCCGTCGCGCCGATGAAACCGGTGATCACGCCTTCGCGCAGAAAATTGTGCGGCCGCTCAGCCATCGGTGTCCTCTGCTGCGGTTGGGTGCAAGTTTCGTTCGGGGAAAATACGCAACCGCCGGGTATATTCCAAGCGACGCGGCTGCCCGTCAGATGAGAGCACGCGTCGCGACTCTGGCACCGTTCTCGCCAATTGATGTCCGTCCGTTCCCATTTCTTCGGCAATTGATTTTCCAAACGCTCAACCGCTGACGATGTTCTCTCGTAAAATTCGAATCGCGATTCTGGTGGCGCTCACCGTCTGCGCCGCCGCTCCAGCCATTCTCGAGGCACAGACCAGGAGGGCAACTACCACCCGACGCCGCGCACGGAGACCCAGCCGTAACAGGCCGCCCGCCGTACCCGTTGTCCGGTACGGCACGCCGCGGACCTCTGCCGACCTGGCCGCAACGCTCGGCGGACTCGCTGGACGCATCCGCGGGGGAGTGTGGGGCGCGATGGTGGTGTCGCTCACTCGCGGCGACACGCTCTACGCGAACAACGCGGGCGAGCAGATGCTTCCCGCATCGACGATGAAGCTTTTGACGAGCGCGATCGCGTTCGAGCGGTTTGGACCGACCTATCAGTTCAGCACTGACGCGCTGCGTGACGCGCCGGTCGGTCCCGATGGAACGCTCACGGGAAATCTTTACATCCGAGGCGATGGCGATCCCGCCCTTTCCGGAAAATTTTTGCCGGGCGGTCCATCGGCTCCGATGAATCGTCTCGCCGATCTCGTCGCGTCGAACGGTATCAAGCACGTGACCGGCAGCGTCATCGGCGATGCATCGGCGTTCGACGACCAGAAGGTTCCGGAGGGATGGCTCGCGCGCTATCTGCAGGCGTCCTACGCCGCGCGGGTATCCGCGCTCTCGCTGAATGAGAATGTGGTCGTGGTCGCGGTGACGCCAAGCGCGCCGGGCAGCCCGGCGACCGTCGTCCTCGAGCCTTCCACCAGCGCGATCCCGCTCGTTGCCAACGTTCGCACAGTGGCGGGTGGCGGAGCGCGGCTCTCATTCCGAAAGCAGGGCAACGGTACGATCGTCGCCAACGGATCGATTGGATCGCGAACCAGCACGCGCAGATATGTCTACATCGTCGAAGATCCGGCGAGCTTCGCTACCGGCGCGTTCTTGAACGCGCTGATCGCGCGCGGGGTCAAAGTCGACGGCGGAATCCGCCTCGGCAAGACTCCTCCCACGGGGGTCAAGGTCGCGAGCCTGCGTTCTCCGCCACTCGCCAGCATGATCGCGGCGATGAACCGGGAGAGCATCAACCACTACGCCGAATTGTTGTTCAGGGACGCGGCCCGCGGTCCGCAGCGTGACGCGGTCGGATCAGTGGCGAACGCCAGCGCCGTCCTCGATTCGTTCTTCGCCAGCAAGGTAGGCGTGGACACCGGCAGTCTCGTCTTCAAAGACGGCAGCGGTCTCTCGACAATCGATCGCGTGACCCCGCGAGCGCAGGTCCAACTGCTGGGCTATGCCCACCGCGCCCCATGGGGTCCCTGGCTCCACTCATCGCTCCCGGTGGCTGGCGACTCCGAGCTCCTGAAGCGGCGCATGAGGAACACCCCAGCCGAGGGAAACCTCCACGCCAAGACTGGCACCACCAACGACGTCATTGCGTTGGCCGGGTACGTCACGGCCGTAAATGGTGAGGTCCTGGCCTTCTCCTTCCTCTACAACGGTCGGGACCGATGGACTGCCAAGGCCATGATCGACGTCATGAGTGAAACATTGGCGGACTTCGGAAGGTAGAATTCCACGGGATAAGCCCTACCTTTGGCGCGGTTTGGGGGTAGTATTCAAAGAGGATAACCCGTTGGGAAACATATATTTAAGTCCGTTTCCCGGATGCCCGGAAATGGCATCTTTCATGCACGACTGATAAGCAGACGCGTGAGGCCGCCGCGTGAGGTGATAAATAATGTCATATCGGACTTTCGTAGACAGAGATGGCGCGTACTGGCAGGTCTGGGACTCACAGCCGACCAAGATGGAGCGGCGGCTGAGCGAGGCGGATCGTCGGCGTCCGAAGTATTTCGCCTGGGGCGGGTCGGAGCGTCGGACCGGGCCGGACCGGCGCACCACGAGCCAGCGCCGCATCACCCTCTCGGCGGGTCATGGAGGCGGCTGGCTGACCTTCGAGTCGCTCCACGAAAAGCGACGGCTCATTCCGATTCCATCACGCTGGGAAGATCTCTCTCAGCTCGAACTGCGGGCCCTGTGCGAGCGGGCCAAGCGCATCGCGAAATCTGACGGGGCGAGATCCGCCTGACAGAACTGCAACTGAACAAGACGTCAGCTTGAGCTGACCGAACGTTGCAGCTTGCTGTTCGCGCCACAACCTGATCGCCGCGTCAAAGCAAGCTCAGCGAAAAGGCACCAGCAGCCCGGCCCCGTGCGAGTGAAGACCGGACTGAAGGTGTGCACTACGGGATTCGCGCTGGGTGCGCCAACGAACCCGTATCTATCCGACTACGCGCAAGTCAGCTGTCCGTGTGGCAGCGGCTTTGTGCAGTTCTTGGTGACTCCGTCGTGAGTGATGACGACCTTGGCGGTCGCCGATCCATCGAACGTGATGACTTCCCGCCTCGATGACGTCGAGGGGGTCTGACCGCTCAGTGTGACGGTGGCGGTCATCGAGCGAACGATTGTGCCTGCGGTAGGAAAGGTCGGATGATCGTTTTGGATCGGTATCACAAGACCAGTCGTAGTGTCACCCGCCGATCGCGAGGCCGTGAAAGCCACTGAGTCCCGGGTGCCCGTCGTCGACTCTGTTCCAGCCGATGTCCCGTTCACGGTGCGCTGAGTGCTGCCCGATGCGAGGCCGGCCACAGTCAGATCACTAGAGCCATTGACCGTGCTGGTGACCGTCTGATGGTGAGTGATGGTGCCGCTCACGCTCTTCTTGATGTTGACGGTGTTGGTCGTGGCAGTGTCGAATGCCTGCTGAACCGCGCCCGACTTATCCAGGAAAGAGAACGAGCGGTTGATGGTGAGCCCATCACGGGTGATGGTCGCGCAATCGACCCGATTCGTGGTCGCTGAAAACGCGCAGTTATCCGAGTGGTCGAAGGAGTCGGACTCCTCACTGTCGGAGTCACCGGCTTCACGTCTGCCGAAATTCTCGAACGGGCCTCTGCCGATTCCGGGCCCAAACCCAAGACCTCCGACAAAGGCTTCCCCGATTCCGCCGCCCATGAATTCGCCCCAGCCGGGGCCTCCATGATCGCCGGAGCTTTCGCCAGCGGCCATTCCCGTTGGCACAAACGCATTGGTCGGCGCCGAGTTTCCAACAAAGCTGCTATTGGTCGCGCCGAAGCTGAGTGGAGCCGAGACGAGAGCAGCGGCCGCCCGTGACGAGGCAACCGGTGAGGTAGCATTATCGGTGGCGCATGCGGCCATGACCGCACCCGCACCAGCTATGAAAAGAATTCTGAGACTGGGCATAGAGTGTCTCCGAAAGTTGGACTGCGCGTTTCTGAGCCGCGCGCAATTGCTTCTGGAAGGAGAGACACTTGAGCCCTTGGATACCCTACACCGGCGTTTTCCGCCCGCTTTCTCCCCTCGCGCCGGGCATCCATGGCGCGAGGCGTTCGCGCAGCTCCGAGAGGGCTTGCCCCATTCGCTTCTCAACCGTCTTGATGGAGATCTCAAGCGTGCTCGCAATCTCGGCGTACTTGAGGCCGCTCTGGCGACTCAACTGAAAGACTTCCCGGCAATTCTCCGAAAGTCCTTCTACCGCATCACGTATCGCACGCTCGAGCTCGACACCAAGGACCTCTTCTTCCGCGGACGGCGAGCTTGGAGAGTCGAGGGCCGCAAAGGCGGCCTCGCGCGCAACGATTCGCTGGTGTCGAACATGATTGAGCGCCCGATTGCGGGTGGATCGTATGAGATAGGCGCGAAAAGTTTGTTCAACTACGAGCGATTCGCGGCGGCGCCACAACTCGAGCATGACATCCTGCGCTATCTCCTCGGCGAGTGCGCGCTCGCGAACGACCGACTCCGCCATTCGCACGAGGTGCGGATAGTGCGACCGGAAAACGGCATCGAAGGCGCCCTCGTCCCCGGCCCGGATGCGCTCCCGCAGATCCCGCTCGCTCGCGTTGTTTGTGTCCAAGTAGGGTAGCGTCCGGTTCGGGTGTCTGTCTTATTAATGAATATGTCGAAACCGGACGAGGGTTCCGCCAACATCAGCCCAGACGAGTGGGAGCGTATCGCACGCTACCTCACCGGTGAAGCTGGTTCCAGTGAGGCCGAGGCGACAAGGGGATGGATCGAATCTGATCCCCATCGCATTAAGGTGGTGCGACTGCTCGAGTCCGTCATTGCCAATGTGTCGCGCGAGAATTCATACGACATCAATGTCGAGAGCGCGCTGAATCGCGTGAAGTCGCGCATCAACGAGCCGAGGGTGATTCCGCTCGCCCCGCGCCTCGCGAGCGCCGGAGCCGACCGAAGCTTCCCAGCGCTGCTAAGGGTCGCAGCCGCCGCGATCATCATCATCGGTGGGACAATGCTCTGGCAGAGCGTCCGCGGCTCGCGCGACGACGCGGCCGGTCGGACGTTTGCCACTTCGGTCGGTGAGCGCCGGCAGGTCGTGCTGAAGGACGGAACCAAGGTCCTTCTCGGCCCGACGAGCCGGCTTGTTGTGCCCTCCATTACCCCGGATGAGGGGGACCGCCTGGTTGTGCTCGATGGCGTCGCCTACTTCAGCGTGGTGCACGATCCCACGCACCCGTTCACCGTGAAGGCGGGGGAGATCATCATCCAGGATGTCGGAACCGCCTTTTCAGTCGATAACGATGACAGCGCCGGCACACGGGTAGTGGTGGATTCGGGGACCGTAGCGATTGGGGCCGCGGCCGGGGATCGCGACCGGGACGCCGTGCTCAACGCGCGCGATCGCGCGACCGTAGATACGAAGGGGATAGTCGTCGTGGAAAGATCAGTTGTTTCCCACGACGACCTGGCCTGGGTCGAGGGACGCCTTGTCTTCCGCGATGCACCGCTCATTCTTGTAGGTGCAGAACTTTACCGGTGGTACGGAGTAAGGCTACGGGTGGCGGATTCATCGCTGGCGAATCTTCACCTGACCGCATCCTTTTCTGGGGAGCCGGTTGACCGAGTTCTCAATGTCATCGCTCTTTCGCTCGGTGCCCGCATCGAGCGGCAGGGAAACGTGGCGATACTTCACCGGGCAACCGCGTCTGGAGCTCGTCCCTAGCACCGACCGCCTTGTAACCGGCAGGCGATCGCGCGCTCCGCGCGCAATCGTATTGCTCGTTACAGCGCTCGCACTGGTCGCGTCGCCCGCGCGCGCCCAGTCGTGCTCCTCATCCAGCGCGTTCCTGGCGTCACTACCCACTTGGAATGCGCCGCTCGACCGGCGTGTCTCGCTCCATGTGCGGGATATCTCGCTGCGCGACGCGCTGGATCGCCTCTCGGTCGATGCGCGCATCCGGCTCTCTTACGCTTCTGAAGCGATCCCGCTGGACAGCAGGGTCTGCGCTTCGTTCGATTCGATCCCGCTCGGCGAGGCGTTCGCGCTCTTGCTGCGCGGAACGCAGGTCCTGCCAATTTCCGCGGGCGGCGAGCACGTCGTGCTCGCGCCCTGGGAGTCACCGGACACCGCGGAGCAACACGCGCGGGTACCGCGCGTTCTCGACCGGGTGGTTGTGACCGGCGGCGCGATCGAGGCACCAGCCCGCCGGCTCACCGTCGCGATGAACGTCGTCAACGGCGCTCAGCTCTCCCGCTACGCCGAGGGGAATCTGGCTCAGGCGTTGAGCGACCTGGTGCCCGGACTCTGGGTCTGGCAGAGCGGACCGACATCGCTGGTCGCGCACTACGGGAGCATTAGAGGGACCAGTTCATTCGGCTCGAGCTATCCGAAGATCTATGTTGATGGAATCGAGCTGGCCAATCCGCTGTTGATAACGCAGTTCACTCCCGAGACCGTCGAGCGCATCGAGATCATTCGTGGTCCCCAGGGCGCGGCGCTCTACGGAACCGACGCGATCAGCGGCGTGATCAACATCGTTACTCGGCACGATGGTTCGAACGGTGGTCCGAGCACGGTGGCGCGATCGGCGGTGGGCGCGGCTTCGAGCGCGTACGTCCCCCGCGCGGCCATCACGCAGGATCACGCGGTCACGGTTCGCGAAGGGTCGGGCGCGCAATCAGGGAGCGCTAGCTTCACGTCCGGTGGAGTGGGCGAGTACCTGCCCGGAGCGTTTGCGCGTCACACAACGGGTAGCGCGGGATTCCGCGTAGTGCGATCCAGATTGATCGCGACCGGGACGGCAAGAATGTTCGCGAGCGAGTCCGCCGATCCA